>PVMK01138646.1_pt1 | contig 62091 bp, 73 predicted proteins | sample 1853481 | NCBI WGS metagenome assembly PVMK01 (sample SAMN08533507, study PRJNA380276) | Marine sediment metagenome, whole genome shotgun sequencing project.
CAGCCCCGACCCACCAGGAAACCCAACGGCCTGGCAGTGACAAAAATTCCGCATAACGTCCCATAAACGACAGATGTCTGGAGGCATCTAGAGCAAAGGCACGATAGGTTGTCTGATTTGAAATTTCACTGACTTGATCACTACCTATACTTGAATATGCCCTTTCATGTGCCGTCAATACTATGGGCTCCCAACCGAATTCTGGTAAGTATTTGGAAAACTTCAGCGTACGCAGGATACCGCTACTTCCACGTAAGGGTGGGTAGTGAAACGCGATCATCAGAACGCGCCTCACCATGACTGAATCCACTCCCTTGTCCAAGAAGACACCTGATCGCGCCACTCATGCCGGGAAAAGGTATGATCGGCTTCAGGGATATCAAAACGTCTCACGTTAGGGGATCCCAATAGTTTTTGCCATTTAGGTGACGCTTTAACTAAATCTGTGAATTCCTGAGCTGTAAGATCATCGCCACTTGTGATCAGTAGCACTTTTCCCTCGAAACGCTTTAGTCCGTCAAACATCCTTTCCGGAAGCGAAGTAAGATCACAAGGTTCATTGGAAGTCCTGCCTTTTAGGGTAGCCGTAATTCTTTTTCTCCCTGCCAGAGCCTCACTAACAATCTTTAAAAAAGATTGAACTGATTTAGTAAAATTAAAATGTCCTTGCCAGATCTTTCTCCAAAACTCTGACTCAAGTAGGCCAGCAGTGTAGTAATGTTTTAGCAGGGCTTTATCGATACCCTCATCTGTCCTTACACAAGGATTCAGCAATACTAGTCCAATCACGCGCTGATCTTGGTAAGCATAGAAAAGTGCAGCCGACACGGCATCACATAACCCCCAAATCACCACCTCCTTAAGAGCATCTACTTCCTCGAAAAATTGATCAATTGCACAGGATAGATCGTCTTCTATACCCTCAAAATTTCTAGCGTCTCCTTCGCTATCGCCCATCCCCCTATAATCAAAGCGCATTACAGGCACACCATGGGTGGCAAGATAGCGTGCAAGCAACATAAACTGGCGATGGCTTCCCACCCGATACTGCGGTCCGCCCACCACTATCAGGACACCCCGAGAGATAACCTTCTCAGGTAAACTCAAAATTCCATATAGCCAGGAATCTTGGCAGGAAAAACTAAGGGCGCGCTCTTCAAAGTTCATGGTTACACTTTACTGAGAATCCTCGCTGTGGCTGAGATAAGCTCAGGGCATTCTGAGATTTCCTGGGTTGCCCAGAAAGGCACGCAAGGGACGAGATGCACCTGCAGGTTACTCCCTTCTTTCTCCCATGCTCTCACCACTTTTGCCCCCGCAGGTGGCATGGTGCGGCCCGACTCAGATACAATCTCGAACCAATGAACAGGGACTTTGGGTACTAGCAACTTGATTGCCCTCAAACTATCAATCGCTACTGTGAGTTCAGAGGTGAGCTCATAGCCAGCTACTACGAGCCGCTCTCCGACAGCTAGAGAACTACGCATGGCCTGCGTCCCCGTAGTCTTCTCGGGACCATCAGCAAACATTTCATTGGCCAAACGCATCCGCAAAAACTGGGTTAAGAAACAATTCACCGCTAATCACAGGCTGCCATAAAATAATCTTGTCAATTATATTCGTAGAACTCCGGGCGAAGTCCATCGCAAGCAACGCGCCTAGGCGCAAACCCCAAAGGCTAACTGGAGCGTAGCACGATTTTCGAGCCAACTCCTCGCGATTACGAGATCTTGCTTCCAGATATCCCAACGTGCATTTCCAAATTCACCGTTACTGTCTCCACAACCAAATAGATCCATCTGTAACACACCAAATCCCATGGCGGCAAATGCTCTCGCCTGCAATGCAACCATACGCCTTGACTTGTTCATCTCATCACCGAAAGGATGAACGTAGATGAATACCCCGCGACATTCCTTGTTTGGATGAGGGACATGGTAAAGACAGAAACGATCTCCAAAATCTGTTTTCAAGAAAAAAGATTCGGCAGGGGGGTTTCTGGGGAGATCCCTTCATTCAGCTAATTTTTGCTCTACGAAACGGGCAAGGCTACCAAGAGTATCGAAAGTCTTGGCACTAATTTCATCGTCGTCGACCGTGATATCAAAGTACTCTTCCAAAGCGGTAATCACATTAACAACTGCCATCGAATCCAATTCTGGAATACTTCCCAGCAAACTCGAGTCCTCCTCTAGAGAGTTCTTTCGCTCTCCAATGCTCAATACGTCGGACAAGATATCTCTTACTTCTTCAAACCTTTGCATGATTACTCCACTATGGTTTTGTCTTGGTAGACGGAAGAAATATTCTCAAGTTTATTTGTGTTGAGACTAAACTTTGGGTATGAACTGGAATTTAAGGACAGGTGTAAATAAGGAGATATGGAAGCTAACGTAACTTGCCACTTCTCCCCCACACACAAAAAACGCACTACTCATGACTAACGCACCAAGACGAGCATGAGATTCTAGTGAGCCAATATTGAATGCGGAAATCCTACTGCAAGACCACTTGATACCATTTTCACGCAAGATCTCGTTCGCTTTGTCCCAAAGACTCGGAAAAGTCAAGCCGATGCGAAAATCAGGTACTACATAGACATCGAAATCCCAAGCTGCTTGATTTGGAGGACACGGGATAAAACGGGCGCGAACTTCATCCTCCTGGTAGCCATTGTTTAATAATAACCATAGAAAGCCGATAAACTGTTCCTCCTTTATGGCTACCAAGCACATTGCTCCTTGTTCGAATCGCGCCTTTATCACTGCGGCTGGACGTGGAAACTGCTGAACAATTTTTTCTTGTTTGTGAAGCAACCGTATCTCTATTTTCTTCCCCCCTTCTTGGCGGAACTAAAGGCACTGTCGCCACCGGCTGGGCAACTAGAAGATATTTATAGCATGTTAACTTCCCATTAGAAACGAAGAATAAAAAATTATAGAAAGCATAAATACAGGTGTCGAACCAGCCCAGTTGTTGCAAATTCTGATAAACGCGTTTTATGATCCCGTTATTGTTATCAGATGCGCCCATAACCCTTTGCTTTCATAGAAATTTATCTAAGAAGAAACATGAGCCTATTTTTTCAATGCGCATCAGTATTGTCATCGAGAATCTTAATAAATTAACCGCCATATTAACCAACTATCTAAGCAAAGAAAATAAGCAGCATACATAAGCAAGCGCATATCTCATTATTTTTGTCCGAAATAAACGTAAGCTTTCTGCGGCACTTTCGATTCTTTGAAGCGTTTGCGCTCCTCCTTATCTAGTTTCTTATCCCACCAAATAGCGCGTGCTTCTTTCTGTTGCTCAGTAAACTGTGGGTTTTTCTTGAAGAGTTCACGCATAAATTTAGTATGTTCAGACTCGTACATATCCATGATTTGGTTTACGCATCGTTACATAAAGAATGAAAACTTTAACATAATTCAGGAAGTTATCCCATAAGTATCTGGATATCATGCTGAGCAAATATGAGGTAGCCAGGGTAATCCACGCTGCCATCTATATCCTGGGTTGAAAGGCTGACGCACAGTACATCCTGCCTAATGATTAGAACCAATAATTCTCAGTTACTGGAATTTTCATATCCAGCGAGCACTTTCTTTAGTGCTATTGTTCTCATTAGAATAGGTGCATTCGTATGATAATATCAACAGTTCAGAGTGCGCCATGTCCACCTCCAGTGATAAATAAAAAACAGTTTTTAAATTCTTAATTCCTAGCTAACATAAACCGGCTGATAAAAATGAAAAAAGTAACTTTTATATTGGTAGTTTACGCATTTATAGCTTTGGCTAGCTGTTCGAAAACCGATAATTACACGCCGTCGGATATCATCAGTGGGGAAGAAATATTCAATCTTAATTGCACCAAATGCCATAAGCCAGAAGTCGGCGCTTTGATGAGACTGAGCGCTGACAAAGCAAACAAGGATGCTATTATCAAAAAGATACAGACAGGTGGCATGACTATGACTTCCTTCCCTAATATAAAAGATGAACCAGCAGAACGATTGGCTAAATATATATTAGAGAACAGTAAACCTAAATGACCTTTTACTACTATTGGCTACTGAGAATTTCGTTTATGTGTCGAAAATCTTTACACTCGGGTTTTAATCGTGCTTGTACACATACACTGAATACGTAATGAAATGCCGTAACATTTTATTTTATATAATACACGTGCTCGGATGTCAGATTGTGGCACGAAAAATGCTTATAGTTATAGAATACATTGAGTACGATATGGGCATGACCAAGAACTTCTAATTTTAAATAAAATCAATAAGGCTTAAGCGAATGGAACTATCAGGGAAATTACTGTGAGAAATCCGAGAGAAATGTTGCGGCACATTATAGCCTACGAATCCCGAAGCATTGAATCAATGACCATTTCGCTTAAAGAGGATGAGCTTACTATTTTACGCCTACAAAATAAGGCAAACTGCCTCCAAAAAGAAATTGAGGAACGCAAACAATTAGTTAAAGAATATAGAAATTATTTAAAGCGCGGTTCAGGTGACCCTAGAACAAAAATTCGGCTAATCCCTTCGGCAGGACAACCTCTAGATACGAAATCAACTGTTAGCTAACTTGACGAAGTTACATCAAGCGTTATTGAAAAGAACGGATTGATGAGTGATCTGTTTTTAGTCTTTATTTATCTGTCTTACATTTATCAAATAAGGGCCAATAGTTACAACGGCAGTTCCCTTCGCAAAGCTTTCCTTGACTCTAAGGCCTCCAACAGTAGTCAAACTAGTACTCATGTACTAGAATTTACATTCTCAACTTTGCAAAATTTTGTGTTTTCTACCGCCACAACCCGGCTACTAGGACAGGCTTAGGCTCAGAACTTAACAGTAGGTGAGGCTTTCCATGAATTGAGCAGCGGTACAGCACGAGCGATTGCTTGAGTGGCTTCACACCAACCCTCGCATGCGTTACGTCCAGGGCGGCCTCGCCAAATGTTCAAGACCCCCTTGCACTTTGCATACAATCGAAAAAACCGTAGGACATTTTGGCATTCTGACAAGCTTGGACGATGGTTACTACAGATAAGCTTGTCGTCCGTCATGCCACGGTCAGTCAGCGTCACTGCTCCCCATGCTTTGGCCCCTATGCGGGTGCCAAGGGACAACCGAGGACCGAGAATCAGCGCATCCAGCAGATCGCCATCAAGTCCCAAGAAATTTGGCACAGAACCATAGTTGAATGGACATGGCAATGGCGAAATAAAATCGATGTGACCGGTGGATCCGCGTTTGAGAAAACTGCCCCGCGGAATCTCAATAACCACTTCGATCTCCAGCGGCTTGGAAGACGCCTCCTGGACAGAGGCTAGGCTGTAGTTCAAGTCACGCATTCTGAAAACGCTTCCCCTATGGATAATCAATCACAAACCGGGAGCCATTAAGACTCCAGCCTTAAAATCTGTCAGAAAATGCCGTAACTATATTTCAATGTCTGATTTGTACCGGAAGTAAACACTTGGTACTTTCCATACCATTAATTATTACGTATATACTGACAAACCAGCTATAAGTATAGCAAACGAATCGAATATGGTAAAAATAAGCGAAACCATCTGTCGTGATGACCCGTACGACTTACGTCGCTTCACGAAAGCACAAAAAAATACCTACGATAGTGCCCTCACAGAGTTAAAAAACGGGAAGAAACAAGCCCACTGGATGCGGTATATATTCCCACAGATTGATGGATTGGAAAACAGTAAAATTTCAAAACGCTATTCCATTAAGAGCATAGAAGAAGCTCGACAATACCTAAATCACCCAATTCTTGGAAAAAGGCTGTCGGAATGCGTGAAAGTGATTCTGGCTATTGAAGGACGCCCAATCTCGGAAATCTTTGGCCACCCTGATGATATGAAGTTTAAGTCTTCCATGACACTGTTTGCATGCATAGCAAATCACGGCCTTTTATTTGCTCGTATTATTGATAAGTATTTTAATTGTGAACGAGATGTCGTGACGCTACAACTATTTGAAGAAATTAAGGAAAAATGAGCAATGAAAAACAAAATAAGGTGCTCATAGTAACCCCAAGTAGGTTGACGATAAGACCAACCAACTTAGTTGTTTTCATATAAGCCAACATTCTTTTCTGCTAATACCAGTATGGCCTATAGTATCCTCCGCCCCACCCTTTCCGGAAAAGGAAGGGATGTCCATAGTAAGGTCCATAGCCATAATAGTAAGGCCCATAGTCATAATAGTTCTGGTATGCCGGCCATAGATGAATAGCTGCGGATAATAGCAACGGTGCCTGAATGACCTTTTTTCCTACCGTACGTTCAATGCCCCCATTAAGGGTTCCCACAACAGTAATTTCCCTGTCTTTAGCATAAATTACAGGATCGAGAAATTCAGTACTTTTAATGACAAAGCGCCCTCCGTGTGGTTCATCTAGTTGAGGGCGCCCTAAATAATCGAGCGGATAGAACAGCGCTTGAACAAGACTAAAATTTTCTTCGTTTTCCACATCAATAATAACCCCGCCCCACCGCACAGAAACATCTTTGTGACCATCTAAGTTTTGACTTGCCTGGGTATAGGTAATATCCACCACACGCGCATCCTTCATTGCCTGCGGCAAGCCAGCGCAAGCGCCTAAGAGTAAACAAGGTAGCAATAGGTATGGGTTCATTTTTCCTAAAAATATCCGCCTTAAAGTACTCTTGATTTGTTCCATGAACCGATTGGCAGCTTATGTTTCCACCTAAGGAATAGATATTAGCATCTGCTTTAGGTCTAAACTAGCCATTCACCCGTATCTGATTTTTGCAAAAATAGACATATAAAAGAAACGAGCTTTATCTGATTGTATTATTATTACCTATTTTGATAGTTAAATTTATAGTTTCGGCAATGAGTTAAATGTAAATGGTGAAACCAAATCGCTCTTTATTTTCAATAGTACGACCGGTTGATCCATTTAGTAATTGTTGACTAAAAAGGAAAACGTAACGGTGATTCGTGACAGCGTCACACTTGCGGAGATTCAAAGGGAGTGGGCTGGAGTAGGCGCTCTCAGACAACAGCTCCAACGCAGCGCATTTGCGTCGGCAGGTATTACAAGTGGAGTCCATCCATCTGCACTAGTAAACACCGCGTACAACCTTCCTTTCATTCACGCCTTTGCCGTGCTCAATATCGCACTTGAACAACTCAAGAGCGAAGGTCACTTCGTTTGTAATAGCCATTTTCTTGGCGACTTGCTCCAGTGTAGTGAAAAAGCTCTGCCTTGGTGCGACTTCAAACTAATCAGAGCTGGCGTAAAGCTCAGAAATAATGTGGCACATCGTGGGCAACTACTTGAGCGAGGTGACTGCTGGAAGTACATTGATGCCGTAAATGCAGAATTCTCTGCGTGGCGCATTATATGATAAACAGCTAACAAGCGTTTCGCGATCAGGAGCATAGCACTTAGAGTCGACACAACACATCTCTTCAGATTTATGCATGCCCCTTGTTAGCTCCTTGATCATTTTCTAGTAGTATAAAAATGTAGGTAAATACCTTAGTAAAAACTAGCTGCTTATTCTTGATCCCATTCAAGTCCTTTCTCTTTCATACATGCCAACATATGTTTTCTCCTAAGACGCATCCAAGTTGCGCCCAATTCGTTTCCGTGCAAGCTCTCTACTGCCTTCTCTGTTGCCCATATTTGACATTGTTTTTTTTCTATAGTGTAGTCAACGTCTTCTCCATTTAAAGTATATTTCCCGTTGTATGGTGTTGATGCACATCCGTACACCGTTATCAATATGAATACGATGGTTTTTTTCATCTTTTAGCCCAGTTTATATTACAGAGGAATTATATCTACGCGGTACCAATACTACAAAACTGTCGGCCATCAGAACCATGATCCCACTAGATCGGGAAATAAATCGAAATGGCTGCACTGGATAACTTGGAAACACTATCCGATCAAGTCACAATTACCGCTATGGCACGCCTCAAGTGTGACGAAAAGATATCTGAAGTGTTAAAGTATTTCGACAAACCTAGGCCGTTTTGCATGCAACTAGGAAGTAAATCTAAGTACGCATGTCCCTTTTATACTAAAAACCAACGCGTGATGTTGTTCAATATATGATATATTTTTGCGCCTTGCGATTACCTTTATGATCTCCTTAATACTGCCATACGTCTAGATTTTCTGAATTACTATATGCAGTTTCAAAGGGATTCCTCAAGGGCAGGATCAAGGAAAGAATTGATTCGACAAGCCATCATGATGATTTTGTAATAGGCAATGGAATAAGTTGATGAATAACTAGAATACAACTGAGGAATTGCAATGCATAAAGCTATTTTAATGCTGTTGTTGCTTGTCACCAGTAGTAGTGCGGTGGCTGAGTGGATTAAGGTTGGCAGCAATAAAACTGTTACTATCTACGCCCATCCCACCACAATCCGTAAAACAACCGTCAATAAGGTAAAAATGTGGAGTCTATATGACTATAACGCGGCTCAAGAACCCACTAGCTCTAGACCTTATATGTCAATGAAGTTTCAAGATGAATACAACTGCAAGGAAGAGCAGAGCAGAATACTATATTCCATTACCCACTCTGAAAATATGGGCGGCGGCAGATCACTCTATAGTCGTAAACACGACATGATTTGGACTCCAATCTCACCTGGAAGCATATTCCACAATTTGTGGAAATTCGCCTGTGGGCAACGTTACCCCTGAACTAGCCCAGTATTAGCTATTAAAGACAAAGAATGCTTTAATAATGCCTTAGATTACGCGAGCATGACAGAATAATTCGTTCTTTCTCAAGACAAATGAGTTGTGTCAGCCACTTTTGTACTTTGGTAGCCAGCTTAATACGCTGACCTGGCATCATTTGTAATTATGTTATCTGTCTTATTCTTGTCTCGTTAAATGAAATTAGTAGAATATAAAAGTGCAAAAGTTTTATATATAAAAATATTATGAAACTCCTATCAATTAAAATAAAAAATTTTAGAAGCATAGAAAATCTCTCCTTCGAGCTTAATCCTCTTGATGACGGTTCTTTTACCTATGGACTAGTAGGCGTAAATGAGGCCGGAAAATCAAGCATATTAAGAGCGCTTGCAATAAAAGAAGGGGTAGCAGTGCCCACCTCAAAGGACTTTAAGGAAAAATCAAAAGATATCGAGATATTGTTTTTTTATCAGCCAAATAATGCAGACATCGAATGTTTCGGTGATTTGTTGGACATAAAAAATACAGCCCCAGATTCATCATTAAGGATAAACAACATTTTAGGAAATATTGTTACCCTGAGTGTCTCATTTTCTATAGCTAACCCTACTCTTCCCGTACAAAAAATTATCTATACTAATAGAGATTCGGATGCTAACGCTGAAAACACCTTCCTTGAAGAAAAGCTAACTTCAATCATTTTGAATGCTGTACACCGTTCAGTTTTATGGACAGCCGACGCCAAATTTTTAATTTCGCACCCCATTCCTTTGGAAGAATTTTCTGCAGCACCAGAACAAACCTCCATTCCTTTAAAAAATTGTTTTTCTTTGGCCGGCATAACAGATATACAAGAGAGCATATCCAATATTCGAGGTGACTCAACTGAGATTGAACATTTGCAGGAGATACTTGGAGAAAGTGTTACAGCTCATATCAAAACTGTATGGCCTGATCACCCTATAACAATTACCTTTCTCATCACAGATGGAGCATTTCACTTTCATGTGAAAGATACTGGCACTATCAGTAAAGCGAAAACGGCCGACCAGAGAAGTGATGGTTTTAAATTGTTTGTTTCATTTCTTCTAACCATTTCAGCACAGGATACAAACAAAGAACTTTCTAATACAATATTATTACTTGATGAGCCAGAAACGCATCTTCATCCACTAGCACAAGAGCACTTACTTAGTGAACTTATTAAGATAACAAAAAATGATAGAAATAATATTGCTTTCTTTGCAACACATTCAAACTATATGATTGATAAAAATGATCTGAGTAGAAATTATCGGGTCATAAAGTCTCATGATAAAACCAAAATAGAACAACTAGCTAAACGGCCTTCTACTTACGCCAGTGTATCTTATAACGTATTTAACATCCCGAGCTCTGATTACCACAATGAATTGTATGCCAGACTACATCAAAAATTTCAAGATGACGCCCCTAATCACAAGAATAGAGAATTTGTAAAAACTTTTGATGAAGAGTATTTGCAAAGAGTAAAAAACCTGCCAAGTAACAGACCATGGAAACAATATCCTAATAGTGCAACGCTACCCACCCATATTCGTAACTGTATACACCATTCTGACATTGAGAATAGGTTTAGCGTCGAAGAGTTGAAAATGTCAACTGACTGCTTGCTTTCTTATATTAATCCTTGAAAAATCCTTGCTTTCTTATTGGACAAGCGACCGCTTTCGATCCAGATCAGATACTCACGCAAGTTAGTAGGCGATCCATCTATTTCATTGGAGAACGAGCATGAGACGAATCTTCTTAGCTAATTTTGTTATGGTCTTGCTTGGTGCCCAAGTTTACGCTGCAGAACCTGATAAGCAGGTTGATGCGGCACTTGCCGATCTAAACGATTCCTTCATCAGCGCCCATGCCGCCGCTAGAAAGCTCGACCTTGCAACCGATAGCCCTATCATTCTTCTCCGCAATGGACAACTTATTCTTGTCCACAACAACACCGAAACCGCCACCAACATCGTTCTTACGGAGTACGATACATTCAAAGTATTTGCACACATTCCAGTAGCGATCTATCTCATGCTTGGTCCTCCAGGTGCCGGCATACTCGACTTAGAACACTTTCAGCAACTACGTGGCTATTACAAAAAGATGGGGCATGTGGAAAAAAATATTGATCAAATTAACCTAAAAGGTGCGGACCTCGAGCGGCAGAAGATCATACTTACCTTATCGAAGCGGTTCCTCAAAACCGTGATTGAACAGCAAAAATTTTACACTAAAGATTTGTACGCGTTTACGCGGCGTATGCTACCGATGATCAAGGCGAACATTGCAGGTGCGGCTAAGAGTCAGCTCGAAGTCATGCACCGGCAAGTCATGGCCTGGAAAAAAGAAATGGCGCCCGAACAGTGGAAGAAGCTGCGTGTGGCGATGCAGGGAGCGGCGCTGGCCCGAAATGGAGGCCTTGCAAAACAGTACTTTGAACGCCTACTGCACATTGAGAAGGAGGGATTGCGTCTCGTGTACAAGGAGCTATATTTTCCGCCGACACCAATGCTAACTTTGCTGGCCACACACTCGGTTGATCGAGGGATTAGCCTTGCCGTCTTCGACAATCCCGACCGGATGTTTCGTGATGTGCTTGGGGATGCCGCAGGAATTTACATAAAGAAATTGAAGTTCGATTAGTCCTCCAATTGACTAAGGAACGATTTTTCCCTTTCCAACCGAAAGCAAACTTTGATCTTGATGCATTGACAACTGACGGTGAAGTTGATGATGTATTTCTTTGCTTATCAGGTGTAAGGCTTAGATTCTATTTGTTTCTCATTAGGTCTGATAGCAAAGACGGCGCAATGAGCATGTTTAACGACGAACTCTACAACACTTCCAATTGTAAATCGCTTCCATCCAGTGTGACCATGTGTTCCAAGGACTATCAGATCGGCTTTACGTTCTTCAGCAACACGAACAATCTCATGACCGGGGTCGCCTTCGGCGAAAATAGTTTCAACATCTAGGTCCAAAGAGTCTGCTAGTTTTTTAAGGGCATCTTTTCCTTGTTGCCGGACTTGTTCCTGGCTTTCAGCTAGCCTGTCAAAGCCTTCTACTGTAAAAAAATAGTAGGACGGAAAACTCCACGCATTTACATCTAATACGTGCAAAACCATGAGCTCTGCTTTATAGGCGCGAGCCAAAAACAAGGCACGATTACTGGCATCTTTAGAAACGCTTGAAAAATCGGTAGCCAGGATGATTTTTTTGATTGGTTCCTGCATGGCAACCTCCTTTTAGTGTTGCACATGAATTTTATACAAATACTGATAAATTAATTCACATATATTTATGAAATCCCAAAACTAGTTCGGTTATGCCAAAGTTACATAATTCCAAGGCATGACTCTCTTATGTTTGGTAACAAAGCAATTATTATGCTGATAGCAATTAGCATCAAACCCAATAAATCACCCCAGTGTAGATAATTATGCGCTAGCTCTTGGTCCAATTCAAATTCTTTCTCTTAAATACCTGCAACATATTTTCCTCCTAAGACACATCCAGGTTGTGCCCAATTTATTTCTATACAAGCTTTCAATTGCTTTCTCAGTTGCCCCTATTTAACATAGTTATTTCAATAGAATAACCAAGTCTCCTCATTTAGAGTAAATTTTTTATTGTAAGTTGTTGATGCGTGCCGGTATACTATCATCTGCAAGAATATGCCGGCCTTTTTCATTTTTTATGGCATGTTTATACATCAGGGACATTAATATACATGGAGCAATCATGTCTTCATCTGATTACTATCGATAGAGCTAATTTATTGTCAATCGCGGATAAATCATGGGAATTGTAAATCGAGCTCAACGTAACCAAAAGATCAGAACGGAGGACGCAAAACAGGTTATAAATGCAATTGAAAATGACGAATATTGTTTGTACTCCCAACTGATTGCGCCAATAGCCATTGATTCTCATGAATTTAAGCACTATGAAATTCTGGTTCGATTAATAGAAAATAAGAAAAACATAATATTGCCAGGGGAGTTTTTTCCACTTGCCGAGACATGTGGTCACATGTTGCATTTGGACCGATGGGTTGTAGAACATGCTACAGATTGGATCTCTCGCCAATACTCACTGGATGGGAAGTATAAGAATTCAATTTTTTTCATTAACCTATCGGATGATTCGATAAATGACCCCGGCTTCCCGGAATTCTTGAGAACGACTTTGCTGAAACACGGCGTATCAGGCGCTGTCCTGGGTTTTGAAATACCGGCCGCGGGACTCAACTTAAGATACTCGGAGATTACACAATTTGTGCAGCAAGTCAAAAAGTGCGGCTGTCATATTTCGATCAGTGGTTTCGGTCAGGATCAAGTTTTATTCGACCGAATTCAGGGTTTCGGGATAGATTTCTTAAAAATTGACTGCAGCATCACCCTCAATATTCTTGATAATACTGCTGATTTCGCAGCTGTAAAATCAATAGACAAAACAGCAAAAGAGTTCAGCATAAAAACTGTCGTAGAGTTAGTAGAAAATGATGAAACCATTGCAAAACTAAGAGAAATAGGTATTGATTTTGCACAGGGTTATGGAATCTCGACGCCGCGTCCTCTTGCAGATTAAGCAACAGGACTATCAGTGGATTAGACGCTTATCGTGATACTTGTGGTCGTCTATAGTTGTATTACTTTGGCAGTTGTTCTATCGAAGCGATATTGTCTGCTCAATCTGATTTTCTCCCATCATTAGCTTTCAACACCCGTATAAATTGTATTATGTTCAGTTGACCCGTTGCCCATGCGGAAACAATGAATGAAAGCGAAAATGTTCTGAGGACTCCTAGTAACATGATTATTTTGGATGAGCCCACTAGTAAAATCTCGTGAGCAATCAATCCAATGACGGAGACTATTAAGATTGGCAGAAATACATCTCGACTTTGCCTTTTCATTTTACCCTACCTTAGCCTAGCTCATGACCATTTATGAGTGATGCCGGCGCAATTTTAAATCGAGGAGATGATTACCAACGCGCTATTACCCTGAAGTGTGCAGATCAGTAATGAGTAGATGATTCGATTTATCTGCGTAGCTGGCGTCAATAAAATCCCCTGGTCTATACTGCGAGTATTGTCTATGTATAGACAGATCTGCAAACAAGCGAGTAAGTAATGGTAATAAATATTTTTGAAGTGGTGCGGTAGTTTTCAAAATTAGTAGCTACCATTTGGATAATTGGTTGGATTATTAAAGCCCTGAACGAAGGCATGCAAGGTGACCCAATTGCGTTCGCTAGTGTAGCGTTTGGTGGACTCCTATTCATTTTGGCGTTTACGTGGATAATTGGCTGGGTCGTGCGTGTTTTCAAGGGCATACCGAAGGGACAGGATCAAAAACAATGAATCCGACACCCCAACGACATGGCTTTGTTATGTGTAATGGGATGAGCTGATGGATAAAGGAATTTGCAATGTATAAAGCTACTCTGATGATACTAGCTGTAATTAGCAGTTGTGCAGCTTATCGTGAAATTCCCAATGCTGCGGCGTGGTTTGAGATTGGCGTTAGCGACGATAGTGGAACTACCTTCTACGTTGATCCCACATCTATTCGCAAGTCAGGTGATAAGGCAAAAATGTGGAGTCTATATAACTACAATAGTGTGAGAGACACTCTTGGGGTTTGGAGTTTATCGTCAATAGCATTGAATGAATACGATTGTAAGAAAGGCCGGGTGATTATACGTTTTCTATCTGTCCACTCTGGAAATATGGGGAGAGGTGAAGTAGCTCTGATCAACATGAATATTGATGCTAGTGAAGTTCATGTCCCATCTGGGAGCATAAGTAAAATTTCATTGCAATTAGCCTGTGGAAAGTGACTGGTAAATGGGCGAATAAAACGTGAAAAAACTACTGTTAACTTTAATGCTGTCTATTGTAAGCAGCAATGCGATGGCGGAGTGGGATTTATGTTACTGAAACTAAGAAAGAAGAAGAAAAAGCAGACGGCTTTATCGCCTATGCTGATCCTGCCTCTATTCGAAAAACAGGTAACAGAGTAAAAATGTGGGTTATGTATGACTATTATAGGGTTAGGGAACTCGGTATCATATCAGCGAGGCATAAAGAGGAATTTGATTGCGAGAAAAAACAAATGCGACAACTTTTTCTATCTGCCCACTCTGTACACATGACTGATGGCGAAACAGTCTTTATCCGCAATGTACGCGATGACTGGGAATTAGTTCCGCCAGATAGTGTAGGCGGCGCTGTGTTGGCATTTGCTTGTGGTTTCCATCCCAAACTGCCACGAACCTTCCCCAGTGAGACTCTTTCATAGTTGAATGGAAAATAAAATAAAATGAGCACGTAATGAAAGATATAAATGACAACAGAAGCATCGAGCTTTTAATTCGCATCGGCTTCCTCATATTGCTTGTGGCAGCCAGTTTCATGATCCTCGCTCCGTTTATGATTATACTTATTTGGGGGGTTATTATAGCCATAGCCCAGTTTCCGTTGTTTAAGAAGTCTGTAAACGCACTGGGTAATAAAAAAACACTAACGGCCGTGCTATTCACACTTGCGGGGTTAATAGTCATCATCATACCTTCGTTAATGCTGGCCGAATCATCTGCATCCGGTTATCAGAATTTGCTAAGAGCATTTGAAGAAGGCAGACTTACGATTCCACCCCCAACAGAAAACGTAAATGAATGGCCATTGATAGGCGAGAATCTTTACATTATCTGGAGCGAGGCCTCAAATAATTTGCTGGAATTGTTGTCGAAATATGATGGACAGCACAGTGAAGAGGTTAAAGGATTTATAGGCTGGTTGCTTAAAACATTGACAAGTATTGGTTTAACATTTCTACAATTTATTGTTTCCATTATCATAGCTGGCGTACTACTTGCTAAAGCTGACATGGGTGCAAAAACATCAAAAGAATTTGCGAAAAGACTGGTTGGAGATAATGCAGAAGACTTTATCAACCTGACCATCGGAACCATCCGATCAGTGGTTCAGGGCATCTTGGGCATTGCCCTGATTCAAGCCCTTGCGTCAGCCATATTGTTAATTATTTTCAATGTTCCTATGCCGGGACTGTGGGCGTTGTTTGCGTTGATCCTAGCCACTGTACAGTTGTCACCTTTACTCATTCTGGGCCCAATAAGTGTTTATGTATTCAGTGTACTAGATACCGTTCCGGCCACGGTTTTTACAGTTCTCGCTGTACTGATAAGCATGAGCGATGGCTTTTTAAAACCATTATTTTTGGGACGGGGTGTAGATATCCCAATGCTTGTTATTTTATTGGGTGCTATTGGCGGCTTGCTTGCTTTTGGTGTTCTGGGATTGTTCGTCGGTGCGGTGGTTCTGGCCGTGAGTTATAAACTTATGGAAGCGTGGCTTCATGCAGACAATTCGACATTTTAAAGAAGCTTTTAAAGATAAGGAAACGACCATCCACATACTTAGCTGCATGAGAAACACCATAGGATCCACCTATATCGGCAATCTTATCGCTTTTAGCAACACGCTTTAGTATCTCTTCTTTATGTAGTACCGCAATGGCTGTCATAATGTATCCATGTACTGTTTATCTAAATATAATAACACAAATATGACATAAGCATATTATTAGGTAATTTGTGACTATTTGCTGAATTAAAGTGGACATTTAGATTTGAGATAAAAGCTTATTTCTTGTGCAATCCTTAAGATTCAATACATTCAGGTATCAAAATTTCTGCAGTACTGCGAAACATTTGTTTGAGACCGGAACCGCCGTTAGTAAATAACGAGCTCCTGTTAAGTAAATCTCCGCCGAGGCCAAGCTGTTCAAAGAAATTAAGTTTCGGATGCCAAAAACCGGCATATTAAAACGTCTGCTTTCAACCCAAAACGAATATCCACATGTGATTTTTATCACAGAATTGATTTGTCGGTTTGAGTAATGTGCTATGCATAAAGCAATATTCTATTTTGGGGGACTATATGAAATACGCATATGTAAGCGAGAAGTTTGCCGCTGCGCGAAGGAATCTTATGCTTCCACATCCAAATGGTGACACCACAGCAATTGTTGATGCCTTTGCCGAATGTTCGCATGGTTTACATAACATTAATCGGGATGACTTTGACGACGCAGCTAGGGAATCTGTGCGAAAACTTGAGGAGTTAATTGATGGATTAGGACTAGATGACCCATTAGGTCGCGGGCTTTACACTGTCAAAGCTGAGAGACTTTCCCTAGATCAGAAGGCTGAACTATCAAGGGAAGTTGATTATCTTGCAACCTGGTTTGACGCACAATCTAGGGAATAGAATTAATACAGTGCCGGTAATAGGGTACGTACTACATAGATATGGGATGGGATTGTTCCAGACCAGGTGTACCGCCCCCACTTGCCCTAACATAACTTTGTCATGGAGAGCCTACCGCTAGGACTAGTCATGCTGAATATAAGTATTATCTAAGAAATAACCGCACAATGGAGGCTAATGAGCCGAAGAAAATTTCACATTACATACAATATGATCCGTATTAATCTGTCCACGTAGTGTACATTTTATAAAATCCACTAGCTGCTCTTCATTAAGTGACATTTCGACTCTTACATGCTTTCTCGTTTCTTTTGGATTAAATTCGCAGAAATCCCCTGCCAGTATTTTCTCTGGGGTTCCTTCGTTGTACCATTTTCGAACCCACCAAGCCCATAAATCTGCGGACTGAAGTGGCAGGAATTTTTCATCATCTTCAAACCTAGGGGTAGCCCCATAGTACTTCTTAACGTCACCAGGTCTCGCATGCAGATACTCGTCCCAAATAGAAAGAATAGTTTTTTTCTCATCTCGGTAATCGAAAATGAAATTAATCTGCTCATCTATTGGAATCACATCGGCTATCTGGTCGCGAGTTAAATGAAACATATCAAGCAAACATCTAAGGGTTACATAATAGGGATTAGACAGTGCGCCCCAATTTATATGGATATTAGTGATTCTAATTCGGGACAATGCTCGCTTTAATTCAGATATATCTATCTTCGCCGAAACAAATCCAAGTACATACTTCTCAATAATTTTAAGGAATAGCGGGACACGGGACATCCTTTCTTCATTTAAAGCCATGTCTGACATCTTGAAATGGTATCTACCGTGTTTGTTTAGTATTCCATATTTCAGTACCCCTTCCCATTCCTTGGTGAAAGCTGCCCACGATTCAGCATCCGATATACAACCTGCCAAGACAAAAACACCGTTTTCGTCACTGCTTTCATCAATGTATGCTTGTAGTGTCATCAGCAAACGACATGCTGGCAGGCTATCCTGTAAAAGCTATAAGCCCTGTGAAATGTAACCCCTGTGTAACCCCACCAATAATAACCAGAGTAGTTTATCGTATAACCTTTTGTTTTAATGGCGCCCTGGGTACGAATCGAACGTACGACCTACCCCTTAGAAGTTTCCAAGTCTTAATATTCAGGGTCACGAAATGAATTTCGGACAACCCCACGTAGTGGCTTACGAGTCACGAAGAAAAAAACAGGTTGGACCACCTAACTAAGGATTTCCTTATTTTATGTGAAAAATATATAAACCTGCAATCTATTAACTGACTTTAACCGAGTATTTAGAGAAAGTTATGAAGAATAAAATTCTGAAATGCATGGCACTTCGCGTCGAATCTATTCATCGATTTCCATCTAATATTGTTCGATCTGTTACGAGCGTATAGTATAGATTTGGTAAAGAAGAGAAGGGCTCTTCTCCACCCGTATGTAGAGGCATTTCGCTTAATGAAAGGCGCTATCAAAGATCGATCAAATTTTCTATCTATCCATGCTGTAACATTCGCATGTTGGCCTATGAAACTGTCTCAGAGATCAGTACGTCTCGCATGCTTTGCTAGTCTGATTGCCGTCGTTGTCTGGTTTCCTGGAACGATCGCCTCGGCGCAGGTGCTCTCGCCCAAAACACCCGAAATCAAGACGCCCGCCGATCCCAAGACCGAGGCGCAGGCAGCCCCGGCAATCCCGTTGGAGGTACTATCGGACGGCGCGGTGAAGACGAACGCCAAGCTCAATTCACTTCTACCTAAAGATGCTTTCCGCCAGAGGCTCAAACACATCGACTCCGAACTCGATCTCGTGATCCCAGAGCTCAATTCATGGGTGGTGAAAACCGATAAAGTTCTCGCGGATCAGCCTTATACCTACATTCTACAGGAGCATGAAGCCAAACATAGCGAGTTACTAGAGCGTCTTCAGCCGTGGATTACGGAGCTCGACATTCAACTCGTTAGATTTCACACAGCACTTCAGCAGGTCGACACGATCCAGGCGGTTTGGGCGGAGACGTCCAAGGTCGCCTGGCGAGACGGCGCAACCGAGACGACGCTAACTCGCATTGCGGCAGTACGCGGTCGGATTGATGAAGTGCGCTCGATAATTACCGAACAGCGCGACCAGACCTTAGCCGTGCGCGACCGGCTGGTTAAGCCGAGCAGCGCGCTCGCGGCCAGCCTCGAGCAAATGCGAAGTGTAAGCGAGGCACGGATTAAGGGAATCTTCGAGATCAACTGGCCGCCACTGTGGAGCCCGCAGGTTCGCGAGTCGCTCCGCGAGGAATGGAAGACACACACGCCGCAGCACTTCTTCCAACAACTACAGGAGGGTGCTCTCGAGCGGGCCCCCCTTCTTGGTATCCAACTCCCGCTATTCCTAGTTTTGCTCCTGGGTCTGCGTTGGCTCCGCGACCGTGTCCGAATAATGCAGTCAGAGAGCCACTACGACCTGCAAAACGTCATGAAAGTTTTCGAGGTTCCGTGGGCGATGGCCCTGCTAATTACCCTCTACCTCACTACGCCGGTACTATCGCTGACGAACCGCGCGAGTTTCGTTGAGGTCGCGATTGCCGCTGTGGGTATTGTGGCAATCGCCAGACGTTTTGTGGTACCCGCTGCGATCCCCTTAATCTGGGGGCTTATGATCTTCTTCTTTCTCGTATTTTCCCTCGTCTACCTGGAGATGCCCACACTTCAGCGCATCGCCTTCCTAGTGGAGATGGTCGGAGCGCTCGGTTTCCTGTTCTGGTTTCTGCGTTGGCGCATCGAGAAGATCCCTATACAACTGCCACAAGCTCCATTCCTTCGGCTGCTTGATCCCGCGATGCGCGTGGTGGTGGCTCCCGCCCTGGTGCTCGCGATCGTCGCCGCACTGATCGGATGGGTCGATTTCGCCACAGTGCTTGGCACCAGCATCCTGCTAGGCGGCTTTCTAATCATTGGTGTTTTTGCCTATCTCATGGTCTTCCAGAGCCTGGTGATACTTGCCCTTTTCTTCTGGCCTCTCCGACTCCTGCGCATAGTCTCACAGCATCGACAACTTATCCGTCGGCGGCTCGAGTGGTTGCTGAGAGTGCTTGCCGTAGGCCTATGGGTTACGCTCCTGGTCAAGCCACTTGGCATGGGTCCCGTGATAGATGGCATCACCCAAACGCTCAGCGCAAGTGCCTCTGTTGGTACTCTCTCCGTCTCAGCGAGTGACATAATAGTGTTTGTTCTCATCGTCTGGTTCTCCATTCTGCTCGCACGTTTTATAAACTTTGTTCTCCAGGAGGATGTGTTCACAAGAGTACGTACCGGTCGAGGCGTGCCACAGGCCATCTCCGGCGTCGTAAGGTATACGCTGATCTTACTCGGCTTTTTTGTTGCCCTGGCGGCGGCGGGCATCGAGCTTGGGAAGCTTAGCATCATTGCGGGCGGCCTCGGCGTGGGCATCGGCTTCGGCCTCCAAAACGTAGTAAACAACTTCGTATCGGGTCTGATCCTGCTCTTCGAGCGACCGATCGGAGTAGGGGACATTGTCGAGATGCCCGATATTTGGGGGGAAGTGAAACGTATCGGAATCCGTGCCAGCGTGATCCGCAAGTTTCGACGGGGCCGAGGTCATCGTGCGAACGCAATGCTCGTCTCCGACAAAGGTTACGAACTGGACGCTTTCTGATAAACAACGCCGCATGGAGTTTGACGTTGGCATCGAGTACGGAACGCCTGCCCAAAGCGTAATCGACCTGCTCCTCGGAGTAGCAAAGGCAAATCCGAAGGTGCTCTCCACCCCCCCGTCCCGTGCTTTCTTCGTTAACTTTGGCGACAGCGCTCTCGAGTTCAAGCTACAGGCATGGGTTAGTTTCGACGAGGGCTTATCGACTCGCAGCGCTCTGGCCGTTGCCATTCAGGAAGCGCTCAAACAAGCAGGAATTAGTGTCCCCTTTCCGCAGCGCGATCTACACTTGGTTAGCGTGAGTCAAAACGCGGCTTCTAACCTAGGCACCACCACCCGCTCGTCGTCGCCTCCCGACTCAACCTCAGGTCACGATGATGGCAACTGAGCCCGTTTCAGAGCTAGGCCGCTTTAGAATGCGCTTCTAGCACAAGCTTGTCGTCGGATAGCTGAAGCTTAAAAATAATTAATTGGAATGGCAGCTTAATATGCGAACAGACAGCCAAATGCTTATAATGTGACAAAGGCTATCTATTGCGAATAATTAAATGGAAGTTTTTAAACAAAATAGTTTGATAATAGTAATATACATGTTCATTGAAGTCCCTGACTGGCAGGCTGAATTGGAGGAACGCCAAAAGATTTTTCTCAAGATACTCCAACTTGCAGAGAGAGAAGGTATAGGAATAGCTTCCCCGACACAAATAGTCCGCTTGGAAGAACCAGAACGGGGACTTTAGACTCTCATTTTGTTTGTAGAAGGGAAAAGGGGTTCTATCTATTTCCCTTTGGGCTTGATAGTAAGAACAGCGCAAGGTGCGTGTCTGACAACTAACTCTGCAACACTTCCGAGGGAAAAATGTTTCCATCCGGTATGGCCATGTGTTCCAAGGACTATCAGATCGGCTTTACGTTCTTCAGCAACACGAACAATCTCATGACCAGGGTCGCCTTCGGCGAAAATAGTTTCTACTTCTAGGTCAATAGAATCTGCTAGTCTTTTAAGGTTATCTTTTCCTTGTTGCCGGGCTTGTGCTTGGCTTCCAGATATCTTGTCAAGCCCTCCTATCGTTAAATGTTTCGACGGAATCTTCCACACACCTATATCAAATGCGTACAAAGCTATGAGTTCTGCTTTAAAGGCATGGGCTAACTGTAGAGCATAGTAACTGGCATCTTTAGATATGTCTGAGAAGTCAGTAGCTAGGATGATTTTTTTGATGGATGCTTGCACAGTGTTCTCTTTGTTATATTAGGCGTGTGTTTATGATAAGCACCGACAAGTTAATTCACAAATATATATGAAATCTCACAACTTGTTTAGTTATACCAATGTTGCAGAATCCAAAGACGCAAAAGACTTAGTCTATGAATATCCGCTTTGGGTCGAAAGCAAACACTCGCGGATTTTCTTTCTGAAAAATTTTTTTCGCCAAAATTGGGGAAAGGAAAGAGGAGTAGGTACTACATTGATAGGAGAATGGATGTTCGACTAGAGGAAGTGTCAGGATCGGATTTAGCCAATTCCAAAAGCCCCGGGACATCGCGTACTGCATGGCTTTCGATACGGTGCTCTGCTAATATCGTGTCCTTAGGGATGGCACAGCTCAAACCGCGCTTCAGTTGGGAGATCAAGAGAAATGGGTAAGCTGAACACGACAGTCATGGCTCTGATAATGACGCTTGTGTGCTGCATGCGGATGGCTGCCGCCGATCCCATTGCTAGCTCCGGGGGCGAGCCTTTTCTGCTCGCCCCTCCAGAGGAAGTGCGTCCCATTGTGGTTCGGGCCAGCTTTAAGTTTCATGACATCAATGAGATTAACGACGAGACGGAAACGTTCGATTTCTCAGGCGTACTCAAGCTCAAGTGGCGTGACCCACGCCAGGCCTTCGACCCCGCTGCTGAGGGAGTGAACGAACGAGTGTTTCAGGGTAGCTACCAGTTCAATGAGCTCGCGACTGGCTGGTATCCGCAGGTGGTCCTCGTCAACGAATCTGGCTTGTACCAGAAGAGCGGGAACCGTGCTCCGAATACAGCCGGATGGAACCTCGACTCTGATCGAGACACTGAACGCCACTGCGAAGGCGGAGTACAACATGCATCGATACCCGCTCGACAGGCAGCACCTGGAAGCTATCTTCGAGGTTCTAGGGTTCGATCGGGATGAGGTATTGTTGCAGGTGGATTCAGATACAGCCAGTTTCTTGGCCAGCGAAGTTCAGATTCCTCAATGGACCATCACAGGAGCCAGTGCGTCTGTACGGGATCGCTCTGAATCCTACGCCGGACGAGGGGTTTCGTCAGCGTTCACCGTAAGCGTTGAGGTACAGCGAAAGTCCTACTATATGATCCGACTGGTCGTCCTTCCTCTCATTCTGATCGTACTGCTCTCGTTCTCGGTATTCTGGATGGATAAGTCGTCGATCGGCGATCGGCTTAGTGTCTCATTTATCGGAATCCTGACCGCCGTCGCCTACCAGAACATGATCACTGATCAAATGCCCCACATCTCGTATGTCACGTTGATGCACGGGTTTCTGAACTTCAGTTTCCTTACCATGTGCGCGACAGTCGTAATCAATCTGGTGGTGAATGCGGCGGATAGGCGAGGAGAGATCGAGCTTGGAGATCGCATCGATCGTCGTTGTCGATGGGGATTCCCTCTCGCGTATTTTGGAGTCCTCCTCGCCTTTCTCGGGGCAGCGATGCTGTTGTAACCAAATTGTATAATTTGGGTTATGAAATGGCTTTGAAAGGATATCCTTGGGACAAAGGACCACCAGGATTCATTGATACCCCAGGCAGCTAGTACTAGGTATTCCTAGAAAAATTTTTTTGCGCCAAAATTGAAAGAGCATTTTTACAAATAGCGTCAAGGTAGGTTAGGTAGTACCTCTAGCACGAGGAGGCGGGCAAGACCAATACTAGTGGCACCCGCTCACCAACATTGAAAACTATTGTTAGTTAGTTGAGTGTCCGCTATGTACCAGAAACTGCATAGTTAGCTACGTCTGCGCTTGTTTTTCTGGGGCGGGCGTATAGCATTATCTGCTTTACAATTAAATTAACTCAGATGATATTATTAGGTTCGCGTCATTGATTATTTTAATTCTCATCAGGAATAACCTACCAATCTTATCGAGAGGCAGCTCATGAAGAAAAACTCCGTCATTTTTATACTTTTGTCTACTGTATTTTTCTTTGCATCAGCGGTGATGGCGAAGGACATTATCCATGATGCTGAGTACCTGCTATTGCTCGAACAGCACGGTGACAGGTGGGCGGCCGAAGATAAAAAAATAGAAAAAAAGTTAGATGCATTGCGTAAGAAGCATGGCAAGCGACCGAACATCATTCACATCTTGTGGGACGACATGAAGTATGGCGCGATCGGACACCCAATGCTTAATAGTGTTACCGGTTACAAGTCGCCAAACATCAACAAACTGGCGGCGGCTGGAATGACTTTCACCCGGATGTATTCAGAACCATCCTGCACCCCCACACGTGTTGCAGCAATTACAGGACGTCAGCCGGTAAGAAGCGGCATGATTTTCCCAATTTTTCCAATTCACAGAATGGGGCTGCCGGGTTCTGAAGTAACGATCGCGGAGGTTCTTGGCGATGATTACACCACAGGCTTCTTCGAGAAATCACACTTTGGCGATATGGAGGAATCATATCTGCACAACCAGGGTTTTGATGAAGCCATCTTTACCCTTTACAACCAGTTTGCCGGGCCAGATGTTCACGCCGGAGGCTGCGGCAGCAGGTTTCACTGTTGGTTGGTTCAAGGACGAGTGGGACCGTTACGCACTTGACCAGAATTTCCGCCCGACCGAATGGATGTGGGCCGTGGAAGGCTTCAAGGGGCAAAAGGGTAAAGAGATCGTAACGCCCAAATCAACCAAGGAATACCATGAATTCAATAAAATGACCTATGCGCGCGTCAAGGCGTTTATAAAAAAACATGCGAATGACGACAAGCCATTCTTGCTGGACTGGTGGCCGAATATGATTGAAATCGATAATCCGCTCGACAGCCCCAAGAAAACGCCAAATGGAACATTCAGTGCAGAGAGTTTTTATCGTTTCGACCAACAGGTTGGTGAAATTATTGCCTTGACCAGAAAACTCGGCATAGCCGATAACACGCTGATTGTTCTGATGGCTGACAACGGACCGATGGAAGCACTTTGGCCTGATACTACCTACCAGAATCCCGGCATCTTTCGTGGCGGTAAAAACGATTTTCTCGAAGGTGGTGTGCGCGTACCTGCATTTGCCTACTGGCCCGGTGTAATAGAAAAAGGTGCGGTTGTGAACGACATAGTCCACGTCTCCGATCTGTTTACCACATTTGCCCGTTTGGGTGGAAAGATGAATTCAATTCCCAGGGACCGCGTTATTGACGGGATCGACCAGGCGGCATTGCTGCTAAATGGTGATGGTCATGGCCGCCGTGATCATGTTTTCATTTATCAAGGTCCGCAACTATCTGCTATCGTGAAACAGCAGTACAAGCGACACTTTGCGGGTGCTGCCCCTGGACTTGCGGGCAAGGGTTTCTTCGACCTGTACAAGGACCCGCGTGAAGAGCACCCGTTAATGGCGGAATTCCTGTGGGCATGGCCAGCATTCGATCATATGAAGGCACGGCATGAGGCGCAGATCAAGAAATACCCTCACACTCCAGTGGCTACCGGTGAACCATATACCGGGGTCGAACGTATGAAGAGGTAATACCTACTCTTAGATGGCTTAACAGAAAAAATAGGGAAACGCGGTCAAGTTTCAAAAACGCGTAGCGTTTGAGAAATTCATGTGCAGCGTTTTGGTATGCAATACGCTGATCACTATATTCATCGTGTCTCGACCATTGCGTAATGACCCGTTGATTCTCTTCCGCTGTTCTATTCTATGTTGGGGATTCAGTAAGCTCTAGACTTGCCGGCTCAAAAAGCTCTTCGATCGTGAGCTCACGGCTACATAGGCCCTGATAATATGAGTAGCGGAACAGTGCTTCCAGTGTCTTGCGATTGGGTTTGATACCGTATGAATAGTAGTTGTCGCCCATCAAAGCACGGGTCTCCTCGAATTCTTGACCAAACCATGGGAGTGAATCTCTGAGCCAGGCGGCTTTAGCCATGTAATCAAAGGCCACCTGTTTAGATTGTGAGTATGCCTTGAACACAGCTTCTATCAACCATGGGATTTTGCTTCACGAGGCTCTTCTTGATTGCCACGGCATGCATGATCGGGAAGATTCCCGTTTTTGAAAAATACGCGCGTTCTGTCGATCGATAGTCTGGGAAATAAACGCCCTACCTTGTGGGTGACCCTCGATATAGGCCCTGGGCTCACCAGCGTGGAACAAGGCATCGACTTCACCAGATTCAAGTAAATCGGATTCATCCTTGCCGTTGGGACCCTTACTGATCGGAATGCCCTGAGGAAATAAATTCTCCTGTTTGGACACCTTGCCAGCATCCTTGGCTGATGAATCTTTCGATGAAACGACCCACTGTACATCTTCCGGTTTGATGCCATATTCGTCCTGAAATATTCCGCGTATCCATGTCAACGAGGTTGATGAATAACCCGGCGTGGCAATAGCCTTCCCGATCAGATCCTCGGGCTTCTTGATGCCGCGATCAGTTCGAATGAACACACTCTTGTGCCGGAACAAACGCAGAGGGAAAATTGGGAGCAGCGAGTAATCCCGAAAACCATCATTGGCATAAGCCAGCATGAACGGGTGGAGGCCGATTTCAGTCACTTCTAATGTTTGTGGGCCGCTGAACACGTGTGTGTTTATGTCGCCGACACCCATTTCTTTGAATTGAATATCGTACCCTTCAACCTTGACGCGTCCATCAATGAGCGCCTTTGTGCGATCGAACTTGTACCCAGCCATGGAGAGGGACAACCCCTTGGGTTTTCTTGCGGCTTGAGCTGGAGCCAGTTTGCACACAGACAGAGTACTGGCAGCACCAACCGTTAATGTGACAGCTTTTATGAAATCGCGGCGCGAGCAGTCTTGATTGGCCTTTTCTTTCCCTGTCTCACTACTCATTGCTTCTCCTTATCTATGTTGGATGATTTCAGCTTAATTTATTTTGTCTGAATTGGATAATATTATAGTAGGTACATGGATTCATCTCTGAATAATCGCTTTGTGCCAAAAGCGGACGTTGAATTGCCTCCCTAACCTGCATACACTATCATTGTTGTAAAAGTGACATTGATAACCAGAAGACAAAACTAAACCCGCCAACTATTAGATCTCCATTACGGTTATATATATTTTGCTGGAAAGATCATTTTGAAGTTAATACGTCTATTCATCCTGGTTTGTTGCATAACCCTACTAAGCGGATGTACCAAATCTAGCGAGGAGCTCTTATGTCAAATCAAAGGCAAACCGTTCCAAGGAATATTTCCTCTTATAAAAGATTCTGCTAATACGACAAAAGTGATGATGGTGCATGGTGTGGCTAAGCACGAACCGGGTTACTCGACACAACTCCTGGAAGGGTTAGCAAATAAAATGGGGCTAAATCAGATTAGCAAAATCACAAAAAATATCACCCTGGCTGATCCACTCGATACCACTAAAAAACTTGGCAGTCTCAAAATCAGACAATTATCCAACGAAGATAAAAGTCATAAGCTAGTATTTTACGAATTGACTTGGTCAGAAATAAATGACGATCGGAAGAAAATACTGGCTTATGATATGTCAGGTGACTATGCGTTTCATCGAGCTTTCATAAACGAGAAGTTAAAAAAAATTACTAATGATTTCATTCCTGACCAGATGCTTTATGTGGGGGGCACTCGCAAAGACATAATCATTGCTTTTGCACAGTCTTTTTGCTGGATGATTTCTAAACAATGGGATGATTTGCCTGTAACCGCAAATCAGGCATGCGGTCGTAGCAGAATTACTATCTGCGCATGTAAGCATGAAAAAAGATCATTATGCGTTTATAACGCATAGCCTTGGAAGTAGAATAGTAATTGATGGGTTGCAGCGCATTTCCGAGAAGTTTGGTGACAAGGAAAGCGACGTAGGAAGGTCGATGGGTCGATCCGAATTCTGACGAGTTTGTACAAGCATTTAGAGAATTGCAATGTTCCTATTTTTATGCTTGCCAATCAACTACCAATGTTTCAGGTTACTCGAGAGATGCCTGAAGTTACAGGGCAACATGATGCTTATTGCCGTGCAGATGGGCGAACATTACAATTTACGTACACTTAGTAATACCGACATCATTGCTTTTAATGATCCCAATGACATACTGAGTTATACAATAACCAAAGAATTTATGGACCGTTATTTAGACTCGAGACTTTGTATTGGCACGACTAATATTAATATCAATGTAGCCGATGTTACTCGGGGTATTTGGCTTAGATTATGCCAATCCAGGTGATGCGCACAATGGCTATGAAACAGATGAGCGTGTTATTGCTATGATAGTTAATGGAGTAAACAATAAAGATACATCACCGATTGTTACCGAAAGTTGTCGAATTCTGATGACCACAGATAACTAAGGATTTGTCTGTGAATGACTTGAGCATCTCGCACCTTCGCATAATTCGAACGTAGATTCTATGAATGACCGCTTAGGATCAATAGTAGATATTTGAAGATTCTCTTTCTGGAAAAAAAGGATGAGGCTATAGATAAGATTGGTCGAAAATGGAGAATGAAAGATATTAGGCCTTACGAATGATGATGAGCGTCTCCACATAAAAAACATGTGTACTACTACAACGAAGGTTCCTTAATCGGTACACTGCCTGCCGCTTAATAGTCCCCCGTTATGACTTTGTCATGGGACACTAGTGGGACACTCAGAGACAGATAACCACAATAAAGGGCAATACACTACAACAAACAGAGCAGATTAACTCATTGATTGGATTGTTCTAGTTTGTTGTTACGTGTTGTAGGTTGTTGATTACAGGGGACTCATAATCCCTTGGTCGAAGGTTCGAGTCCAACCAGACCCACCATTAAAACAAAAGGTTCTGACCATAGGATGTAATCTTTTTTAAAAGGGACGCTCATAATCCAAAGGTACTGTTTATTAAGCCTGATTTTTTTGTCCATTTGTTTTTAACAACAGTATAGACTTTGTATTTAGATTTCCTGTTGCCCATGCAGAAGCAATAAAAGAGAAAAAAACTGTACTGAGCACTACTAATAACAGTATCGCTTTGGACGCATCCACTGGTAAAATCTCGCGAGCAATTAATCCTATGCTACTAACTATTAAGACTGGGATGAATACATCTTGACTATACCATCTATTCATTTCACCTTTGAGTAATCGTTGATGCATGATTAGAACTTCAATAATTAATAATCCCAAATTAAGAGCAATCAATACCCAGGCTGCTCCGATGCCTTGGTACATTTGCACCATCCACACCATTATCGGAACTAGAAAAATCACGGCAACGATATTCTTATAAAATGCCAATTTGGTCCATCCATATGCAAGCTGTAATGTATAAGGCAATGTCATAAGAGCGTTAAGCATTGACCCAATCACCAACAAGCTTAGTAACATATGGGTGTTTCTAACAACCACAGGGTCTCCAATCCAAATGGAAAGAATTTCCTCTGAGAAACACACTAGCGTTATAGCGATAGGTAAGATGGTAGTTGATGCTAGCTGACATCCCTTGTGATATAGGTCAGAAATATCCGCTTGATTCTCCCTCACAACAAGCTGAGAAAGTCTCGGGAATAGAGCAGTGTGAATAGGACTCACAAGTCTAATAAGCACATTCGCAACAGTGAACGCCAGCATGTAGTAACCAAACATCTCCAACGTAAGCATATTGCTTAGAATTATCTTATCAGACTGAGTTAGCAAGGTGGTTGCCAACGAAATACCCATCACTCCTGATACAAATTTTCTATTCTTTACAAACAGTTTTTTATCAAACCTACTTCGATTCTTGGATTTAGGAAGTGATTTCCAAAGCCAAATCGCTAGTACTATTGTCGTGAGCAGCGCAACAAAAGATTGCCATAGGAAGAATGACAATATTGACGGTGAGATAAATAATAGTACTAATACAGCCCCAACATGGCGTGCCAACATTGACGAAGTTCTAATTATGTTATACAAAACCTGACGTTGAAGTCCCTTTAATCCACCGGTATAAATGGCCCTTGGCCACTGAAATGCAAGTAGCATCCCCATGATAAGTAGTGCTTGTTCAATTATTTCATTACTGACGGTAGTCGAATTAATCCAGTATTTAGCTATTAAGGGCGCTAAAATTATCACAAAAACTCCAATTACAATACCAATCGCCCAGTAAACCACTTCAAAAGTCCGCACTAAATTACGCGACTCCTGTGCAGAATTTTCTATCACGGATAATCTTGACAATTCACGATTCAAAGTTGTACTGAGCCCATGTCTAATAGAACAAATAAGGCGCTTAAAGACATGAAGATACCAAGGAGCCCATATACTTCTACTCCCATGAGCTTGATATAGATTGGAATGAAAGCCAGATTAAATATGCCTCTACATGTTTTGCCGGCAAAACTAGCAATAATGTTGTGTCGCACCGTTGGGGTTAGTTTCATTTATAACTTGGCCTATTGAGCTAAAGATTTATTGGAATCATTTATGAAAGTAAGTACTTAATGAAATAAGTACTTAAAGTACTCAGATAATAGAGCTGGTGTAAATACTGAATTAGACAAAGCATATAACATTTAATTGATGATCACTATCAGTGTTGATTTCTGCCCTATTAACAAGGTTCAGTTTAATGTCTGCTTTGTGCCAAAAGTGGACATTCAAATATGTGCATGACGAATATTTCTCACTAAGGCACTTCACTAGAGTCTCCGTACTTGCAGTAGGAAGGATTCGGGTCAAACTTCTGGGCTCTGATGCCTTTCATTATCAGCTCTGCTCGGTACTTCTTCCAAAGAACGTTTGGGGCACGCGGGGGTATGTATTTCGCGGGAATGATGCGGGGCATTCCAGCCTCTCGATTCCTAGTATTTTTTTTCCAAGCGCCCTCACCGCCGGCATGCACACCATTATAAATAACAGTCTCATCAAACCACCCCACATTGCTTTCCTTCATCGCAATGACCATCAGTTGGTCAGCTTGTTTTCGAGTGCAGACTTGAGACCAGTAGAGGTATTCGTGAATGATAGAAGCCCTGCTGTACTTGCCATGCGGAGTCAAACCGAGTGACCAGAATGCTTTCGGAATAGAAGCATTGTCCGTAACAAAGCCCTTCGGCACGACTATCGTATCTTTGGTACTATCGATTGTGTACTTCATGTCTTCGACTAAGATATAAGCTTTGTTGTTACCGAAGCCCAGAAGGGCTGGCGAGGAAGGAATTCCGCACCCTACAACTAAGGCTGCAATAATATATAAGAGGGTAAAAAAGTGAGCTGCGCGAGTCATGGGCTACCTTCTTTTCCTTTGTAGAGTTACTTTAGATCTCTATAGTACAAGTATCAATTGGCATGACCTCTAACTAGTAATTATATAGTTTTCGTATATTTGCCATACAGTAGGAACAGTCACAAATGAACGTCTGCTTTGTGCCAAAAGCGGACATTCACCAATTTTACGTCTAGAAATTTTTTCGCGCCAAAAATTAAAGTCGATGTATGAGTATGTAGTGCCTCTAACACGGGGGATAGGGTTGTTACAGACTAGGTGTATCCCCACTACCTTCCCTTGTTGGAAAAGAACTGATGTTCCTCTATTAGATTGAATGTCTGCTTTGTGCCAAAAACGGATGTTCAGCGAAGACTAGAATGAAGTAGTGGGAAGAGGATGAAAGCATGTACGTGCTTCTAAAACGACAGGTTCCCTAATCGACACCCTACCAGCCGCTTAATAGCCCCCATCCCCGTAGTAATTAATATCTATTAATGACCGTAAAAGTAGCAATATGGTAGCAATAACAAAGAAAAGGGGATTGGCGTATTTGTTGATCCCTTTGTTTATGGCGCCCTGGGCAAGAATCGAACTTGCGACCTACCCCTTAGGAGGGGGTCGCTCTATCCACTGAGCTACCAAGGCTAATAATATTTTACGCCATAATCCCCAGAGGAAGAAAAAACATGAACAGATCCATTAGAGCGCCTGCCCCCCAATTGTGTACAATAAATTGCTGCACACGGTAAGCTAGACTTAATTTGGTTAGTCTATTCTAGGACTTTAAATTTGATCATGCTATTCTGCTTAAAGAGTAGGCTCAAGATCCAGAAAGGAGGTGTGCCATGAAGTATCTGGCAATAACTGCAACACTGATAGGAGCGATTATGTTTTCCTGGAGCCATATAGCACGTGCCGATGTCCCTAAGGTAGGGCAGCCTGCACCAGATTTCAGGCTACCCGACCAGAATGGCAAGGTCCACACGTTAGAGGACTTTCGCGGCAAATGGTTGGCTCTATACTTTTACCCCAAGGACGACACACCCGGTTGTACGGAGCAAGCATGCAAATTCCGTGATGATCTCCACAAGCTAACAGCGCTGGGCGCAAATGTGGTTGGTGTAAGCGTGGACGATACAACGAGCCATGCTAATTTCGCCAAGAAATACAATCTTCCTTTTCCGCTTCTTGCTGATAACAATGCTGAGACTACCGCTCAATATGGTTCTCTATTAAATCTAGGTATCGTCAAATTTGCCAAGCGTAATACCTTTCTAATCGATCCAAAAGGAAAAATTGCAAAAATTTATTTGTCGGCCAGCGCGTCACGTAATTCAATCGAGGTAATAGAAGACTTAAAAAAACTGCAGGAGTTGTAAAGCTCGATTTATAAACGAGTAGCTTTTGAATTCAAATCAAAAACTAAGTACTGTATTTTCTACTAAACTGCAACAGTAACAATAATTCAGAAAACTCTTTTTGCTAAACCTGATTAGGTACATACTGACGTGTTTATTTTACTTTCTTCGACATAGTTGATTTGAGCAATACTAATACTGCTCCGCTACCGCCATCAACTGCATTAGCCTGACAAAAAGCTAGAACGTAATTATGCTGTGCAAGCCAGTCCCAGACCATGGTCTTTAATATTGGTTCATGATTTTTTGAGTTTAGCCCTTTACCATGTATTACTTGCACGCAGCGAAAACCTCTCTTGCTGCAGGTATTAAGGAATGTCCCCAACTCCCACCGTGCTTCGTCGCGAGTAAATCCGTGTAAGTCAAGCTGATCATTAATCTTCCAATGGCCGCGTCGAAGCTGCTTTAAAGTCTTGCGCGACACTCCGGGAGTTAAAAATGAATGTTCGTCACCTGCTTCCATTTCTGGGAGGGTGCGACCGGAGAAAGGGTCATCTGGTGTCGATGCCTTGTCATGTGGGGCATGTTTAATGGGCCGTGGAAGCTTGCGAGAATGGACCACCTTGTCAGGCACAACCAATGGTTTTACGTCCCGAACCGCATCTCTGAATAACGAAACTTCATCATCACTACTTGCAGGCACACTGTCGCGCGATTTCATACGAAACCTCAATCAGGTTTGGTCAGCTTAAATCATCAAGATATTTTTCTGCATCTAGTGCCGCCATACAGCCAGTACTTGCGCTAGTCACTGCTTGACGATAAATGTGATCCTGCACATCGCCCGCTGCAAATACACCGGGTGTGCTGGTAGCGGTTGCGTTACCCTGATTGCCTCCTTGAGTAATAATGTAGCCATTTTTCATTTCAAGTTGCTCCTGAAAAATATCGGTGTTCGGCTTGTGACCAATAGCAATAAATACTCCTTGTAACTCCAAAGTTTTAGTAGAGTCATCCTGGGTATTTTTGATGCGCATTCCGGTTACGCCAGATTTATCACCAAGCACTTCATCCAGAACATAATTAAGTTCTAGCTTTACGTTACCATTTTTTACCCTATCCATTAGTTTATCTATCAGGATTTTTTCCGAGCGGAATTTATCTCGCCGATGTACCAAAGTAACCTGGCGCGTAATGTTAGAAAGATATAGCGCCTCTTCCACTGCCGTGCTTCCTCCGCCCACGACAGCCACATCCTGTCCCTTGTAAAAAAAGCCATCACAAGTTGCACAGGCAGAAACCCCCTTACCCATGAATGCTTCCTCAGAGGGCAGTCCTAGATATTGGGCAGATGCACCAGTTGCAATAACGAGCGCATCACTGGTGTAGGTTCCCTGATCACCGATCAGGGTAATGGGTTTATCACCAAGCTTGACGGTATGAATATGATCGAAAATTACCTCTGTATTAAAACGCTCCGCGTGTTTCTGGAAGCGCTCCATCAACTCTGGGCCCTGTACACCCATTGCATCTGCTGGCCAATTATCTACATCGGTGGTGGTCATTAACTGGCCACCCTGAGCCAACCCGGTAATAACAATAGGGTTCAGATTTGCACGAGCTGCATAAACTGCGGCGGTATAGCCGGCGGGCCCGGAACCAAGAATTATTAGACGGGAGTGTTTAGTTGTCATAAGTTAGGTATATAAGGAATAGTATTTAAAAAACAAGCTTGTTACAATTTTTGTGCAACCCAATCAGTAACACTGTCCAGCGCTGTGGGCAAATTGTCGGGCTGAGTGCCTCCTGCTTGTGCAATATCAGGGCGCCCACCGCCTTCTCCTCCAACTTGCATAGCGACAAAATTAACCAGCTCACCTGCATTTACTTTTGTAGTCAAATCAGGCGTGACCCCTGCAATTAGTGTGACCTTGCCAGCCTCTTCTGCACCAAGCACTACAATGCAAGATTTCAATTTGTTTTTAAACCGATCTAAAGTTTCACGCATTGTTTTTGCATCTACACCTTCCAAGCTAGCGGCCAGCACTTTAACGCCCTTTATTTCCCGTGCTTGATTGATAAGGTTGTCGCCTTGTGAACTAGCAAGTTTCAACTTCAACTTCGATAAGGTTTTTTCTAAGCTTCTGACATTGTCAATTATCTGGGAGATCTTTTGTGCCATCTCTTCTGGCTGTGTTTTTAAAACTTTGGCAATTTCCATCAACTGTATTTCTTTTTGTTGTACATACTCTAGTGCCGCTTCCCCTGTGATTGCCTCTATCCTACGAACACCTGCAGCTATTCCGCTTTGGGCACAAATTTTAAATAATCCAATATCGCCTGTACGATTGACGTGTGTTCCACCGCATAACTCTCGTGAAGACCCTATATCCAATACTCGTACTTCTTCACTATATTTCTCACCGAACAGCATTACTGCACCAGTTTTTTGTGCATCTTCCATTTTCATTACACGCGCCTTGGTAGCAGTATTGGTAAAAATTTCAGCATTAACCATGGCTTCTACTTTACATATTTCTTCATCCGTTATCGGTAAATTATGAGCGAAATCAAAGCGTGTTTTATCAGCGTCGACTAACGATCCTTTCTGCTCCACATGGGAACCAAGCACTTCTCGCAAGGCCTTATGCATTAGGTGAGTAACGGAGTGGTTGCGTTCAGTACGCGCTCGAGCAACTGGATCAACTTTTGCCGAAACCTTATCGTTAATAGCTAATCTTCCATTTTGTAGTTGCCCTCTATGCCCATATACATCTGCCTGAATTTTTTGTGTTTCCGCAACAGCGAATGTCCCACCGTCAGACAGCAATTTACCATGATCTCCTACCTGTCCACCCGACTCAGCGTAAAACGGCGTGTGATCCAGCACAATTACCGCATCATCCCCAGCCTCGATGAAATCTACCCGACTGCCCTCTTTATAAATAGCAAGAATCTGGCCTTCATGTTGCAGGCTCTCGTAACCATGAAACTGCGTCGCACACCCGTCATATTCTATTCCGCTTTGCATAGTAAATTTACTTGCCCCTCGCGCTCGCTCTCGCTGTTTTTCCATTTCGTTATCAAATTCTGGCATATCAATAAAAAGCCCTCTTTCACGACATAAATCTTGTGTTAAATCCAAAGGGAAACCAAAGGTATCATATAGTTTAAATACATCTCGACCAGCAACAGGTATTGAATTTTCTTCTAGATAGTGAAAGTGTATATTGCCTCTATCTGACTTATTTATTTTAATTGAGCCCATCTCCTCCGGCGCTTGCTGTGCATTACCAACTATTATTGCGTGTCCATGAGTTGGGTGATTTTTCTCTCGGCCATGTTTTTTAACAGCATCTGTAAACGACATTGCAAACTTAGGAATATCACTTTTTTCAGATAGTTTCTTTGTTTTTACTACAACATCACCGTTATCTAGATGAAATACGCCATCAAACTGGGCTCCTTTTGTCCTTGACCTGTTAACAAGGGTAAAAAATTTATTCGGCTGTATAAAGTTTTTTTGTATGTAACCAACTCCACGGCCCCTTAGCTCAACCATTTTTTCAAAGTGCAGCATACCACTCACCAACGTTTCACCGAAACGCTCCTCTTCTTGTTTCAATACTGCTGCTACTCGCTTTTTGGCCTTGACCAACTCTGGGCAGGCCTGTCCCATTACATTTACAAGATCCTCTACCAACAAATAAAAGAAAGGCTCCTTTTTTCCCAGTTTATAACCATGACGGATGGCACGACGGATGATACGACGAAGCACATATCCGCGCCCCTCATTGTCAGGAATCACACCATCAGCGATAAGAAAAGAACATGCGCGAATATGATCAGCAATCACCTTAAGTGAATTTTCGGTAAGATCGCTAGTATTGGTTACTTTCGCTGCTTTACGAATAAGACTTTGGAATAAATCAATCTCGTAATTGGAATGCACGTGTTGTATCACAGCAGAAATACGCTCTAACCCCATGCCAGTATCTACAGATGGACGGGGCAGCGGATGGAGCTTGCCTGCACTGTCTCGATTGCATTGCATGAACACTAGGTTCCAGATTTCGACGTAGCGATCGCCACCACTATCTGGTGTGCCCGGTGGGCCACCCGAAAATTCTGAGCCGTGGTCGTAAAAAATTTCAGAACAAGGACCACAAGGACCCGTGTCTCCCATCTGCCAGAAATTATCCGTAGTGGCTATGCGTACCAACTGTGAAGAAACAATGCCTACTTCATTGAGCCAAATATCGGCTGATTCATCGTCTTCAGCATGGACTGTCACCCACAACTTTTCCTGTGGTATCTTCAACGTGACAGTGAGAAACTCCCATGCAAAAAGGATGGCGTCCTTCTTAAAATAATCTCCAAAACTAAAATTTCCCAACATCTCGAAAAATGTGTGATGACGCGCGGTATAGCCTACATTCTCGAGGTCGTTATGTTTGCCCCCTGCACGCACACAGCGTTGCGCACTCACTGCGCGCATATAAGGACGCTTGTCCTGGCCGAGGAATACGTCCTTGAACTGCACCATACCTGCATTGGTGAACAACAGGGTAGGATCATTACTTGGAACAAGAGGGCTTGACGCCACAATCGTGTGTCCACGTGCTACGAAGAACTCTAAAAAGCTTTGTCTTATTTCACCGCTTTTCATATCAATTTATTTGATGCAAAAAATTTAAGCCCGATCGCACTATTCATCCCGAGGCTGAAACACTTGCCTGATTATCTCTGACGCAAACCCCCGGCTCATCAAAAACCGTATTTGTTTCGCTCGTTCTTTTGCATTAATAGGCATTGCGCCAAATTTTTTCCTCCATACCGTGCGAGCTGTTTCAAGCTCAGTTTCCTTAAGGTGGGGCAAAGCGGCGGCAATTAAATCTTCATCAATGCCTTTCTGCTGCAACTCGTGCACAATGCGGCGACTACCAAATTTACTCCTGCGAACGTGGACCACCTGCTCGACCATGCGACCAGCTGACAAAAGGCCGCACTGCTCCAATGAATCCAACACAAAGGATAGTTCTTCAAGAGTTGGGGCATAAGGCGTAAGTTTTTTTTCCAACTCCAGCCTGGAGTGCTCACGCCGTGCCAAATAATCGAGGGCGCGGATTTTCAAACTCGGCCCGGAAGACATGGCGCTTATTCCACGGGAATAGCTTCAGCTTGGCTGGCAACTCCCACAATAGAGCGAATTTTTAACTCGATTTCTTTTGCAATTTTGGGATGCTGTTTCAGGTATTCGCGTGCATTATCCTTTCCTTGGCCAATTTTTTCGCCATTATAGGCATACCAAGCACCGGATTTCTCGACCAGATTATGCAACACGCCGAGCTCTAAGATCTCGCCTTCACGCGAAATGCCCTCGCCGTAAAGGATATCAAATTCAGCCTTCTTAAATGGAGGCGCAACTTTATTCTTAACCACCTTGACGCGAGTTTCATTGCCAAGCACCTCGTCGCCCTTCTTGATGGTACCAATACGCCGAATGTCGAGACGAACCGAAGCGTAGAACTTCAAAGCATTACCACCGGTAGTGGTTTCTGGGTTACCAAACATCACGCCTATTTTCATGCGTATCTGATTGATAAAAATTACCATTGTATTGCTGCGCTTGATGTTGGCGGCAAGTTTTCGTAGCGCCTGCGACATCAATCTCGCTTGTAAGCCCATTTGGGGCTCTCCCATTTCACCCTCAATCTCAGCGCGCGGCGTTAAGGCCGCAACCGAATCTATTACTACCACATCGAGCGATCCAGAACGTACAAGCATATCGACGATTTCCAGTGCCTGCTCACCATTATCAGGCTGAGAAATAAGCAATTCCTGGACGTTGATACCAATCTTTTGTGCATACTGTGGATCTAATGCGTGTTCTGCATCAATAAATGCTGCGGTACCACCAATCTTTTGCACTTCTGCAATAACTTGCAACGTAAGCGTGGTCTTGCCGGACGATTCTGGTCCGTAAATTTCTATTACCCTCCCACGTGGCAGCCCTCCCACACCCAACGCAATATCAAGCCCCAGCGAGCCGGTGGAGATTACTTCGATATCTCTGATACTGTCACTGGCACCAAGACGCATGATTGAACCCTTACCAAACTGTTTTTCGATCTGGGAAAGTGCCGCTGCCAGCGCTTTGTTTCTATTTTCATCCATAAGTTTATCCTTTCAGAAATTCGTTGAATTATCGCACATGTAAATCAACGCAGAAAGACAACATAAAGTGAAAACGTTGATTCAAACAACTGAAGAGCTCGTGTCATGTAGCAAAGTCATCATCCCTCGCAGGGCCACAGCCACTGACTGCTGTCTTACTGCCTCACGGTCACCGGTAAAATGCCGAGTTTCGCTCCGCACATGATTGTCTTTCCTCACCCAAGCAAAACACACCATACCCACCGGTTTTTCCACTGTGCCGCCCCCTGGACCAGCAATACCGGTAATCGAAACGGCGATCTGTGCATGACTTCGAGAAACTGCACCATGTGCCATTTCTCGAGCGGTTTGCTCAGATACCGTGCCATGTTGTTTTAGTGTCTTGCTACTTACGCCCAGCATTTCTTGCTTTGAAATAGTGGTATAGGTAATGAATCCCCGCTCGTACCAAGCTGAGCTACCTGCAATCGAAGTAACCATATGCCCCAACCAACCACCCGTGCAGGATTCTGCGCTGACGAGCATCAAGCCTTGCTGGACGAGTGTTAAACCAACTTGCTTTGCAAGATGCTGAAGTGTCTGGTCATTTATAGCATTTATGATTCCGCCCAAATTCATGCCCCTTTACGATAATACAAATGCCTTCCATGCCGCCAAACAAAGCAAGGTAAAAAATGCTGCCAGTAAATCATCAAACATTACGCCAAAACCGTTGCGTAGCTTCTTGTCATAATATCGGATTGGCTGCGGCTTGAATATATCGAATAGACGAAACAGCAAAAAAGCAAATGCCTGCCAAACCAAGTTATCTGGTGTGAAAAACAACACCAGCAAAAAAGCAACCATTTCATCCCATACTATTCCACTATGGTCGTGGATACCAAGCACCTTGCCGGTTAAACTACAGCACCAAATACCAGCGATGAACATAATATCAATTAGCAGTAGAAATTGAACCGGATCTAGGTTTTGATTAATCAGCCAGAACAAAGGGAACGCAACAAGTGTCCCTACGGTGCCCGGCGCTACTGGACTTAACCCTGCGCCCCCACCAAATGCAACAAAGAAAGCAGGATGTTGCAATACAAATCTCATGCTAGGGTTTGGGTAAGTTAGTACAGTATTCACCGTAGGCTTTGGTTCAAGCTCCAGCTCGGATGTAATTTGAGGATCAGGGGGAGTGAAAGTGGTCATAGCCTGTTGTTTCTGGCGTTATTGAGTTGCCCGTCGCATCTAGCACTACCAAACCTTCCCCCGCATCAATTCTACCGATACGCGTCAGCAAGATTTTCATTTCATGGGAAAGAGCTTCAATTTTACCGCGCTTCGCCTTCTGCGCGGTAAAACAAAGCTCGTAATCGTCCCCGCCTGCCAGCAGACAATTAATCGCCTGCGAGTGGGGAAGATACTTTTCCAAGACCGCCGAGCAACTTATCTTATTCATTTTGATAACAGCTGCAACTTTAGAGCATTCCAAAATATGCCCCAGATCTGCCAACAACCCGTCGGAAATATCAATAGAACTATGAGCAAGGCCAACCAATCGTTGTCCTAGTTCAACCCGAGCAATTGGCGTATGCAGCGCTGGCAAACATGCGGCAATTTCGCTGGGCTCAAGCTTGATATGTTGCTGCTTGTGAGAAAGTGCTAGTGCAGCATCACCCAGCCGGCCTGAGATCCAAATATCATCTCCTGGCTTGGCTCCGCTGCGACGTAAAGCTTTTCCTTTTTCTACTTCACCAATAATTTGCACACAAATAGTAAGGGGGCCACATGTAATATCTCCGCCAATGAGCTCTACTTGTTGAGTGCTCGCAAGTCCAAAAAAACCATTGGCAAATGCTTCCAGCCATTTTTCATTGGTCCTTACTAAAGATTCTGGTAATGCTAACGCAAGTGTGGCCCAACGTGGTTTTGCGCCCATAGCCGCCATGTCAGAAAGATTCACAGCAAGAGCCTTAAATCCTAGTTTGCAAGTATCGGTATCGGGGAAGAAATGTTTGCCAGAGACCAGCATGTCGGTGGAAATTGCCAGCTCCATTCCCGTTGCTGGCCTAATCAGCGCTGAATCATCCCCTACTCCCAGCACCGCACTAGAATTAGGGGGAGTAAAAAAACGGCGGACAATCTCTGATTCGGAAAACATTGTTACAACCTGGAATTAATTGGCCAATGATACCCACAAATGTTTGGAAAATTTACTCGTGCTGTCGCCTTACCCATAAAATAAGATGCCGCCTATTGTTGCTATTTATATTAGCCCAAGCGTAATTCTTGGTATATGTTGTTTAAAGATTAATCTTTAGCTCGGACCTACAACTTGGCTTCCTCTGCACGCAACTGCATGACTAACTTATCCAGCACACCATTTACATACTTATGTCCGTCGGTTCCACCGTAGGTCTTAGCTAATTCCACTGCTTCATTGATTATTGCTCTATAAGGTATTTCTGGATGGTTAGTAAGCTCGTAGGTACTCAGTAGCAAAATGGCAAATTCCACAGGGCTAAGCTCTTTGAGGGGTCGGTCTAGACAAGTTTGAATATGCTTTTCCAGCTTTGTTAAATTTGTTAGAACGCCTTGCATCAAATCGGAGAAATATTCTTCGTCCGTCTTGAGAAATTCTTTTGTTTCATGTAATTGCCCTTCAATGGCCTCAACGGTTCCTCCTGCCACACACCATTGATAAAGACCTTGTAGTGCCAATTCACGTGAACGCCGTCGCCGGCCCTTCCGGTTTGGTTTGGGCTCTAATTTAGTTTTTGTTTGGACGGCTGATATATTCCGTGTCATTGGACCACTTCATCGAGCTTTCTCAGCAGATTAACCATTTCTATCGCCACTCGTGCAGTTTCAGCACCTTTCTGGCTCATGCGTGCTAGTGCTTGATCGTCAGTATCGGTAGCAAGTATTCCATTGGCGATCGGAATGCCAGTATCAAGCTGTACTGTGGTTACACCACCAATTGATTCTTTCGCCACCGCTTCAAAATGATAGGTGTCACCACGTATCACCGCACCTAAGGCTACAAGTGCATCAAACTGATCCGTCAGGGCCATTTTTTGCAATGCCAAGGGAATTTCCAATGCGCCTGGAACTGTAACCAACAAGATGTTAGCTGCTTGTACTCCATTTTTTTCCAGCTCTGCAGTACAAGCGCCAAGCAAGCCCTCGCATATATCAATGTTATAGCGACTCATGACGATACCAATATGTAACTCGGCACCATTTAGATTAGTTTCAAATTCAAGAATGTTATCGTAACGCGCCATATGTTCTCCTAAAAACACTAACTAGAAAAATGAAGAGAAAAAAGAATTTTATTTCTGCTCTACACTCTCTGGTGTTAGATATCCCGTAACTTCTAAACCAAAACCCGTCATACTTGGCATTTTACGTGGGACAGCCAGTAATCGCATCTTGCTCACATTAAGATCTTTTAATATCTGTGCACCGATACCATAGTTACGCAAATCGGTTCTAGTAAAAATATGGGGCTCAGATTTTGTCTGTGTGACGCGCTGGATTAGCTCCGCAGGACTTTCTCTACGATGCAACAAAATGATCACTCCACACCCAGCGTTGGAAATTACACGAAGTGTGTCACTTATATTCCAAGAATGTGTATTGTCATTTACGTCTAGCAAATCAATAACAGACAATGGTTCATGCACTCGCACCAGGATATCAGCATCCGTGTTAATCTCACCTCTAATCAGCGCAAGATGAGTCGCATTGATGGTCTTGTCAAGATAAGCAACAAGACGAAACTCGCCATGAATTGTTTGGACGAGACGCTCTGCCACGCGCTCTATTAAGCTTTCAGTTTGGCTGCGGTGATGAATGAGGTCGGCAATTGCTCCAATTTTGAGTTGATGTTTCGTGGCAAACTCTACCAACCCCGGCAAACGCGCCATACTACCGTCATCCTGAAGAATCTCGCAAATCACAGATGCAGGTGTAAGCCCTGCCAGATTCGCTAAATCACACCCTGCTTCAGTATGACCTGCGCGTACAAGTACTCCACCGTTTTGTGCCATTAGCGGAAAAACGTGGCCAGGATGAATAATGTCTTCTGGCTTGCCATCTGGTTTTGCTGCTACCCTTATTGTGTGCGCACGGTCAGCTGCGGAAATACCGGTTGTTACTCCCACTGTAGCTTCTATAGAAAGTGTAAAGTTGGTTCCTAGCAGCGAGCGATTAGTAGAGGCAGACACCATCAATGGCAAATTGAGCTGACGACAATGCGCTTCCGTCAACGTAAGGCAAATCAATCCGCGACCATGTGTTGCCATAAAGTTTATTGCTTCCGGCGTGACAAAATCTGCCGCCAAAACTAAATCGCCTTCGTTCTCACGATTTTCTTCATCGACCAGGATTACCATTTTGCCCGTCTTAATGTCGTCAACGATGTCTTGGATGGGACTGATAATCATATCGCTAAATTGTCCTTATTAAATAGTTGAATGTAGCACAAAGAACTTACTTGGATGCCTTTAGAAGTTGCTCGAGGTAACGAGCTAGTAGATCTATTTCTAAATTTACTTTCGTATCAGATTTTAGATCCTGCAGCGCTGTAGCAGTCAATGTGTGAGAAACCAGATTAACCCTAAATTCATCCTTTTCGATCGAATTTACCGTTAAGCTCACACCATTCACCGCGATTGAACCCTTTATTACAACGTACTTCAACAGAGGGGCCGGGGCTTTAATCGCCAATAAGCAACTTTCTCCAACCGGTTCAAACTTCTCTACTTTTCCGATTCCATCCACGTGACCGCTCACCAAATGACCGTTTATTCTTTCGGAGAGTCGCATCGCCTTTTCAAGATTGACTCGTTGGCCCTGTATGTCCAAACCCTGAGTACAGTTTAAGGTTTCTCGTGATACCTCCATAGTAAGCATACGGTCCACCAAAGCAATTATGGTAAGACATACACCATTTGTTGCAATACTGTCGCCAATATGAATATCGCTTAAATCTAGTTTGCCCGGTTCAATTTCTATTCGTATGCCGCTTTCCAAAGGCGTAACTTTTTTTATTTCACCAATCGCTTCGATAATTCCAGTAAACATCAGTTGCTTTCCATTTCCAAATAATGCGATTGATTGTTTAATCTATTATTAGTTTTAGTAAAATACTACAGCCATGGTTTACACTGAAGAAGCATTTTCATCTTTATTTGCACTCGCATCCAAACTGACTATGTCTGATGTGAGCTTGTCGTATTCATGAGGATATCACGAAGAGGTTTGAATCTAGAGTAGAATTCAATGGAGGAATACCATTTTAAATACCAGGCTATGCGGCAATTTGCCGCATAGCCAGAAATTACAATATAGGCTAATGTTCGAATAAAGTTAAATAGCCATAAATTCTCGATGAGCTGTTGAAATGTTCAATGATCTCAGTCAATCCCCGTTAAGCAAAAATTTGCAGCGCCTGTTCCTACTCAGGAGCATAGCTATTGCCGTCCAATGCTTAACGTTTGCCTTGGTATATTGGGTGCTTGAAATGCCGCTGCCTTGGACAGAAATGGTCATGGTGGTAATTTTTCTTACGGTACTAAATTTTGCAACTTGGTTACGTTTACGTCGAAACTGGCCGGTATCGAACATAGAATTCTTTGCACAAATTCTAATTGATGTTATCGCGTTAGGTGCATTATTGTATTTTAGTGGTGGCTCGACAAACCCATTTGTTTCTCTGTACCTGTTGCCGTTGACAATTACAGCTGCCGCCTTACCATGGGTATATACATGGGGAATGGCGGCAATTACGATAGGTTGTTATTCTTTGTTGCTATTTTATTATGTGCCTTTGCCGCATGACCACAGTGCACATAACAGCGAATTTACCCTACATGTATCTGGAATGTGGCTAGCATTCGTGTTAAGCACCGTGTTGATCGCTTGGTTTGTTGTCAAGATGAGTATATCAATCCGTGAGCGTGATAAAGATCTATCTCGAGCACGCGAGCAAGCCATGCGTGACGAACAACTTATTGCGCTAGGAACCTTGGCTGCTGGCGCTGCACATGAGCTTGGCACGCCTTTGTCGACCATGGCAGTCGTTAGCCGAGAGCTGCAAAAAGATCATCCTGAAAACCGCGACCTCCAACACAATATAAGCATCCTGCGCGACCAAATTACTCAGTGTAAACATACGTTAACACAATTACTTGCTGATGCCGGGCAAACACGAGCCGAAAATGCCAGCGGTCAAACCGTTGATCATTTTCTGCGAGAAATACTAGACAAATGGAAATTAATGCGCCCTATGGCCAAATTTACTTATCACTGTAATGGCGCACATCCGGCTCCCCAGATATTTAATACGCAACCCCTAGGCCAATCAATTTTAAACCTGTTAAATAATGCGGCCGATGCGTCATTAGAAAATATTGAGATTAAAAGTGACTGGGATAATAAAGAATTATGTCTAGAAATCCTTGATTTTGGTAAAGGCCTCAGCGAAGAAACTGCACAACGAGCAGGACAGGCTTTCTTTACTAATAAACCAGGACATGGTTTTGGAATTGGCTTATTTTTGGCCAATGCAAATATTGAACGATTTGGCGGGAGCGTCCGTTTGACGAATCGTGAAAGGGGTGGCGCCTGTACCCAAGTTAGACTGCCCCTGATGGGGCTTGCGATATGACAATACTGCCAACGATAAATTTACATGATGATCGTCCGAGCTTGTTACTCGTTGATGACGACCTAATTTTTTGTGACGTGCTTGCAAAAGCAATGACAAAACGTGGTTTTGATGTCAATTGTGCACATACTGTCGAACACGCACTGAAATGTACCGACACTTGCGTGCCCGAATATGCAATTATCGATCTGAGATTGCCCGGCACCTCAGGTTTGGTCTTAGTTGAAAAATTAAGGGCGATGGATCCCGGCACCCGCATCGTCATGTTAACTGGTTACGCTAGCATTACTACGGCCGTGGAGGCAATTAAACTTGGCGCGATACATTATCTTGCTAAGCCTGTTGATGCCGATGAAATCATGACGGCTTTCGAGCACACCGAGGGCAATCCTACTGCTCAAATCAGTACACATGCTCTGTCTGTCGGCCAGGTTGAATGGGAACACATCCAGCACATTTTAATTGAGAACAACGGCAATATTTCTGCAACTGCAAAAAAACTTAACATGCATCGTCGCACACTACAGCGCAAACTTAATAAAAGTCCCTCTAGGTTGTAACAGTTTTTATCAAAAACAATTATAAAAAACGAGCGATAATTCGAATATCCTGTCCAACCATGCGTAAATCCTGAATTTTAAGTTTGTATTTTTCTGATAGGCTGGTCAATTCTGGCAGATTTAACATGCTCTGTGCAGCGTCACCTATAAAGTGTGGCGCAAGATAAATTACCAGTTCATCTACCAGCTTCGCCCTAATCAACGAACCATTCAATTTGCTGCCTGCCTCAATCAGTACCTCATTGATTTCAAAGGTAGCAAGTGTCTGTATCATTTCTGTGAGCGCCACATTACCCTTTTCATCTGGCAACAAAATTGGACGAGCCCCTGCGTTACTCAGTGCAATCAATCTTTCTTCGCTGGCGCCTGCAGTAAAAATTAATTCGCCGTCCCCATGTAGAATCTTAGCGTTGATAGGAATTTCTAGGCGCCTATCCACGATAACCTTCAGTGGCTGTCTGGAAGTTTCAACAAGACGAGCCGTGAGCTGTGGATCATCTGCGAGCACCGTGCCGATACCAGTAAGAACTGCGCAGGAACGAGCACGAAACCTGTGTCCATCGCTTCGTGCTGCTTCACCAGTAATCCACTGACTAGAACCATTGTTGAGCGCAGTTTTGCCGTCAAGGCTTGCGGCAATTTTCATCCTCACCCAAGGGCGGTTATGTCTCATTCGAGTGACAAACCCAATGTTAAGCTCTTCAGCTTCTGCTTTCATCAAGCCGATTTGTACTTTGATTTTGGATCGTTTCAACAGCGACAATCCTTTCCCTTCCACCAGAGGATTTGGGTCTTGCATTGCAATTATCACCTTGGCAACTTTTGCTCTGACTAACGCTTCAACGCAAGGCGGCGTGTGCCCATGATGACTGCAAGGCTCTAGTGTAAGATAAACAGTCGCACCTCGTGCTACTGTTCCGGCAGCATCAAGAGCGTTGATCTCCGCATGCGGTTGACCTGCACTAACATGCCAGCCGCTTCCGACTACTTGACTGTCATGTACAATTACACAGCCTACGCGGGGATTAGGACTCGTACTATACAATCCCTTCTCGGCAAGCTGTAATGCCTGCGACATGTAGGCGTGATCGGCTGAAGAAAACATATTGGAGTTTTTATTATCCTAAAACTATGCTTGCCCACTGTGTAACATATTTGATCGCTTCTTATATATGATTAATAGCAGAGTTGGTGCCTATTTTTTATAGGTTTATTATTTCTTCCGCCTCGGCTTCTGTACTTCCTTGATTGCATCATGAAAATCATCCGCGTCCTGGAAGCTTCTATAAACTGAAGCAAAACGGATATATGCTACCTTGTCTAGTTTGTATAGTTCTCGCATTACCATTTCGCCAATCTTACGCGAAGGTATCTCACGCTCTCCTAAACTCAGTAGTTTTTGCATAATTCGTTCTATCGCTGCATCTACACACTCGGTAGGAACAGGGCGCTTGTGTAATGCTCGCATGAAACCCGTAAGCAATTTTTCACGATTGAATTCGGAACGATCGCCACCTTGCTTTACTACCCGCGGCAAACGCAACCCCGCTGTTTCATACGTAGTAAATCGCTTATCGCAAGTTAGGCAACGGCGGCGGCGGCGTATTCTATTTCCCTCCTCGCTAACGCGGGAGTCAATCACGCTAGTGTCATCGGCATTGCAAAAGGGGCATTTCATGATTCAAAATTTAGAAAAAGGGAGCGAATTGTGTCCACATCAAATTTACCCAAGTTGAAAGCAACCCGCATTGTATAACTGCGAAGTAATCAGCAACTGTAAACAGGAAATTTAGCACACAAGGCTTTCGCTTCATGTGCCACACGCAACAGAATTGTGTTGTCGGTAGGCGCATCTAAGACGTCGGCGATTAGATTTGCCAGTTGCTCTACTTCAATTTCTTTGAAACCACGCGTGGTCACTGCAGGAGTGCCTATGCGAATACCGCTAGTGACGAATGGTTTTTGTGGGTCATTAGGAATGGCATTCTTGTTTACGGTAATGTGTGCCAGCCCCAGCGATTCCTCTGCTTGCTTGCCCGTAAGATTCTTCGCCTGAAGATCCACCAAAAACATGTGACAATCAGTACGCCCGGAAACAATTCGCAAGCCACGTTTTTTTAGAACTTTCGCCATTACACGTGCATTGTCGATTACTTGCTCCTGGTAGTCCTTGAATTCCCTTGCTGGCGGCCTCCTTGAAAGCAACCGCCTTGGCAGCAATCACGTGCATCAGAGGTCCTCCCTGAGTCTGTGGAAAGATCGCCGAGTTGATCGCTCTTTCATATTCGGGCTTAGCTATGATAATGCCGCCTCTCGGCCCACGTAATGTTTTGTGGGTGGTGCTGGTAACAAAATCTGCAATGCCAACTGGATTGGGGTAAAACCCTGCTGCCACTAATCCTGCGTAATGAGCCATGTCTACAAACAGGTAGGCTCCCACATCATCAGCAATCTTGCGAAAGGACTTCCAGTTTATCACCAGAGAATAGGCAGAAGCGCCGGCAACGATCATTTTCGGCTTGTGTTCATGTGCCAGCTGCTCAACCTGATTGTAATCAAGTTCCTCGGTTTCAGGATTAAGACCATAAGCAACGGAGTTAAAAATTTTACCGCTAAGATTGACTGGCGCCCCATGGGTCAAATGCCCGCCATGAGCAAGCGACATGCCAAGAAGAGTGTCGCCAGGCTTAAGCACAGATAAATAAACAGCCGCGTTTGCCTGCGAACCAGAATGTGGCTGAACATTGACATATTCTGCGCCAAAAAGCGACTTTGCTCGGTCTATCGCATACTGCTCGACCAGGTCGATGTATTCGCAACCACCATAATAGCGTTTGCCAGGATAGCCTTCAGCATACTTATTAGTCAACACTGTTCCTTGTGCCTGCATAACAGCAGGGCTAGCGTAATTCTCTGACGCAATTAACTCAATATGGTCTTCTTGGCGTTGAATTTCACTTTTAATCGCCCTCCATAAATCAGGATCAATGCTTTCAATGGTTAACTTTGGGGAAAACATGGAGGTATAAATGTCGTGAAATGGTTAGAAATCGAATTTTACCATCATCGGTCGAAAATCGTAGGGGAGATTCAAATGACATCGTTTTATGGTGGTTGTGCGCTCTATAGTGCCTATCGAATGGTTTCGTTAAAAAAGAAAATATTTCTTCTGTAAAATCCTGCATCTGCAGTTCGCAGGGGCTCGTTTAAAATGCGCTTTCAATATAAAGTCGCAATAACCACATAAACATCTTAAATCTCACAAATTTATTAAGTGCACGTATATCAAAAAATCTTAGTAAATTGCCTTTAAACCCTGTTTTTACTACCCCGGCTTGAGTTTGGTGTAATTAGTGCGCGCGAATTTTCTTTACACTGAAAAAGCTTCACGTTGCAATTGTTTATCCGACTGGTTAACATCGGCACTGCACTGTAATGTGTAATTGTTACACGAAGGCTCTTGGCCCCAACAAGTCCCAAATAGCATGCGTCAGAAGGATTGGGTTTTGAAAAACATCTTATGCTTGTCGATCGGCATAAAATACGTGAAAAATCCAATCCCGATTTATCCGTTTTATGGTTTTGATTTGCGTAATGCTGACCAGAACTCGTGCTCGTGAAAAAACGTTACCATATCATCTTACAATTTAAAACCTAGTTTATGCCACTTGACATCAATGCCATTCTCGCCGAAACCCGCGGTAATAATTTCGACCTTTTCGAAAAACATGTAAATCCTGTCTTCGTCAAGGTTCTGCGTATTATCGGCTTTAACCGCTCCTGGGTTCGTGGCGAAGGCTCTTACCTTTGGGACGAAAACGGTACGCGCTATTTAGACTTTCTTGCCAACTGGGGCGTTTTTACCTTTGGTCGCCGCCATCCGACGATTCAAGGCGCATTACAGCAAGTGCTCGATTCGGATTTTCCCGGATGGGTCGGTTTCGATGCCCCGCCGCTTGCAGCGGTCCTCGCGCGCGAACTTACGAAGCGCGTGCCTGGTGATCTTGATACCGTTTACTTCTGTAACTCTGGAACTGAGGCTATAGAAGCCGCGATCAAATTTGCTCGTGCGGCTACTGGGCGCCATCGTACGATACATCTTTCAAAAGCATTCCATGGTTTAACTCTGGGAGCATTGTCATTGAATGGTGAATCAAGTTTTCGCAGAGGATTTGAGCCGCTTCTCCCGGGCAATTCCTCAGTGGTGCCGGGTGATCTCGAAGCTCTTGAAGCGCGGCTCGCTCTTGGTGATGTGGCCTCTTTCGTCTTTGAGCCAATCCAAGGAAAAGGCGTCAACATTCTTAGCGATGAATACCTGCTTGCGGCACAGGCTCTATGCCGCAAGTACAACACGCTCATGATCTGTGATGAAATCCAGTCGGGTATGGGACGTTCTGGCCACTTCTTGGCTTGTCAATGGATTGAAGGTTTACAGCCTGATATCATCTGTCTCGCAAAAGGACTTTCGGGCGGATATGTTCCATTGGGAGCCACTATCACGCGCCGAGCAATTTATGACAAGGTCTATGACTCGATGGAGCGTGCCATCGTTCATGCGTCCACCTTCGGCATGGGGAACCTTGCGATGGCCGCAGGATTGGCCGCTCTTTCTGTTCTCGATGACGAAAATCTTGCTACTCGCGCGAATGAGCTTGGTTCTCGCTTTCGACGGGGTATTGAGGCAATGATGCCCCGCTTTGAATTCTTAAAAGGTGTCCATCAGCGCGGCTTGATGATCGGTATTGAGTTTGGAAAACCTAAGTCAATGTCTCTGAAGGCAGCTTGGACTATGGTCAACAAAATAGATGAGAATCTCTTTGCTCAAGCAATCGTTATTCCGCTTTTAGATGATCACCATATTCTCACCCAGGTAGCTGGTCATGCTGTGCCAATTGTAAAAATATTGCCCCCCCTCAATATCGCGGATACTGATGTCGATTGGTTTCTAGGTGCTCTCGAGGACGTACTGGTAAAACTCCACAAGTTCCCGGGGCCAACTTGGGAAGTGTTAATTAAAATTGGTAACCATGCACTAACAGCAAAAAAGCGAGAGGGCCGATCTGCTTCTACTTGAGTTTTATGCGCGAGACTGCCGTCAAATTAAAAACGGCCTCGCCTTATAAGATACAAAATATCTCCGCCAGAGATTGCTTATACATCTAAATTTCGAACCCTTAAAGCATTATTCTCAATGAAAGCTCGACGTGGTTCTACCGCATCACCCATTAGAGTAGTAAAAATTTCGTCGGCTGTAATGCTATCCTCTATTTGGGCGCGTAGTAGGCGTCGGTTTTTGGGGTCCATGGTAGTTTCCCATAATTGGATTGGGTTCATTTCGCCCAATCCTTTGTATCGTTGGGTGCTGAATTCTTTTTCCACTTCCCGCAACAACCAATCAAGCGCTTGTTTGAATTCACTGACAAACTGCTTTTGTTCGCCTCGCTTAACGTAAGCACTGGGGCCAAGTAAACCATCAAGCACCTGAGCAGCTTCTTTTATATGGAGAAAATCCCCGCTATGTAGAAAATCTTGGTCAAGGTAGCTAACCCGCTTATTACCATGATGCATACGAGTTATTTTCAAGCGATGACATTCATTCTCAGAATCATACTCTGGCACAATTTTTACTTCGTCAACATACGACGCCAATTTGGCAGCTCCCTTTGCTGCGGAAATTTCATTGCTCAAATCTATGTCAGGATGACGAAATAAAGCATGCATTACCTCACTATCAATCAGCCGACTCATGCGGTCAATCACGGCTTCTGCCAACAAGTATTTGTTGGCAATCTTTGTCAGCTTCTCCCCTGTGAGCGGTGACGTTCCTTCATGTGTATGCAGTTCAGCATTCGCCAGTGCTTGTTTTAGCAAGTATTGTTTGAGCTCGTGATCGTCTTTAACATAGTGTTCTTTTTTACCGTGCTTAACCTTGTAGAGCGGCGGCTGGGCTATATAGACAAAACCGCGCTCAATTAGCTCTGGCATTTGCCGGTAGAAAAATGTAAGCAATAAAGTGCGAATATGTGCGCCGTCCACGTCAGCGTCAGTCATAATGATAATACGGTGGTAACGCAGCTTGTCAGGATTGTATTCATCTTTGCCAATACCGGTTCCAAGTGCGGTAATAAGCGAAATAATTTCTTGTGATGTAATCAATTTATCGAAACGTGCCTTTTCGACGTTCAAGATCTTTCCTTTCAAGGGCATTATTGCCTGGAATTTGCGGTCACGCCCCTGTTTAGCAGACCCCCCCCGCTGAATCACCTTCGACAAGATAGAGCTCACACAACGCCGGATCTTTTTCTTGGCAGTCCGCAAGTTTTCCAGGCAGCCCCATTCCGTCTAATACTCCTTTGCGCCGGGTTAGTTCGCGAGCTTTTCTGGCGGCTTCGCGAGCTCTTGCTGCATCTATTATCTTGCCACAAATGGTTTTCGCATCAAGTGGGCGTTCTAACAAAAACTCTGAAAGTTTTTGCGCCACGATTTCTTCCACCGCCGGGCGCACTTCCGATGACACTAATTTTTCTTTTGTTTGAGAAGAAAACTTGGGTTCAAATAATTTTACTGATAAAACACATGATAATCCTTCCCTCATATCGTCACCCGTTGTTTCAATTTGAGTTTTTTTTGACAACTCATTCTTATCAATATAACTATTCAGCGTACGCGTCATAGCGGCACGCAAGCCTGTTAAGTGCGTACCGCCATCCTTCTGTGGAATATTGTTAGTAAAACATAAAACTTGTTCGATATAACTATCATTCCATTGCATTGCTATTTCCACCTGGATCTTGTCTTTTTGTCCGACAGCATAAAAGACATTGGAATGTAAAACTGATTTATTGCGATTGATGTATTCAACAAAACTTTTAACTCCACCAACAAAAGCAAAGCTTTCTTCCTTACTAATGCGCTGATCAATTAAGTTAATCTTTACGCCATTGTTAAGAAATGAAAGTTCGCGGAGCCGCTTTGCAAAAATATCATAGTGATACTCAATATCTCCGAAAATTTCTTTGCTAGCAAGAAAATGCACCTCCGTTCCGCGCCGTTCGGTTTTGCCCGTGTTGGCTAACGGGACAACCGGCACACCCATGCGAAACTCCATTTGGTACGTCTTCCCATCACGCCGGATGGAAAGACGAAGCCATTCTGATAAAGCGTTTACAACGGACACTCCGACACCATGCAAACCGCCTGATACTTTGTATGAATCGTCGTCAAATTTTCCGCCTGCATGAAGCTCTGTCATGACAATTTCTGCGGCCGTGCGTTTCAATTCGTCGTCTTGTTTGATTCCAATGGGGATCCCCCGCCCATTGTCTTGCACGCTAACAGAGTTGTCTGGATGAATAATAACTGTGATTTCGTTGCACTCCCCGGCCAGGGCCTCATCAATAGCATTGTCTAATACTTCAAACACCATGTGGTGTAACCCGGTTCCGTCACTAGTGTCGCCTATATACATGCCCGGGACGCTTGCGAACCGGTTCTAATCCTTTTAGGATTTTTATGTTATCCGAACCGTATGCTTCCTGATTTTGGTTTTTTTGTTGATTGGAATGGGGGTTTTTGCTCATAGTAAAGTTGCTTTTTTCAAGTAACCTATTATTTTTAAAATGGTTGTTTTGATGTTCGCTTTATGCCCTTTATTTCTTTTGATCCCGAGGGCTTTCTTCTGTTTCTTTAGGAGGGGCCATTATATTCGCATTGGCATTACAACATACTTAAAATTATCATTGTTCGGGATGGTGATCAGTGCGCTACTGTTTGCATCACCAAAAGAACATAGTACCGTTTCGTTTGTTAAGTTATTAAGTACATCTAGCAAATAGGTGATATTAAACCCAATATCTAGTGCCTCTCCCTCATATTTCACTTCTAACTCTTCTTGTGCCTCTTCTTGTTCGCTATTGCTACAGACTATACGCAAATTTTCGGCCGTTAAAATCAAGCGCACTCCGCGGAATTTTTCATTAGACAAAATCGATGCGCGCTGCAATGTCTCTAGAAAAAGCAGACGATTTACCTCGATCTGCTTTTGGTATCCAGATGGGATTACGCGGTTATAATCAGGAAATTTTCCGTCAACTACTTTTGAGACTAGTACTACATTTGAGAAGGTGAAGCGCACTTGTTTTTTTAGAATCTCGATGGTGACTGGTTCTTCGTTGTCCTTCAATTGCTTAGTTAATTCGAGTACTACTTTACGCGGGAGGATAATTTCTTTCTTTTCCTTTATGGGTTTTAAGCGGAATTAAAGCAAATCCTAAGCGATGGCCATCGGTTGCAATCGCTTTTAGACAATTTTCTTCCATTACTAAAAGAAGCCCATTTAAGTAATATCGTATATCTTGTTGTGCCATCGCATATTGTACGAGAAGCAGAAGTTTTTTTAGCTCTCCTTGTTGTATTGTTATCTTTTCTAATAATTCTTTGTTTTCTGGAAGCTTAGGAAAATCTTCTACCGGGAGGGTTTGTAAAGAAAACCGACTTTTTCCTGCTTTTACCAAAAGTCGGTTTTCTTCAGCCTCTAACGTAATCTCGGCCTTATCAGGAAGAGCGCGTAATATATCTTGAAGCTTTTTTGCTGCAACCGTAATAGAACATATTTGTTCTTTAGTTGTTATGCTGTCTTTTGTGGAAGTAGTTATTTGAATTTCTAAGTCTGTTGCAATACATAATATTTCTTTTTCTTTCCTTTCTATCAGTACGTTTGAAAGTATCGGTAATGTATGCCGGCGCTCAACAATTCCTGTGATTGTCTGAAGCGGTTTTAACAGGGCCTCCTTATTAGTTTGTATTAGTTTCATTATTTTAAACCTTAATAATTAATAATAAGCTTAGTTTAAGTCTTGTATTAAAAAAAACTAACTAACAGCATTAGTAAGATAAGACTTAAATGGACGCTGTACTAATTAGGTATTTAATGTGGACAGATTGTTAATAGATTTGGCTATTTAAGTGAACAAGGAATTATCCCCAAAAAACTCAATAATTAGATTTATTCTTTTTCAACCACGTAAAATATGGAGCAAAGTATTGAAATCTTGGTTTGTAGAAGTATTCGAAATGCGTAGTTCTGCAATTCTTCGATATCCATGTAGTACCGTTGTATGATCTCTTCCTCCAAAAGCTTCCCCAATGTCAGGCAAACTCAATGGTGTTAATTCTTTAGCTAATGCCATTGCCATTTGTCGTGGTCTTGCGATTATACGAGAGCGTTTTTTAGAATACATTTCCGCAACTTTAATCTTATAATAATCCGCAACGGTTTTCTGAATATTTTCAATTGAGATTTGACGGTTTTGTACCGCCAACAAATCTTTCAACGCTTCCCGTGCAAGATCTAACGACAACTGATGACCCGTAAAGCGAGAATATGCCAGCACGCGTTTTAGTGCTCCCTCGAGTTCTCGCACATTCGAACGAATATGCTTAGCAATAAAAAAAGCAACGTTTTCATCCAGAACAACTTTTTCCAGCAGGGCCTTTTTCAAGAGGATAGCAACTCGCATTTCCAGTTCTGGAGGCTCAACTGCAACGGTTAAGCCCCAGCCAAAGCGAGAAATCAAACGCTCTTCCACGCCGGAGATTTCCTTAGGATAAGAATCACAAGTAATTATCACTTGTTTATGTGCCTCGATTAACGCATTAAAAGCGTAAAAAAATTCCTCCTGTGTACGATTCTTCCCACCAAAAAACTGAATGTCATCTATTAAGAGCAAGTCTAGAGAGTGGTAATATCGTTTAAAGTCATCGAAAGCCTTGTGTTGATATGCTCGAACTACGTCAGAAACATATTTTTCTGAATGGATGTAACGAACTTTTGCCTGGCTGTTAAGCGACAGAACGAAGTTACCGATAGCTTGGATTAAATGCGTTTTACCTAGACCAACCCCACCATAGATAAAAAGCGGGTTGTAGGCAACACCCGGACATTCCGCAACTTGTATTGCTGCTGCGCGCGCCAACTGGTTTGCCTTTCCGTTAACAAATGTGTCGAAAGTGAATGATGGATTTAGTCGGCTCTGAGGTTTTTCTATAGCAGGGCGCCGGGAAACGGGGACTGTCTTTTTTTGGGCCAGAGGTGGCGGAACAATTACACCATCTTCTTCAACTATGGCAGCTGGTTTTACTGGTTCATTGTCAGCAAGTTTTATTTGGAAACGAATGCTCTTAGAGAAATGGGTTTCTGCCATTTGTTCAATACGGAGCAAAAAATTGTCCTTGATCCATTGCAACACAAAGCGGTTGGGGGCAACAAGGATAAGTTCATTTTTTGCACTGGATAAACTAAATTGTAGTGGCTTAATCCAAGTATTAAATTGTTGTGTGCTTAATTCTTTCTCGAAATGTTTAAGACAAGAAAGCCAAAAGGAATCCATCGTTGCCATGATTTTGAGAATATCCGTTCGGAAAAGTGAAACGCTAAAAACGGCCAACAAGATAATCTATTCTAGCCTTTTTCTTCGCACTTATCCACAGGATTGAAATGTCTTGGAAAAGAAAAAAGAACCCCGATCATTTATCAAACTAGATCAAGGGCTTTTAATTAATTTTGTCCTCGGGATAATTAATAATGGCTGATGTAGAAGGAAATGGTACGACAAAACACCACTAAGGGTTATCTTAATTGTATCGTTATCGATACAAATAGAGAAGAAACGGGTTCATTGATACAAATGTAAATAGAGAACAAATAAGAGTTGACATTGTCCCCTATCAAGAGTTGTAATACTGGGTTTATTTATCAGAACTCAGGACCAAACAAAAAGAAAAGAAGAATTCGAGGCCAACCTCGATCAACCAAAACTTTAAAGCTAAAGAAGTGAGAGGAAATAAATAATGAAGCGTACATATCAACCATCTGTTGTCCGGAGAAAACGAACCCATGGTTTTCTGGTTCGTATGAGGACTAATGGCGGGGCCGCTGTTATTAGAGCTCGTCGTGCGAAAGGGCGCGCTCGTTTAGGGGTTTAAGATTTAACGGGTTGGGCTCAAAGAAAGATAACTCTTGAGGAACTGTATTATTTGCTTGTTGCCTAAAAGTCACAGGTTGCATAAAGCTAAAGAATTTTCATCGGTCATTCAGTTCAGATGTTCTGCAAGCAGTGAATTTCTCCAAATTTTCGCCAAACCCAACGATCTGATCTATTCGAGATTAGGGCTAATTGTTGCTGGTAAAATTGAGCAGCTCGCAACCAAACGAAATCGAGCAAAACGTTTATTGCGCGAGTTATTTCGTGAGCAACAACGAGATTTGGCAGGATTAGATTTGGTGATTCGTTTGCGCCGCCCTGTTGCCAGGGATGACTCTTCTCGGATGACAGACGAAGCTAGAGCGCTAATGCTTCAATTACAACGATGTTGCGGATAATTATTGGGATCATCAAGTTTTACCAATACTATCTGAGTCCGTTTTTTGGGCCCTCGTGTAGGTTTAGCCCCTCTTGCTCGCATTATGCGCGCGAAGCACTAGCTAAGCACGGGCTGCTACGCGGAACACTTCTGAGCATGTGGCGGATTCTACGTTGCAATCCGTGGGCCAGCGGCGGACATGATCCTGTTCCTTGAGTTGTAGGCGATGCTGAAATTATAAGCAACATGGCTTGCAACCTTTTGTAAAAACAAAATAACAAAGCAAAGATGGATATAAAAAAACTTGTCCTTGTCATTATTTTCTTCACGTCGGCATTATTTTTGTGGGAGGAATGGCAAAAGGAGCAGCTACCACAATCTTCTAGCAATAATGTTAAGGAAGGGCAGGGGGAACAACGTCCCTCCTCTCCCGGCAGCTTTGTGACACAAGCTCCAAAAAACGGGCCAACCACAAAGTTTCAGGACGAAACCCCGGTTCCGGGAGAAAAGCTCATTTCTGCTCAGCCAGCTAAGGAGTCTACTTCAGAAGAAGGAGTTGTTTCCACCACCGTTGCGAGCAGGCTAGAGTCAGGAGAAAAAATCCTGGTTAAAACGGACATGGTTTTAGCGGAAATCGACACCGCAGGCGGTGATTTGCGCCATCTCGAATTGTTGCATCACCCTTCCAGGGAAGATAAAAACAAGCCTTTTGCTTTGTTACAAAGTCAATTTGCACGGGTTTATGTTGCCCAGTCGGGGCTAATAGGAGATGATCTTCCTAGCCACAAAACGCGTTATACGGCCGACTCCAGAACATATAGGTTAGTTGCGGGCCAAGACAAAGTAGAGGTACGACTACTTGCTCCTGAGGTTGCGGGAATACAAGTAACCAAGATTTATACTTTTCATCGTGGCAGCTATCTTGTTGACGTTGGTTTCGAGATTGACAACCAGGGAAGCAGCACAATCCAGCCCTTTTCTTATTTTCAGGTGTTGCGTGATGGCACGCCCTCAGTAAGCTCAGGCTTGATGGTTCCTCAATATACGGGCGCAACGGTTTATACCGAGCAGGAGAAATTCCAAAAAATAAAATTTCCCGATCTGGATACAGGTAAAGCCACTTACCCCAAAAATACCGACAATGGTTGGATTGCTATGCAGGAGCATTATTTTCTTACTGCTTGGTTACCCAAGGACAAATCTTTGCGGGAGTACTATGCAAAGGGCTTGGGAGAGAATCTATATACCGCCGGGGTAATTGTGCCAGTAGGCGCGATTCAACCAGGCAAAACCGCCAGAGTCGTTGTTCCTCTTTATGCGGGCCCGCAGGAACAAAGCAAGCTGGCCGAACTAGCGCAAGGCCTTGATTTAGTGGTTGATTATGGCTGGCTTACCGTTATAGGCGCACCTTTGTTTTGGTTGTTGTCTTTGTTTCATTCCTGGACTGGAAACTGGGGCGTCGCAATTATTCTTCTGACAATGTTGGTCAAGTTACTATTTTTCCCCCTGTCTGCCGCAGGTTATCGTTCCATGGCAAAATTAAAGGCAGTTACTCCCAAATTGCAGCGATTGCGCGAACAACATGGAAATGATCGCCAGAAAATGAACCAGGCAATGATGGAGTTTTATAAGGCCGAAAAAATTAATCCCATGGGGGGGTGTTTGCCTATCCTGGTTCAAATCCCGGTATTTATCTCACTTTTCTGGGTTTTGCTTGCCAGTGTTGAGTTACGTTACGCGCCGTTTGCGCTGTGGATACAGGACCTGTCTAGCCCTGACCCCTTACTATGTGTTGCCGGTCATCATGGGGATTTCTATGTTTATCCAAACCAAGCTCAACCCGACAGCGACTGATCCGATTCAGGCGAAGGTAATGCAGATTCTGCCCATAGCCTTCAGCATATTTTTCTTCTTTTTCCCCGCAGGGCTGGTACTGTACTCCTTAGTTAATAATGTACTTTCCATTGCTCAGCAATGGCAAATTACGCGCATGTATGCTCCCTCCACTCCTACTGTTCCTGCAATCAAGAAAAAATGAGCTAAACGAAAAACCACGACGTATATAATTGAACCAAAGTTCAGTTTATTCCCATGGGAAACACAGATATTATTGCTGCTATTGCTACTCCGCCGGGACGAGGCGGAATTGGCATAGTGCGAATCTCTGGAAAAAACCTGCAACAGATAGCCCAAGTAATTCTGGGGGCTCTTCCAAAGAAACGACATGCCAGCCTAAGCAAATTTAGGGATGAAACCGGATTGATCATAGATCAGGGTGTCGCTATCTTTTATCCCTCTCCTCATTCCTATACTGGCGAAGATGTATTGGAGCTTCAGGGGCACGGCGGGCCGGCGGTAATGAACATGTTGCTATCTTGTTGCCTTGCTGCTGGTGCACGGCTGGCCCAGCCGGGAGAGTTTACACTGCGCGCCTTCCTTAATAACAAGCTTGACCTTGCTCAGGCTGAAAGTGTAGCTGACGTTATAGATGCCAGTACTGGCGAAGCCGTACGCTGTGCTATGCGTTCATTGCAAGGCGAATTTTCCGCTGTTATTCATGCTCTGACGCAAGCGCTTATCGATTTGCGCTTGGTTGTAGAAGCGGCGCTGGATTTTCCAGAGGAAGAGACGGGTTACTTGCAACAGGCCGACGTTTATAACAAGCTTAAAAACATTCAGGCACAACTGGAGCAAGTGTTTACATCTGCTCGACAAGGTAGTTTGTTGCGTGAAGGAGTGCACGTGGTTTTGGTGGGTTCGCCCAATGTGGGGAAATCTAGCCTAATGAACAGGCTGGCAAGGGAAGAGGTGGCTATCGTTACTGAAACTCCTGGCACCACCCGAGATGCCATTCGCGAGACAATCCAAATAGAAGGGGTGCCGCTCCATCTAATAGACACAGCTGGACTGCGAGAGACAGGCGATGAAGTGGAGAAAATCGGTATTGCCCGAGCTTGGGCAGCCATTGAAAAGGGGGGGCTGGTGCTTTTACTGACAGACAGCCGTTTGGGCAGGAACGCTGGAGATCAGGAGATACTTGATAGGCTTCCAGTGGGGGTGCCGCTAATTCGCGTATTCAACAAAATAGACTTGCTAAAAGAGGTTCCGCGGATCAAAGAAGAGAAAGGCAAACTTGAAATTTACCTTTCTGCTAAAACTGGCGCAGGCATTGAATTACTCCGTCAGCAACTGTTAAGGATCGTTGGTTGGCGGCAGCATTCAACATGTGAGGGCTTGTTTATGGCACGCCGCCGCCATTTGTGGGCACTTGCGGAAGCCAAGAAACACTTGGAGCGCGCCATCATACTGACCGAGGAAAAGACCCAGCCAGAACTATTAGCCGAGGAGCTGCGACTTGTCCAGCAAACACTATCATCTATTACTGGCGAGTTCAGCGCAGATGATTTGCTGGGCGAGATATTTTCGCGTTTTTGTATCGGCAAGTAATTTGTTCCCAACTTCTAAAATCCAACGTAATGCCAACACTTTGATCGCGCTTTGTCGGAAATTACATGTATTGAATTAAGATCTCTCCTGGCGGGGTTTCACGTGAAACATCCCTTTGGGAGATTTGAAAATGTTTCACGTGAAACATATTTCCAGATATAACAGCTTTAACCATGTTTGTTACCAAGATCCGGACCGTTCGTGCTAACATTTTTACCTGGTTTGCCGTAGAATATATTCTATTAATAAATGTTAAAAGGCCGCAACTCTGATGGGGTTTTCTGAAAAATTTGATGTGATCGTAGTAGGAGGCGGGCATGCGGGTACCGAGGCCGCGCTTGCTGCCGCGCGCATGGGAAGGAAGACTCTACTACTTACGCATAATATTGAAACGCTGGGGCAAATGTCATGCAATCCCTCCGTGGGGGGCATTGGCAAGGGACATTTAGTTAAAGAAGTGGATGCGCTTGGGGGTGTTATGGCCACTGCTGCAGATGAGGCTGGTATTCAGTTTCGTATTCTTAATGCTAGCAAGGGACCTGCGGTGCGCGCAACCCGCGCACAAGCCGACAGAATGCTTTATCGCCAAGCAATCCGCCGGCATTTAGAAAACCAACCTAACCTTAGTTTGTTTCAACAGGCCGTGGATGATCTCACTCTTGAAGACGACCGAATTACAGGAGTCGTTACTCAACTAGGGATAAAATTTTCTGCTCATGCCGTGGTATTAACTGTTGGGACGTTTCTCGCTGGTCTTGCACATGTTGGGCCAAGTAGTTTTCAGGCGGGTCGCGCGGGGGACCCATCATCAGTTACTCTTGCACATCGTTTGCGGGAAATGAGCCTGGCCGTGGGGAGATTAAAAACCGGGACGCCTCCGCGCATAGATGGCCGTAGTATAGATTATTCAGCGGTACGGGAGCAGCCTGGAGACAATCCTGTCCCAGTTTTTTCGTTTCTAGGAAGAGTTGTCCAGCATCCCCAACAATTGTCATGTTGGATCACCCACACTAATGAGCGCACCCACGATATCATTCGCAGCGGCTTAGATCGCTCGCCACTATTTGTGGGTACGATAGAGGGCGTCGGGCCTCGTTATTGCCCCTCTATTGAGGATAAAGTGGTGCGGTTTTCCGCGAAAGAATCACATCAGGTTTTTCTTGAGCCGGAAGGGCTCAACACACATGCGATATATCCCAATGGCATATCTACAAGTTTGCCGTTTGACATGCAAGTTGATCTCGTGCGCTCTATCGAGGGGCTAAAAAAAGCACACATTACTTGCCCTGGCTACGCGATCGAATATGATTATTTTGATCCACGA
>PVMK01188549.1_pt1 | contig 62091 bp, 62 predicted proteins | sample 1853481 | NCBI WGS metagenome assembly PVMK01 (sample SAMN08533507, study PRJNA380276) | Marine sediment metagenome, whole genome shotgun sequencing project.
AGAGAATCCACTACAGCCAAGGAATGTGCCCATGGTTGAATTTCGGATCATCATGTTGTGGGTATTACACTTTGGACAAACCATCTCCATTTCCACGGATTTTTGGTTTTCCATGCCGCCTTCATCTACAGGTAATTCGGCTTTAGTTAATCGTTTGGTTAAATCTTCGTAAAATTCAGAAAGTGTCTCTTTCCAATTCTTTTTACCGCCAGCAATGGTATCTAAGGTTTCTTCCATTTTTGCGGTAAAAGAATAATCCATCAAGTTATTAAAACTTTCGCCTAATCTATCGGTAACAATTTCACCCATCTTATTGGCATAAAAACGTCGATTTTTTATAACCACGTAACCACGATCTTGAATGGTTGAAATAATTGATGCGTAAGTTGATGGTCGGCCAATTCCTTTCTTTTCTAATTCTTTAACTAATGCCGCTTCACTAAAACGAGGTGATGGCTTAGTGAAATGTTGTTTTGGCAGAAGCTCTTTTAATGTCAGCTTTTCGCCAACAGTCACTTCCGGCAAAATGGCGTCATCATCATTTTTACTTTTTCTTACAGGCTGTACTGCTGTGAAACCATCAAACTTAACGACACGACCCTTAGCCGCCAGTTTAAATTCACCAGCTTTCACAATTAAGCTAGTCACATCATAAATCGCATCTGTCATTTGACAAGCAATAAACTGACGCAAGATTAATCCGTAGAGTTTAATAGCATCATCATGGACGTTCTTTACGTGTTTTTCACGTGTACCAGCATTAGTTGGTCTAATCGCCTCGTGAGCCTCTTGTGCGCCTTCTTACTTGAATAGAACTTTGGCGACTCAGGCAGATATTTATCACCGTGATTTTTCTCAATGTAGTCTCGGCACATAGCCAGTGCATCTTGACTTAAAAAGGTCGCATCGGTACGCATATAAGTGATGTAACCCGCTTCATATAAACGCTGGGCTAACATCATGGTTTTCTTTACGTTGTAACCAAGCCTTGTACTTGCTGCTTGTTGCAGGGTAGAGGTAATGTATGGCGCGCTCGGGCGACTTTTTGATGGTTTTGAATCACAACTATCAACAATAAAATCTTGTTTATTTAATATTGCTTGGGCTTCATCACTTTTTTCTTTATTAATTGGTCTGTATTTATTGTCCTTGAATCGTCGTACTTCCAAGTTTAATAAATCATTACCATTAGTTGTGGTGTCGGCATAAAGGCTCCAATACTCTTCAGGAATGAAAGCTCTGATTTCTCTTTCTCTTTCGACAATAAGCTTAACCGCCACAGATTGAACTCGTCCGGCCGATAAACCTCGAGACACTTTTTTCCACAACAAAGGTGAAACCATAAAACCAACAACGCGATCTAAAAATCGTCTGGTTTGCTGAGCATTCACAAAATCCATATCAAGTAGAGTTGGTTTAGCAAAAGCTTCACCAATGGCTTTTTTAGTTATTTCGTTAAACACTACACGCTGGTAACGATCATCGCCGCCACCTAATACTTCGCGTAAATGCCACGCAATTGCTTCTCCCTCTCTATCCAAATCCGTCGCGAGATAGATTGTGTCAGCGTCTTTGGCATATTTCTTTAATTCTTTGATGACTTTTTCTTTGCCAGGCAATATGGCGTAATCAGCGGCCCAATCCTTCTCAGGATATAAGCCCATACGCTTAAATAGCCCTTCTTTAGCCATTTTAGCTTTATGTTTGATCTTTGCTTCGGGTGAAAGTTTGCGCGTGATAGCGGCCTTTTTAGCTCGCTCTTTGGGATCACTGCTGCCTGTTGAAGCTTTGGTTGGTAAATCTCGAACATGGCCTACACTGGATTTAACAATGTAGTCCTTGCCCAGATATTTATTAATGGTTTTCGCTTTTGCCGGTGACTCGACTATAACTAATGACTTACCCATGAATTTTTTTAAATTCCTAATTGTTTTTATTTTTGTCGGCTTACATGTTTATGTAACATAATCCGGATCGGTTGCGAGGTAGATTGCGTCGGCCTGTTTCATGGCCTTCGCTATCGCATTCACATGCTGCTTGTTCCGCTCTATGAGCTCATACTTGGGGGTAAAATCCGTCTCGGTATCGACAGCCCCGGTTTTTGGAATCAGGTCGCGCACATGCCCATATGACGCTAACGCCTTGAAGTCAGCATCCAGGTACCTTGTGATGGTCCTGGCCTTGGCGGGTGATTCAACGATGATCAGTTTTTTACTCATTTTCAAGACGGGGATTAATCGCAGGAATTTTGATCCGGATTTCTGCAACGCTACGAGATTCCCCGAGCGCCGGACGAACTATAAATGAAAGAACCATAGAGTTAAGACGGCTGAGTTTAAAGGTTATCTCAAGAACTTCCGGAACATTGTGCAGACAGACATGCCGGCCATCCAGATCAACATCAGGCCAGATCAACATCGGGCTGTGACAGTCGTGCAAACGTCCGTGTCAGCGTGATCGTTTCAGTGAATCAGTGCCTCCAGATCCTCCGAAACAAGTTCCTCGGCCCAAACCGCCAGCTCTGATCGTACCGGATGATTGCACAATACCATCATAATCACCCATTTCATGTTTTCCAGATCCATGTCTTCAGTCTCAAGAGCCATCACCCGGTCGATAACCATTTCCCGCGCATGGGGATCCAGTACGCCTGCCCCTTCCAATCGAAGCAATAATCCGCAACCATCCATTCCCAGTCGTTCACGTTCCTGCGAAGTGAAATGACGAACCGCCACCTGGTTTCGCGGGGGATTGGCAGGATCGGGCATCTGCTCGCACATTATCAGCAGATCTTCCAGCCAGCTGAATGCCTTGTCGATTTCACCGTGGGCAAACCCTGCCTGGGTAAGTTCGGCCGTCAGCAATTCCTGGTCAGGCTGAAACTCGGACCCGTCGGCCATATAATTCTCGAACAGGTACAGAAGCACCTCGAGCATGTCTTCTTTCATACAAATCCTGGTGAAACGCGTGCTATTTGATCCGAACGACTTTGCCGTCGGCACCGCTTGCCAACCAGCCATCAATCTCCAGATGTAACAGCATGGAGGAAACTTGACCTGCCGTCAATCCACTTGTTTCAATGAGTTGATCGACCGTTATCGGGTCGAAACCGATAATCTCCAACAGCGGTGGCTGACCCCTATTTTTACCACCTGAATCGACCGGAACAGGCGTTTCCGCAGATGCAAGGTGCTGTCGTAATCGCGGCTCCAATTCCGTCAGAATATCGTTTACGGAGCGCGCCATGGCGGCGCCCGAATGAATGAGGTCATTGGAGCCACGGGACATGGGTGACAGGATCGACCCGGGGACTGCGAACACCTCCCGATTCTGCTCGACGGCCAGGCGCGCTGTCACGAGCGAGCCACTTCGCCGGGCGGCCTCAACGACCAGTACGCCAAGACTCAGACCACTGATGATCCGATTTCGTTTCGGGAAGTTCTCCTTTTTTGGCGGGATCCCCACGGGCAATTCCGAAATCAAAGCACCCCCGTTGGTCACGATTCGTCCGGCAAGATTGCGATGCCTCACGGGATATACCTGTTCCGGACCGGTTGCCATCACCGCCACTGTCCGCGCCCCCTGCTCCAGCGCGGACCGGTGCGCACACCCATCAATGCCAAGGGCAAGGCCACTGACAACCGAGAGGCCTGCCCGGCTGATCCCGCCTGCCAACTGTCGTGTTACTGTCATACCCCCTGGCGTTGGCCGACGACTGCCGACAATAGCCAGTGCGGGCCCCTCCAGCGCCTCCAGATGCCCTGCGACATACAAACCCAGGGGCGGGTCGGAAATCTCACGCAAATCAGAAGGATATCGTTTATCGCACCAGGGCAACAGGAAGTGATTGCACGCATCGAGCCAGCGCAAATCCGCGTCGATGTTCATATCTTTTCGCAAGGCCTGGAGGGCGGTAGCATTTTGCAAATGGGGCCTTAGCTCTGCATCACCAAGGGCCAGTATCTTAAGCGGGCCCGCCACCATACCCTGCCCTGATCCGGCGAATTTTCTGAGGAGCGCTAATTTGACCTGGGGTGTAAGACCCCTGAGATGCATGAACCTCAGCCAGGCACGCCGTTCACTATCATCCATGATTGAATCTTGCTCGTACATCTGGCCTCCTTGCCACTATGTCTGGTCGGAACAGTTATCAGGCTCATCCAGAGCCGGATGATCACCTCAAATCCGGATTCACAACCGAATCACCCCCCTTCACGGGTCCTGTGGCGTTGGTAATCAACGCGTAGCTCAACTTTTCAAAGGTCCTGAATATCATTAACAAGCCGGTCGGCTCTTCGGGCGTCGAAAAAGTCTCCCCGGTAAGCGGGTCCTTGTGTTGTTTTGGCTGGCTCATGATACGCAATACATGTCCATTCTCCATCCCCTCGCGTTCGCCGAGATTCAGCACGACAACAGACAGGGGCCCTGTCTCCGCCACATGACCGGGTATCGCAAGAATGGTTCCACGTACATTTGGCTCAGGGGCGCGAGGATAGTAATACGGCAGGCCGAGCTCCTCCTCCACAGAACGCAGTCGATCACCCGGTATGACCTCAACGAAGGAGTTGAGTACAGAAAACCTGGCGATATCTTCCTCCTGGCGGAGCAGCCGGGCATCACCAACGTGTATGGCTTCCTGGCCAAGGACCTCCCCCGTAACCGGGTCAACATAAAGCACCCCGGGCCTGAAAATCCGGTATTGATCCGCGGGTTGACCAACTAAATCACGTGAATAAAACTGGCCGTATTTTCCCATCACAATACTGTCAGTTACGCTTGCTGCCACGTACCCCGCTTCCTCCAACTCACCATCATCCGTGATAAGCGGCGCACGAAGAAAAGGCTGAATTGCGCTGGGATCGATGGTTGTAATAGGTTCCTCAATCGGCTCAGTGTGAATACGTGGAGACATATTGAGGGTCTCTCTTCGTAAGGTCCGAAGAACTGGTTCTCCATCTACGATGGATATAACCAGCACATCCCCGGGATAGATAAGGTCGGGATTTTCAATATAAGTATTCCGCTCCCATATATCCGGCCATCGCCAGGGATCGTTCAGAAAATTGCCGGCTATATCCCACAGCGTATCGCCCTTGACTACCGTGTACCGCTCGGGCGCCCCCTCCTTCAGGATCTCCTGTGCACCGGCGGAAAATGCCAGCAAAAGCCCCGCACATGAGCAATAATTGGCTAAATGGCCAAATTTAATTCCCAATTTTCTCCGTTGCTGCTGCATAATTGCCTTTAGCTTCGCGCTCGGACCTGTTCAGCGGATGACACCCGCAAGACCGGGAAATCACCCTAATTCCGCCAAAACTGGCGCCAAATCGATACACCAGGCGTGCTCGACTTGGGTTGTAAAATAAGAGTTTACGTCAATCTCTTAAGAAACTAAATCAAATTTTTAACATATGGCCCTCCTGGATATACTCATTTACCCCGACGATCGCCTGAGAATGGTGGCCAAAGAGGTCAAAAACGTCCCGGAAGTCCGTAAGCTGATCTCCGATATGGCAGATACCATGTACGCTGCGCCGGGTATCGGGCTGGCAGCAGTACAGGTGAATACGCCCCTGCGAATAATTATAATTGACGTATCCGATGCCCGGGACGATCTGCATGTCTACATAAACCCCGTTATCCTGATGAGGGACGGAGAACAGGTCAGCGAAGAAGGCTGCCTGTCTGTGCCCGATGTCTATGCCGAGGTCACGCGAGACGCAACCATCAGGGTACGTGCGCTTGACCTCGCTGGTGAGGAATTTGAGGCCGATGCCGATGGCCTGCTCGCAGTATGTATACAACACGAAATAGACCACCTGGACGGTAAGGTCTTTGTTGATTACCTGTCACGTCTGAAACGGGACCGGATTCGCAAAAAATTCAAAAAAATCCAGCGTCAACAGGCCTTCGCAACCTGAATGGTTCGAAGAAGCCCCTGGCTAATTCACCCCAATGAAGATCATATTCGCCGGTACGCCCGCATTCGCCGTTCCTTCCCTCGAAGCTCTGGTACGTGCGGATCACGATATAAGGGCTGTATACACACAGCCCGACCGGGCCGTGGGGCGAGGCCGGAAGCTCTCGGTCTCGCCGGTAAAGCAGTTTGCGCTGGAGCAGAACCTTCCGGTCTTACAGCCTGAATCGATCCGCTCCGAGGCCGACCATATCAGGACTGGCAACTGTGATCTAATGGTGGTGGTAGCATATGGAATGATACTGCCCCAGGATGTCCTCGATGCCCCTCATATGGGATGCATCAATGTCCATGCATCGATTTTGCCACGATGGCGTGGCGCAGCCCCCATCCAGCGCGCCATCGAAGCCGGCGACCAGCAAACTGGTATCAGTGTGATGCGAATGGAGGCCGGACTTGATACCGGCCCGGTATACAGAATTGCAAAGACGTCGATCGGCCCTGAAGACACGGCACGGTCCATCCACGACAGGTTGGCCGTACTGGGCGCGAAAACAGTTATCGAGACAATTAATTTGCTGGCTGAAGGTACCGCGCATGCCGTGGAACAAGACGATGACGAGGCATCCTATGCAAGCAAGCTGGAGAAAACTGAGGCTGAGATTAGCTGGTCATTGTCGGCAGTCGAATTGCATCAACGTATTCGGGCCTTCAATCCATGGCCTGTTTGTCAGACGAGCCACCGCGGGAATCGACTCCGTATCTGGGAAGCACAAATCTTAAATAACGTGACGGAAACCCTGCCACCCGGAACAGTATCCGGGATCGGGGATGGCATGATCATGGTTAGCTGTGGTACCGGAAAACTCGGCCTCAAAAGACTTCAGCGTGAGGGTGCAAAGTCCTTAGCGGCCGACGAGTTTCTACGCGGTTACCGTGTCGCTGTTGGGGATGTACTTGGGCTTCAATCACAAACAACGGTACCTTGAAACATGGCAGCCCCGACGAGACATAAACCCATCACCCAGCTACGCGCGCTGAGTGCGATAGTGTCTATGACAATTATCGATCGTGGCAGATCGCTGGATCAGGCGTTACCGGAAATGCTGGCCAAAGGCGGACTGGATGTAAATGACGCCGCCTGGGCAAGGGAAGTCGTCTACGGCATTATGCGGCGGTTCTGGCCGCTGGAAAATGCCGCGGGACAACTGCTGGACAAACCCCTGCGCAAAAAGGACAGGGATATCTATTTCCTCCTGCTTGTTGGTCTTTATCAACTGCAATTCATGCGCACACCGGAACACGCAGCCCTCTCTGAAACCGTAAATGGATGTACCGCCCTGGGGAAGACATGGGCAAAAAAACTGGTAAATGGTTGTCTGCGAAGTTTCCTGAGGACGGGGATATCAATTGATGATTCCAGCCATCACTACTCACATCCCGACTGGCTGGCCGAAAAAATATCGCGTGCCTGGCCGGACTACACCGACACCATCCTGGCAACAAACAACGTTCCCCCGCCAATGTGCCTGCGTATAAATCTCAACCGGGTAAGCCGTGCGGACTATCTTGCCCGGCTTAGTGACATCGATATTCGTGCCAGGGCTCGATGATATATCAGAGACAGGACTGATACTGGACAAGGGTGTGCCGACGGATCGACTCCCGGGTTTTAACCAGGGAGAGTGCTCGGTGCAGGATACTGCGGCTCAACTCGCTGCCGTCTTGCTGGATGCCAAACCCGGGCACCGGGTGCTGGATGCGTGCGCCGCGCCGGGTGGCAAGACGGGACACATCCTGGAGCATACACAGGGTCTCGCCCGGCTTACCGCCCTGGACATAAGCCAGGAGCGCATGGGCCTGGTCAAAAAAACACTTGAACGCCAGGGAATGGAGGCCACGTGCATAGTCGAGGACGCGACCATGGTCGCGGAATGGTGGGACGGCGTCCCGTTCGACCGGGTATTGCTTGACGCGCCTTGCAGTGGGACCGGCGTGATTCGCCGTCACCCCGATATCCGTCACCATCGGCGAGAACGAGACGTGGACAGGATCGTTGAAAGGCAATCGGCATTACTCGATGCGGTGTGGCAAACCCTGCGACCGGGAGGTATCCTTCTGTATGCGACTTGCTCCATACTGCCGGAGGAAAATGAGGAGCAACTCAGGAATTTCCTGACAAAACACCAGAATGCCCTTGTCCTCGACCCTGGCCTCTCAAATGCCATTCAATGCGAGCCTGGCTACCAAACCCTGCCCGGCGTCCACCCTTGCGATGGCTTCTACTACTGCCTCGTCGAAAAACCTGAAAACCCACGATCAGCGCCCGGGAATCAGCGATGAAGTCTTCTCAAGGATGAGATTTAGCGACCCCCTCTTCTCGATTTAGCTTAGACATCGGGCTAAAATGTTTATACTCGCACCAATTTCTGATCTCTCCAACACTCGTTTGGCAATTCGGGCGCCTATCTACCGTATGATAAACAGAATTATATACAGGGCAGTATTTCTCCTGCTCAACCTCATTCTGGCACTCACGTCACTCGTGTTGCCCGCCCAGGAGGATGGCAAGGACTTTTCTGTGCTGGAGGTATCGGCGACGGGGCTTGAAGGAGAGGTGCGCGTCCTCGCCGAGATGGACTTGATGCTGTCCGACCCGGTCGAGGAGGCAGTCAACAACGGAATACCCGTCACCATAGTCAAGCAATATGCCGTACCGCGTTCCCGCCTGATCATAAAGCGAAAACGGGTCAAGCTGGAACAAAGGTACGAACTCAGGAAACATGCCCTGTCCGACCGTTACGTTGTGACTGATATCGGGTCTGAGACCGTTAAAACCTACCCTTCTGTAGCCAACGCGATCCGCGCCATCGGGGGTGCGTCAGTCGTAAATTTACAGCTGCAGAAAGACGAATATAGCGATCCGCCGCAGGTCGGGGTCCGGGTATACCTGGATATTTACGCGCTGCCTACCGCGCTGCGGATGCGCGCTTTTATTTCCAGAAACTGGCGCCACAATAGTGGTTGGACCATATGGAACATAGAACACTGACAGACAGAATTACCAGCCCGGTAACTGCGGTAGCGCTTTCTGCTGTACTGCTGGTCGCACTATACCTGCTTGTTGAGACCGCGCTTCAAAACGTCTCTTCAGGACAGGTGTACTACTGGGTGCTGGTGGTAAATATAGTCGGCATCATCCTGTTACTGTGCCTGTTGCTTCTCAACCTTGCCCGACTGGCAAAACAGTACCGGGCCGGATTCCTCGGTTCACGCCTTACCGTCCGACTGTTTACCACCTTCTTTCTGCTAACCCTGATCCCCTTGCTCTCCGTATATTACATTTCGGTACAGTTTCTAAGCAAAGGCGTGGATAGCTGGTTCGATGTCAGGGTTGAACAAGCCGTCGACGATGCCCTGCTCCTCGGGCAAACAACCCTTGAGGCGATGAAACAGGACGTTATCGAGCAGGTTGATGGCCACGCCCAACTCCTCAGCGAGGCGTATGATCGGAACGATTTGATACGCACACTGGAAGAGATTCGCGCGGGAGCCGGGTACAGGGAGCTCTCACTCTACACGCAAAACGGAAGTATTATTGCGTTCAGTAACGATGACGCGCGGGTCTTGTTGCCCGATACCCCGGATGACACCGTCATGTCACAGATCAGGCTGGGACAGGTCTATGCGGCACTCGAGCCGGTATCGGAAGATACGCAGCAACTAAGGGTGGTATCTCCGGTTTACAGCAAGGTTCTGGGTCGTGCAATACGGGCTTTGCAGGCAATCAAGCCGTTACCATTACGCTACTCCAAACTAGCCGTGAGCGTTGAGTCTGCTTCCAACCAGTATGAACAAATGGTGTTTTCCCGCGGACCTCTCAGATTCAGCCTGATTTTGACGCTAAGCCTTATATCGCTGATTACCCTGTTGCTGTCGGTGCTTGCTGCCATATATCTTTCCAGAAGAATAGTGGCCCCGCTTGGCGACCTCGCGGAAGGGACCAGGGCCGTAGCGACCGGGAATTACTCGACAGAGCTGCCGGTCACGAGTAGCGATGAGCTGGGGATGCTGGTAGGTTCTTTTAATGACATGACGCGGGAAATCCGTAAGGCGCAGGATAATGCGCAGGCAAGCCAGTTAGAAACCGAAACACAGCGTGGATACCTGGAAACGGTTCTGGCCAGGCTGTCTTCCGGTGTTCTGTCATTCGATCCGGAAAGGATATTGCGAACCTATAACAGCGCCGCTGAAGAGATACTCGGATTGAGCCTGGAATCCCGGCATGAGAATGATCTGGCGTCATTAGAACAAAATCACGAAACCCTCTCGCCGTTTTTCAAGTCTATCCAGGCCGCAATGGACGAGCAGCGTCCGGAGTGGCAGGAAGAACTGGTACTTCTCGGACAGCGAGGCCGCCAGATACTCATCGTCCGCGGGTCAGCCCTGTCCGCCGATACGAGGGGGGGCGGCTATGTTGTCGTCTTCGACGATGTAACCGACCTTATCCAGGCCCAACGGGATGCCGCCTGGGGCGAGGTGGCACGGCGCCTTGCACACGAAATAAAGAACCCCCTTACACCGATACAATTATCGGCAGAACGCATCCGTCACAAGTTTCTCAACCAGGTCAGCAAAGACCAGCAAGCCTCTCTCGACCGCGCCACCCGTACTATCGTTCAGCAAGTCGAATCGATAAAGGAAATGGTTAACTCTTTTTCAACATACGCACAACCCGTGAGGACTGAACTAAGCATGGTGGACCTGAACCGCCTGGTTCGGGATGTCGGTGAACTATACCTGCGCGACGATGAGCCGCTGGTCATACATTTCGAGCTCGACGAGGCGTTGCCGATGATCCGTGCAAACCCGAATGCCCTGCGCCAGGTGTTGAACAACCTGTTGATCAACGCACGGCATGCACTGGAAGGGACCACCGATCCTGAAATCACGGTTGAGACCGGACCGGCAGAGTATGCCGCAGGGCACTATATCGATATCCGTATTCATGACAATGGCAGCGGCATTCCGGAAGAATTCCGGGAGTCGCTGTTTGATCCCTACGTGAGCAGTAAAAGCAAGGGTACCGGCCTTGGGCTTGCCATTGTCAAGAGGATAGTAGAAGAACACGGTGGCACCGTGTGGGCCGAAAACCGGGCGGGTGGCGGGGCAACGCTGACCGTACGCCTGCCGGTCCTGTCCCCGGGGACCCGACGCTCGCCTTATCGCTGGCCACCGGCCGGCGAGAAAACTGCAGCAGGGAGCCTCGGTTGACCGCCCGTACCATCCTGATTGTAGACGATGAGCCGGATATCAGGCAGATCGTCGGTGAAATCCTCGAGGACGAGGGTTACCGGGTCGTGGTGGCAGAGGACGCCACCAGTGCGCGCACACGGTTCGAAGAGAACCGGCCCGACCTCGTTTTGCTCGATATATGGATGCCCGGCGAAGACGGTCTCAGCGTGCTCAAATGGTGGACCGAAAACAATGTACTCCACTGCCCGATCGTAATGATCTCCGGGCATGGCAATGTCGAAACTGCGGTTGAAGCTGTCAAGTACGGCGCGTATGACTTCCTTGAAAAACCCCTCTCAACGGCCAAGCTTCTGCTGACGGTAGAGCGTGCACTTGAGGCCGATGAACTCCGCCGGGAGAATGAACGACTACGAGGACAATTCGTATCAAGCAGGGAACTGATTGGCGAAAGTGAGGCCATGATTGAACTCAGACGCCATATTCGACTATTGGCCCCCACTGATAGCTGGGTCTTTGTTACCGGCGACCCGGGCACCGGCAAAAGAATGGTGGCACAGGCAATTCACGAAAACAGCGCTCGAAGCGGTGCGCGAATGGTCGAGCTCAATCTCGCTGCCACGCCTGCGGAGAGTATTGCTGTGCGTCTATTTGGCAGCGAGATGAACGGCGAAGTCAACACCGGATGTTTTGAAGAAGCCAAGCAAGGCACCCTGTTTCTGAACGAGGTTCTTGATCTCGATCCGGATATCCAGGCCAAGCTTCTGAGCGCCCTGCAGGAAAGACGCTTTCTTCGAGTCGGGGGACAGAGTTATATCGATCTGGACATAAGGGTTGTTTCTGCCACCAGCTACGACGCGGAAGCGGTTATTGCTGAAGGCAGGTTTCGCGAAGACCTTTATTACCGGCTGAACGTTGTTCCGATACACGTTCCCCCACTTAGCCAGCACCTCGAAGATATACCAGAGTTGACCGAGTACTACCTGCGTACCATGGCGGCACAGCAACAGCTTCCTTCCCGGGCCGTCTCCTCACACGCACTGAAGAGGATGTCCCGCTATCACTGGCCGGGTAACGTCCGCGAGCTCACTAACGTTCTTCAACGGCTGCTGATACTGAACCGTGGAAGTGAGATCACTGAAGATGAAGTGATCGCGTCACTGGGGCAGAATCAGGAGGTCGCGGCCAGCCCCATTGGATCCCTTGGCGACCTTGTTGACCTTGGCCTCAAGGAAGCACGGGACCAGTTCGAAAAACGGTATCTTGAATACCACCTGAAAAGCGTCAAGGGTAATGTCAGTAATCTTGCACAGAAGGTAGGTATGGAGCGCACACATCTGTATCGAAAACTGAAAAATCTGCAGATTGACCCCAAGAGCGCAAAGTGAACAGGGTAAACGCCGGGAGATATAACGCGGAATGAAAATTATTATCCTCGGGGCCAGCCAGGTCGGTCGCTCTGTAGCCAGGGTGCTGGTGAACGAAAACAATGATGTGACCATAATTGATATCGATGCCAACGCCCTGCGCCTGATACAGGACCGGCTGGACATCCGGACAGTGGTGGGCAATGCTGCCTACCCCGGGGTACTGCGCGATGCCGGTGCCGAAGACGCTGAACTGCTGCTGGCTGTCACGAATAGTGACGAAGTAAATATGCTGGCCTGCCAGGTCGCAGCGACAGTTTTCAAAACACCCAAAAAGATCGCCAGGGTGCGGGCCATGGACTACCTCCGATTCAAGGAATTGATCTGTCACTCCGGAATACAAATAGACACAATCATAAGTCCCGAGGCAATTCTTACAAATCATATCTCGCGCCTGATCGAGTATCCGGGGGCAATTCAGGTTCTCGACTTTGCCGACGGTGCGGTGCAACTCGTGGGGATCAAGGCCTACCATGATGGACCGCTTGTCGGCTCACCCCTTGTCGAGATGCGGGACCATATGCCTAACATAGAAGCGAGAGTAGCGGCAATCTACAGAAAGAACGAAGTCATTACGCCCAAGTCAGATACCGTGATCATGGCCGATGATGAAGTATTCTTCGTTGCGGCGCGCAAGCATATCCGGCGGGTGATGGGAGAAATGCGCAAGATGGACTTCAAGCTAAAACGCATTATGCTCGCGGGCGGCGGTAATATAGGCCTTGGGCTGGCGAAGGCGCTTGAGCAAAAAGGGAATATTGTAAAGATCATCGAGCACAATCCGGAGCGTGCCGAGGCCATTGCTGACGAAGTAAAGAACACCGTAGTGTTAAATGGTGATGCTGCCGATGCCGACCTGTTGCAGCAGGAAAACATCGAGTCGACGGATATATTCTGTGCGATCACTCAAAATGATGAAATAAATATCCTCTCAGCCATGGTTGCCAAGAGCCTCGGCGCCAAGCGTGTGATGGCCCTTGTTAACCGCAGGGTCTACCTCGAACGCCTTGAACATGAAGATATCGACGTGGTCATCGCGCCACGTGTAGCCACCGTCGGCAGCATACTCGCCCATATTCGGCGTGGCGGCGTTGTCTCGGTACACTCTCTTCGCAGGGGCCTGGCGGAAGCCATCGAGGCAGTTGCACATGGCGACTCGGATTCCTCCCGTGTCGTGGGTAGAAATATCCGCGACATTGCGCTGCCGCCCGGCACCGGGATAGGCGCCATCGTCCGCCATGGTGAGGTCGTGATTCCGCATAAAAGCGAGGTGATTCAATCTGAGGACCACGTGATCCTGTTCATGGTTGACAAAAAATACATCCGTGACGTTGAAACCTTGTTCGAAGTCGGCGTTACGTATATCTGATCCAGAAAATGCATTCTCTCGTCGTGGCCAAAATTCTCGGCATATTGCTGATGCTGTTCAGCACCACGCTGTTGCCGCCAATGCTGGTTTCCCTGCTATACCGGGATGGGAACATGGCCCCTTTTGTTACCGCATGGCTGGTCATATTTTTGACAGGCGGCTTACTGTGGCTTCCATCCAGACGGGCCCATCGTGAGCTGCGCTATCGTGATGGATTTGTAATAGTGGTGTTGTTCTGGACCGTGCTCGCGATCGTCGGAGCGGTTCCTTTATACTTGTCCGGCGTGATCAATCTCAGTGTAACGGACGCCTTTTTCGAGTCCATGTCCGGCCTCACGACTACGGGAGCCACGGTCATTACCGGCCTGGACACCTTGCCGAAGTCCATCCTCTACTATCGGCAGCAACTGCAATGGCTTGGTGGTGTGGGAATCATCGTTTTAGCGGTAGCGATCATGCCTATGCTCGGTATCGGCGGCATGCAGTTATACCGTGCAGAAACGCCCGGCCCGATGAAAGACAGCAAGCTGACCCCCAGGATAGCGGAGACAGCCAAGGCACTCTGGTATATCTATGTCGGGCTGACAGTAATCTGTGCTGCCGCATACTGGCTTGCCGGGATGAACCTTTTCGATGCCGTTACACATAGTTTCGCGACCATCGCTATTGGGGGGTTTTCGCCACATGACCAGAATATCGGTTACTTTGACAGTGTCGCAGTGGAGGCAGTAGCGATTGTTTTTATGATCATCGCTGCCATCAATTTTTCACTCCATTTTGTGGCGTGGCGATCGCGCTCTCTGCTCGGCTACCTGCGAGACCCCGAGCTGCGCGCATTTTTTAAACTCCTCCTGACGGGCGCCGTTATAATTCTCGGCTTGCTTCTGATTCACGGTACCTTCGAGACTGTCGGCGAGACAACCCGGCATGGATTATTCCATATTGTGTCCATTGCGACGACGACCGGATTCACATCCACCGGATACCACTGGTGGCCAACCGTGGTCCCGGTGTTGCTTATTTTTATGAGCTTTGTCGGTGGCTGTGCCGGTTCCACTGCCGGCGGCATAAAGGTCCTGCGTGTTGTCCTGCTCTACAAGCAGGGCGCCAGTGAACTGGTGCGGCTGGTACACCCACGGGCGCAGTTGTCGATAAAGCTCGGCGACAATCCTGTCTCCAATACGGTGATGAACTCCGTTTGGGCGTTTTTCTCTCTCTATATCCTGAGCTTCGGCCTTATCGGCGTCATTTTATGCGCACTGGGAATAGACTGGATCACGGCATTTTCAGCTGCCGCTGCCTGTCTCAATAACCTTGGCCCCGGAGTGGGTGCGGTTGCAAACCACTATGGTGAGCTGACAGATGCCGCGAAGTGGGTCCTGGCCTTTGCCATGCTGCTAGGAAGGTTGGAGCTGTTCACCCTCCTGGTCCTGTTTACCGCATCGTTCTGGCGAAACTAGGGCCTGTTTGCACTTGCTAGTTCGCGGTAACCTGGCAAGTGTTAACAAGCCCTGGCCCGGATTATTCATGAAGGATTCGAGATTTGCATTGTAGCTGGCAAAACAGTTCGGTTGATCGTTCGAAAAAGCATAGCAGTAGCTATGGTTTGAGAAGGATCGGGCGAAATGTGAAGTCAGATGCATTGCAAAATCGGATAGGACAGACTGTTAACTCCAATTATCTTCAAATATATTCGTATCTCTTTTAAATGATAAGGGGAATATCATGTTCTTGTCCGCCTTCATGAATAATCCGGGCTAGTACTCTTTCAAGAAAATACCGTCACTGACAACCGTATCAGTGCCCCCTATTGTCATGACAGGAAAACAACAATTATCGAACCCGCCACTCCCGATTGAGCTGTTATGACCGGGCCGCGCAAGATATCAATTATTGTCGTTATCGTCCTTGCCTCGATGGTGCTGTTTGCCTGGACCCAGCGAGCACGCATATCTGAGGGGTTGCTCTCTGGCCTCGCCCGGAATTTCGGATTGCAGGAGGTCACATTGTCGGTCTCCAGTGTTACCTTGAAGCAGATAGACCTTCCCGGCATCTCGTTTGCCTACGAGCTTGAGGACGGATTGATGACGGTCTCTATTAAGGGCGCCGTTGCAACATTCGATTTCCAAACCCTGCGTACCGGCCGCCTGTACTCGATTAGCGCAGATCATGTAGAGATCTCTGTCGCGTCTGTCAGAGACTCGGCACGAAAACCTGCCATTTCCACCGTTGTGGACCTCCTCCGGCTTCTGGGCCAGGACGCTACCGCCCTGTTACCACTGGATACGGCAATAATCGAGGCCTGGGAATTCATCTCAGACGATGCTCCGGAGAAATACACAGGTTCACTTCATCTACGACGACAGGCCAGCGAGGTCCTGGGGGAAATGTACCTGCGTCGAGGACAGTCGACGCCAATACGACTGGAATTTCACAGCGGGGGCTCCGGAGCCTGGAACGTCAGGATATCCAGGCAGGGTGCTCCAACGGACTTTCTCACTGTCTCGATCGCAATGTCCGATAATCACCTTGATGTCAGCTGCTATATTGACATCGACGCCAAACTTGCCCAATGGATGCCGGGAGAGATGAGTGGCCTCGTCCATGTCAGTGGAAAAATAGATCTGCCGGTGGAACCATACCGAGAACTTGGGATGGCGCTCCATCTCAGCGCGGAATCACTTAATGGCGGCGACTTCAAGGTTGAAGACCTCGCCTTTTCGATCAACGGTAAGATAGTGTCGACGGAAGACATTGCACTGCACCTTGATGGCGCGATCGGTAGTGTGGATATTGGAAGGCTGCGAACCGGGCGTGTTTCGGCGAACGACCTCAGCAGTACTTTTTTCCTGTCCCTTGATAGTGGCGCCGCAGATCAGATTATAATCGGCGACGGCTCAAGTCTTTCCGTGAAGGCCCTTCAAGTCATGGGCGCCGATTGGCCGGAAGGACTGAACCTGTTTCTTCGTCAGTCGTTATTAATACAATCCCGCGAGGGCAGTCTGCGACTGAACGCGCCTTCCATCATTGAAAGTCCAAATCTGCGAGTGGACTACCTTGACTACTCGGTCTCTTCCGGCGAGGTGTCGATTGAACTCGACCAGGTAGATATCCAACAGGATGGGTATAACCTGGAGGGTAATTTCAATACGAGCGACATCCACCTCTGGCACGGCACGGCCGGGTTCGATTTCCGCAATGTAACCCAGGCATTCACCTATATCGGCGATGTGTTTTCCGCCAGTGGTACATTCACGGACCCGATGCGCAACCTGGCGCTGACTTCCCGGTTAAACCACCACTTGAACGATGGTAGCGGGGATCTTTCCGTTCAAACTAAAGAGGTGGTGCTTACCACAGACACGCCTTTTGCATCGTATGTTCAGCCCCTGGAGATTCCCATTAGTATTGTTGCCGGCACCATTGAAACGCTATTGCAGGCGCATTGGGAAACCGGATCGAATGGTTACGAGTTACAGGCCGGGCTGTCGCTATCGGCCAATTCCCTTGGCGGCGCCGTTGATAAATTATTTTTCTCAGGGTTATCCACGCAATTGGACCTGGATCTATTTCCCGGGATTCATACGCGGAGCGTCCAGGAACTCCGCGTAGCGGATATTGATATCGGCCTGTCCATTACAAACCTGTTTGCAAAATACCAACTTTCAGCATCGCCATACGGGCGGATACCGGCCATTAATTTGCCGTTGCTCGAAGCCGATATTCTCGGCGGCAAAATACGGGCGATCAACAGCTATATAGATCCAAACCTTTCGACCAACGAGCTGGATATTGCGGTCAGGGGTATACTTCTGGGTGAGGTGGTAGCGTTGCATCAACTGGAGGATATTGAGGCGACCGGAGTAATCGACGGCTCGCTGCCCATCGTAATATCCGATAATGGCATGTCAGTTAGTGCTGGCAGGCTCTATGCACGGGATCCGGGCGGCATAATCGCGTATCACGCAGATACTACTGCCCTGGCGAATGCCGTACCCGGTTCGGATATTGTGTTCAATGCGTTAAAAAACTTTAACTATACTTCCCTGCAGATCGATCCGGACTATGATAGTAGTGGATTACTTTTGTTGGGGTTGGAAATACAAGGCAGTAACCCCGATCTGGAAGGGGGCAGACAGATAAATCTGAACATAAATCTTGAACAGAATATTATCGAGCTGCTCCGGAGCCTGAGATTTGTCGAAGGACTGAATGATGCAATTGACAATCGGATTCAAGACTACTACCGACAGTTAAACAAGTCGGATTCGGGCTAAATTGGACGAAACAGGAATCTCATAGAGGGCATCTCGATGAAGACAATGCTGACAGTAATATGTGCGGTAATCTTGCTAACCGGTTGCTCGCCTACCGTCAGGGTTGCCCCGCCTGAAGAACCCATCACGATCAACCTGAACATCAAAATTGAGCACGAAATCCGCGTAAAGGTAGAAAAGGACCTGGAAGACCTGTTTTCGGAAGACAGCGGGCTATTCTGATCTGTCGCCCGGTTTGTAAAAACAAATTCTTTAGTAGAGGTAGACATCAATGAAACATACGATGACTCTGACAAGACTTACGGCAGTTGCAGTATGCGCCGCCCTCCTGTTTTTCGGCTCTTCAGCATATGCAATGACGCTGCAGGAAGCAAAGACGGCGGGCTTACTCGGCGAACAGGCTGACGGCTACGTCGGCGTAGTAAGCGCGAACGCGGAAGCGAACCAGATTGCGGTGAGTATCAATGCACAGCGCCGCGACGGGTACCAGGAAATCGCGAAACGAAACGGGACAAGCCTGGATGCGGTAGAGGCACTGGCCGGACAAGCTGCGATTAAAAAAACACCCGGTGGACAATATGTGAATACGGGTGGTGGTTGGCAGATGAAATAGCTTGCACAACGGAGACCATACAAAATGCAACGAAGACACTTTCTGGCATACGCGGGCCTTGGCATTATTGGCATTGGTCGCGAGGGCATATTATCCCCAGCCTACGCTTACTACGAGGATTTGAAATTGGAAACCAACCCACCGGTTATCGAAAAGCTGGAGTTGTCTGATGATGAATGGAAAGAGAGGCTACCCGAGGATAGCTATCGTGTCCTGAGACACGAGGACACGGAACGACCGGGAAGCAGCGCCTTAAACGATGAGAAGAGAGCGGGAGAATATGTCTGTGCGGGATGCGGGCTCTTGCTTTTTTCCTCCTCGATGAAGTATGACAGTGGTACCGGCTGGCCGAGTTTTTTCGAGGCGGTTGACAAAAATGTTGTCCTGAGGACTGACTTCAGGCTGATCTACCCGCGCAAGGAATACCACTGTGCCCGTTGTGGGGGCCACCAGGGTCATGTTTTTAATGACGGGCCAAAACCCAGTGGCAAGCGGTGGTGCAATAATGGGCTGGCGCTCAATTTTGTCCCCTCGGACGCTTAATAAAATTGTACTGGGAGTCCTGGTAAATCACCGAACCGTCATCCTGCAGCATTAGTATCGATGTGGGCCGCGGCCGATAGGTGCGCCGGAACAAGGTTTCACTCATCGGGATCAACTCAGACTTCTTGCCATCGTTGATACGTGTAAATAACGCGCCATCCTCAAGCATAACCTCCATACGGTTCGACCGACTTCGGTTTGCTCGTGCGCCCGCCACTACCGGACGGTTAAATCTGCTGGTGGCGTTTTCATAGCTGCCCACGTACTGCGTCAGCACCTCCGTAGATACCGGCACAGCGGGCAGATAGTCCGGAGCGGGCAGATCCCTGATCAGGCGCTTCTCAATCAGGTCACGAATTTCTCCCAGGACCGGCTTCTTGAATGCGGTTATAACAACGAAATAGCCCAGGTCATTTTCATGGCTGTAGCCGAAATGAGATAAATACCCGTCGGCGTCTCCCCCGTGACCATGGAACATGATGCCGTCGTTGTACCACTGAAAATTTCCAAGGCCATATCCGTAATCCAGGCCGTGCCTGGAACCCAGCGTAGTGTGGGGCGATTCCATCCTGTCGATTGCATCCATCGATACCACGCGTCGGTCATCGAGTTCACCCCTGTTAATCAACATCCTGATAAAGTATCCCATTTCCCGCGGCGTGGTATTGATGGCGCCGAAGGACGGATAAACCATGTGCCAGTAGGGCAACACCGTACGCGCATCGCTGTCATAGCCGGTCGCCAGTTCAGACAGGGTTTTTTCATCACCGCGAAGACCTGATCGCACCATTCCCAAGGGTTCAAATATTCCCTTCTCAAGCAGTTCCTCAAAAGACAACCCCGTAGCACGCTCAAGCACCAATGCGCTAAACCCCGCGCCAAGGTTGGTGTACGAGCTGTGAAAGCCCGGTTGCCAGGCTGCCACGTGGGTCTCCGGTGTCAGGCGTAATGCATCTTCCACTGCCAGCGGCGCCGGGTCGGTATAGTCGAATTCCGTCCCGGACAGCCCGCGAAAACCCGCCGTGTGCTCCAGCAGATGCGCCACGCGGACAGGATCGGTCCCTTCCCACGCATTCTCATATAGATCCCCCGGGACCCACTTGCTGATCGCGTCATCCAGCGAGAGCGCACCGTCCTCCATTGCTTGTAAAACTGCAAGGGCTGTAAAAATCTTGGTAATTGAACCGATTCGTATCAGGGTATCTCCATCGACGGGATCGGCCGAACCATGAGCCATGGTACCCAATCCACCGGTCCACAAAATGCGATCCGCGTCGACAATCGTGATACCAACCGCGGCAATATCTTCCCGCTGCCTGATCGTCTCAATCTGTTCAAACAGGTCGGCAAATTCCGCGGGCGGCGCCTCCTCTGCCTGCGGCTCATTCATGATAATCGAGGCGATGTACGCGAGACCGAAGAGGGTCAGTTTCCACATAGAAGCACTAGCGTAACAGCCCGGTATGATCAATACGAAGGACTTGCTCACGGTTGCCCAGGTTGGTGAGTTCCAACTGAAACCCCATACCGGTGGTGGCATAACTCGAAATAAAAAATTGTTCCAGAGGCGGTTCGCCGGGCGGCAACAATTTACTTATCTCCGAAAGACTGGAGGGGTATCTGCCAAGTAGCCGGTGATGTTCGCGCAGCACTTCATTCACGGCGCCTAAAACTGCCCGACCGTCTACCTCAACAACGGGGATAGGTACTCCCAGCAGATTGCCCCTGTTCAGATCTGCCTCCATGGCCGTTAGCTGCTGAACGTAGTCCGGATGCCCGGCCGCGATATTGATTGCCCTGCTGAGCACCAGGCGCGCCTCCTCCACCAGGCCTCTTGAAAGAAGGTTGTGCACCACGAGGCTCGGTAATTGCAGGTACAAAGCGCCCTCGGCCTCTGTCTTCAACTCAGAGTCCGGCGGGGCAAGTGAATTTGCCTCCCGCAGAGATTTTTCTGCCGCTTCAAACGCGGCGGTAGCCATCTGGCTATTACCGGAATTCAGGGCTTGCCTCGCTTGCGTCCAGCTGGTTTCCGCGGTCACGTCGGCTACTTCTTCCTGTGCCGGCACCCCCTGCCACGACGCGGACACAAGACAGCCAACCGCGACAATGACGATAGCCCGCGCCATTGAACCAGGGCCTGTTATCGGTAAGATCACCAGATAATCCGTCCCCTCAGCGGCTCGCCAGGAGCTTCTCCAGGAGCGCCTTTTGCGCATGAAGCCGGTTCTCTGCCTGGTCCCAAACCACGCTCTGTGGCCCATCGATAACATCGGCAGAAACCTCATATCCCCGGTATGCCGGCAGGCAGTGCATAAACAGCGCCTGCCTGTCCGCCAACGCCATCATCTTACTGTCCACGCAAAATCCCTGGAAGTCAGCGATACGCTTATCCTTTTCGTCCTCCTGGCCCATACTCGCCCAGGTATCTGTCACTACCATGTCTGCCCCCGCCACCGCCTCCCCGGGCAAACGGGTCATCCTGATATGGTCAGCGCGCTGCCGGCTTAGTCCTTCGTCAGGCTCATACCCGGGCGGGGTAGCGATATTCAACCTGAATCCACACAGTTCTGCCGCATTCATCCACGAATGGCACATATTATTTCCATCGCCGACCCAGGCTATCGTTCGCCCCGATATCTCTCCACGCAGCTCCCTGAACGTCTGGAGGTCGGCCAACAACTGGCAAGGATGAACGTAATCGGTCAGACCGTTTATTACCGGCACCAGGGAGTGAGCGGCAAAAAGTTCGACCTTGGCATGCTCATCGGTACGTATCATCACGCCATCTACCATGCGGGATATGACGCGCGCACTATCCTCCATTGGCTCGCCTCGCCCGATCTGCGTATCGCTGGGAGAGAGAAATATACTCCCGCCTCCCAGCTGCCGCATCCCGACGTCGAACGATACGCGTGTGCGCGTTGATGACTTGTTAAATATCATCGCCAGCGTCTTGTTCTTCAACGGCTCGTAAATCTCGCCGGCCTTGGTGGCCTGCTTTAATACAATAGCGCGATCGACAAGCTCGTCCAGCTCCCCGGGGGGAAGGTCAAACAGCGTAAGAAAATGTTGCGTAGACATCAGCCTGAACCCAGTCCCGAGAGAACATCAGCCGAGATATTGGCCACCTGGTCTGCCTCTTGGTTCGTGATTATCGCTGGCGGAAGGTAACGGACGATACTGCCACCACCGGTTACACTTACCAGCAGCCCTGCCTCGAGAAAAATTTTCTGCAAATCTGGAATATCTTTCTTCAGTGATACCGCCAACATCAGCCCCTTTCCCCGTATATCACTGACCAGAGGATGGTTGATCAGCACTTGCTTCAACCGTCCAAGCAGGTACTCCCCCATTTGCGCCGCCCGGGGAACAAGCTTGTCGCGCTCCATCACCTCTATTACGGTCCGGCCCACCCGTGATGCCAGCGCGTTTCCGCCAAATGTCGACCCGTGACTCCCCGGCCCCAGCACGGTCGAGGCGTGACCGCGTGCAGCACAGGCACCGATCGGAATACCACTGCCAAGCGCCTTGGCGAGCGTCACCACATCCGGAAGCAGGTCCTCGTGCTGGTAAGCAAACCATTCACCTGTCCTGCCAATACCGGTCTGTACCTCGTCCAGCATCATCAACCACCCGTTTTGATCACAGATTTTGCGAATACCCGCAAGGTACCCCTTGTGCGGGATTATGATGCCCGATTCTCCCAGGATCGGCTCGACCAGCACGGCGACGACATCGCTGTTATTTGCCGCAACCTCCTGAATCGCTTCAAGGTCATCATAGGGGACTCGTTTAAATCCGGTTAGCAGGGGCTCAAACCCGGCCTGAATGCTTCGATTGCCGCCCGCCGACAGGGTCGACAAGGTGCGTCCATGAAACGCATCCTGTGTCACCACGATTGTGGGGTTGTTTACTCCCTTGCCTTCTCCGTATAAACGCGCCAGCTTGATCGCCGCCTCGTTGGCCTCGGCCCCGGAATTACAAAAAAACACACGCTCCATCCCGGACACCCTGCAGATTGCCGCCGCCAATTTTTCCTGTTCAACGATCTCAAACCAGTTGCTGGTATGCACAAGCTTGCCCGCCTGTTCAGTAATCGCCGCAACGACATCCGGGTGGGTATGTCCCAACGTCATGACCGCCACGCCACCCAGCGCATCCAGGTACCGATTCCCCGCAGTGTCCCACAGCCACACGCCTTCGCCCCGCTCGAATGCAATCGGCAGCCGGGAATAGGTCGCCATTAAATGTGATACTTCAGGTTTCATAAAACGAAAAGCGCCCCCGTGGGGCGCCAATGTCAAACCAATCAACAAGTTTACCCGCTTTTTCGGGGTATAGGCAATGATTCTGGCCGAACAGTGCTGGCAAAAGTCCTCCATGCCGTGAATTTGGAGACAGATCGCTGCAGGTGAGTTGCGCTGGAATATTATTGCTATATTACCGGTCTGAGAACAGAACCCCTTTTGAGACAAAATTCTGCGCGAACCTAGTGCTCTTTCAATGAACACAAAACGTCTTTTAGCTGTGCCCATCATCCTGGCGGTGGCCGTGTTAGCCGCGGCGCCAGGTCTTTCACAAATGAGGGCGCGATCATCAAGGATCAGTGATACCGTTTATGAGCAAAGTACGGTCGTTGTCCCGGGGGGGAGGCTGCATATATTATTCAAGGACAAATTTTCGGCCGAAACCAGAGTGCTCGTCGAACTGTGGTTAAGCGAGGCCGGCACCGCTGTCTCTACGCTGTATGGCGAGTTCCCGTTTCGCGACATGAACATCGATATACGTCGCTCCCGACGCGCGCGCAGTCCCGTGCCATGGGGAATGGTGGAACGCAATAACGGAACCCGCGTCATTTTCCACATCGCACCGGAGTTCAGCCTGGAGGATTTCAGGTCCGACTGGACGGCAGCACACGAGCTGAGCCACCTGCTGGTACCGTATACCGGCAACTCCGGGAGATGGTTTGGCGAAGGTATCGCCAGTTTCATGCAAAACACCTTACGTGCGCGTCATACCATGATAGATGAGCAGACTGCATGGGAAAAAATTTACGGGGGCTTCCTTCGCGGCAAGGAGCATGCCGACAGCACGGGGGCCACACTTAGAGAGGTCAGCGAAGGTCGCAGCCGCGGCGGAATTATGCGTATTCACTGGACCGGAGTGGCCTTCTTCCTGAATGTGGACCTTCGCCTGCGTATGCAGAGCAACCTGGATCAGTCTCTCGACCAGGTTTTGAAGGCATTCAAGGACTGTTGCCTGGAGCCTGATGAGAGGTGGGAGCTGGAGCCGTTGATTGCAAAGCTGGACGAATTGTCGGGCACCCGTATTTTCAGTGAGGAATACGGCCACATCATCGATGATCCGAACTTTCCCGATTATGTGGAGACATTCAAGCAACTCGGTATCAAGGTAAAGAACAAGCGCTTGATTATAGCGGGGGGAGAAGAGGAGGCCAGGCTCAGGGCAGCGATACTCGGACCACGCACGACGGGTTGAACCTGAAGCCTGACAAGCGATTACTTGCTGGCGCCACTTCATATGCGTCAGAATTTTACGCCGGGGAATATAATGTCGATCGGCGGCCTTTGGGTCTTGACGCACCAGGTTGATACCACCAGACTGGCAGTTTTTAGTGTCGAAGGTACTGTTTTACCATGCGGTAAAGGGTCATACCCTCTGGCAATGTGGATGGAAAATTAATGTCACCAGTAAAAAAAGTCGTCCTTGCCTACTCCGGCGGGCTCGATACATCGATAATCCTCAAGTGGCTGCAACAGGAATATAACTGTGAAGTTGTGACCTTTACCGCCGATATCGGGCAGGGCGGGGAAGTGGCCCCTGCCCGTGTCCGGGCGGAGGCCATGGGAGCGGCAGCCATATACATTGATGACCTGAGGGAGGAGTTTGCACGCGATTTTGTCTACCCGATGATGCGTGCCAACGCGATATACGAGGGCGAATACAGGCTTGGCACCTCTATCGCCCGGCCGCTCATCGCCAAGCGGCTGATCGAGATCGCAAATGAAACCGGTGCCGATGCAATTTCACATGGCGCCACCGGCAAGGGGAATGACCAGGTGCGCTTCGAGCTGGGGGCCTATGCACTCAATCCCGACATTCGTATCATTGCCCCCTGGCGTGAGTGGGACCTGCTGTCGCGGGACAAGTTGCTCGACTACGCTGACAAACATGGCATTGAAGTTGAGAAAAATGCCGATGGAAAATCGCTCTACTCCATGGATGCCAACTTGCTGCACATCTCATACGAGGGCGGTATTCTCGAGGACCCCTGGGCCGAACCCGAGGAGCAGATGTGGCGCTGGAGCGTGTCTCCCGAAGCAGCGCCCGACCAGCCTGAATATCTTGAAATCGAGTACCACAAGGGCGACATCGTTGCCATAGACGGAACCGGGATGACTCCATCAGGTGCGATGACGTTTCTTAACGAAGTCGGCGGCAGGCACGGTATTGGCCGTGATGACATCGTGGAGAACCGTTATGTGGGCATGAAATCGCGTGGGTGTTACGAGACCCCCGCCGGGACAATCATGCTCCGCAGCCACCGCGCCATGGAATCCCTGACCATGGACCGTGAAGTGACACACCTGCGGGACGAATTCATGCCGCGTTACGCCACGCTGGTTTACAACGGTTATTGGTGGAGTCCGGAACGCGAGATGTTGCAGACCATGATCGATGCCTCCCAGGAAAGGATCAACGGCACCGTACGCGTAAAGCTGTACAAGGGCAACGTGATCATTTGTGGACGTAAATCCGATACCGACTCCCTGTTCGATGAGCGTATCGCAACCTTTGAAGATGATGCCGGCGCATACAACCAGGCCGATGCGGAAGGCTTCATCAAGCTCAATGCGTTGCGCCTAAGGATTGCCGCCCGGCGGAACAAGTAGGCCGCACTAGCGTGACTCAGGACCCCGCCCCAATCAGTATCGTGGTCCCGGTACTGAACGAGGGGGATGTGCTCCTGGAACTGGCTTCCGCACTACGCTCGGTCAATGCAAGTGACAAGATCATTGTCGACGGGGGCAGTGCCGACGATACCGCCAATATACTCGCACAAATTAACCGACAAGACGGCTATCGGATCATCCACTCAAAACCGGGCCGGGCAAGACAAATGAACGCAGGCGCAGCGTTGGCCCACGGGGAGATACTGGTGTTTTTACATGCGGACACGCACTTGCCGGCAAATATACCGGCGTTGCTTGCCCCTGTTCTGTCCGGCGAATACGACTGGGGTCGGTTTGACGTGCAATTTGATGACGAACACCCTTTGATGCGAATGGTGTCCTGGCTGATGAACACCAGGTCCCGAATTACGGCTATTGCAACCGGTGACCAGGCTATTTTTGTGCGCACAAAAATTTTTCGGGAGTTGGGCGGTTTTACTATAATACCCCTTATGGAAGACATCGACCTCTGCCGACGGCTTCGGAAAATCGGCCGGCCACTATGCCTTGGTGACGCAGTGACAACCAGCGCACGTCGCTGGCGACAGAACGGTATATTGCGCACAATATTTCTGATGTGGGGGCTGCGCCTGGGATTTTGGCTGGGGATCCCGCCGAACAGGCTGGCGCGCTGGTATCGGCATTCCCGGGAATGAACAAGACCCCCCCACGGTTGATCCTCTTTACCCGGACCCCGCTTGCCGGCAGGATCAAGACCCGCCTGCAGCCGGAGTGTTCACCAAAACAGGCGGCCGAGATTGCCAGTATCATGATAGAGGAAACGGTACGCATCGCACTGGCGCGGTGGCCCGGGCCGGTAGAGCTTTGCGTATGGCCCGGGGCGCACCATGCCCTGTTCCGACGTATTGCCTCCGCGTTTGATCTGCCCGTTAATTTGCAAACCGCAGGCAATCTGGGTGACAAGATGCAGAACGCGATGACGCAAGCCGGGTTCCCCTGTGCTGTTATGGGCTGTGATGTACCGCACTGCCCTCCCGCCACCCTGAAACAGGCCTTCTGCGCCCTTGAGGCCGGCGAGTGTGTCGTCGGCCCTGCGACTGACGGGGGATACTACCTGCTGGGTCTGCAACAACCCGCACCGGAGCTGTTCGAGCATATTCGCTGGGGGGAGAAAAGCGTTCTGACGGATACACTCGACCGCGCTCTCGATATCGGGCTGACGCTTGATCGGCTTGATACGATGAATGATGTAGACAGCTTTCATGATCTTGTTGAAGTCGCCCCGCTGGTGCCGCACCTGTCTCGCTGGCTTGAGAATAACGGCTTTTAGCCCCATCTTTTCTTTCGGGTGATGATATAGGCAGCCAACAACACGGGAATGCCCGGGAGGATTGATTTTATGATTACCTATCTGTACTGGAGTGTCGTGATCGCGTTCGCGGCTGCCGTATTCTACCTGCTGGGTCGAAAAAATCGTTGGAAGGCAGGGGCCATAGCCCTCTGTGTAATTCTTTTTACCGGCTGGGCAGCGAACTTTTTTTATCTTGAGCAGATCTTTGTCAAACGTTACGGCGGGGTCATGTCTATCGGAATCCCGGACGGTCAATTTCACATCACGGCGACCTGGAAGGACGATAACCTGTGGGTGGAAAACTACGACCCGGCCACCAATACCTGCTATTTCAACGAGTACTCGCGTGGAAACCTGTTGCAAGGAAAGGTGACTATAAAAAACTGTAACCCCTTCAGACCCGGAATATCGACGACTCCTTAAAAGGTGCGTGGCAGCTTACTTTTCACCAGGAGTTTTTTCAGATTCGCGTAGACGGGTAACCCGTTGCGATATTCCGGGCTGTCCTCCCCGACAATCAGTGGCTCAAGGTAGGCACGACATCGTTGTGTTATCCCGAAGCCATCCTTGCTTATGTAGCTTCTCGGCATCAATTTTTCACGGTTGGCGACGCGTGCCAGGCTTGCTTCCCCTATCTCCCACCGGTATCGCCTGGTGGGCTTTCGCCTGATTGTGACCATCACCGAGTTCCTGCCTTTCAACGCCATGTGGACAGCGGCCTCGCCGACCGCGTAGGCCTGCTCAATATCGGTCAGGGAGGCGAGGTGCCGGGCAGATCGCTGGAGATAGTCCGCCACGGCCCAATGGTATTTATACCCGAGGATCTCCTTGACCATGCCGGCCACCACTGGCGCCACGCCGCCAAGCTGTGCATGACCAAAGGCATCACGAGTCCCGGCGTCCGCGAGGAAGCGGCCCCTGAAGTCACGAACGCCTTCCGATACCACGATCGTCACGTACCCATATTCACGTACTTTTTCCCTGACGAGGGCGAGGAACCGCTTCTTGTTGAAGGTGATCTCCGGAAACAGGATGATCAACGGCAGATCATTATCTATGCCGGCCGCCAGCCCACCGGCGGCGGCGATCCAGCCCGCATGCCGCCCCATTACCTCCAGGACGAATACCTTGGTGGATGTCTCGCACATGCTGGCAACATCCATGCTGGCCTCCAGCGTGGATACGGCTACATATTTCGCGACAGATCCAAATCCGGGGCAGTTATCCGTAATCGGCAAATCATTGTCCACGGTCTTGGGTATATGGATGGCCTGGATCGGGAACCCCATCTTCCGCGAGAGCCGGGATACCTTCAGGCAGGTATCGGCGGAATCTCCCCCCCCATTGTAGAAAAAGTAGCCGATATTGTGCGCCCTGAAGACGTCCATCAAGCGCTCATACTCGGCCCTGTTTTCCTCCAGACTTTTCAGCTTGTAGCGACATGAGCCGAACGCCCCGGAAGGCGTGTATCGAAGCATCGCGATCGCCTTCGCACTCTCACGGCTGGTATCTATTAACTCTTCCCGCAGTGCACCAATGATACCGTTCCTGCCGGCGTAAACCTTGCCTATCCGGTCTTTATGGCGACGCGCCGTTTCGATTACACCGCAAGCGCTGGCATTAATTACTGCCGTAACACCCCCCGATTGTGCGTAAAATGCATTCCGGGGCCTGGTTTTTACTGGCATAACTCACCTGCTGTTAAAATTTGGAGGAACCTCCGATCAATTCTCCCACACTGAGATTGGTCGTCAACAAGAAGCGTAATGCTGCGAAAGAGAAAGAAAGTCCGGCTAATTACAAGAATCATCTTAACCCTGGCAGTAATCCTAATTGTCGCCAGCGCACTCCCCATGATCGCGCTGCGCTTCTTCGATCCGCCCACTACTGCATTCATGATACGTTTCGAGCAGTCGTCGGGCCGCAGGGGCTTGTACCAGTGGGTCGACTGGGACGACATTTCACCTGATCTCCCCCTCGCCGTTATGGCAGCAGAGGATCAGCGATTCCCAAGGCACTTCGGCCTGGACCTGGAGCAAATTCGTGACGCGCTGCAAGCGAATGAGCGTCGCGTGACACCGCGGGGGGCGAGCACCATCACACAGCAAACTATCAAGAACCTCTTCCTGACGCCGAATCGTTCCTACACGAGAAAGGCCGCCGAGGCCTACATGGCGCTTTGGATGGAACTGTTGATCCCCAAGCAGCGCATCCTGGAAATATACCTGAACATCGCCCAGCTCGGCCCGCGGGAGTTTGGCGCCGAGGCTGCCAGCAACCGTCATTTCGGGATTCCAGCTGCCGCACTATCTGCGAGACAGGCCGCGCTCATGGCTGCAAGCCTGCCGACGCCGTCGGTGTCCAGCCCGGGGAAACCGTCCGAGTACCTCAACGGCAGGGCGACCTTCTTGCTGGACCAGATGTGGCGACTGGAACAACAAGACTATCTCGGGCAGCTTGAGTAAATGTCTCCCATCCCTGGCCCACCCCATGTCTGGCTTTCCACAACCCTTCACCAATGAGACCATTGGCATCCTGATATATTCCGTACCTAATCAATATGACAGATTCCATCGCCCGCCCGTTTCCCGCAACCCGCATGCGCAGGATGCGGCGTCACGCTTTTTCCCGGAATATGATGCGGGAAACCGAGCTTCACCCGTCGAATCTCATCCTGCCTGTATTCGTCATCGAGGGCGAAAATGCTCGCGAGCCCATCCCCTCCATGCCCGGAGTGGAGCGGCTTAGCATCGACTTGCTGGTCAACAAGGCCCGCCATATTCAGGGACTGGGAATCCCGGCAGTCGCCCTTTTCCCCGTCACAGCGCCAGAGCTTAAGTCCCTGGATGCCGCAGAGGCTTTTAACCCCGAAGGCCTGGCACAGCGCGCGGTCATGGCAATAAAGGACGCCGTTCCCGATATTGGCGTGATAACCGATGTGGCTCTGGACCCATTTACCAGTCATGGTCAGGACGGCCTGCTCGATGACTCAGGTTACGTACTCAATGACGAGACCGTCGAGGTGCTTGTCCGGCAGGCCCTTTCACATGCCCGGGCGGGCTGCGACATTGTCGCTCCGTCAGACATGATGGATGGCCGCATCGGGACGATACGCCGGGCCCTTGAGAACGAGGGATACATCCATACCGCGATCCTCGCGTACTCGGCTAAATACGCCTCCGCGTTCTATGGTCCGTTCCGGGATGCCGTTGAATCCGCCGCCAGTCTCGGCAGCGGTGACAAGAACAGCTACCAGATGGACCCTGCGAATAGTGACGAGGCACTACAGGAGGTTGCGATCGACCTGGCCGAGGGCGCCGACATGGTCATGGTCAAACCAGGCCTGCCATACCTTGATGTTGTGTACCGCGTAAAGACACGCTTTGGAGTACCGACATTTGTATACCAGGTCAGCGGTGAATACGCGATGCTAAAGGGGGCGTGCATCAATGGCTGGCTGGACGAGCGGACCGCTGTCCTTGAGGTCCTGTCGGGTATCAAGCGTGCCGGTGCCGACGGCATCCTGACTTACTTCGCGGAACAAGCCGCAGAATGGCTCGCCTGACGAAGGGGTGATATCCACGCGTTATTCGTTACACCACACTAATTCAGCTCAAACTCGACAGTAATCGTGGCGTTCACACGCCGGGTGCCGAACATCTCTCGCGGCGGACCCTGATCCTGCGATGATGCCTCGGCCATCATCATTCGCGGTTGCGGAGGAAACGGCCCGGGCCCTGCCCCGCTCTGATCGGTAATTCGCACCACCTTGCCCAGCTTCCGGCCCAAACGACGGGCAAGGAAATCTGCGTTCGCTTTAGCGTTGTCGGCCGCCACCCCCAGCGCCCCTTGCCTAAGGGCATTCTCATCGCTGAACCCCATGGTCGTCTGGTCAACGGCGGAGATCCCGGCTTCAACCAGGGCATCCAGCACCTCACCATACAGGTTGATATCCCGCAGCGTAATATTCAGAAAACGGATTACCCGTTCACCCTTGTAGAGCCGCTTGTTGTCGCTCCACTCGTATTCTTTCTGCGCGCGGAGGCCGGTCCCCTCGATATCCTCGTCAGGAACGCCAACCGCGGTTAGTGCCTCAACGGCGGCCCTGTAACGGTTATCGACCTGGCTTTTTGCGTCATCGATGGACGGAGCGGTCGCGGTGATATTTACACGCAGCTTTGCCATGTCCGGTTCCGCATCAACAAAGCCTTGCCCCGTTACGAGAATGCTATCGTCGGTAGTGCGCTCCTGCGAGGCGGCCGGGAGTTACCGCCATAGCCAAAAGTATCCATCCGGATATCATCCACGAAAATTTGCTCATCTTTTTCTCCTGCGGCGTATCACACCAGATCAATATCTCCGATCGGTGTTTTCGTGCCACTGTCATCGACGCACACCAGGGTGATCCGGGTATCAAACAACACCGGCCTTCCCTCTGCCCGGTAACGTTCTCCAAACACCTCGACATGATAGGTTACCGATGTCCTGCCGACCCGTATCCGGTTACATTGAAAGCACAAAATCTGTCCTTTTATGATCTGGTGACGAAATTCGACCTCGTCCAGGCCTACGGTAACAAATTTCCGACCGGGCATGTCCAGGCTTACGCGAATGTAAGCAATCTCGTCCACCCATTTCAGCAAATTACCGCCAAACAGGAAGCCATAATCATTCAGGTGTTCTGGCAGGACAATCTTATAGTGTTCCATTAATGATCCGGACCAGTCATATGGATAGAGCAACAGGACCCAGATTGCCATATATCAATGGCGAAACCAACATCCCCACCGCAACGACCCTTATAATTTAATGGACAAGTTGCTACGGGCCCGTTCACACCCTTAAAGTGAGTTAGTCCTCAGGCCCCGCTGCGGCTATAATGCCAGCCCGTTTCTATAAGCGCCGCTAACCATGAAGGTTATTCCGACTCTGATAAAACTTCACAATCGCTCCCGTATCCTTGAGCTTGAATTCGAAGACGGAAGGCACTTTGAGCTCTCGTGTGAGTATTTGCGTGTGTTTTCGCCCTCGGCGGAGGTCCGGGGCCATGGCCCGGGGCAGGAAGTTCTGCAGACCGGCAAAGAAAAGGTCAATATCGTATCTATCGAGCCCGTTGGTACCTATGCCGTCAAGCTGGTTTTTGATGATGAGCATGACTCGGGAATTTATTCCTGGGACGTATTATATGACCTTGGGATCAATCACCGGCAGAACTGGCACGAGTATGAGCAGTGCCTCGCCCGGGCCGGGATCGAGAGAGCATCACAGCCCCACGATCCCCCACTCGCTCGCTAATCCGGAAACCATGAACGCTACGGAAAAGACCACGAATTTCGGGTATGAACAAGTAGCCGAGTCCGAAAAGGTCGGCAAGGTTCGCAATGTCTTTGATTCTGTTGCCGGGCGATACGATATTATGAATGATGTGATGTCCCTGGGCGCCCATCGGCTTTGGAAGTGGTTCACGGTATCCCTCGGTGGGGTACACGAAGGGCAAGATGTGTTGGACGTGGCAGCGGGAAGCGGCAATTTATCGAGAAAGTTTGCGGAACGTGTTGGTCCACGGGGAAACGTCGTCGTTACGGATATTAACCGCGCCATGCTTGAAGAAGGACGGAAACGGCTTACCGATGCCGGCATTATCGGAAATCTTCAATTCGCACAAGCCGATGCCGAAAATCTGCCATTCCGTGACAATCATTTCGACTGTATCTGCATCGGTTTTGGGCTGCGGAACGTAACGCGAAAGGACGCAGCACTCGAATCCATGTACCGTTGTACCAAACCCGGTGGCCGACTGCTGGTGCTGGAGTTTTCACGCCCGGTCAGTAAGCTGCTCAGGAATATTTATGATACCTGGTCTTTCAACGTGATACCGGCGCTCGGAAAAGCGATTACTGGTGATCGGGAAAGCTACCAGTACCTGGTCGAATCTATCCGGGTACACCCAGCTCAGGAGGAGTTAAAAGCCCTGATGCTGGAGGCAGGTTTCGACGAGGTACGCTACCATAACCTGAGTGGCGGCATCGTTGCCGTTCATGTCGGGTATAAATACTAGTGTGGTGTAACGAACTGCCGATGTTGCTATCCCTCCTTGAAAACGCGGGTAACCGTGTATTCGAAATTGACCCCGACTCACTGGAACGCGTGGCCGAGCTTGAAGGCCGTACGATTGCCCTGGAAGTCCGCCACCTCGGCAAGAGGTTTGTACTCCGCCCGGGAAGGCATGGCATCTCTTTGGAATCGGGAACCCGAGTCACAGCGGACGTCACGCTTATCGCTGCCCCGTCTGTGTTTGCACGGATTGCTGCCCAGGGCCTCGACGATGTTGTCTACACCCCGGGCGAGCTGGAAATACAGGGTGATGCACTACTGGCACAACGTTTCGCGCGTATTCTGGGCGATCTGGATATTGATTGGGAGGAATTGCTTGCACAGCAGACCGGGGACATCCCGGCCCGCTTCATCAGTCGCCAGGTCGGCGCGGCCCTCTCATGGGCACAGGAAACCCGGCAAGTAATGAAGCAGAATATGGCTGAGTATCTGGTAGAGGAGGCCCGCATCGTAGCCTCGTCCCGGGAAGTGGACAAATTTCTGGGCGATGTCGACAATTTGCATGCCGATGTCAACAGGCTGGAAGCCAGGTTAGCAAAAATTCGACAAGGGCTTGAGGAGAAAACCGGTTGAGAAAACACCGCTTGCCTCTCGGTCGGCTGTATCGAATCGCGAGGGTTCTCAGCCTCCACGGGCTGGACGAGTACCTTCGTGCCCTTGCTCCCTTGAAGCCCTTTGCCCTTCTGCTCAAGCCAATGAGCAGGGGCGCGGACCGGAGTAGTCCGCGCGGCCAGAGACTGCGCGAGGCGCTCGAGGAACTCGGTCCGGTGTTTATCAAGTTCGGCCAGGCCCTGTCGACCCGCCCGGACCTGCTACCGGAGGATATCGCAGACGAACTGACCCGTCTGCAAGACAAGGTCCCGCCATTCGATGGCGAGCTTGCCGTTTCGATCATTGAAGCTGCCTACGAACATCCATTGGAAGACTCTTTCAGCTCGTTTAATACTGCCCCCCTGGCCTCCGCGTCCGTCGCGCAGGTTCACGAAGCGACATTGCATGACGGCAGCGAAGTTGTAGTGAAGGTTATCCGGCCGGACATCGAGGAAACCATCCGCAGGGACTTGCAAATTTTGTATTACGTCGCAGCGCTGGCAGAAAAATACTGGGATCAGGGCCCCAGGCTACGTCCGCTCGACGTGGTTTCGGATTATGACAAAACCATTCACGACGAACTCGATATGCGACGTGAGGGAGCGAATGCAAGCCAGCTTCGCGCAAACTTCGAAGGCTCCGATCTCCTTTATGTGCCGGAGATTTATTGGGATTACACCCGCAAAAATGTGCTGGTCATGGAAAAGATTCATGGCATACCGATCAGGGACATTGATCGCCTCAAGGCGGCAGGTATTGATATTCGGCGCCTTGCACACGAGGGTGTGGAGATATTCTTTTCGCAGGCCTTCAATGACGGATTTTTCCACGCAGATATGCACCCCGGAAATATATTTGTCGCGGAGAATGGACAATACCGTGCCGTGGACTTCGGCATAATGGGGACGCTCAGCGACGCCGACAAACAGTACCTGGCAATGAACTTCCTTGGCTTTTTTAATCGTGACTACCGTGCCGTTGCGGAGGCGCATTTAAAGGCCGGCTGGGTCCCTGCCCATACACGCGCCGAGGAGTTTGAATCCGCCATCAGGACGGTATGCGAACCTATCTTTGCCAAGCCAATCAACGAGATCTCTTTCGGTCGGCTACTGGTGCAGCTCTTCCAGACCGCCAGGCGATTCGAGATGCCGATTCAACCCCAACTCGTACTACTGCAGAAGACGCTCCTGAATATTGAAGGCCTGGGCCGTCGGCTCTACCCCGAACTGGACCTGTGGGAGACGGCAAAACCCTTTCTGGAAAAATGGATGGAAAGACAGGTTGGCTTTGCCGCCTTCAGAAATCGTCTGAAACATGAAGCACCGCAATGGTCGAACAATCTGCCTGAACTGCCCAATCTTGCACATCGTTACCTGAAGGACTTTACCGAGTTAACCGCTACGACAAAACATCAGACGGCCCTCCTTGAGCAGCTTGTCGACAACCATCGTCGACCGCGCAGGGGCAAGCGTGCAGGCGGCCTGCTGGCGATGTCGGGGATACTGTTGATCGCCGCTGTTGCCGGGTCGGTGCTGGTGGAGAATCTTGGAAGAGAAGCCGTATTGTCAATCGCGGCTGGAGCCCTGGTTTCAGGCATCGTCTTGATTGTATTGTTTCGAGACCGAAAGTAACCCCCGCCACTACAGGACCCGGCCCGGGTTCAAGACGCCTTTCGGATCCATGGCCAGCTTTAGCGTCCTCATCAACTTTAGCTCCTCATCGTTACGGCTCATGTCGAGATATTTCCGCTTGTGCCGACCAATTCCATGCTCCGCCGATACGCTGCCGTCAAAGTCCCGGATAATTCCATAGATAAGTTCGTAAATCTTCTGCTTCCCGGTCTCGTCTCCCGTCGTGGCGATGATATGCAGATTGCTGTCCCCCAGGTGACCAAAAAGAAATATCGTGGCGCCGGGAAAGTTGTGCTCGAACTCTGCCTCTACCCGTTCCGTGAACAACTTCGCCTGGCTGACAGGGACACTGACATCGAAGTTGGCAAACGACTTCAATTTGGGCATAAAATCGCCTACCGCATCACGAATCTGCCAAAACATTTCGGCATCTCGCAGCGACTGCGAGATAACCGAATCGGCCAGTACGCCACTTTCAATCTGCCCGAACAGCATCTGCTCGAACTGCTCCTGGTCAGCCTGAGACCCGGAGGACTCCTGCTCCAGCAGGACATAAAAAGGATGCTTCTGCGCAAACGGATCGCGCAGGCTTTCAACCTCATTTATTGCATAGTGATAATACCCCGACCACATAACCTCAAAAGCACTGATCCCCCCTGATGCGCCCTGAACAGCATGCAACAAGCTCACGACATCTTCGAATCTTTCGAGGGCACAGAGCGCCGTGTGTCGGCCCGCCCTGGCTGGAAACAGCCTTAGCACGACGCGAGTCACCACGCCCAACGTCCCTTCACTTCCGATAAACAGGTGTTTCAGGTCATAACCGGCATTGTTTTTCAACATCTTGTTCATTGAACGAATCACCGTGCCATCAGCCATTACTGCCTCCAGGCCAAGTACAAGTGCACGTATCATGCCGTATCTAATCACACCGTTACCCCCGGCATTGGTGGAGACGTTACCACCGATATGGCATGAGCCCCGCGCCCCAAGATCAAGCGGAAACAGAAACCCGGCTTCTGATGCCGCCTTCTGTATCGTCTCCAGGGGCGTACCTGCCAGGGCCGTCAGTGTCATGGAATCTGTGTCGATTTCCTCGATTCCCACCATGCGCTCCAGGGAAAGGACAAGCTCGCCGGGACCGGGGATCGCGCCGCCGGCAAGACCGGTGAGCCCACCCTGAATAGTCAAAGGCTGCGCGGCCTCATTACACAATTTCAAAACTGTGGATACATCCCGGGTGGAAGAAGGCCGTAAAACCGCACCGGGCATGACGGGTGGGTCGCCACTCGCGTCCACTGAATGGCGTTCAAGGTCGCTATCGTCCTGTATCACTACACCCTCACCAAGAGATTGGATTATTTTATCAAGCAAGGTATTCATGGTACCTGTTTTAGCGTTGTAAGCTGAATTGTCAGGATACCTGTGAGTGTACTTTATCCCGCCAATATTTATCCCCATAATTCTTGACTAAATTACTTGGTATCTCTATATTACCAAGCAATTTAGTAAGGAATTACAATCGTAATTATACAGCGACGAAACAGACATGAAATTGACGACCAAGGGCCGCTACGCGGTAACGGCCATGATGGATCTTACGCTACATTCCAGCCACGGACGGGTTGTGTTGACGGACATTGCCGAGCGCCAGCATATTTCCCTCTCTTACCTTGAGCAGCTATTCGCCAACCTCCGTCGGGCCGGCCTGGTAGAGGGGGTACGTGGCCCCGGGGGCGGATACCGATTGTCCCGCCCGAGTGAAGAGATATCCGTTGCCGAGGTCGTGGTTGCCGTCGACGAGAATATGAATCTTACTTGTGGTAGCGGAGATACCTGCGGAGGAGAAGAGCATCCTTGCCTCACACATAGTCTGTGGGTAAACCTGAGCGATCAGCTTTACGGGTTCCTGCACGGAATCAAGCTGGGTGATGTCGTCGATTGGCCGGACGTGCGCAGGATTGCAGACGATCAGGATGCAGGAAGAATTGCCAATATCCCGATTCACCGCCACTAGATTTTAATTATCATGTCTAAATCCGTCAATGAACTGGACGCCCTCGTCCAGCGCGAATACAAGGAAGGCTTTGTTACCGATATCGAATCGGACACACTGCCTCCCGGCCTCAATGAGGATGTAATCGGCATCATCTCGGCCAAAAAAAACGAACCCCGATTCATGCTTGAATGGCGCCTGGAAGCCTATCGAAAGTGGCTAAAGATGGTCGAACCCACCTGGGCGCATGTGCATTATCGGCCAATCAATTTTCAGGACATCAGTTATTATTCGGCCCCCAAGGACCCCGAGGATGGACCCAAGAGTCTTGACGAGGTCGATCCACGGTTGCTCGAGACGTATGAGAAGCTCGGAATTCCTCTTGAGGAACAAAAGGCGCTTGCCGGTGTTGCCGTTGATGCCGTATTCGATAGTATCTCGGTTCGTACCACCTTCAGGGAATCCCTGGCAGAGGCCGGCGTCATCTTTTGCCCGATATCCGACGCGATACAAGAACACCCGGATCTGATCAAACAGTACCTTGGCTCCGTCGTACCACAACAGGACAACTTTTATGCGTCACTGAATTCGGCCGTATTCAGTGACGGATCCTTCGTTTATATCCCGAAAGGGGTCAGGTGTCCGATGGAATTGTCCACCTATTTCCGCATTAACGAAATGAATACCGGCCAGTTCGAACGAACTCTGATCATCGCGGACGAGGGGAGCTATGTAAGCTACCTGGAGGGTTGTACTGCACCGATGCGGGACGAAAACCAACTGCATGCGGCCGTTGTTGAACTGGTGGCGCTGAAAGACGCGGAAATAAAATACTCCACGGTACAAAACTGGTATCCGGGGGATGAACACGGGCGTGGCGGAATATATAACTTCGTTACCAAACGGGGCGCCTGCCGTGGCAACAACTCCAAGATTTCATGGACCCAGGTTGAAACAGGCTCTGCTATCACATGGAAATATCCCAGCGTGATCCTTTACGGCGATAACTCGGTAGGAGAATTTTATTCTGTTGCTCTGACACACAATATGCAACAAGCCGACACCGGCACCAAGATGGTGCATATCGGAAAAAACACCAGCAGCACGATTCTCTCCAAGGGGATATCGGCAGGACGCGGACAGAACACTTATCGGGGTCAGGTCAAGATCCTTCGCGGCGCAGACGGGGCACGTAATTACTCCCAGTGCGACTCTCTGCTAATGGGCGACCGCTGTGGTGCACATACCTATCCCTACGTTGAAGTCATGAACCAGACGGCAACGCTCGAACATGAAGCGACGACATCCAGGATCAGCGACGACCAGCTTTTTTACCTTAAACAGCGCGGCCTGTCTGAAGAGGCGGCAGTTTCCATGATTATTAATGGCTTCTGTAAGGAGGTCTTTCGTGAACTCCCCATGGAATTTGCCGTGGAAGCACAGAAACTACTCGATGTCAGCCTGGAAGGCGCCGTCGGCTAGCGTTACCGGGGTAACGACCACGTAACAGATTCACCAGGTGTTGAGACAAGATGTTAAAGATTGAAAATCTGACCGCCACCGTAGAGGACAAACAAATCCTTAACAACCTCAGCATGGAGGTAAAGGCCGGCGAGGTACACGCCATCATGGGTCCGAATGGTTCCGGCAAAAGCACGCTTGCGAACATCATTGCAGGCCGCGATGGCTATGAGGTGACCTCCGGATCAATAACCTATCTTGGAAAGGACTTGTTGGGTCTCTCCGTAGAAGATCGTGCTTGTGAGGGCATCTTCCTGGCATTCCAGTACCCCGTGGAAATTCCGGGCGTCAGCAATATTGCCATGTTGAAGGTGGCCGTTAATTCCATTCGCAAGTATCGCGGCGAAAAAGAAATCAAGGCCGGGGAGTTCCTGAAGCTGATCAAGGCAAAGGCCGCTGCCGTAGATATGAAACAGGAATTTCTACAGCGCTCCGTCAACGAAGGATTCTCCGGGGGGGAGAAAAAGAGGAACGAGATCTTGCAGATGGCCGTGCTGGAACCTTCACTGGCGGTTCTCGACGAGACTGATTCCGGCCTGGATATTGATGCACTCAAGATCGTTGCCGAGGGGGTAAACTCCCTGCGCAGCCCGGAACGGGCGATCATCCTGATAACACATTACCAGCGATTGCTGGACTATATAGAGCCGGACTTTGTACACGTACTGTCTAACGGCAGGATCGTCAAATCAGGCGACAAAACCCTTGCCCTGGAACTCGAGAAACATGGCTATGGCTGGATAGAAGAAGATACCGGGGAGGCCGCCACGGCATGACCGCTACCGATCTGTCGACAGGTCTGCTTGAGCATCGCCATGACCTGGAAGGTCTCCTCCCCGGGGAGAGCCTCCCGTGGTTGTCGAGCCTGCGCGAACGGGCCTTTGACCGGCTTCGCAACCGTGGGCTTCCCACGGTTAAGCATGAGGAGTGGCGATATACTGACCTGCGCAAACTACAGCAGTATATGTTCAGTGTCCCGCTCTCCCCTGATACGGATCATCCCGCAACGCTGTTGGATAATGCTGAACTGTCGCCTTCGGCAGGCTACCGCATGGTATTCGTAAACGGCGTGCTTTCTGATTCCCTGACGATCGCGCCGACGCCTCCTGCCGGAATTACCCTGGGTTCCCTCGCAACCGGGCTGGGTTCCAGCTCGACCCTTTTGGAGAAGCACCTGGGAACTGCGCTGCCGGACGAACCCCATGGGTTCAGCTGTGCAAACAGCGCCTATTTTCGGGATGGGGCTATGATCATCATCGGTGAAGGGTGCGAACTCGACTCGCCGGTCGAACTGGTGTTCATCACATCTTCCGACACCCCTGTCGTTTCTCATCCGCGCAACCTGATCTCGTGTGGCCGCAACAGCCGCGCGACGGTAATAGAGCGGCACATAAGCGGCATGGGTCAGCCCTGCCTGAACAACCCGATTACCGAAATCTTTACTGCCGATGGCGCGACCCTGGACCATTACAAGATCCAGGCCGAACAGGAAGACGGTTTTCATACCGGTGGCATCTTTATTCAACAGGAGCGGAGCTCGCATGTCACCAGCAATAATATAGGTCTCGGCTCGATGCTTGCCCGTACGGACATCATCTGCGCTCTGAATGGTCCGGGAGCCCACCTGGACATGAATGGCATTGCCATTGGCAATGCTCGACAGCATATCGACAATTGTACCGAGGTGCTGCATGCCGCACCATCATGTACCAGTGATGAGTTCTACAAAAGTGTGCTGGATGATCGTTCGCGATCTGTTTTTCGGGGACGAATTATCGTCGCCGAGGATGCGCAACAGACAAACGCCCGCCAGCAGAGCAAAAATTTGTTGCTATCCCCTCTCTCCGAAGCTGACGTCAAGCCGCAACTGGAGATCTATGCCGACGATGTCAAGTGTTCACACGGTGCAACGGTGGGCCAGCTTGACCAGAATTCTGTTTTCTACCTGAGATCCAGGGGCATTAGCGAAGCATCGGCACGCAGCCTTCTGACATTCGCATTTGCCAACGAGGTAATAAAGCGGGTGCCACTCCCGGAAATACGCGAGCAATTGTCGCACCATCTCGCCGGCAGGCTGTTACCGGATTTTGACCTGGAGGGCCTGGCATGATCGCGGGTGCGGCAAAGCGGAGGATCGACACGGACCTCGATCATGTGCGAGCAGATTTTCCTGCACTGGATCAACAGATTTCCGGGCACCCCCTCGCCTACCTGGATAACGGCGCATCCACGCATAAGCCCAATGCAGTCATCGACGCCGTTACCGGTTTCTACCGCCACGATTACGCCAATGTTCACCGCGGCATTCACACCCTGAGCCAACGTGCGACGGACCAGTTTGAGAGGGCCCGTGTCACCGTCCAGGAGTTTATCAAGGCAGCCCGTCACGAAGAGATAGTCTTTACGCGTGGCACGACGGAATCCATAAACCTGGTAGCTCAAAGCTATGGCAGAAATTGCCTGGAATCAGGCGACGAAATCCTGATCTCCACGTTGGAACACCATTCCAATATCGTCCCCTGGCAAATGCTCTGTGAGCAGACCGGGGCCAGGCTGAAGATTATCCCAATCAGCGATAAAGGCGAGCTGGACATGGATGGGTTTGAATCTCTATTGTCCACCCGCACACGAATCGTTGCCATCACGCATGTATCGAATGCCCTGGGCACGGTTGTCCCTCTGAAGGAAATCATTGACTCGGCCCATCAGTCTGGCGCTGTGGTGTTGATTGACGGCGCCCAGGCCGTTGCCCACCTGTCCGTCGATGTTGTGGCGCTTGACTGCGATTTTTACGCGTTTTCGAGCCACAAGGTCTTTGGCCCAACCGGGGTCGGGGTCCTCTATGGAAAGCATGATCTACTCGACGCCATGCCGCCGTACCAGGGCGGCGGAGACATGATCAAAACTGTCAGCTTTGAGAAGACTACCTATAATGATGTGCCCTACAAGTTCGAGGCAGGCACGCCGAACATTGCCGGGGTAATCGGGCTTGCCGTCGCGCTCGAGTATGTTTCTATATTGGGCCTGGACCTGATCTCCACGCACGAACATAACCTGCTTGAGTATGCCAGTGACAGGATACTTGGCATCCCCGGGGTGAAAATCATTGGAACTGCGCGGGATAAGGCTGGCATCCTTTCATTTAATATTGACGGATTACATGCCACGGACATCGGAACACTGCTGGACCACCAGGGCGTTGCCATCCGTGTAGGGCACCATTGTGCTATGCCGGTAATGACTCGATTTGGACTGACCTCAACCTGTCGCGCATCCTTCGCGATGTATAACAATGAACAGGACGTCGATGCATTGATCTCTGCCCTTGAGAAAGCGCGGGATCTCCTCACATGATTTCCCGCCGGACACCCCCTATTTAATGCTGAGCCTATAATGACTGATCGCCCCCACCAATTAACCAACCCAGCCGATATGTCGCACGAGGAGAGGGTAGAGGACCTGAATGCCAGGATAATCGATGGACTTAAGACAGTCTATGACCCCGAAATCCCGGTCAATATCTATGACCTCGGCCTGATATACAGTATCGAAATAGACGACAGCTACCATGTCGATGTAGAAATGACGCTCACTGCACCTGGCTGTCCCGTGGCTGAAACCTTCCCCGGTATGGTGGAGACAGCAGTACGAGGGGTGGTCGGCGTTGCGGATGCACATGTAGAGCTTACCTTTGACCCGCCATGGACGATGGAACGTATGACAGAGGAAGCCAAGTTAGAACTGGGCATGCTCTAACCCGGACAATTCAGGAATAATCCGGGCCAGGGGTTGGTCGGACACGGGTGCTGGTCTCGAGTGAACGTCCATTTTGTACTATAGTTTTTCGCCCGGCAGGCCTTTGCGAATTCGTGAATGTCACCTTTATTGCCGATTTTTGGCGTAAGATACATAACCATGGGCAGATCTGCGGACTCCATGTCCTGATCAGATTTCCACCAGACTGAAATAACCAGCTTATCGCGATGGCGGCATACTCTAGAAGCAATTCCATATCGCTGGCGATCCTCGCAGTCGTCGCGGTATTTTACGTCCTGGTGGTCGGAAAAGCGCTGCTGGTTCCGCTGGCCATTGCCATCATGATCTGGTACATCATCAATGCGCTGAGCCGCGCGTATGCGAGGCTGCTGCCGGGCAAAAAAAGACGCAACTTGCTGACAACTGCGGGCGCAGTTGTCACGATTGGCATTCTGCTCACCATGGTAATCAATATGATTGATTCGAGCATTGGTGATGTTGTTGCGCAGGCACCAATATACAAACAAAATCTGGACATTTTGCTCGACAAGTTGATCCTTCGATTTGATCTCAATTGGGTTCCCAATATTACCCAGGTAACCAATTCGATCGAGGTGGCTCCCATGATCTCCTCGCTCGCAGCAACGTTGACCGGCCTTATCGGCAAGACAACCCTTATTCTCATCTACGTCCTTTTTCTGCTTCTTGAACAGAAGAGTTTTGACAGAAAAATCGAGGCCATGTTTCCAGAAACGGGCCACCAGGAAAATATCCGCTCCCTGATTACACAGACACAATCAGATATTCAGACCTATGTCTGGATAAAAACCCTGACAAGTATGACAACCGGTCTTGCCAGCTACTTCATCCTGCTCGCAGTCGGTGTGGATTTTGCACAATTCTGGGCATTTACGATCTTTCTGCTGAATTTTATACCGACCATCGGATCTATTATCGCCACGTTATTTCCGGCGGTGCTTGCATTGATACAGTTTGACACCTTGACCCCTTTTCTCATCGTCCTTTTTTGCGTCGGGTCAATCCAATTTATGATTGGCAGCGTGCTTGAGCCCCGGCTACTGGGAAACTCCCTGAATCTTAGTCCTCTTGTTGTCTTGCTGTCGCTGGCACTGTGGGGCAGTGTCTGGGGCATCGCGGGTATGTTCCTTTGCGTTCCCCTTACGGTGATTTGCGTCATTATCCTGTCCCACTTCCCCCAAACCCACGGGATTGCGATCCTGTTATCCCGAAATGGACAGGTTCGGACTTTGGATGATTCGGGCACAGGCCGCCCCTGATATCGCCCGGACAATAAGGTGGTTCTCAAAATTGACTTGGGTTGCGACTCTTCAAAAAGAACCGGCTACGAAGATCTGCACAGACCGAACCCATCCCGGCGCGCCGACTCCCAGCCGTTCATCAACAGCTTACGCTGTGATCCCCACCGGAAGGATCCTGACACCCCATTGGAACGAATAACCCGATGGCAGGGGATCAACCAGGAAATACGGTTCGCTCCCACCGCACTTCCGACGGCGCGGTTCGCACCCGGGTTTTCCACCCGATTAGCGATCGCGGAATAAGTGGTCAGCAACCCCGCTGGCACTTCCAGGAGAGCCCGCCACACATTGACCTGAAAATTTGTCCCCTTGACCAGCAGATTCAAAGGGCGATCGATTGAACTATCATCAAATATCCTGTTGGCATAGGCCTTTGTAACACCTTGGTCAGACGAAATATTGGCACCCGGCCATTCCCCCCGAACACGCTCTTCCGAGGTGTCCGAATCCTCCTGATCAAGGAAATGCAGGGCACATATTCCCTTGCTGGTAACGGCGAGAAACATATATCCAAATGGGCTGGGGTGGACACCATGTCTGATGTCCAGACCCTCCCCCCAACCCTTATATTCACCCGGAGTAACGGCTTCAAGGTTAACGAAATGATCGTGGAGGCGGGAAGGGCCTGAAAGGCCGGCCTCAATCGACACATCGAGGACGCTCCTGTCTCTCCTCAGCGCATTTTTTGCATGCTCTACCGTGAGGTGCTGCAGAAATCGCTTGGGGGATACCCCCGCCCAACGCTGAAAAACGCGCTGCATATGTCCGGGACTGAGGCCCGCTGCCGTTGCCAACTCTTCCAACGATGGTTGTTCAATAGTGTGCCTGGACAGGAGTTCAATTGCTGCGGCGACCCGACGATAGTCGTCAACCGGTACCGGCTGTTCTGTCTGAATTTTCATGGCGTGAACATACTACCAGGGATGCCCTCTCCGCCACCCGATTCCTGTTATTGGACAGAGACCTCTGAAGGCTGCTCCTTATAGACGAGTATCCCGCGCAGCAGGTTCACCGCCTCATTGAGCTGGTAGTCGTCGATATCATCACCACCGCCAGAACGCTCATTGTCGCTCCCCACGTCCTCGTTATCCAGGTGGCCGGGCAAATCCGCCTCCCGGAGCCGGCGCCGATCACTGTCATTTCCACCAGAAACCTCAAGATCCGGCACGATGATATCCGGAATAATTCCCTCCGCCTGAATGGACCTGTCCAGTGGCGTATAGTATCTCGCAGTCGTCAATTTTACCGCCCCATCTCCGGCAACCGGCAAGATGGTTTGTACCGATCCTTTGCCAAAGGTTGTCGTACCCATGATGATCGCACGCTTGTGATCCTGCAGTGCTCCGGCAACAATCTCTGCTGCAGACGCGGACCCCCCATTAACTAAAACCACGATAGGTGCGCCCTCAAGATAATCTGTCTTGGTTGCTGAAAAACTCAGCATGGCGTCTTCGATACGACCCTTGGTGCTGACAATTTCTCCCTCGGAAATAAATGCGTCGACGACAGAAACTGCCCCGTTCAACAGGCCCCCCGGATTATTGCGTAAATCAAGCACCAGCCCGGCCAGCGGGCCATCGTTCTGATCTTTAAGAATCCGTAATCTCTCTCTGAGCGTTTCCGCAGTAGCAGACTGAAACTGGGTAACTCGCAGGTAGCCAATTCCGTCCTCCAGCATCCTCCCCCTAACGCTGGCGATTCGAATGATGGCGCGGGTTATCGTAACATCGAACGGGTTCGATTCCCCTTCCCTTAGTATCCCCAGAACAATGTCTGTCCCCGGTTCCCCTCGCATGGTCTCTATAGCCTTATCAAGCGGCATATTGCGAACGGGTTTGTCGTTGATTCTTACGATGTAGTCACCGCTTTTCAGGCCGGCCCGTGCTGCCGGGGTATCATCTATAGGAGAAATTATCCTGACCATGCCATTCTCTGTCGTTACCTCGATACCGAGGCCCCCAAACCTGCCCTCGGTACCCACCTGCAGGTCGTCGTAGGCGTCATCATCAAGATAAACAGAGTGGGGATCGAGACCCGATAACATCCCCTGGATGGCATTTTTCAGGAGTTCTTCATCACTCACCTGCTCAACATAAGCAGCCTTGATTCGCGCAAAGACTTCGGTAAAGATGCGGAGCTCTTCCAGTGGTAAAGGGGTGGTCGCTTCGTCATCGGATACTGCCTCTGGCGTTTCCTCACCTCCGGTCACCTCATCTGACTTCTCGTCAGCAGCATTGACCTCTTCTACAACTTCCTCTTCCTGGTCCTGCGGGTAGACTCCCGTCGGTCCCAACCAAAATAATATCAGCGCCATTCCCAGGGCTGACCATCCATTCCTGCCTGTTTTAATCATCTCGTCCTTTCTTTCACCGTCATTACGTTGATCTGCCTGTTGTGGTTCTTCGCGGACTCCGGTTAGAGACGACACCACAGCATCGGATTTCGGGGTTTACCTTCCTGCCGGATTTCAAAATACACCCCGGGGCTCGTCAGACCACCGGTGGTACCGGATTGGGCAATGGTTTCGCCGGTTTCAACCATGTCACCCACTTGCTTGTACAGTATTTTATTGTGGCCGTACAGGCTCATATATCCTTCACCGTGATCTACTATGACCAATAATCCAAAACCACGCAACCAATCAGCAAATATCACCTGACCACGGAAGATGGAGTGGACGCTGACCACGTTGCTCGTATCTATAAAAATTCCGTTTGACGGTAATCCGCTACCAGAAATCAGGTTGCCGAATTCCTGCCGGAGCTTTCCTGCTACCGGTAGTTGTAACCGCCCGCGCTGCCTGTCGAACCCGCCTGGCTCCACGTTACCGTTTCGAAGCCGTCTGGAATACTTTGCCAGGTCTCCAGCAAGTCTGGCCAACCGATCCTGATCTTCTTTCAGACGCGCAAGGTGTGCATCTGTCGTATCAATTTTTTTCTGCAGGGCGGCCAGGGCGAGTTCGCGTTCATCGCGAGCACCCTGCAGATCCACAATCTGTTCACGATGGCGCGTCTCTATCTCTTTCAACTTCAGGCCTTCAGCCTTTTTGTCCTCCCTTAATTTAGCCAGAATAGCCAGCTGTTCTCTGATTTCTCCCAATTCATTGCTGCGGGCACGGGATATATAACGGTAGTAATTTATCGTTCTGCCCAGGCTATAGGGATTCTGTTGGTTCAATAACATCTTAAGGTAACTCCTCTCCCCCATTATATAGGTCGCGTGAACCAACGCGGCCAGGCTCTCACGATGATCTGCTTGCCTTACAGTTTCAAGCGACATCTCTCCCTCTATGTCGGCCATCAGGGCCTGTTGCCTGGCGCGTTCTACCCGCGTGGACTCCAGTTCCCGTTCCAGGGCAGCAACTTTCTTTTCTATTTCAATGAGCTTGTCACGCCCCTTGTCTCTCCGCGCCACCTGCTGATCCAGCTCTTTGCTTAGTTGACCGATCTCGCTACGTATCGCTTGCAACTCTTCACTGTAGTCGCTACCCGCTTCCTGTGGGAAAGCCGATAAAGAAGCAGTCACAAATACGAGGCTGAAGATATTCGCGTACCGGTTCATCGAAGTACCCTGTCCCGGAATCTTGTACTGCTTTGTGTCACTCGCAAATCCCGCGTGTCGTTGTTTTGGTTCGTGTATAATTGCCCGCCTGCCTTGACTCCTGGCCAGTCCGATCCCTGTTCGGTCTTTGGCGCCGGTCGGCTAAGACATTCCTGGCCTGCTATCTTATTATAGAGCCTGTTTACCAGGCAGGGATCGAATTTATGGTGTTGGTCCGGTTAATGTTTGACCCAGAAGACTATAATTATGTATCTCGAATTTTTGTTACAGAACCTGTTACTTTTTGGCGGCCTCGCGGTGGTCGTGGCCCTGCTATTGTTGCTGCCCGTCATCCAGTCTGCACAAGGCATAAAGCAGGTTGCTGCGCTGCACTTGCCGCAACTGCAAAGGGATGACCACCTCATTGTAGATGTCTCCGAACCCAAGGAGTATGAGCGGGCTCATTTGCCGGAATCGACAAATATCCTGTTACAGAAACTGCTCGAAGACCACAAGAAACTGGACCGACACCAGAAGAACAATGTGATACTGACCTGCCAGTCGGGGTCCAAGTCGGCGACTGCTGCCAGACACCTTAAAAAAGCAGGGTTTGAAAAAGTGTTCGTCCTGAGCGGCGGGTTGGCGGGTTGGCAGAAAGAAAACCTGCCCGTGGAACCCTGACAGATACTCTCCAATACAGGTTGCAAAGATGAACCCGGCCGACAAGAATCCATCAAGCTTTGACCTGCGTAAAGTTTACCTTAAGGATGTCTCCTTCGAATCTCCCGCTGCGCCTTCTATTTTCCAGGCTCAATCCGGCAATCCCAAGATCGATATTGAGCTGAAACTGGGTAATAAGAAACTCGAACAGGAATCACTCTATGAGGTAGAAATGCAGATAACGGTTACGGCAAAGGCAGAAGAGGAGGTTATCTTCCTTGCCGAGGTACGACAGGCGGGAATCTTCGCCATCGTCGGGCTTTCTGACACCGATCTGCCGCTGGCGCTTGAAATTGCTGCCCCAAACGCCCTGCTGCCTTTTGCCAGAGAAGCGATATCTGACCTGGTTTCCAAGGGAGGATTCCCCCAGTTCCTGCTTTCACCCATTAATTTCGAAGCCCTTCACCGGCAAAAATTTGCCGATGCGCCAACTGCGCACTAGAGTAGTGTAACGAATAAAGTGCACACATCAATCTGTGGCTGCTAATCTTAACATTGCCGTGCTTGGTGCGGGGTCCTGGGGGACTGCGCTCGCCCTTGTCCTTGCACGCAACGACGCTCGAGTCACTCTTTGGGGAAAGGATTCAGGGCACATCGAAAGGATGGCTCCGTACGTGAGAACACCGACTACCTTCCCGGGTTTTATTTTCCTGACTCGTTGAAACTCTCCAGTGATTTGGGGCGCATTGTAGAGTCACATCATCGTTTCCTCCTGGCGGTGCCTAGCCGTGCATTTCGCATGATGATAGAACAGCTGGTTCAACACGGCATTTCCGGAGAGTCAGTCATCGCCTGGGGTACAAAGGGGTTTGACCCGACGTCCACGAAATTGCTTAGCGAGGTGGCATTTGAGGAATTAGGTTCTGAAGCGCGGCTCGCCGTCATCAGCGGACCCAGTTTTGCCCGGGAGGTGGCTGCCGAATTACCTACCGCCCTGGCCATAGCGGCCGATGATCCGATCGTATCGGAAGACATTGCCGGTCTCCTCAGAAATGACAGGTTGCGCGTCTATACCAATGACGATGTTAAAGGAGTGCAGATTGGTGGCGCCGTCAAAAATGTTATTGCTGTCGCAACGGGGATTAGCGACGGGTTGGGGTTTGGAGCAAATGCCCGGGCAGCATTGATAACCCGTGGATTGGCCGAAATCAACAGACTGGGCAAAGTCTTTGGCGCTAACCCGAAAACACTGATGGGTCTTGCCGGACTCGGTGATCTGGTGCTGACATGCACAGATGACCAGTCCAGGAACCGCCGACTGGGTCTTGGCCTTGGGCGGGGTATGGCCCTGACCGAAATCGTGGAGAGTATTGGACAGGAGGTTGAAAGCCTCGTAACCACGCGCGAGCTTTTCCGGCTTGCTGAGAACAGACAAGTAGAAATGCCCATTGCCGAACAAGTCTACAATGTACTCTATAATGGGCGTTCAGCTCAGGAGGGGGTTGAGGCCCTGCTGAATCGAGACCCGGCGCCGGAGTGATCGTGTGCTTTTTAACCTGCCAGCCGGGTCTTCTTCCCGTCAGGCAAACAGCAACGATTCGATTTTCAATAACACCGTAATAAGAATGAAATCAGCCAGAATAGCGATGACCTGTTTTTCCCTTGCATTGCTGATCTCCGGCTGCGCGGGAATGCCCCGGGAAGGCCAGGCAGACCGCGAAGTCCTGAGCGATCCTTTTGAGCGCCTGAATCGCAGTGTTTTCACGTTCAACGATGCTATTGACCGGCACCTGTCCAAACCAATTTCCAGTGGATACAAGAAGGTCGTACCCACACCCGCCCGCAGGGGAATCACTAACTTTTTCAATAACCTAGACGAAATAAACACTATCGTTAACTCCTTTTTACAGGGTAATCTGGACGGTACTATGCGTTCGATTTCACGGCTGCTTACCAACTCCACCGTTGGCTTACTTGGCTTGATTGACGTAGCGACAAAAATGGGGGTGGAACGAACGGAAGGAGATTTTGGTGAAACCTTCGCTGTGTGGGGTATCGGTCCCGGCCCCTATCTCGTCCTCCCTTTTCTTGGCCCCTCTTCCATACGTGATGGCATTGGGCTTATCCCGGGTTATTTCGGGCTGGATCCTATTTCATATATTGACAGCACTTCGACCAGGTGGGCTGTACTGGGGCTAAAGTTTATAAATATACGCTCGCAGTTATCGGCCGCAGAACAGATTTTAAACTCGCAACTGGACCCCTACCTCTTCCTTCGGCAGACTTATGAGCAAAGACGCATTAATGATATTTACAATGGTAATCCCCCCGAGGAAGAACTGGATTTCTTTGACGAATTTTAGCCCCCGACCGCCAGCCTGGGTAGTGGAGAGGATACATGGCTGATTATGCCGTAGGTGATATTCAGGGCTGCCACAATGAACTTCTGAGATTACTTGATAAAATCCGGTTTCACCCGGACAAAGATCACCTCTATTGCGTAGGAGACCTTGTTAACAGAGGCCCCGATTCTCTTGGCGTATTACGGACCATCAAGGCCCTTAAGTCCTCGGCAACTTGTGTGCTTGGCAACCACGACCTTCATCTCATCAGCATTTATGCCGGTATTCGGAAACACCGTAAAGGTGATTCGTTGAAAAAGTTACTCAAAGCCCCCGACGCCGATGAACTGATCGACTGGCTACGCCACAGACCACTTCTGCATGTAGAAAAGAAACAAAAAATAGCACTTTGCCATGCCGGCATATATCCCGGCTGGTCCATTAAGTCGGCAAAATCATATGCCCGCGAAGTAGAGGCCGCGTTGCAAAAAGATGATTATCATGCGTTCCTGGCACAGATGTATGGTAATCGCCCTGCACTCTGGAAAAAGTCCTTGCACGGATACCGAAGGCTACGCTTCATTGTAAATGCCTTCACCAGGATGAGGTACTGTACCCGAAACGGCGCCCTTGTATTTCGCTATAACGGCGCACCCGGGACACAACCCGGCAAACTCTACCCCTGGTATTCGTTGCGGGATAAAGATATCAAGGGATACACTATTATTTTCGGACATTGGTCTACCCTCGGTACGATGCGTTCGAATCTGGCCATCGGGCTGGATACAGGCTGCATTTGGGGTGGTCCACTGACTGCGGTACGATTGGATCGCCCCAAACGCCCTTTTATCAAGATCAAGTCGAAAAAATAGCAGGAAGGACAAACGAATGTCCCCAAAACAGGAACTCAGTATCACTGTCAACACTCGCTACGTTGAGAATCAGTCCGAACCGGACTCAAATCGGTATGTTTTCAGCTACACCATTACCATTTCCAATCGGGGCACGAAACCAGTTCAGTTGATTTCCAGACATTGGGTGATTACAGATGCCAACGCGAGGACTCAGGAGGTGATTGGTGATGGGGTTGTTGGTCAGCAACCAATTATTGCTCCCGGAGAAAGCTTCCAATATACCAGCGGGGCGATTCTGGACACGGCCGTGGGTGTGATGGAGGGAAAATATTTCATGGAACGGGAGAACGGCGATCAATTCGAGGCCAATATTCCAGGATTTACTCTCTCTGTCCCACGAGTCCTGCATTAAATCACGCTTAATATGACCTAATCGTCGAATCGAGCCACACATGCAAACGGTAAGGTGTTTGTTTTTATATAAAGTGGGATTATTTATATATAAAATTATTATATTTAAATAATAGTGGGTAAATAACCTTTATTATTATTAGTATTTATTACGATAAATCATGATAATCCTATTGTATATAGCCGAATTATACGTCAAGATTTCCCACAGAAAACGCATTATCCTCAATAAAATTCCTTCTCGGCTCCACTTGGTCACCCATAAGCATCGAAAATGTCTCCCCTGTTACCAGATCGTCTTCAACCACTATTTTAAGCAACCTGCGAACAGCCGGATCCATGGTGGTCTCCCACAATTGCTCCGGATTCATCTCTCCAAGACCCTTATATCTCTGTAGATTCAGGCCTTTTTTGGCGGCAGCTATCAACCATTTAAGTGCATCTGCAAAATTATCCACCTTTTCCTCGGTTTCTCCGCGTTTTACCAGGGCGCCATCCTTACCGATAATCCTCTCCATCTTTTCTGACAGGCTTAGAATCTCGCGATACTCGGCAGAATTCCAAAATCCTTCATCCAGCACCATATCCGAATCAACACCATGCCAGCTGCGTTTAATCCGAAGTCCGGTTGAACCGTTCTGAATGATGCTAACTTCGTATACCGGGGCCTGTTTTCCCCGATCATTGAGGGCCTCGGTGAACGCCCTGATTGAATCATCGTTAATCCTGCTTTGCTGCTCATCACCAAACCAGGGAAACAGCATCAACTTACGCAGAACATGTTCGTCATAGACACGACTAAGTCTTGTTACATCCGAGTCGACCGCAAGGTGGTTTCTACAAATTGATTCCAACTCATCCCCGGACGTGGTCTCGCCGGTTTTCTGGTTGGTAATCGAAGCCTTGACCATTGCCTGTGTTAGTAAATATTCATCCAGCTCAGCATCGTCTTTTAGATATCGCGCCTTCTTGCCATGGCTCAGCTTATAAAGGGGGGGTTGCGCTATGTAGATGTGACCCCTCTTCAGCAACTCCGGCATTTGGCGATAGAAAAAGGTCAGAAGCAATGTTCGAATATGAGACCCGTCGACATCGGCATCCGTCATAACGATAACCCTGTGATATCGTAACTTATTGATATCGAAATCATCATGACCGATACCTGTACCAAGGGCTGTTATCAACGTTGTCACTTCGTCAGAAGTCAGCATCTTGTCAAACCGGGCCTTCTCTACATTAAGTATCTTTCCCTTTAGTGGTAGTATCGCCTGATACTTCCGGTCCCTTGCCTGTTTTGCAGATCCACCCGCCGAATCACCCTCGACAAGATAGAGCTCGGATTCGGCGGGGTCTTTTTCCTGGCAATCTGCAAGTTTCCCGGGCAGTCCCCCAAGGTCCAGGGCCCCCTTCCGCCGAGTCATTTCCCGCGCCTTTCTCGCTGCCTCTCTCGCCCTGGCAGCATCGACGATTTTTTCTGCAATGCGCTTGCCTTCGCCAGGATTTTCCAGCAGATAATCACTCAGCTTCTCTGTCAGGATTGATTCAACAACCCCCTTCACTTCCGAAGAGACCAGCTTGTCCTTGGTTTGGGATGAAAACTTCGGGTCCGGCACCTTCACCGACAGGACGCTGGTGAGGCCTTCCCTGGCATCGTCGCCCGTCACACTAACCTTTCCTTTTTTTGCTAATCCTGATTCCTCTATGTGTTTGTTCAGGGTCCGTGTCAAGGCCCCGCGAAACCCGGCAAGGTGCGTCCCACCATCACGTTGCGGGATATTATTGGTATAACACAATACATTCTCCTGGTAGGAATCATTCCATTGAAATGCGGCCTCTACCAGTATGCCCTCTCTCTCTCCCGAAACCATGATGACTTTTTCATGAAGAGGGTTCTTTAACTTGTTTAAATAACTGACAAAGGCAACGATACCGCCTTCATACTGATAAATATCCTCTTTATCTGTACGCTCATCTTTGAGCATGATTCGAACACCAGAGTTCAAGAAAGAAAGTTCTCTTAATCTCCGGCCGAGAATTTCATAGCTATACTCTATGTGTGTGAATATCTCCGAGCTCGGTTTAAAGGTCACACTGGTCCCACTACGATCCGTTTCACCAATTACATCCAGGGGTTCTTCGGGTACACCAAGATGATATATCTGCCGATGTGACTTCCCTTCACGATGAATCGTGAGCTCCAGGCGTTCCGACAAGGCATTAACGACGGATACGCCTACTCCGTGCAGGCCACCAGAAACCTTGTAAGAATTTTGATCAAATTTCCCTCCCGCATGCAACACCGTCATGATGACCTCTGCGGCTGATCGGCCCTCTTCTTCTATTATACCGGTCGGTATTCCCCGCCCATCATCATGAACACTTATCGAATTATCCGGGTGAATAACCACCCTAATCTCTTTACAGTGTCCGGCTAATGCTTCATCAATAGAATTATCTAAAACCTCAAAAACCATATGATGTAACCCGGTACCATCATCGGTATCTCCGATGTACATACCAGGTCGTTTTCTTACCGCGTCGAGGCCCTTTAAAACCTTAATGCTGCTGAATCGTAAGCCATTATTTACCCAAGACAATCACCCAAAATCATTGAGTCCATTCTACCAAATTTTGATGTTTTATGGTCGATTTTCACGACCATCAAGAGCTAAAAAAAGGGTGTTTCACGTGAAACACCCCTTGTACATCCCTTTGTGCGAGAAGGAAGCATCATTAAAGTCGCATAGGCATAATAAGATACAAAGTATCCTCATCATCTAACTCGGTTACCGTGCAACTGGTATTGGAATCCTGCAGACCAAAATCAACCACTTCCGATGTCAAAACCCGCAATGCCTCGAGCAAGTATCCTACGTTAAACCCGATCTCTACCGGATCACCATCATATTCAACCGCCATCTCATCCATCGCCTCTTCCTGATCCGGATTGTGTGATGAGACTCTCAGGACACCATTTTCCAACATTATAGATACGCCCCTGAATTTTTCGTTGCTGAGTATAGCGGCACGCGACAGTATCTCAATCAATGACTTGCGGTTAAGATTCAGATGCCGTGACAGGTTGTTCGGTATTACCTTTTCATAGTCGGGAAATCTCCCATCTATCAACTTGGATATAAACACCAGGTTATCTGACCTGACACGTAGATGACCCGGGTTAATATCAATCTTTGCGGACTGGCTGTCACTGTCCGATAAGAAGCGGGTCATCTCCAGGACGGCTTTCCTCGGTACGATGCGTTGAACCCGCTCTGCTTCGACACCCTCAATGTCAATTTCAGATCGCGCAAGACGATGTCCATCGGTGGCGACAGCTCTTAATTTGCCTGTGTTTATTTCCAGTAGAAGGCCATTAAGAAAATACCTTACATCCTGTTGTGCCATCGCAAAAGCCGTTTTTGCCAACAAACCGGACAGGGCCGGTTCAGGAAGTTCAAATTCATAATCCCAATCACTGGTCTCCAGCTTCGGAAAATCGCCGGCCGGCAATGTTTGCAACGTAAATCGGCTCTTTCCGGCCGACACTTTCATTTTGTTATCTGAACCCAGTTCCAGTTGAACTTCGCTGTCCTCAGGGAGGCTTCTACAAATATCATACAGTTTTCGGGCAGATACAGTCGTGGCGCCATCCTCACCCTTGACGTCACTAATTGAAGTCGTAAGTTCTGTTTCCAGATCGGTTCCAACAAGGGTTAAAACCCCATCAGTTTGTTGTAATAGAACGTTCCCCAGGATAGGCAAGGTTTGTCTTTTTTCAACTACGCCAATCACCTGTGACAGGGGTCTTAATAACTTTTGTGTTTCTATATATATATTCATTTGTTTATTAATCTAATAGTTACTGTTATTAATGCTGTTGAAAACTTTAATAATGGAAAATTTCTATATAATTCAAATGGTTAAGTGAAATATAATTTGTATAACCACATGAGGATTACTCTTATTACCTGTGGGTAATATGTGAATAAACTTCATTATAAAAGGGTCAGCATTTTGTCCCCAATCTGTCCACAATGATATCCACAATTTACTAACCCTCCGGCTATCTGCTGAGGATTTTTTGCAGGCTTTCATGATCCTCCTTGATCTTGGCGTCCGATTTAACGAGTTCATCGATCCTCCGGCAAGCATGGAGTACCGTGGTATGGTCGCGTCCACCAAACGCATCTCCGATATCGGGCAGGCTCAGGTTGGTTAATTCCTTTGCCAGTGCCATAGCGAGCTGTCGAGGTCGTGCTATTTGCCGGCTTCTCTTGCTGGACTTCAGGTCAGACACGCGCATCTTGAAATATTCTGCTACCGTCTTCTGGATATTCTCGATAGAAATTTTCCTTTCCTGAAAAATCGTCAGGTCGCGGAGGGCATCCTTGGCCAGGTCCAGGTCAATTGGTTTCCCGGTGAATCGGGAGCCGGCGATGAGTCTGTGCAGGGCGCCCTCCAGTTCCCTGACGTTGGATCGGATCTGTTGAGCTACCATAAAGGCTACGTCTTCAGGTAACTCGATGTTTTTCGCGCGCGCTTTATTCTTTAGTATTGCAACACGTGTTTCTAGTTCTGGCGGGTCGATTCTAAGCGTCAACCCGCTTTCGAACCTGGATATTAGTCTTTCCTGAACATTATTGATCTCTTTTGGGAACCGATCGCTGGTAATAATGATCTGGCTTCCGGATTCCAGCAAAGTATTAAACGTGTGGAAAAAACTCCTCCTGGGACTGGCTCTTGCCTGCAAAAAACTGAATGTCATCAATAAGTAAAGCTTCCAATGAACGGTAGTATGCCTTGAATTCAGCCATCGCGTTCTTCTGTATCGCTCTTACCATGTCAGAAACAAATCTTTCTGAATGCACATAAACAACCTTGGCTTTGGAGTTATGGGCAGCAATCAGGTTCCCGGCTGCCTGCATCAAGTGAGTTTTACCAAGACCAACACCGCCATAAATAAATAGCGGGTTATAGGCCAGACCGGGATTCTCGCCTACCTGCTGGGCGGCGGCACGCGCAAGTTGATTGGATTTCCCCTCGACGTGACTTTCAAAGGTAAAGACCGGATTGAGCAGGCTACTGCCGTTTCCGTTTATTTCGTTAATACTGTGATTGGTTGAGGAAGGTTTTACCCTGGCAGACTGTGTCCCCACTTCTATACTCAGCATGGTGCCGGGCGGGCTGTAAATGCCAACCGTTCGCTCAAGAACCTCCGCGAGGTTCTCATCGAGCCAGTCCTTCACAAACCTGTTTGGCGCCAGCAGCCGAAAATTCTTACCTTCAATAGTCGCCTGGAGCGGGCGCACCCACATATTGAATTCCTGTTCCGGGAGTTCAAACTCCAGCTTGGCCAGGCTTTTGCTCCAGATTTCGTTTGTGCTCAAGTGAACCCTCTGCAAACTTGATTTTAGGCAGCCTTGTGGCGAGGATTTACCACGGCTTCATCAGGCCAAAGAGGCGGTTATTGTAACCCGAAGAAGCAGCATTAGATATTGACTCTTTGGTGTAAAAAAAGTACCTTGGCACGCCTTTTTATAGCCAGCCGGACCGGACAGTAATCCCTGTTCTCTCCTTAACGAGTTAAACATAAAATGAAACGCACATTCCAGCCCAGCGTTATAAAGCGCAAACGCACACATGGTTTTCGCGCCCGTATGCGAACACGCGGTGGGCGAGCGATTATCAATGCACGCAGATCCAAGGGCAGATCAAAATTAAGCGCCTGAATTGGTGCTTGTACTGTCAAGCTAACTGAACTCGTAATTATCACTTTGAAAGAGCACTAGGTGCAGACAGGATTTTGTCTTCGCAAGGACCACCGTCTGCTCACGCCGCGGGCGTTTGCAGAGGTACTGGACAAACGCCTGTCAGGGCGCAGTCGGTACTTCAGGTACAGCATAGCACCAAACAATCTTGGTATACCCAGGCTCGGAATCACCGTGTCCCGTAAGGTTTCCAGACTGGCGGTACAAAGAAACAGGATCAAGCGCCAGCTCAAAGAGTACTTTCGCCACAACCGACAAAAAACATGCGGTTATGATCTTGTAGTGATGAGTATCGCTGGCACAGCGGATAAATCCAACAAGGAAATACAGAACGACTTGAGGCAGCTATGGAGTCAGCTAGAAAAGCGCTTGTCGCTATCCTGATCGGGTTCGTGAAACTCTATCGGTTGGTCGTTAGTCCCTGGTTAGGGGCAAGGTGTCGTTTTGTCCCGACTTGCTCAGATTATATGACAGAGGCTATCGACCACCATGGCCCTGTTCAGGGAATCATCATGGGATTAAAAAGAATAACCCGGTGCCATCCCTGGGGCGGCGCGGGCCATGACCCTGTACCCGACATGAAAAGAAAATACCAGTTGGAAAATAATAATTTAAACGAGGAAACCGGGGGAGTCGGGCACTGATGGAGAAGCAACGGACCATATTGCTGGTGGCGATGGCGGCAATCTGTTTTCTCATTTACCAGAGGTGGGTAGCGTTTAATCAGATTGTTACAGAGCCGGAACAGATCCAGCAGTCGATAGTTCTCGACAAGAGTCCTGCTGTTGAACTTGCTGAGGACGTGCCTGATGCCCCAACGGAACAGGAACAAGTCGCGACCACCAGTATAGATAGGGGGTAACGAGGCAGATATACCGACGCAAACGGAATTACCGCAACAGGGGCAGTTGATAACAGTCGAAACAGATATGTATCGGGCCATAATAAACACCTCTGGCGGGGGTATAGAAAGGCTGGAATTATTGAAAGAGCCCGTATCAATCGACCGGCCCGACGAGGGGCTTTCCCACTTTTTAAGCTTGAGAGAAGTGCCCGCGGGACAGATATCCTGGTATCACAAAGCGGTCTGTTGGGAAGGGGCAGGGAAACACCCAATCACCACACCCAGTACCAGACCCGCAAGAACGATTACGGCCTTGAGGATGAAAAAGATGTAATCAGGGTGCCCCTCACCTGGGTCGCGCCGGACGGGATACAGTATACCAAGGAATATGTCTTTTCACGCGACAGCTACGTGATTGATGTCGAATACCGGGTTGAAAATACAAGTCCTTCCACCTGGGTGGGATTTATGTACGCGCAATTCAACCAGACGGCCCCGCGGAAAAAAGGAGGCATTGGCAATATGGCCAGGTTGCCAAGTTTTACCGGCGGGGCAATTTATACGCCCGAAAACAAGTACGAGAAGATCGATTTTGATGACATGGAAGAGCAAGATCTCGAGGTACAAACTGAAAGTGGATGGGTGGCGCTGCTACAGCACTATTTTGTTGGAGCCTGGCTGCCGGAACCCGGTGAGAGTTACGAATTCTATACAGATGTTACACAGAGTGGCGAAAACTCCCAATACAAGATTGGTTATAAAACGCTGAACCCGGTCACGATAAACCCGGGCCAGACAGGGGCTTTAAGTGCAGCCCTGTTTGCCGGTCCCAAGGAGCAGCGGCGTCTCGCCAAAGTGGAAGACGAGCGGGGAATTACCGGCCTCGGTCTTACCGTAGATTATGGCTGGTTGACAATTATAGCGGATCCGTTGTTTTGGGCGCTCAGTCAGATTCAACGCTTCGTCGGAAATTGGGGCTGGTCTATCATCTTTTTGACCATATCGATAAAGGCCCTGTTTTATCCTCTCTCGGCGGCGAGCTACCGATCCATGGCGGCAATGAAGAAATTGCAACCACGCATGGCAACCCTGAAGGAACGTTATGCGGATGACAAGCAGAAGTTTCAGATGGAGATGATGGCCTTATACAAGAAGGAAAAAGTCAATCCTGCCGGTGGTTGCCTGCCGATACTGGTACAGATACCGGTATTTATCGCGTTGTACTGGGTGCTGTTGGAGAGCGTGGAGTTACGACAGGCGAGCTTTGCACTTTGGTGGAATGATCTGTCTTCACCGGATCCGTACTACGTTTTGCCGGTGTTGATGGGGGCATCGATGTTCCTGCAGCAGAAACTCAACCCGCAACCGGTTGAGCCGATGCAGCAAAAAATAATGATGATCATGCCGGTTGTATTGACCATTATGTTCATTTCCTTTCCCCAGGGTCTGGTTTTGTACTGGGTCGTTAACAATATCTTGTCCATAGCACAGCAATGGGCAATTAACAGAAGCGCGGGCGCGGGCTGATACCCGCCCGCCTGCGGAAGCGTTGGGCGAACCCGTCGACACCATCATCGCGGTTGCCACGCCTCCTGGCAGGGGCGGAATCGGCGTGGTACGTATCTCCGGACCCGGATCCGGCGAGATCTGTCGCCATATTACGGGCATGGTTCCGGCACCGAGAAAGGCCAGCCTGGCCGATTTTCGCGATACCGAAGACAACCTCATCGACCGGGGTATCGTCGTCTACTACCCGGCGCCAAATTCGTTCACCGGGGAGGATGTCATCGAACTGCAGGGGCATGGTAGTCCGGTCGTTTTGGACACTCTCGTGGAGCAAGGACTAAAGCTGGGGGCGAGACTGGCCCGCCCCGGAGAGTTCACGGAGCGCGCCTTCCTGAATGACAAGCTGGACCTCGCCCAGGCCGAGGCAATTGCCGACCTGATAGGTAGCGCGACCAGCCAGGCGGCACGCGCAGCCATGCGCTCGCTAAGCGGGCAGTTCTCCCGGTATATTGACGATTTGCTCGCAGATCTCGTAAGACTCAGGGTGTATGTTGAGGCGGCGATCGATTTCCCCGAAGAAGAGATAGATTTCCTCTCTGACGGAAAAATAGAGGTTCAGCTTGATGCCCTGGTGTCTGCAGTGCGCTCGGTACTTCATGAGGCGGGACAGGGAAGCCTCTTGCTTGACGGCATACAGTTAGTGATTGCAGGGGAACCCAATGCCGGTAAATCCAGCCTTTTGAATGCGTTGTCCGGGCAAGACAGCGCAATTGTCACCTCCATCCCGGGCACGACCAGGGATACGATCCGGGAGACCATTAATATTGACGGTTTACCCATTCATATTGTCGATACTGCCGGCCTGAGAGACAGCCCTGACGAGGTTGAAAAACTGGGTATGGAGAGGGCGCGTAGAGAGATCGAACGCTCCGATCACGTCCTTTTCGTCGTTGATGCGACCACGGGGGAACCCGACATTCCGGGCCTGCTCGCCCGGGCAGGCATTGCAGATGTTCCCGGTCCTGGTGTTACCCTGGTGTACAACAAAACAGATCTTCTGGAGCGGGGACCCGGTGTCGAAGAAAGGGATGGCAGGGCGTTGATATTCCTGTCTGCGTTGACGGGAGACGGGCTGGATATGTTAAGGGGGCATCTGAAAACCATGGCGGGGTACGAATCGACCGGCGAGAATCTCTTTACGGCACGAAGACGGCATATCGATGCGTTGGAGCGCGTACTGGTGTCACTGAATAACGGCAAAACACGCCTGGCAGAGGGCGCAGGAGAACTGTTGGCGGAAGAGCTTCGCCAGGCTCAGCACGCGCTGGGGGAAATCACGGGCGTGTTTACATCGGATGACTTGCTGGGAGAAATATTTGGCAGCTTTTGTGTCGGAAAATAGAGGCTGAAACCTAAACGTTATTTGTTGCAAAAACCCGAATTTTATCTTTCAGTTTTGGATTAAATAGCGCAATATGATCTGGCAAGCAAGAGAAAGCGGACGTTCACCAAAACAGCTCATCTGTCCGTTC
>PVMK01150094.1_pt1 | contig 62043 bp, 59 predicted proteins | sample 1853481 | NCBI WGS metagenome assembly PVMK01 (sample SAMN08533507, study PRJNA380276) | Marine sediment metagenome, whole genome shotgun sequencing project.
GCCAAAGAAGTCCGGGCGGCTCTGCACATCGCAGGCGACTGGGGGTACATCGAGGCAGAGATGGCAACCCACCTCGACGACAAGCTCGACCGGGTGTGCGCCATCACGTGGTGTTTGGCTCGACAGCCCTAACGGCCCGAAAGCCTCCAGGACATCGCGCAGACCTCATCGAGCGCGATGTCCACCTTTGCCAATCGGGTTTGGCCGATGTAGCCGTACGCTGCGGCAAGCTGGAGTCCTGCACGGACTTCCTTGGCGGAGCCGCACGCCGTGGCGAATCGCGCTCTCGCCGTCCCTGAGTCATTTCCATCGGCCTCCGCAATGTTGAGAACGACACTATTCATAGCCCTCCGAACCTGGTCGAAGAGGTCCCTATCGGCTTTCCTGATGATGGGAAGAAGAGGCTGCAGTCCCTCCGCTGCCTGAAGTGCTTTCTGTTGAACAATGAATCCCATGAGTGATTTCCTTTCTGAGTGACTCGAGTCCCCTCACAAAGGGCGGGGACTCGAGTCACTCAGAAAGGAAATCACGGCGCGTGAAGAAGGATCACGCTGAACGCTGGCGCTGACGCTGAACGCTGGCGCTGACCGCTGACGCTGGCACTGGCGCTGAACGCTGACGCTGGCACTGGCGCTGACACTGGCGCTGGGCGCTGGCGCTGAAGCTGTCGCTGGCCTCTCCCCCTTTTTTTGAATAAGTCCCCGGGTCCCGCTGTTGGTGGGGGGTGGGCGTGCGTGCTAGTCGTCGCCCCGAGGAAGGCGTTTCATGTCCAACGACGTTCGTGCCATCAACGAGATGGTTCAGCGCGAGAGCGCATTTATCGATACGATTCTCCACGAGGTTCACAAGGTCATCGTCGGCCAAGACGTGATGATCGAGCGAATTCTGATAGGTTTGCTGACTGGCGGGCACATCCTGCTCGAGGGGGTCCCGGGCCTCGCGAAGACCCTCGCCGTCAACACCATTTGCCAAACGATCGCGGCCAAGTTTCAACGTATTCAGTTCACGCCGGACCTATTGCCAGCCGACGTCATCGGTACCGTGATCTACAACCAGCAGAGCGGCGAGTTCACGGCGAAGCACGGTCCCATCTTCGCCAACCTCGTCCTGGCAGACGAGATCAACCGGGCGCCGGCCAAGGTGCAGAGCGCTCTGCTCGAGGCCATGCAGGAACTCCAGGTCACGATAGGCGACACGACGCACAAGCTCGACGAGCCGTTCATGGTAATGGCCACCCAGAACCCGATCGAGCAGGAGGGCACCTACCCGCTCGCCGAAGCGCAGATCGACCGATTCATGCTTCACGTTCGCGTCGGCTACCCGAGCCAAGACGAAGAGCGAAAGATCATGGACCAGATCTCCGATCACATGCTGCTCGGCAAAGACGCTGCAGCCGGCCGAGAGATCCAGCAGGTGACCACGACGACCAAGCTCCTCGACGCACGCAAGACGGTCGGCCACGTGTACATCGATCCCAAGATCAAAGACTACATCGTGCAGATCGTGACCGCGACGCGGCACCCGGTTCGCGTAGGCCTCGGCGACCTCACCGACATGATCGCGCACGGGGCTTCACCTCGCGCGTCGATCGCGCTGAACATGGGATCACGTGCCCACGCGTTCATGCAGCATCGTGGCTACGTCACGCCCGAAGACATCAAGGCGATTGGGCCGGACGTGCTTCGACACCGCATCATTCGCTCATACGAAGCGGAAGCCGAAGAAATCACCAGCGATCAGATCGTTCGGCGCATCTTCGAAACCGTGGAAGTGCCGTAACCAAGGTCTACCGTGATCTCTCGCGAGCTCGTCAAGAAACTCAAGAAGATCGAGATCTACACCTCGAGGCTCGCCAATGACCAGCTCGCCGGAAGCTACCACTCCGTGTTCAAGGGGCGCGGCATGGCTTTCAGCGAAGTGCGCCAGTACCAACCAGGCGACGACGTACGGTTCATTGACTGGAACGTCAGCGCGCGAATGAACGACACGTATGTCAAGGTCTTCACCGAAGAACGCGAGATGACCGTGATGTTGCTCGTCGACCTGTCGGCGAGTGAGCGATTCGGGTCGGTGGCCAAGCCCAAGATCGAAACGGTGGCCGAGGTTGCTGCGCTTCTCGCGTTCAGCGCCATCAAGAACAACGATCGAGTGGGCCTGATCTTGTTCACCGACCGCATCGAACGATTCGTCCCCCCCAAGAAGGGACGCTCTCACGTGATGCGCGTCGTGACGGAGATTCTGAACGCTGCGCCCGAAGGACGAGGAACCGATCTGGGAGTGGCGCTCGACCTTCTCGGCGGGGTTGGCAAGCGGCGAACCGTCGCGTTCTTGATCAGCGACTTCATCGCAGAGGGATACGAAAAGCCTCTCAAGGTCGTGGCGGCAAAGCACGATCTCATTCCGATCCAAGTCGTCGACCCGCGTGAGAACGACCTCCCCGATGTCGGCCTTGCCCTGGTCGAAGACCTGGAGACTGGAGAGATCGTCGAAGTCGACACGTCGAACTTGGACGTCCGCGCAGAGTACGCGCGGGAGGCTCAAAAGCAACGCGCGAGCCGAGAGCAGCTCTTCAAGCGGCTCCAGCTGGATCACGTCACGGTCAGCACCGACCGCGACTACGTGCGACCTTTAGCCGAGTTGTTTCGCCTTCGACAGCGACGACTCTCGGGCTATCGGTGAGGCGCGCTAGCCTCATTTTGGCGCTGAGCCTCCTGATGGCTCTCCCGGCGGCAGCCCAAGCACCGAAGGTCGACCTCGAGGTCCCTCTGGAGACGACGCTTGGTGATCCGATCGCGGTCATCCTCCAGGTGACGACCGACGCGTCCAGTGATGCCGCGGTTCCGGACCAATCCTTTGCTCCTTTCGAGATGCTTGCGAAGCACGTCACGGTCGCGCCTTCCGAGGACGGCGCGACGAAGACGTTCACGTTCGAGCTGACGCTCCAGTGTTTCGAGGTTGGCGCTCACCAGATCGGGCCAATTCGGGTTCGCGTGTCGAACGTCGCTGGCGAGCTCGAGTATGTGGATTCGGACGCGCGTACCGTCGAAGTGCATTCGGTGTTGGCCAACGAGCCAAATGCGGAGCTCAAGCCCGCGACCGACCCCGTCGTAGTTGAACAAGATGACTACACATTGCTGGTGATCTTGGGCGCGCTCTTGGCTGTCCTCCTCGGTGCGCTTCTCGCCTGGCTCTTCATGCGATGGTGGCAGAAGCGCGACCGACCCGAGCCCGAACCCCCTCCCCCGCCGCCGCCATGGGAGCTGGCTCTAGCCGAGCTGCGTTCCTTGGAAGCGAGTCGCGCGGCTGAGATCGAGGACGGGCGTACGGAGCAGTGGGTCGACGCGGTCAGCGACTCCGTTCGCAACTACCTCGGACTCCGTTTCGGCTTCCATGGGCTCGAAAGCACGACTGACGAGATCGCCGCCGAGCTCGGACAAGCCGAGGCTCTAACGATCGAACCCAACGATGCTATCGCGTTCCTCGGTCAATGCGACCTCGTGAAGTTCGCGAAGGCCTCGCTCGCTGACGAGGCGTCGCGGGAATTGATCGCCGAAGCTTTTGCGCTCGTCAATCGCACACGCCCTGCAACCAGCACCGATGCGGGAAGGCAATCGTGAGTCGGTCGCAACGAAGAGTGTGGGCGTTTGCGTGGTTTGGCGCCGTAACGTTGGTCGGCTTCATCGTCAGCCTGCGCTACCTCGAATCCCGCTATCAGATCCTGATCACGGACGAGCAGTTGAGGTTCGAACGCCCTTGGGCGGCACTGTTGTTGCTCGGCGTTGCACTGGTCTGGCTCGCCCGCGTTTGGGTGCAACGATTGTCCAAGCCCCGGCTCCAATTCAGCCGCGGTGCTGCCCTTCGAGCGCCAAGAACGAGTTGGCGCGCACGCCTGGGTGATCTACCGAACGCCCTTCGGACGGTGGCCTTGGCCCTCTTGGTCATCGGCCTCATGGGCCCGCAGAGTATCCACGCACGCGACACCACCGACATCGACGGGATCGAAATCATGCTGACACTCGACATGTCACGGTCGATGGAAGCCGCAGATATTCGCCCGACGCGCTTCAAAGCGACCAAGTCGGTCGTCCGTGACTTCATCGATCGGCGGCCGAACGACCGCATCGGCGCCGTCGTGTTCGGAGTCGACGCATACACGCTTCTGCCACTCACGACCGACCGCGAAGCCTTGAGAACCGCGCTTCGAGGGCTGGAGCTCGACCACATCGACGGACGCGGCACGGCGATTGGAAACGCGGTCGGAGTCAGTCTAAACCGTCTCAAACGATCACGGGCGAAGAGCAAGGTCATCATCCTTCTTACGGACGGGGAGTCGAACGCAGGCAATGTCTCGCCTTCTCAGGCAGCTGACCTCGCAAGCGCGATGGACGTGAAGATCTTCCCTATCTTGATGGGCGTGACCGACCGGGCTCCCGTGCAGACCGGCGTCGGCATCTTCGGCCGGACCCTGTGGCGTCAGGGCAACTATCCCGTGAACCCGGAGCTCCTCGAAGAGATGGCCGAAAAGACCGCCGGCGAGTTTTTCGCAGTCAGCGATCGTGAGGGCCTCGAGCAGAGCTTCCACCAAATCCTCGACAAGCTCGAGAAGAGCGAAATCGAAGACGCTGGACGCATGTACACCGAGCTCTTTCCCGCATTCTTGGGGCCGGCGTTGCTGTTCCTCTTGATCGAGGTGTTGATCCTCCTTTGGCTGAGAAGGTGGCCATGAGCTGGGCGGATGAACGGGCGTTGTGGCTCTTGGTGTTGGTTCCCTTGCTCGTGGGCGCGTACTGGTGGACCGCGCAGAGACGGCGACGTGCAACCCTGAGCTTCGGACATGAGGCCACTGTCGAGCCGCTGATCGTGGGTCACGCGCAGTGGTGGCGGTTAGCGCGAGCATTGCTCATGACCGTGGGGATCGCATTGCTAATCATCGCGTTCGCAGGGCCACAGTACGGAAGCCGGACCCGAGTTCTCCGCAAGCGGGGAATCGATGTGGTCATCGCCCTCGACTTCTCGAAGAGCATGCTCGCACAAGACGTTCATCCTAGTCGGATCAAACGAGCCAAGGCCGAGCTCGAGCGCTTGCTGAACGACCTCGACGGAGATCGCGTGGGACTCGTAGCGTTCGCGGGCGACGCGATGGCGTTTCCCATGACCGTGGACTACTCGGCGATTCGCCTGTTCCTGCGGGATCTCGGCCCGATGGACATGCCGGTCGGTGGAACCGCGATCGGCAAAGCCCTCATCGCGTCGAAACGACTCATCGAGAGCTCGAACGAGGGCCGTAGCGAGCCCAACGAGCCGGCCCGTCGCGCGAAAGTCGTCATTCTATTCACCGACGGCGAGGATCACGAGGGGGATCCCATCGCGGCAGCCGAAGAGCTCAAAACGGCCGGCATCCAAGTCTACGCCGTCGGCATCGGCTCGAGTAACGGCGAACCGATCCCGAGCTACACTGCAGACGGAACGCTCACCGGCCACATGAAGGACTCGGACGGCCGCCTCGTGATGACCGCGCTCACTACCGAAAACGAAGACACGCTCAGGGAGATCGCCTCGATCACCGGAGGTCAATATCTCCGCGCTCGTGAAGGCACCGTCGGGATCGACCAGATTCGAGCTGCGCTCGGCAGGCTTCAGGCATCCGAGCAGAAGGCACGGCGAGTAACCGTCCACGAGAATCGCTTCGCATTGGTGCTGTTGCCCGCGTTCCTTCTGATCGTGCTCGAGGGACTGCTTCCCGAAGCATGGGTCGTTCGGCGACGAAGGAGGGAAGCATGAAACGAGCCCTTCTCGGATTGGTCTGCGTGGTCGGCCTCATCGCACCAGCGACCGCGTCCGCCTGGAGTCCGCTCCGGCGCGAAAACTCCGACGTCAAGAAGGGCAACGCGCTCATGCCCCAAGGTAAATACGGGGCCGCGCTCGAGGCCTACGACTTGGCAGCCGAAGAGTTGCCCGATTCGAAGGGCGTCCAGCTCAATCGAGGGCTAGCGCTTCTTGCGCAAGGCACTGCTGAACAGGCAAAGGAAGCGTTCCTGGCCGCGGCGGATCCGTCAGCGCCGACGGACACGCGCGCTGACGCCTACTACGACCTGGGGGTCACCTACGCCCGCCAAGGTGACGCCCTGGGACAGCAAGAAGATCACGAACAGGCGATTGCGAGCTTCCGGGAGGCAGCGGACACGTTCAAGCGCTCGCTTCGGCTGCGACCCGGAGACCGAGACGCTGCGTGGAATTTCGAGTACGCGATGCAGCGGATTCGGGAGCAGGAGCAGCAACAGGACCAAGACCAGCAGCAGGACCAAGACCAGGAACAGAACCAGGACCAAGATCAGGAACAGCAGCAGGACCAAGACCAGGACCAAGAACAGCAGCAGGACCAAGAACAGCAGCAGGACCAAGAGCAGCGACAGGAACTGCAGGAGCAACCGATGCGGCAGGACGACGTGCAACGGTTTCTCGATGCGCTAGAGCAGAACGAGCAAAGCCTTCCGTTGCAGCGCGCACGCCGTCAGAGTGCGGGGCGAAGGCCGCCGGAGAAGGATTGGTGATACGACCTCTCACGTTCGTATGCTTGGTGGCGATCGGATGCCTGGCTCATGGTGCGACCGCAGCGGCCGACGCCGAGGCTGAGGTCACTCTTAGTGCTACGCCGCGAGAACTTCGCACGGGCCAAACGTTCAGTCTCGAGGTTCGGGCGAACATCAAAGGGGGAGACCTCGAGAATCTCACGTTCGCCGACCTCAAGAAGTATCCCGAGCTGAGTGTGATCTCGCATCAGATGTCACGGCCGATGCAGGTGAGTTTCGGGTTTGGGTCGGGCATGAAGGTCGAGTCGAGCCTCTCGCACCAGTACCTCATACGGGCGCTTAAGCCGGGAACCTTCGAGTTCTCGCCAGCCATCGCCACAGTCAACGGCAAAACGTACCGAAGCAACTCGCTCACGATCGTGGTCATCCCTTCGGACGCCACCGCCACGGGTGGACCATCCTCGCCGGCTCCACCACCCGAAGTCGGTGAAGGGCTTTCCGGAGCGCGCTACGACCCTCGCGCCTTTCTGCGAACCATCGTCGGGCAAGAGAGCGTCTATGTCGGGCAGCAGGTCGATGTGGCGGTCTACCTCTACAGCCACGTTGGCGTTTCCGGTCGATCGGTCAACCCCACCAAACCCGCAATGGATGGGTTCTGGGTGTACGAGGAGCAGATCACGGCCTTCGAGGGCTCGCTGATCACGGTCAATGGCAAGCAGTATCGCGCGTACATGCTTCAAAAGTCGGCCGCATTCCCCCAACGGGCCGGCAAGCTGACCATAGGAGCGCCGAAAGTCACGTTCGACATGGGCACGACGAGCCTGTTCGACGCCCCCGAGCGTGTCGAGCGCACAGGGGTCCCGGTAACGATCGAGGTCAAGCCCCTCCCGAAACCCGGCCCAGCCCAGGCATTCGTGGGCAAGTACTCGGTTCGCGCGTGGCTCGACCGAAAGAGCGTGAAAACAGGCAACGCGGTGACATTGCGCGTCGATGCAACGGGCGTCGGGAACATCCAAGACCTACGGATCGAATTGCCCCCGATCGCCGGCATTCGGACCCTTCATCCCGTGATAAGAGACAAGCAGCGATTCTACGGAACGTCGCTCGGCGGCACACGCTCGTGGGAGTGGATTCTGATCGCTGAAACGCCGGGAGAACACACGGTGCCCGCAATCGAGCTCCACTACTTCGATCCCGACAGCCAACAATACAGTTCGGCAAGCACACCGGCGCTCGAGTTCTCTTCGACAGGCGTCGCCACCCCTGTGCAGTCCACGGTGTCACCAAAGGAAGTGCCGACGAGCCGAGAAACGGCCGTGTTCGGGCCCATCCGGATGTACAGCGCGCTCACCCGGGGAGCGACGCCAGTCAGAGAACGCATGTGGTTCGCATGGCTGTTGGCCGTGCCCCCGCTGCTCTTCGTCCTGCTCACCGTCGGAGTCAGCCTCGCCCATCGGCGGGAGCGCCGAAAGACCACGGCAGGAGCAGTCCAACGCGCGCTCATCGATGAGGCCCGGGCTGCTCTTCGCGGCAATGATCCGCGAACCTTCTACGACAGGATCGTCTCCTCGATCACTCATGCGCTGGATACTCGAACGACCGAACCTATTCGTGGCTTGTCGAACGCAGAGCTACGAACGCGACTCGTGGCGGCCGGGTTCGACGATGACCTGGTGCGACGAGTCATCAACGAGCTCGAGGGTGCGGACTTCGCTCGGTTCGCTGCGTCGGGTATCAATACGGAAGAGATGAAGCGCTGCCTCCAACGCACAGAAACGATTGTCGAGCGCATTCACCGCGTCGAGGAAAGGGCATGATGCGAATCCTGTGGGCCGCATTGGTGACGTTGCTCGCCGCAAGCGTCGTTTCGGCACAGCAACCCGAACCTCGAGGCCGCGCGTCGAATCTCGGCGACATTTTCGCGGCCGCAAACGTCGCGGCGTCCCGAGGCGACCATGCCACCGCAATCGCGCGGCACCGAGAATTGATCGCGGCAGGCGTGCACGACCCCGATGTCTACTTCAACCTCGCCACGTCGCTCGCTCAATCCGGCGATTATCCGCGTGCAATCTTCAACTACGAACGTGCACTCACACTACGCCCGAGCGATAGCAAGGCCTCCGCAAACCTCCGCAGTGCAGAAAAAGCTCTCGAAGAAACCCGAGCCGAGGCCGAAGGTGAGGCGTCGATCCAGCGCAGCAGCTCGATCAGTGACGCGTTCTATCGACGGTTCACCGAGAACGGGCTGGCGTTCACCTTGCTCGTCGCCAACTTCCTGTTCTTCGCCGCGCTCGCTTGGGCTTGGGTGCGCCGATCCCGGCGGCGGGGGCTCTACGCCCTGCTCGCCGGGTCCGCCGTATTGCTCCTCTTAAGCGCGCTAGGCATGGCAATCAAGGCAGGCTTGCTGCGTGAAGGCCCCCAGGCCGTGGTCCTGGAGGATCGGGTCGCGCTTCGTGAGGGGCCTGATCCGCGGGCTCGCGTACGGGGAGAGACGCGTGGCGGAGACCGCGGGGAGCTCGTCGACTGGGACCGCGACTTCGTGAAATTCCGCGTGATTGGTGGCCTCGAGGGCTGGGCTCCAACGACCGCGCTGGGTCGCATCGACTCCGATGACGCAACACGTTGACAATGCCGGACAACGGAACGAGGATGCCACCCGAGCTTGCGGAACTAGGAGCACTATCGCGATGACGACCGACTCCGCGACCAAGATCCTGGTCGCCGATGATGACTTGGAAATATTGGCGCTCGTCGCACGACATCTGAGCGCCCTGCCTGCCGAGATCGTCGAAGCTTCCGACGGCGAAGAAGCGCTCCGCCTCGCGCGCCGAGAAAAGCCGAGCCTGGTCGTGCTCGACGTCATGATGCCCGGGATGAGTGGTTGGGAGGTATGCCGCGCGATCCGCGAGGACGACTCCCTCGGACACACCGGCGTGATCATGCTCACCGGAATCGGCGAGCGGCTCAACGAAATGACCTCCCCCCTCTACGGGGCGGACGCGTTTCTCGACAAACCTTTCGAGCTGGACGACCTCGCCGACAAGGTGCGCGAGGTCCTCGCTCAACGGGGCGCTGCCTGAACTTTGGCCTCGTTGCCGTGAACGCGCTATATGCTACCCGGCTGACGATGTCCTGGCAAAACGCGCTCATCCTCGCTATCGTCGTCGCCATTGGTGGGTCGGGGGGCTGCTCAAAGGAAGACGAGCAAACTTCTGCGCCTGAGGAGGAGTGGCCTCAGCATGGCTTGACCGAGGCCCAAGCAAACGAGGTTTTGGTGACCATCGGTGATCGAACAATCACGGTGGGTGAATTCGCCGACCGTCTCGCATCGCAATCGCCGTATCTTCAGGCACGCTTCGAAAGCCCCGAGCGGCGGCGCGAGTTCCTCGACAACCTAATCCGCTTCGAGCTGCTCGTGTATGAAGCCAAGCGGCGCGGCTACGCGGACCAACCGGACATCCAACGCGCACGCCGCACCGCGATGACTCAACAGCTCATCAAGCAAGAGGTCGACGAGCAGCTCAAGCTGGCAGACATCACCGACGAAGAGATCCAAGCGGTCTACGACGCGAATCCACAAGAATACGACCGCCCGGCGCAGGTCCGCGCCAGCGACATCCTGATCAAAGACCGCGGCAACATCAAGGACCGCGCCAAGGCCAAGAAGGTGCTCGGCCAGGCCCAAAAGTCGGACATCAATCAGTTTCGACGGTTGGCGCGCGAGAAGTCGGAGGATGAAGCCACCAAGAAAGACGGTGGCGATCTCCAGTTCTTCACGGCCGACGCTGAAGGACATCCGCCCAAAGCCGTACGAGACGCAGCCTTTACCTTGAACCGTGTCGGAGAAGTCTATCCGGAAGTGGTCAAGACGCTTGAGGGCTATCACATCGTGATGCTCACAGGGAAACGGGCACCCCTGAAGCGCACTTACGAGCAAGCAAAGAGGGCGATTCGCCACAAGTTGGCGCGTGAAAAGAAGGACGCAGCCATGGAGCAGCTGCTGGCGAGGCTTCGCAAGGACATCAAGGTCGAGATCGACTACGACGCGCTCGCGGACGTGAAGGTCGACATCCCGGACCTGCCGCAAGGTCAATGATGACCCGGCTGGCCACAATCGTGCTTCTGTCATCTCTGCTGGCATCGGTCGCTAGCGCCGACGTGATCGAGCGTGTGGTCGCCACCGTAGACGACAAGGCGATCTTCCTCAGCGACCTACGAAAACGCGCGGTCCCCTTCTTGCCTCAGATCGCGGATGCCAAGACGGATACCGAACGAGCGGCTCGCCTCAAGGAGCTCTACGACCAACTCTTGGACTTCCTCATCGAGGAGGCACTCCTCAAGCAGCTCGCGTCCGAAGCCGGCATAGTCGTCACCAACGCCGATGTTGAAACCGCGATAGAGAACATTCGGGCGCAGAACAACATGACCGAAGAGCAGTTCTTCGAGGCCGTGAAGGCCCAGGGGATGAGCGAAGCCCAATACCGCGCCGATCTCAAGAAGCAGCTCGCTCGATTCAAGGTGATCAACGAACGGGTGCGATCACGAGTAAACATCACCGACGACGAAGTGCAGCGCCGCTACGAGCAGCGCGCAAGAGGCGAAGGCAACGGGCTGCGGTTCAAGGTTTCGCACTTAGTTGTGCCTCTGGACCCTGACGCACTGGCGACCGAAACGGCAGCCGCGCGGAAGGAAGCGAACATCGTGCGGGCTGCCCTCACTCCGGTTAACTTCGCGGAGCGGGCCGAGGAGCTCGGAGGCGGGGAGCTCGGCTGGGTCGCCGAGGGAGACCTTCCCGAAAACCTCGGACGGGCGCTTTTGCCTCTGGGCCCTGGAGACATCAGCGATCCGGTGCGAGGCAGCGGAGGCTTTCACATCTTCTACGTGCAAGACCGCGAGGTCGGGTCCGACTTTCCGTCCTACGACGAAATGAGGGAAGAGCTCTTCCGCGAGATGCTCGACGCGGCCATGCGCCGCCAAGAACGAATCTTCATCGAAGAGCTTCGGCGAGACGCCGTGATCAACCGTCTGCTGTAGTCCCAGACGCTGCCCGTGTTTTGCTGCTAGGCTTCGCCAGCATGGGTGGTCAGGTCGAGATCCACAGGGATGGAAGCGTGGCACGCCTGTTGTTCAACCACGTCGCACGTCGAAACGCGATCACGGTCGCGATGTGGGAGGCGATCCCCGAAGCCGTCCGCGAGCTTCAGGAAGACGACGACGTTCGAGTAGTCGTCATGCGCGGAAAAGGATCCGAGGCGTTTGTTTCGGGGGCGGATATCTCGGAGTTCCAGAAGACGCGAACGGGTGGCGTCGGTCGTCGATACGATGAGACGACCGCCCGCGCGTTCACCGCCCTTCAGAGTCTCGACAAGCCCCTCATCGCGCTCATCCACGGATTCTGCATTGGTGGAGGCGCAGCGATATCCTTGACAGCAGACCTCAGATACGCCTCCGACGACGCGCGGTTTGCCGTACCGCCGGCCCGGCTCGGCCTCGGCTATCACACCGCAGGGATTCAGGCGTTGATCCGGGCCGTAGGCTTTCCCGCAACCGCTGACCTACTCTTCACCGCGCGGCCAATCGGCGCGGAGGAGGCACTCCGCGTCGGCCTCGTCAACCAAGTGTTTGCCAAAGACGCACTCGACGGAGCTGTCGATGAGCTCGCGCACACGATCGCGGATAACGCTCCGCTCACGTTGCGCAGCGCAAAAATTACATTCCAAGAGCTCTCACGCCCTGAGGCGGAACGAGATACCGCCCGGATTCGAGAGTCGATCGAACAGTGTTACCAGAGCGAGGACTTCAAAGAGGGCGTTCGAGCGTTTCTGGAAAAGAGGAATCCCAATTTCAGGGGGCGTTGACAAATGTTGAGTAAGTCATCCACCGGACTCCTCGCCTTCTGGCGGGACTACGACCGTACGACGTACATCAAAGCTGCGATTCTCGCGGACCGCTTGGGATACGATTCTTTCTGGCTGCCCGAAGTCTGGGGCTACGAAGTGTTCTCGCTTCTCACCGAGATCGCCCTTCGCACGAAGCGGATCAAGCTCGGAACGGGGATCATCAACGTCTACAGTCGTTCGCCAGCGCTCATCGCAATGCAAGCTGCGACGCTAGACGAAATCAGTGGTGGGCGATTGATCCTCGGCCTGGGAACCAGCGGCAAGAATGTCATCGAGGGTCTCCACGGGCGTGATTTCGAGAAGCCACTCACCCAGACCCGGGACGTCATTCGAGTCGTTCGGACACTCCTCGATGGGAAACCCCTCAGTGAAGCCGACGCCAAGCTACGGAAGTACCGCCCGTTCACACTCGACTTCAAACCCACGCGCCGGCGCATTCCCATCTATGTGGCTGCGCTGAAGCAAAAGTCGATCACGAGCATCGGTGAGATGGCCGATGGTTGGATGCCCATCTTCTGGCCCTACAACCGGCTCGACGATGGCCGAAAATGGATCGCTGAAGGCGCGGCGAAATCCGGTAGGGACCCGAAGGACATCACGACCGCTCCGTTCACCACGGTGATTCCCATCCCGGGCAAAGGCGCATCGGCCAAGGCCCGCGAGCTCATCGCGTTCTACGTGGGCGGCATGGGCGACTACTACAAGCAATTGCTCACAGGGTTCGGTTGGGCGGACGAGTGTCTCGAAATCGAACGGCTGTATCGCGACAAAGCGACGCGAGGTCAGGCTGCCAAAGCCGTTACCGACGACATGATCGAGGCCCTGACCATCTCGGGGAACCCTGTTCACTGCCGCCGCGAGCTCGCCAGGCGCAGGGAGCTCGGAGTGGAACAGCCCCTCATCAACCTCCCCCCTGGGATGCCATGGCCTGGAGTCGCTGCGTTCATTACAGCGCTGGCCCGTGCGTAAATTTGAGGTGACAGTAAGACGACTGAGGTCTCTTGGACTGATGATCCTATTCCCGGATGGCTCAAAACCATGAACAATTACGTATGGAAACGGAACAATTACGTATGGATTTTGCCGCCCCGAAAGCGTATCCATAAGAAACAGGGGCGAGCAACATTCCAAATCGTGCGCTCTGCTACCTGCCCAAGCATATGCTGGGCCTCGACGCGGCTGGTCGGAAACGGGCTGGCTAGCCGCGTCGTTTTATATGCGCGGCGTGCTCAATCGGCTTCGGGCTCTGGACCATGCGTCATGATGGCGATGAGCTCTGCCTGAGAGTTCACATTCGCCTTTCGAAAGATGGTCCCGAGTTGCGTGGTTACGGTCCTGAGCGACGCGCCACGCTCCGTCGCGATTTCCTTCGCCGTGAGCCCCTGGCACACGAGGTCTATGATCAGGTGTTCCGCGGATGTCGTGCCCTCGGGGTAGCGAAGCCTCGGCAGAGGAACGCTCAGCACGAGAACGTCCTCGTCGCCGACACGCATTCGACTTACGCGGGGACCTGCCTCAGGCTCGAGCTCTTGCTCCGGCTTCTTTGGCGAGTCGCCGTCATTCTTGGGATCCGATCCCTCCGACACGAGATGAAGGATCTCCGGGCCGCTCACGTTGGTCAAGGAACAAGTGCAAACAGAACGCGCTCGCTGCCCTCAGAGACCCATCTGCTTGGCGATGATCACTTTCATAATCTCGCTTGTACCCGCGTAGATCCGTTGCACACGCGCGTCCATGTACGCGCGGCTGATCGGATACTCGAGCATGTAACCATAGCCACCATAGAACTGCAAGCAGGTGTCGGTGACCCGTCCCTGCATCTCGGATAGCCAGAGCTTGGCCATCGAACACTCTTTGACCAAGTACTTTCCAGCCAGATGCTCCGCGAGCAGCTTGTCCACGAACGCACGGCCGATTTCGATCTCCGTCGCGCACTCCGCCAGCTTGAACTGCGTGTTCTGGAACTTCGAGATCGGACGACCAAAAGCTTCTCGTTCTTGTGTATAGGCGATCGCGTCTTCCAAGACCTTTTCGGCGCTGGCTTGCGACAGGACACCGACCGTGAGACGTTCTTGCTGAAGGTTCTGCATCAGCATCATGAAGCCCCCACCCTCCTGACCGAGCAGATTGGTCGCGGGGATTCGGCAGTCGTCGAAGGCAAGCTCGGCGGTGTCCTGGCTCTCCATGCCCATCTTCTCGAGCTTACGGCTTCGGATGAAGCCAGGTCGATCACTCTCGACGAGGAACAGAGATATTCTCCGGTGTGGATCCTCGGAATTGTCAGTACGCGCTGCAACGATCACGAGGTCGCAGGACATGCCGTTTGAAATGAAGGTCTTGGAGCCGTTGAGCACGTACTCGTCGCCATCGCGCTTAGCCGTGGTCGCGATCCCCGCTAGGTCCGAGCCGGTGCCCGGTTCCGTCATGGCGAGCGCACTAACGACCTCACCGGTCGCGCACTTGGGAAGCCATCGTTCTTTCTGCTCAGGGTTTCCAAACGATTCGATGTACGGAACGATGATGTCCGAGTGAAGGCTTGCCGCCCAGCCCGACTCGTAGACCCGGGCAAGCTCCTCCATGACGACCACCGAGTGCAAGAAGTCGCCACCAGGACCCCCGTACTCTTCGCCGAGCCACGGACACAGGAAGCCGGCTTTCCCGGCCTCGAGCCAGATCTCGCGATCGACAACGCCCTGCTTCCGCCACTTCGCTTGTTGCGGGACGACTCGAGTCTCGACGAACTGCCGAAAGTTGCGGCGAAAGATGTCGTGCTCCTCGGAAAAAATGCTGCGTTCCATGCTGGCTCCCTGACTGAATGAGCATTCATTACCCGAGGCGCCCCTTGGTCGCAAGGTCTTCACACGCTGCGGCCTTGCGGCGATCGGCTGCTCTCTCTATGGTCCCGCCCCTATGGGTCGCCGTCCGGCTCGCTTTTCACTGATGCTAGCTTTGTTTGCGATCGTGCCCGCGACCGCGTTCGCAAGTGGGGACGGTCACGGCCTAGACGCCACGATCTGGCTGATCCTCGCCGTAATGATCCTGGTGGCGAAGATCGGAGGTGAGGTAGCCGTCCGATTGAATCAGCCGGCAGTCCTCGGTGAGCTGTGTGCCGGCATCGTGCTCGGAAACCTCGGGATGCTCGGCGTGCACCTCTTCGATGGAGCCGCCGAGCTCGTGCCGATCGAGTTCCTCGCGGAGTTCGGCGTGGTGCTTCTGTTGTTCGAAGTGGGACTCGAGTCGACTTTGAAGGAGATGCGCGCTGTCGCGCCGACCTCGGGCCTGGTTGCGATCATCGGTGTCGTCGGGCCGATGGTGCTTGGATATGGGGTGAGTCTCTGGCTTCTCCCCGACGCGCCACTCTCTCTTCACCTCTTCATTGGCGCCACGCTCTGCGCCACGAGTGTGGGCATCACGGCACGCGTACTGAAGGACCTCGACGCGATGGCCCAGCCCGAGACACGGGTCATCCTCGGAGCCGCTGTGATCGATGACGTGTTGGGCTTGATCGTCCTCGCGGTCGTCGCGAGCATCGCCGAGTTTGGCTCGATGCCGGGGGCCCTAGGCCTCACCAAGATCATCGGGCTCGCGGCTGGCTTCTTGGTAGGCGCCCTGGTCCTGGGAGCCTACGTGATGCCAGGGGTGTTTCGAGCCGCTTCCAAACTCCGCACACAAGATGTCCTTGGCGCGGTGGCAATCGGCCTGTGTTTACTTCTCGCCGGCGTCTCCGGCGAGGCGGGGCTCGCGCCGATCGTCGGGGCATTCGCCGCAGGTCTCATCTTGGACGAGGTCCACGTCCGGCCCTTCGGCAAGACATCAGCGCGCGACTTGACCGAGATCATCGGGCCGATCGTCGCGGTCGTAGCGCCCATCTTCTTCGTGCGCACCGGAATGATGGTCCAGCTCTCAGGAATCGGGACGGAGCCGTTGCTCCTCGCCCTCGCGCTCACGGCCGTCGCGATCATCGGCAAGCTCGTCGCCGGTCTCGGAGTCCGCGGCAAGACAGTCGACCGCCTGGCCGTCGGCATTGGCATGGTCCCTCGCGGCGAGGTGGGTCTGATCTTCGCCAACGTGGGTGCCGGAATCACGTACGGGGGCAAGCCACTAATCGCCGCGGGCGTGTATGCAGCCATCGTTCTGATGGTGATGGCGACCACGGTGGTGACGCCACCATGGTTGGCGCAGCGCCTTCGAAAAGTGATGCGCAAGCAGCCCGATGACGCTTGAGGCGACGCTCGAGACCGCGAACGCGTCGATCCGTGATCTGGTAGAGCGACTCGACCACGAACCGCGCGTCGACGTGGCGAGCATCTCGGCCGGCGCGCTCGGCTGGGCCTTGGCTCAGGCGGCCGGCGCGAATGCCAAGCTCCGCTTCGTGATCGTGACTGCCGACTTGGAAGAGGCGTATCGCCATGAAGCCAATCTTCGGTTCCTGCTCGAAGGAAACGATGGTGAGGTCATGCTCTTCCCGGGAGCTGACACGAGCCCTCTCCTCGATGTGGTCCCCGACCGACATGCCGAGATGCACCGTATGGCAGTCTTGGATCGCCTGGCCGACGGCGGCCCCTGGCGCGTCTTGATCATCCCGGCCCCCGCGCTTCTTCGTCGGGTGCCGCCCAAGAGCTACGTGGAGTCGAGTCTGGAGACGCTCGCGCTGGGCGAACGGATCGACCGGGACGAGCTCGTACGGCAGCTTCAGGAGCTCGGCTACTTGCGGGTTCCCCTGGTCGAAGATCGCGGAACATTCTCGGCGCGCGGAGCAATCGTCGACGTATACGCACCAGGGGCAGAACCCCCGTATCGTGTCGAGCTCGACGACAACGTGGTCTGCCGCATCCGTGCGTTCGATCCCGACGATCAGAAGACCTCCGCGGAGGCCCAAGCCATCCGACTCGGGCCCGCGCGTGAGGTCCCGGATGCACCCGCAGCACTCGAACGCGCCAACAGGGTCGTGCGCGATCTCTGCGACGAGATGAACATGCCCACATTGCAAGCACGCGAGATCACTGCAGAGCTCGACCGGGGTTCAGGAGCGCTGATCTCGAACGCGCTCCTACCCGCCTACTATACGCAACTGGACACCCTGTTCGACTACGTGCCCGACGATGTGCGTTTCGTATGGAGCGATCCGGTTGCCATCGCCGAATCGATCGAGGTTGAGCACCGAAATGCGCGAGACGAGCACAATGCGCGATCAGACCGACCAACGTTCGATCTCTCCGCGTACTACATGAAGCACGAGGAGCTCGTCGATCGGTTGGAGGCACACGCCTCGTTGGTCGCGCACCGGCTGGTTATTCACGGCGCTACGACCGAGGACGAAAGCCCGCTTCTCTCTTGGTTCGCGCCTCCGACCGAGGGCCTCCTCCGCGTCGATACGTCAGATCAAACCGCTTTGGTTTCGGAGTTGCGGACCCGAAAGGGCTCGGGTGAGCGGGGTCTCCAGCCGCTCGCTGACCAGTTGCAGGATTGGGTCGACCAAGGGTTGCGGGTCTCCCTCGTCGGCAGGACGCAACACCAAGCTGACCGCCTCATCGACCTCCTTCGTGGGTACGACGTCCCCACAGAGGTCCTGGACAACGCCGTGCTCGGTGAATTGCGTGACGGTTTCGTTCTGTGGAGTGAAAGACTGGCCTTTATCACCGAGGAGGAGATCTTCGGTACGCGCGTACGCCAACGCAGAACGAAGCGCGCGTCCCGGCGTCAACAGCAGCGTTTTCTGGAAGATCTACGCGAGCTCGACGTCGGCGACTTCGTCGTGCACGCCGACCATGGCGTGGGGAAGTACCTCGGCCTGCGCCACCAAGCCCTCAGCATTACCGCGATGGACCGGCTGCACGGCAGACGCCCTCAGACGGTCGAGGTGATGGTCGTCGAGTACGTGGGTGGCGACAAGCTATTCCTCCCGGTCACCCGCCTGAGCGTCATCCAGAAGTTCAAGGGCCAGGAGGGCCACCAACCCAAGCTGGATCGTCTCGGCGGAACGACCTTCGCGACCAAGAAGGGCCGCGTCCGAAAGGCCGTACAGCAAATGGCCGAAGAGCTCCTCAAGCTCTACGCCGAGCGGACGGCTGCACGACGGGAGCCGATCGAGTCTTCGCGGGTCGGCTACGCCGAGTTCGAGGCGACGTTCCCGTTCGAGGAGACGCGCGACCAAGCCAAGGCGATCGAAGACGTCCTATCCGACCTCGAAGAGCCCCAGCCGATGGATCGTCTGGTCTGCGGAGACGTTGGCTTTGGCAAGACCGAAGTCGCGCTGCGCGCCGCGTTTCGAGTGGCGATGACGGGACGTCAGGTCGCGATTCTCTGCCCGACGACGGTGTTGGCCCAGCAACACCTTCGGACGTTCTCGGCGCGCCTGAAAGACTATCCCCTTCGTGTCGAGGTACTTTCGCGCTTCGTTTCCCGATCCAAGCAGATAGAAACCTTGGCTGGGCTCAAGGACGGTACTGTCGACGTCGTCGTGGGCACACACCGGCTCTTGTCCAAGGACGTCCACTTCGCCCGCCTTGGGTTGCTCGTCGTCGACGAAGAGCAGCGATTCGGTGTCACGCACAAGGAGCGCATCAAGAAGCTCCGCGCGAGCGTCGATGTCGTGACACTGAGCGCAACCCCCATACCCCGTACCCTTCAGCTCGCCGTCGGCGGCATGCGCAACCTCTCATTGATCACTACCGCACCTCAGGATCGTCGCGCTGTCCGCACGTTCATCTGTCGCTGGGACGAGCATCTAATCAAGGAAGCGGTCGAGCGAGAACTGAGTCGTGGCGGACAAGTGTTCTTCGTGCACAACCGCATCGAGGGGCTCTACGAACGTGCTCAGCGGCTTCAAGACTTGGTTCCCAGCGCGCGAATCGCGATTGCGCATGGCCAAATGAAACCCGCATTACTGGACCGGACGATGACCGACTTCGTCGAGGGCGCTTACGATGTTTTGTGCTCCACCGCGATCATCGAGAGCGGCCTCGACATTCCACGGGCCAATACCATCGTGATCGACCACGCCGATGCGCTTGGCCTGGCGCAACTCTACCAACTGCGAGGTCGGGTTGGCCGGTCGGACCGACGCGCCTATTGTTATTTGATCACGCCGCCGCCCAGCCAGATGTCCGAGAAGTCACGCGTTCGCATCGAGGCGCTCGAGCGTTTCTCGGGGCTCGGCGCAGGTTTTCGTATCGCTACGCTCGACATGGAGCTTCGTGGCGCGGGAAACCTCTTGGGGTCCGAACAGAGCGGCAACGCTTCTCTGGTTGGTTTCGACATGTTCGTCCAGATGCTCGACGAGGCCGTGTCCGAGCTCCGCGGGGACCCTATCCAGCAAGAGGTCGACCCCGAGCTTTCCGTGGAAGTCGAACACTACCTTCCCGAGGACTACATCGACGACATCGGCTTGCGTTTGTCGCTCTACCGTCGCTTCGCAACTGCCGCTGATGAACGAGCGGTGGATGACCTCGCAAGCGAGATGGAAGAAAGGTTCGGCGCGCCGCCCCAGCCTGCGCGAGATTTCGTTCGGGTGATGTCGCTCAAGCCGTTGCTTCGGGATCTGCGCGCGCTCGGGTGCGAGGCTAACTCAGGCCGCGTCACCTTGCACCTTCGAGAGGACACCCCCCTCGACCCAGCGGAATTGATGCCTTTGGTCGCGACTTCAGGCGCGGGGTGGAGTCTTTCGCCTGACATGAAGCTCACGCGGCGCTATCGAGACGATGAACCCCTCGATGCCGTGGACCGAGTACGGTCCCTCCTTCGAGAGCTCCAGCCGCTGCGCGCCGCAGCGGAGAAGGGCTGAGGCAGCCATGTCATTTTCGGACGAGTTACGACGGATATTCGAGGCGGATCACGCAATACGCACAGCCGAGACAGTACTGCTCCGCAAGCGGGGCTCCGAAGAGCTGATCGCGCTTCTCGGAAGCGAGACCGAGAAAGCACTGCGAATCGATGACCGAGACGAAGCCACCATGCGTTTGGAAAGGCTGGCCGACCTCTGCGCGCAGGTGCCGGGTCCTCGAATGACCGACGCGCTGATCACGATCCTCAACTACACCGAGCCACGCGTACGAGTGGCCGCCGGAGAGGCATTGCGCGATCTCGGATTCGAACGCTATGCGGAGGTAGCCCGCGGCATCGAACGCGCACTCGACGCCGACGCACACGGCCCAGCCATGCTCGAGCTCCCTTGGGTGCTGGCAGAAATCGCCGAGCCGAGCGCCCTCCCCTTGATTCGCCGGTTCTTGGAGCACTCGAATCCCGACGTTGCGGCCGCCGCGATAGAGGCCCTGGCCACGCTCCAAGATCCGGAAGCCGTGAGCGACCTAAAACGCTTCACTGGCGACGCGCGCGAAGTGGTCCTCGAGGACTTCGAAGACGAAGAGAAGACGACCATCGGCGAGCTGGCGCGAGATGCGTTAGCCATGCTGGGATACGAGCCCCCTGGCTCGTCGTAGTCGTGATCGTGGTCGTCTGACGAGTAGTCACAAATAGTCAAAACGGCGGAGCTCGAGGCAGATGACCGTGAACACAACTGTGGACGCTTCGGTGGTAACGGGCTTAAGAGAGAGAACAAGAGCGGGAGGCGGGTCGTCAGTGGCAGACCTGGCCGGTGAGGGCTGGAAAGCTTCTTCTCAACAGAGGAGCGTCGGTGGGCGGCGCGAGGGCGCGGGTCGGCCGAAGACCAGTACGCGTGTGGACCACGATACGCGGTCGGCGCTTCCTCACGATGTGCCGGTGCATGTGACGCTTCGGGTCGATCGAAGGCTTCGGCTTCGAAGCGGGCGGCTCTATCGGGCCGTCGTGAGGTCGATCGCGCGGGCTCAGGGGCGGTTTGGGATGCGGGTGCTTCACTGGTCGGTCCAACACGGCCACATGCACCTGATCGTCGAGGCGACGCACCGGCGGTCGCTTTCGCGGGGGATGCAGGGGCTTTCGATTCGCATGAGCAAGGCGCTCAACAAGGCGCTCGAGCGCCGACGGGGCACCGTTTTCACCGATCGGTATCACGTCGAACCGCTCCGGACGCCGCGGCAGGTTCGAAACGCCATGGCCTACGTGCTCAACAACCGCCGACACCATCTTCGAAAGCTCGGCCGGGCGCAGCCGGCTCCAACATGGGTCGACCCGTTTGGCTCGGGTGAACCCGTGGGCCACGTCTTTCGGGCGACCGGCCCGCCGCCGTGTGCGGAGGCCCGCACTTGGCTCGCGAGCACGGGCTGGAAGCGCTACGGGCTCGTGCGAACCGATGAGGTGCCGGGAGGCTGAGCTTCAGGAGTCAGGTGTCCGCGCACGCCGACCGAAGGTCCCTCTTTCTCTTCCCGGGCTTCGCCTGCTCGCCCATGAGCTTTCCCCTCCTCCCCCCTCTCTTAAGCGCGACCCCCGACGCGAACCCAGTGACCGCGTTCACAGTCAGGCTCGAGTGCTTGCTCCGACCGCAGGCGTCCTTGGGCCACACACTCGTCAGCGATCGACAGTATCACGACGACTTGTGACCACTCGTCACGACACGACTACGATCACGACAAAGCAACAGCCCCCCTAAGGCGCCTCCCGCGTCCACACCGCGCGCCGCTTGGCTGCTCGCGCCCTCACCTGGTCTTTCTTGAACAAGGTCAGGTAGTCTTCCTTGGTCCTGTCGACCTCGACTTCCTCGGGAAGCTCGGGCCGCGCCTCTTCCATGGTGCTTACGAGTGCCCGAAGCGGACCCGAGGCTTGTCCGAACGTCGCAGGTACGATCGTATCCGCGCTCCCGGAGATCCGATCCACCACCCGCTTGCTCAAGTAGCCTCGGCGCCGAAGATCGTCGAAGCTCGCGGCAAGAACCTCTGGATTGAACGTATGGGCGACGAGCAGGTCCGCTCCAACCCGCAGCACTGCAGCCGCATCGAGCGCACCGTCGTGGAGCAAGACCAGCGCAGGCTGAAAATAGTTGTAGAAGGGGCAAACGCGATGTCCAAAGTCACTGAAGCCCACCGTCGACGAGACCCGCTCGAGGTGAATGAAGATACGCCGAACGGCATCCCGCCGAGGAGCGCGCGCCGCGATGCGTACGATCTCAGGAATGTCATCCGGGTACACGTGCGCCGCCTGTGCAACTTGCATGAGAACCTCTTGGCTCACGCGGCCCGCCGCGATGTCCGCATAGAGCGAGTAGATGAAAGCATCGCCCTCGGCGTCGTCGCCGAATAGGATCTCGTCGGTCGTCGGGTCGACGTTCGTACGCGAACGCAGTAGCGCGGTGAGCTTGTAGCTCAGCTGATCCCGGAGGAACCGAAACCGACCCCGCACCAGATTCCGCAGGCTCGGTTTGAGGGTCAAGCCGTCCCACCGAATCCCGTCGAGCCTCAACTTCGCCTCGAGCACGCTCCGCATCTGCTCCGGGCTTCCGGATAATATGAATATCGCTGCTGGTTCGGTAGAGCGAATCTCGCGCAGAAGCGTGCTGGCGCCGGGGTATGCGCGCTTGCGAGATGCAGGCTCGAACGCAGTGCGGACGAGGTCGCGAAGTGTGTCGAAGTCGGTTCGCAGGTACGTCTTGTCGAGGTCCCATCGATAGACGATCTGGTGTCTCCGCTCGCTGAGCTCCGAAGTCATCCGCGGACCATAGCAGCCGGCGCCAGGAAGATGCAGGCCGAGGCGAAACTGATATGTTCCCGCCATGTCCTTTGACGCGGTGCTCATCGACGATCGGACCCTGTCGCGCGGCTCCGATGCGCAACGCACCGAGTGGAACGCCAACATCGGAGAGCTCCTGGCGAAGGTCAAAGACGCGGTCGACTACGACGCCACGCTCAACATCTCCGTGACTGAGCAACACTTCGTCCTGGAGGCGAAGGGCCCAGGGGGAGACGTCTTCGAGAGCAAGACGATCCCCCACGAGGTACTATCAGAGCACATCAACGAGTACGTCGACATCGTGCGTCAAATCGGGAACGCAGAGGGCGTCAATCAGATGGAGGCGCTCGACATGGCCAAGAAGGTGACCCACGATCGAGCCGGCAGAATACTCAGGCAAGCGCTTCGCGACTTCGGGTTCGATCACGAAAGCTCGCGAAAATTGTTCACCCTGCTCCTGTCCCTCCGAGTCGATACGACGAAGCTAGTCGGCATCCACGGTCACCGCCCGGTTCGGTAACGGGTCCCTTTTACGTCTTCGTGGTCGTGGTCGTGCGTCGTGGTCGACTACGATCACGACTACGATCACGGCAACGACGCACGACCACGACCACGAGTGTGAGACTGGGACGCGCCCTAGCTCCATTGCCCGTTCACGTAAGATCAGCCATACGCTTCGCATGGGGCGACTCCAAGAGCTGTTGAGCACGGACACGATCGACATCGCCGCCGTAGAGGCGTTCCTCGACGGTCTGGATTCGGAACGACGCATCTCCGAAATTCGCACGCTCGGCGGCAAACACCAAGCGCGTTTGTTCGAGGCGGCCCGTGGCCACAGGCCGATTTCGTTGAAGAACATCGTGGACCCCACACACCCACCAATGGAAGAAGTCATCCACTACGGAAAGAACTCGCTCCCTGCTTTCTCGCACTTCGCGAAGGTGTTCGTGAGGCCCGACGAGACGGGAAACGACGAGCTCTGGGGGTACAATCGAAGCGGCGGCTTCGTCGAGACGGTCGTTGGCCCGGGATACTTCGTCGCCTACCCCTACGAGAACGAAGGCGAGCTCCTTGTCGACTATTTGCGTGTCCCCCAAAGGCGACCCGCCGAGTGGCCCGAAATTCTTCCGAACTCGTCCCGGCTTTCCGTCTTCGTCTACAACGGCACCCAGGATGTCCTTCGCGGCGTCTCGCAGCACGTCACGATCGGTCGCGCGTTCAAGAAGAGCAAACCCATGTCCGCATGGTTCGTCTTGTGTCGGGATGAATGATTTCCGAGGCAACGGTGAACAACTGTGCGGGTCCGGCCAGGTAGCTAACCGGAATTCTTCGGTTTCGACGTTTGCAAGCGCCAATTGTGTCAGGGGGTCGACCTTTGACTTCATTTGTTGAACACTAATACAGGGGTTGATGACCGCGTCGCTGAAAGAGTCGGTGCCACCGCCTGCGGGCGATCTGCATTTCCAGGAGGAAACCGCGGGATATTCGAAGCGTGACGAGGAGTTCGTCAACCTGTTGAACGCGGCTGGTCTGGCCTGCGAGCTCGATCCTCGGCAGCTCGAGACAATCACATCGAACATCGACGAAGAACGAATCAACTCTCGGCGAATGGACATTCTCGAGCTGTACTATCGTGGTAATGAAGACCCATCCGTCGCGTCACGACGCCGCACCAGCGACCGCTTCTTCGTCCATCACGATCATTTCTCCGTGACGGCCCATCAAGTCGCCTCGACCCTAGCCAGCCTCAATTCCGAGATCGCGCCAGTCAAGTTGCAGAGGATCGGGACCGACGATGGGCCACTCGTGCTCCGGGCCGGCGAGCATTTCAGCGCGGTGACTGACGAAGAGGACGACACCGGAGAAGGTGGCACGGTTGCGGTCCGCGCACTCGTCCGCGCGCTGAACGCCCTGCTGGCAAAGGCGGGTGTCGATGAGCGGCTCGTGCCGCTGGTACCGGACGACGTGCGGGAGCTCTACGTAGGGGTTACTGAAGAGGGTGCGATGACTCTGCTCCAAGGTGGGTGCACCGAGATCTGCGTGGTGCAGGCCCTTCGTGAATTTGCAAGCTGGTAACAAGCCGGTCCCTAAGCCATACCTGAGCCCGAGATTATGACGCAGCATGACTACGACCTGATCGTCGTCGGAGCAGGGTCCGGGGGTGTCAGAGCCGCTCGGATCTCGAGCGAACTGGGCGCGCGTGTCGCGATCTGCGAGATGGACCGCCTCGGGGGCACCTGTGTCAACGTCGGATGCGTACCGAAAAAGCTTTTCGTGTACGGGTCGCACTTCGCGTACGACCTGGATGACGCGCGGGGTTACGGCTGGTCTGGCGAGCCTTCATTTGATTGGCCTACACTCCTCGAGAACAAGAATCGAGAGATCGCAAGATTGAACGAGATCTACCTCGATCTCCTCGAGCGCGCAGAAGTCGATCTGTTTCGGGGCCGTGCGGAACTGGTCGACCGACATACTGTTCGCATCGAAGGCACCGAGCGAACGGCGACGCGGATCTTGATCGCGACCGGGGGCCGTCCCCTCGCACCGGACATTCCAGGAGCCGAGCTTGCACTGACTTCCGACGCCGTATTTTCTCTTCTAGCCCTTCCCAAGCGGATGCTGGTGGTCGGCGCCGGTTATATCGCTCTCGAGCTCAGCTCGGTGTTTTGTGCGTTGGGAGTCGACGTCACCATAGTCCACCGGGGCGAAGAGATTCTCAGGGGATTCGATCGCGATCTGCGCTGCCATCTTCATGATGAGCTCGAGGCCAAGGGTGTCCGGATCCTTCTCGACACGCAGGTAAAGGAGCTTCGCAAATGCGACTCCAGCATCGAAGCCATGCTCGACAACGGGGAGACGTTGGAGACCGACTTTCCACTGTTCGCGATCGGCCGCACGCCCAACACCGACGGTCTCGGACTCGAAGCTCTCGGAGTCGAGCTTGGTCAGCGGGAAGGCATCGTCGTTGACGACGATTACACGAGCTCAGTGCGGTCTGTCCACGCGGTAGGTGACGTCACTGACCGCCTGCAGCTCACCCCCGTCGCCATTGCAGAAGGAATGCACTTCGCCCATCGTTTCTTCGGTAAGGACGACTTCAAGATCGACTATCTCAACATCCCGACCGCGATCTTCTGCCAGCCGGAGCTCGCCACCGTCGGCCTCACCGAAGAGGAAGCCTGGCGCCGTTGTCCGGACGTGCGTGTCTATCAGTCGGTATTCACGCCGCTCAAGCTGACGATGAGCGAGCGCAAAGAACGGACCATCATCAAGCTCGTGGTGAACGCCGAGGACGACAGAGTCGTCGGTTGCCACATGGCCGGGCACGGTGCAGCCGAGATCATTCAAGGCCTTGCGGTGGCAATGAAGGCCGGAGCAACCAAGGCTATCTTCGACGCAACCCTTGGTATTCATCCGACTTCGGCCGAGGAATTCGTCACGCTCCGATGATTGTTGATCTAATTGATCAAGAATTTGATGCTCGTGATGGTCAAAAATACGCTGTAATTGTGGGCGTAACATGATTAGATGCCTCGCGAAGCCCTGGACGCGTTGCAAACCCGCACCAGACTTGTCAAGTTACTTCGGATCACCATGGAAGCCGCCCGCATCGCCAGCGTCGACTCCGACTTGGATCGAGAGAATCGAGCCCTCGAGACCTCTACGGCTGAGGAGCTGATCGCGTGGGCGCACGAGCGCTATGGCGACCGACTCATCGCGTCCACCAGCTTCGGCGCCACATCCGCCGTGATGTTGCACCTAATCCAACGCGTTGCGCCTCGCACACCCATCGTGTGCGTCGACAGCGGGTACTTCTTCGAGGAGACGTACCAGTTCGCGGATGATCTAATCAAACGCCTCGGTCTCGATATGCGGTTCTATTCGGCCCCGATGTCGGCGGCGCGCCAAGAGGCGCTCTATGGCAAGCTGTGGGAGCAAGGCGAGGACGGCGTTCAGCGATACTTGCAGATCAACAAGGTCGAGCCCATGCAGCGAGCATTGCAAGACTTGGGCGCCGAAGCTTGGATGGCTGGCCTTCGAGCAGAGCAAACCGAGCACCGCGCGGGTCTGCGTCGCATCGACCGACAGGACGGAAGGATCAAGATCCACCCCATCCTCCGGTGGACCTCCGAAGACATCGAAAACTACATCGTGCAGCACGAGCTGCCGCACCATCCACTCGTCGAGCAGGGGTACCGGTCGATCGGTGACCACCACTCCACCATTCCGACAACTGGAGACATGGATCCCCGAGACGGGCGCATCCTGGGCAAAAAGCGAGAATGCGGCCTGCATCTGCCGCTGACCGAAGAAGAAAATCAGAGCTTGAAGTCGAGCGGTTTGTAAGAAGCTGGCCCGCCGGCGCGCTTCGCGTTACCCCATCACGGGGGTAGCTCGCGGTGAAGCTCTACCGGATCGTGCTCAGTGACCTGCATCTGGGAACGGGGACCCGACGCGGACAACTAAACCCGCTCGAGGACTTCATCCACGACGATCGCTTCGTCGAGCTTCTCGAACACTACGATCACTTGGCGGGGCCCGACGGCAACGTCGAGCTCATTCTGAACGGCGACATCTTCGACCTGTTGAAAGTCAAGGTCGCGGGCCAGTGGCCGACCGAAGTGACCGAAGAGATCGGGGTGGCCAAGCTGCAGCAATGCCTCGACGGCCACCCCAAGTTCGTGTTGGCGATCAAAGAGTTTCTGCAGAAGCCAAACAACCGCGTGACATACCTACCCGGAAATCACGATCTCGAGCTCTGGTTTCCCGGAGTCCAAGAGCTCTTTTGCCGATACGTCGCACCCGGCGGGGCTTCGGACCGCGTGAGCTTCGTGACCTCATCGGACACGTACTACCTCCCCGAGGGGATTCAGATTAGGCACGGCCACCAGTTCGAGCGCATCCACCGAGTCGACTACTCGCAAATGACGCGCACCCGTCGCGACGGCACGGAGGTGCTCGCGTTCCCCTGGGGAACTTTGTGGATCTTGGAAGTGATGAATCCACTCAAAGAAGTCCGAAGTCACGTGGATCGCATTCAGCCCCTTCGGCGGTTCCTTTGGTCCTCTCTCTTGCTCGACCCGCGATTCTTCGCGAGCTTCATCTGGCGCTCAACCGTGTACTTTCTCCGCCACCGGATCTTCACGATTCAGGCCTGGCGCCACCGCATCCTAAATTTTCCCCGACTGCTGCGCGAAGAGGTCTTCGAGTTGACGAGCGGGGGCTACGACGAGCAAGCGATTCGCGCCCTCAACAAGATCCGTGGGGTGCATACCCTCATCGTCGGCCATAGCCATGGCCCGCGATACCTCCAGCTCCCCAACGATCGGATCCTCGTCAACACGGGTACTTGGGTGAAGATGATCAACCTCAACCTTCAGTACCTCGGCCAAGACAGCGGCCTCACGTACGCACTCATCAGCTACGACGAAGAAGGCAAACCGCAAACCATGCTGATGCGCTGGCACGGCGCCCACGAACCTTGTGAAGCCATCCCCTACGCCGATTAAGCAGCGTCAGCGCCAGCGTGATCCTTCTTCAGGCAGCGGAGGGACTGCAGGGGGTTCTTCCCATCCTCAGGAAGCGGGACAAAGACCTCTTCGACCAGGTCGGGACCGTGCATTCCCCGCATCACTCCCCCTAGCTTCGGCGATATTCAACACCACACCTTGCGCAGCGAGACTGTCGCCGGCGCTGTCGCCGGCGCTGACGCGGACGCTAACGCTGACGCTGGCACCGACGCTGACACTGACGCTGACGCTGAACGCTGACACTGGCGCTGATTCAAGACCCCGACCCAGTCACGATCGTCGGCTTTCGGTGGAGCGTGAATCCGTACCGTGGCTGCTTTCACGGATGCGCGTACTGTTATGCGCGCCCTATCCTCAACTTCCGTTGCTGTTCTGAGCTGGCCCGTGGATTGCAGGTTGCCCTGAGGTACTCGCGCTTTCCCCTATCGCTCTAGCCCAATAATGTAAGTAATTACAAGGAGTTCTCTAGCTTTGAAAAGCATGGACGACTTGTCATTTCCTGACATTGTGTCAACACTAGTTGCCAGAGAGTCTCACATGACCGATTCAAATCAAATCTCCGTGCTCGTGGTCGACGACGAGGCGCCCAACATCGAATCGCTCCGAAGGATCTTCGAACGAGAGGGTTTTGCTGTTCTCACCGCCACGAGCGGACAAAAAGCGCTCGACGTGTGTCGCCGACAGGCGGTCCACGTGGTCGTCAGTGACCTCATGATGCCGGGCATGAATGGCATCGAGCTGGTGAAAGCCTTGAAGACCGTGGTCCCCGACGCCGAGGTCGTGTTGATGACCGCATTCGGGACGGTCGAAAAGGCCGTCGACGCCATGCGGGCTGGAGCCTACGATTTCGTCGAGAAGCCTCTCAAGCGAATGCACATGGTGAAGACGGTTCGCAAGGCTGCTGAGCGCCACCAACTCGTCGTCGAAAACAAAGACCTCCGCCAACAACTGTCGCAGTTGAGCGATCGAGGCATCATTGGGTCGGCACCGGCGCTCCGACACGCCCTCGAGATCGCTACGCAGGCGGCACCGTCGTCGGCGAACGTATTGATTCTCGGCGAAAGCGGGACTGGCAAAGACCTGCTGGCACGTTTCATCCATGACCGCAGCGGACGTGGGAGGTTCGTGGGCGTGAATCTCTCTGCACTCCCCGAAACGATCGTCGAGTCCGAGCTTTTCGGCCACGAAAAAGGCGCGTTCACCGGTGCTATCGCGCGTCGCGAGGGGCGCATTGCGGAGGCCGAAGGCGGCACTCTATTCCTCGACGAGATCGGTGAGCTGTCACCCGCCGTGCAAGTGAAGCTACTTCGCGTCCTGCAAGAGGGCGAGTATCAGCCAGTCGGCGGTCACACCAAGAAAGCCGACTTCCGGCTCATCGCGGCGACGAACCGGGACCTCCACGCAGCAGTCGAAGCGGGCGAGTTTCGCGAAGATCTGTATTACCGTCTAAACGTCATCGCACTCACGAGTCCACCGCTGCGAGCACGCCGTGAAGATATCCCGCTACTCACGGAGCACTTCGTCGAGACGTACTGCACCAAGAATCAAAAAGAGCCGCTGGCCGTCGATGGGGACGTGCTCGAGCAACTCGTCGCATACGACTGGCCCGGGAATGTGCGAGAGCTTCAAAACGTCATCGAGCGAGCCGTGGTTCTCAACACCAGCGGAGTCATCAAGCTCGGCGACCTTCCCGACCCGGTGGCGACTGCCGAACCTCAAGTCGATGCATTCACATTCTCGGTCGGCACACCGCTGAGCGAAGTGGAACGGCGCGTGATCCACGGCACGCTTCAACACACGGCAGGCGACAAACAACTCGCAGCGCAACTGCTTGGAATCTCTGCGCGAACGATCTATCGCAAGCTCGGCGCCGAAAAGGGAGACGAGGCGGCCTGAGCACCCTCTCAGGCCCCGAATGTCAATTTGTCAATTGCGCGCTGCGAGGCCCGCCACGTTGTCGCGGGCAGAAAGCCGCTGGTGTACCCCAGACCGTGAGATCATTGGATTTTTCAAGGATCAAACTCGGCACGGGCGTTGCTCTAGTACAAACCGGTGGCGAATCCACGCGAACGACGATTCTCGACTGCGATCATTCTCGCAACGCTGGCTCTGTGCGCTTTCTTCCTGGCGCAGGGCACGACCCGCGTTCTGGCGGCGGGGCTCCTCGCCAAAGGCACGGATGCGGAAGCGCGGACGAGGAGCAGAATCGCCACCACGAATCCAGAGTTTCTGCGCAAGCGAGACTCGGGAGTGATTCTGAAGCGCAACATCTTCGACTCGTCTCGCGGTGACCTAACGCTCGAGCCCGTGACGGGAGCCATCCAAGGTGCACCGAAGAGCGAGTGGGACCCGACACAGCCACCGCCTCGATGCAACAGCGGCTTGCGGCTCGTCGGTACGGTCGTGAGCCCCAACGATCCTGATTGGTCGTTTGCGGCGATCGCGACGGGGACCAGAGGCGCCAAGACGATGCTCTACCGTAAGGGGTCCAGCGTCGACGGCTCGTTCATCTTAGCCGTGCGAGCGTCGACCGTGGTCGTGCAACCTTCCGGTGGAGGTGTGTGCGAGCTCTCGATGTTTGGCGCAGAAGAAACCGACGCAAAGTCCCTACCCGCACCGGTCAAGAGCGAATCTCGAGCCAGCACCGCCCTGAACGATCGGAAGGCGGGGCTCTCCGACGAGGAGCTCGACGAAGGGATCGAAAAGATCAGCGACACGAAGTTCAACATTCAGCGGAGCATCGTCGACAAGGTGCTCGCGAATCAGGGAAGCATCATGAAAACCGCCCGCGTCATCCCACATGAAGAGAATGGGCGCGTCGTGGGCTTGAAGCTTTACGGCATTCGTCGAACCAGCCTGCTCGGTAGGCTCGGAATTCGTAACGGCGATATGCTTCGAACGATCAACGGCTTCGACATGACCAGCCCCGACACGGCTCTCGAGGCCTATTCGCGGTTGCGTACGGCCGACGCCCTCACCCTAGCGGTGAAGAGGCAGAACAAAGAAATGACCATCGAATACGCCATTCAATGAGGCGGTTGTAGGGAATCCGAGGCGGGAAATCATCGTGAAGTTACGAAAACAGCTTGTGTGCTTGGTCGTTGGATCGCTGCTGCTCAGTACGGGACACGAAGCAGTCGCTCAAGAAGACGAAGCGAAACCCAAAGTACCCCCGCCGGCTAGGATTCCGACCTTGCCGGTCCCACTCCGGTCGGCTCCAGAACCGAAAGCCGAAGCCGAGAAGGACGAAGAAGTCGACACGGTCGTCCAGGGCACCGAGGACCTCGAGCTGCCGCAGTTCGAGACTGGGGTCGAGTTCAAGGCAATGTCTCCTCGGACGAAAGTCACATTCAACTTGGAGGACGCCGACCTATCCGATCTGGTTCGATTGATCTCGAACATGACGGGACGACGCTTCATTCTTCCAAGCAAGCTGCGAACGATTAAGGCGACCGTGTTCGCTCCGACCAAAGTCACCGTCTCAGAAGCCTACCAGGCGTTCCTCTCCGTCCTCGAGGTCAACGGCTACACGATCGTTCCCGCCGGCCGGTACCTAAAGATCGAAGAGTTGGCGGGGTATCGAACGAACCACGATTCCGCTCTACGAGGACGGAAGCGTCGTTCCTGCCTCAGATCGCTTCGTCACGCGAATCCACCACCTCGACAACGTCTCTACCGAGGACGTCACCAGCTTGCTCGCCCGCTTCGCATCCCGTGAAGGCAATATCACGTCGTACGGACCAACCAACATGCTCATCATGACGGACACTGCGTCGCAGATCCGCCGCATGCTCAAGCTCATCGCTGCGGTCGACCTGCCAAGAAGCGGTACGCAGACTTGGATCGAGCCGATTCACTATGCGAAGGCCAGCGAGCTTGCGGCACGGCTCTTGGAGATCTTCCCAGCAGACGGCGCGACCACGTCGAAGCGGCCAACTGCCGCCCGCTCGACGGCCAAGAAGAAAGCTCTCGCCGGCGTTACGACGGTGATAGGCAGTGTGGCGGGAGAGTCCGCGATCCGAAACATCATCGCCGACGAGCGGACGAACTCCCTGATCATCATTGCAACCGAGCGCGCCTACCTGCGTATCCTCGAGATGATCCGCCAGCTCGATGTGGCACTCGAAGGCGAAGGCCGCATTCACGTCCACCATGTGCAACATGGAGCGGCCGCGGACATCGCTGGGGCGCTCACCGCGCTGGTCAGCACTGCCACCAGGCCACAACCGACGGGCGGTGCAGCTGGCCGCGCCGCTCGGCAACGGCAAGGGGCGCAAATCGTGTCGGGCTCGCTATTCGAGGGCGCCATCGCTGTCACGGCCTACGAACCGGCAAACGCGTTGGTCATCACTTCATCGCTTCACGACTACGTCGCGCTGAAACGGGTGATCGAGCGACTCGACGCGCCGCGCAAGCAGGTGTTCATCGAGGCGGTGATCATGGAGCTGGGCATAGAACGAAGCTCGGAGCTCGGCTTTTCGTTCCACGGCGGCGCCGGCAACTTCCCGACCGACGGGTCCCTCTCGCTGTTTGGATTCAACGCGCCATCGTCGATCGACATCACCCAGAACAACTTGACCGGCCTCGCACTCGGGGTGCGCGGACCGACCATTGAGAACTCTCAACAGTTGGTTGGTTTCTCGGTTCCGGGTTTCGGCGTGGTGGTGACGGCACTCGCTTCTACAGGTGACGCGGATGTCCTCTCGACACCGCATATCCTCGCGATGGACAACACCGAAGCTGAGATCAGCGTCGGCGAGAACATTCCGCTTCAAACCAACGGTGTGGCGCCGGGCACCTTCGGCGGTCTCGGAGGCCTCGGCGCGCTAGGCGCCGCTGGGGCGGGTCAGGACCTCGGCGCTATTGCCGGGTTGGGTGGTTTCGGCAGCGTCGCCCGTCAAGACGTGGGCACTACGATTCGAGTCACCCCGCACATCAACGATAACAACGAGATTCGCCTGGAGATCGAGGAAGAGATCTCTGAGCAAGGCGCGACCTCGGGCACGTTGGGCGTCGTTTCGATCAACCGTCGGACCGCGCGAACCGAACTCATGGTTCGGGATCAACAGACGATCGTCATCGGCGGCCTGATGCGTGACGCGATCCAGAACTCGGAAGACAAGGTTCCCGTCCTTGGCGACATCCCGATTCTCGGTGCTCTGTTCCGAAAGACGACCAAGCAGAAGCGCAAGACCAACCTGTTGCTCATTCTGACGCCCTACATCATCCGAGATCCGGGCGATCTTCGCGAGATCTTCGAGCGCAAAATGCAGGAACGGCAGCAGATGATCGACCGCTACTTCGTCTTCGGCGAAGACAAGTTTACACCCCACATCGACTACTCGCGCACACGTGGCGTGGTCTCCGAGATCATCAACGAAATCGACACGGTCGAAGAAGAGATTCGGCTCGCTCGGGCAGCGGAGCTCGAACCGCCCCCCGACCACGTTCCACGCGCGCCGATCGGGCCATACGTACCGGCGGAGCCCCAACTCGAAGAAGATGTCCTGGTGATAGGACCATACGGGGAAGAGGCCATGGAAGAGATCGAGCTGAAGGCCGAGGAGCCGACGGCGGCCGATCGACAAGAGGGCGGCGGCGCGCCACCGCCGCCTGTCGTGGTCCCGGAGGAAACGGGGGTGACTCCGGAACCGGAGCCTGAGCCCGAACCCGAGGAACCCGAGATCCTCGAGCCGGAGACGGAAGCCGAGTCGGCGGCAGCGGCTGAAGAGCCCAGCGAGCAGGAACCGCCACCCAGTCCCGCCAACGAAGGGGTCGAGGACTGATATGAGCTTCCAGCAGCGTTATATTGGAGAGATCTTGGTGCGCCGCGGCGCGCTCGAGCCCAATCAGCTCGAAAGCGCGCTCGAAAACGCCGCCGAGCGCGCGGTCGATCTTCGTGACTTCCTCGTTGCGACCCACGTCGTCGAGGATGGCAAGGTTGTGCGTGCCCTTGCCGATGAGGTGGGTATCGAGTTCATCGAAAAGATCGCGGCCGACCAGATCCCCGAGGAGCTCATCGATACGGTTCCGATCAATTTTGCGCGCCAGAACCGAGTTCTCCCGTTGAGCCTATCCGACAGCACCGTTCGCGTAGCGGTCGCGAACCCACTCGACCTCTTTCCCATCGATGATCTCCGAATTCTGCTGGACAAGACGATCATCCCGGTTGCGGCGTCCGAAGAGGCGATCGACGACGCGATCAACCGTGTCTACGAGCGCAAGGATGAAACCGCGCTGGCCGAGGCCAAAGACGGGGAAGAAGTCGAGGAGCTCCGCGATTTGATCGACATGACCGACGAAGCGCCGGTCATCCGCTGGGTCAACAACTTGTTCTACACCGCGGTCAAAGAGCGAGCTTCCGACATTCACATCGAGCCGACCGACGAGAAGGTGGTCGTTCGGTATCGCATCGACGGACGGCTCGTGCCACGAAAAGAAGCCAACCGAGGCTTCCTCGCGTCGATTGTCAGCCGCGTCAAGATCGAGGCCGGTCTCAACATTGCAGAGAAACGCCTTCCGCAGGACGGTCGCATCACGAAGAAGATCGCTGGCAAGGTGGTCGACGTTCGTGTTTCCACCGTGCCAACGGCCAAAGGCGAGCGAGTCGTCATGCGTCTCCTCGACAAAGAGCAGATCCAGCTCAACCTGATCGACTTGGGGTTCGCACGACGCGAGCTCGATCAATTAGAGCACCTGATCGGGCGGCCGAACGGGATCGTTTTGGTTACCGGCCCGACCGGCTCCGGGAAGACGACGACGCTGTATGCTTGCCTGAACTTGATCAATACCCCCGAGAAGAACATCCTCACCGCCGAGGATCCCGTCGAGTACGAGCTTCGGGGTATTGGTCAGATGCAGGTGCAACCAAAGATTGGGCTCACCTTCGCCTCCGGCCTGAGAAGCTTCCTCCGACAAGACCCTGACGTGATCATGGTCGGTGAGATTCGCGATCGCGAGACAGCGGATATCGCCATTCACGCATCTCTGACTGGCCACCTCGTGCTTTCCACACTCCACACCAACGACGCACCAAGTGCGATCACGCGCCTCGTCGACATGGGCGTGCAACCGTACCAAATCTCCTCTTCGGTCATGGCAGTGCTTGCCCAGCGACTCGTGCGGAAACTATGTGGCCTGTGCCGGGAGCCTTACACGCCGACCCCCCAGGATCTTCTCGAGCTGGGAATAGACGCCTCCCAAGCTCAGAAGAAGCTCGATGAGCTGACGAAGGTTGCCGCGACGACTGTGCTCGGCAGCACCGACCCCGCCCTGCTCCCGGAGCCTGCAGGCCCGGGCCTGAGCAGCCTCAAGTTCTTCCACCCCGGGGGCTGCGACGCGTGTAGCGCCACCGGCTATCGAGGCCGAATCGGAATCTTCGAGATGATGTTGATCGACGAGCCGGTCCGGCGTGAGATTCTGAACAACAGTGACGCAAAAACCATTCAGCGGGCAGCGCAGCAACAGGGGATGCGACTCCTGCGTGACGATGGCGCGCGCCAGGTCATCGCTGGTGTTACCAGCGTCGAAGAAGTGCTCGCAGCGACCCAGGCCGCCGAGGTGTAAGCGATGGCGGTGTACGCGTACAAAGGCCTTGATGCCAGAGGCAAGTCGGTCAAGGGGATTCGTGATGCGGAAAGCGCCAAGGCGCTCCGCAACGTTCTGAAGCGGGATGGAATCCTGGCCACCGAGGTCCTCGAACAATCCGAGGCGGCCAGAAAGGCCGCGCGCGACATCGACTTCCGGAGACTGTTTCGCAGGGTTTCGACATCGGATGTGGCCATCGCGACCCAGCAGCTCGCGGTCCTCTTGCGTTCGGGCGTACCGCTGGTCGAAGGGCTGAGCGCCCTCATCGACGAGCTCGATCAGCCAGAGCTCAAAACGGCTTTCACCGATACTCGCAACCAGGTCAACGAAGGCGTGACGCTCGCCGACGCGATGAAGGCGCACCCCAAGGTCTTCCCGACGCTGTACGTGAACATGATCGCCGCCGGCGAGGCATCGGGCACGCTCGAAGAGGTGCTCGCACGGCTCGCCGAATTCTTGGACGATCAAACGCGGCTACAAAGCAAGGTACGAGCCGCGCTGGCATATCCGTTGGTCATGGCAGTCGTCGTGGTTCTGATCCTGTTTCTCATGATGTCCGTCGTCGTTCCGAAGGTCACCGCGATCTTCGAGAACTTCAACCAGTCGTTGCCCTGGTACACCAACTTGCTGATTTGGGTCAGCGAAGTGTTGAGCAGCTACTGGTGGTTGCTCGGAGCTCTCCTCGGAGGCGGTATCTACTGGTTTCGGCGCTGGCGCAACACCGAGGAGGGTCGCAAGAAGTGGGACATCTTCGTACTCGAAGTCCCTCTCATCGGGCCCCTGATGACCATGGTCGCGGTAACCCGTTTTTCCCGAACCTTGGCGACCTTGCTCGCGAGTGGAGTGCCGGTACTCACCGCGATGGACATTACACGGAACGTGCTTGGCAATACCGAGTTGATGCGTGTCGTCGAAAACGCTCGCGAGAGCGTCCGTGAGGGCGAGGGCATCGCGAAACCTCTCCGGGAGGCAGGACGCTTTCCGCCGATGGTCACGCACATGATCGCGGTGGGTGAGCAGTCGGGCCAGCTCGAGGAAATGCTCATCCATGTGGCAGACGCATACGACCAGCAGGTTGAGGTCCGCGTGGGCGCGATGACTTCGATCTTGGAACCGCTGATGATCGTGGTCATGGGTGCCGTCGTGGGCGGGATCGCCTTCGCCATCCTGATGCCTCTACTCCAGCTCAACGAGATGATTCAGTGAGGGACTATCGTGGCTCGTCGACGACAAAGAGAACGAATCTCACTGCCTTGGGAAAGGCGTGGTGGTCGTTGGCGAGGAGCTCTGAGCAACCCTCGTTGGCAAGCGCTGCTCGGGCTGGTGCTGATCCTCGTGGGGGCGGCAGGGTTCATTCAGTACACGCAGCATCGAATACGGGTCCGCAACACCGAGGTAGCGATCGCCCAAATGAAGCAGGCGATCGATCGGTTTCGGGCCGACGTGGGGCGATGCCCGAACTCCGAGGCGGAGCTGCTTCACCCCCCACGCTCTCAGAAGCACTATCTCGACTCGATGCCCGAAGGACGGCTGGGGCCGGCCCCTTGCCGTTCGATGTCCCGGCTATTTCGAGGGAGAAGCCGAGGTAATCTCCGCGGGCCCGAGCGGCTCGCTCTTACGAGACGACAACCTTCAATGACGCAAACGGGAGGCTCCATGCCCAGGACAATCGATTCACGCCGACGACGGCGACTAGCACGACGGAAGCGACGCGAGGGCATGACGCTCATCGAAATCATGATCGTCATCTTCATCATCGCGATGATCGGGACCGGCGTTGCAGTGGCAGTCTTGCCGCAGCTGCAAAAGGCCCAGATAAAGAGCACGCAGGTCGACGCCCAGGCACTACGGTCCGCGGTCATGCTCTACGTCGCGGACAACCCACGAGGATGCCCGACGGTCGAAGACCTGGTGAGCGAGAGGTACCTCGACGGATCGAAGAGAACCGCAGACGCGTGGGACACCGAGTTTCAGGTGACCTGCGAAGACGGAGACGTCACCGTCATTTCCGCGGGCCCGGACCTCGAGTTCAACACGGAGGACGACATCTAAAGCCATGCGCCCTCGAACTTCAACCCGACCCGGCGGCGGCTTCACCTTGATCGAAGTGATCTTGGTGGTCGCGATCATGGCCGTGGTGATCACTGGGGCGAGCTTCGGGGTGGGCGCTCTTACCAGGACTCGACTGCGATCCGCATCGTTCAAAGTGATGAGCGCAGCGCAGTACGCCTACAACCGGTCGATCACACACGGCACCACCACACGGCTTCAGTTCGACTTCGAGAAGAACACCATGGCGGTCGAAGAAACCGAGATCCCGGTGACGATCGCCAACTATGAGCAGCTCGAATCCAACGCAGGGGAGGGGCTGTGGATCCCTGGGAGATCGCGCGAGCACGAATCGCAAAGCCTCTCGAACGCGCCCCCGCGCCCATCTCGGCGTTTTCACCGATCACCACCCCCAGCGGAAAGCCGATCAAGCGCTACCAGCCCCAACCCATCGGCGACGGGATCGTGATTCACGCACTGTTGACGCCCAGGGACTCCCAGCCGCGCACGGCCGGCGAAGCGGGGGCGTACTTCTTTCCAGGAGGAGTAACGGAGCACACCGTCATCCAACTGAAGGACGCAAGCGAGACCATCTACAGTGTGGAGATCCACCCCCTGACCGGGGAGGGACGCATCTATCCCTATGCGTACGAGCCCTTGTCCGATCTCGATGACGAAGGGGAAGTCCGGGATTCGCTATGAGGGTGAGCGCATTCACATTGCTGGAAGTCATGATCGCAGTTGCGATTCTCGGTCTCGCCTTGACGGCTATTTTTTCGAGCGAGGTCGGGGCATCCAATGTCGCACAGCGAGCCAAACGGCAGCACGTCGCTACCACTCTAGCCCGCTGCAAGATGGGCGAGATCGAGGAGGTAATCGCGATCGAAGGCCTCCCGTTGGTGGAGAAGGCCGACGACGACAACTGCTGCGAGCATGCGCCCGTCGAAGGCTATGAGTGCAGCTGGATCGTCGATCGAATCATCCTCCCCGAGCTCGGTGCAGACGATTCGGACGACGAGAGCGACGAAAGAAGCCAGAATAGTCGACGCTTGAACGAGAGCTTTGAAGCCGTGCAAGACATGCCGACCGAGCAGGTGATTTCTGGTGAATCCGGTAATCTGGCGATGATGGCGCTCCAATTGGGGTACCCGATCCTCAAACCCTTCTTCGAGGAACAGGTCCGACGAGCAACCGTGTCCGTAAAATGGACGGAAGGCGGCAAAGAACGGGGCTTCGACGTCATCCAGTTCTTGGTTTCCGAGCAGCCGGCGCGTGTCGAAGAAACCACCACTGAGGACGGCACATGAAACGAGGCTTCACCCTTCTCGAGATCCTTCTCGCGGTAACGATCCTCGCGCTGGTCGGAACTATGATCTACGGGGGGTTCGCGCAGACTGCCTTGAACAAGGCACGCGTCGAGTCCGACGTGAACCACTACCGAGCGGTTCACATGGCTCTCGAACGAATCGTTCGTGAGGTTACGATGGCATTCGTGTCGACCCACGTGAATCCATCGCTCGACCTTCGAGCCGTCCAAACGGCCTTCGTAGGCACCGACCGCGGCCAAGATGATCGGCTCGATTTCACGTCTTTCTCACACCGTCGACTCTATCGCAACACGCACGAATCCGACCAGAACGAGATCAGTTATTTCGTGACCGAGCATCCCGATCAGCCCGGCGAACGCGTCCTCGCCCGCCGCGAGCAGAACCGAATCGACGAGGACCCCAGGCGAGGCGGAAAGTCGCAGATTCTGGTGGAAGGGGTCGAGGAGTTCAACGTCGAGTACTTCGACCCGATGCTGAGCGAGTGGATCTCGAACTGGGCCACCGACGATCAATTCGCGCAGCCAAATCGACTGCCAACTCAGATACGAATCCGGCTCACCGTCAAGGATCCGCACCGACCAGGGAACACGCATACCTTCGGCACTCGGGCCTCGATCCCGATGACCTACGCCCTCAACCACGCGAATTACAACCCATGACATCGCACGGCACGGCAAAACGCAACAAGCGCTCGGAGGAAGGCGTCGCTCTCATCGTGGCGATCACCACGGTGGCGATCCTCACGGTGATGCTCGCAGACATGCATCAGACTACGGGTACCGCGTTTGCAGTTTCTACGGCGCAGCGTGACGCGCTACAGGCAGAGTACTTGGCGAAGAGCGCGACCAACCTGACGAGGCTGCTGATCGCAAAGGAACCGGAGATCCGTCGATTCGTCGACCCGCTCTATCAAGCGGCAACTGGCCGTCGCGCGCCACAACTTCCCGTTTGGGACTTCGCAAACGGGATCTTGTCGCCCTTCTGCACGCCGGAGAACCAGCGAGACACGCTGACGCAACTCGGGATCGACTTTGGCGACACGATCGGTTTCGAGGATCTCCCCGGATCTTGCGACATCCTCGTGGTCAGCGAGAACGGGAAGATCAACCTAAACGATCCTCTTTTCCTCGATGGCGAGCGGGCACGCAACAACGTCGCGATGCAGCTATTCTCGCTCACGGGAGGGTACCAACCGCAAAACCCCTACGACGTGTTGTTTTCCAAGCAGGACGAAAGCGGAAACATCACCACCCGACTGGATGTGGTGTCTTCCGTCATTGATTGGTGGGACCGTGACATCCAACGAACCGACTTTGACCCAGGAGCCGCGACGACCCGCACTGGGGGCACGGGCACCGAGGACGACTCGATCTACCAATTGTATGAGGACCCCTACCGCAACAAGAACGCGCCGCTCGATTCGATCCAGGAGTTGCGATTGGTACGTGGCTTCAATGACGATTTTTGGGCGACGTTCGTCGAGCCGGTCCCGAACGACCCCGAATCACGAGTAGTCACGATTTACGCATCGGGTCTCGTGAACATCAACGAGGCCAGCCCTGAGGTGCTCCTCGCGCGGTTTTGCGCCGAGGTTCCGGAAGCTACGCTGTGTACGGACCCTCTCGAATCGATCAAGTTCACGCAGATCCTCGGCACCGTGCGGATGCTGATCCCGATTCCCATGTTCACGCAGCCCAACGACTTCATCGGCTTCATCGAAGGCAAAAGCGGGCAGAGGGACCTCTACGGGATGATCCAGGGATTCCTGGGCGAAGAGAGCGAGCTTCTTTTCCTTCCAGTCGAGATAACCGACGAGCAGCGCGAAGCCCTCAATCGAGTTTTCGCGACTTCCGCTCAGATTTTTACCATCGTGGCGACGGGACAAGTTGGGCACTCCCAGGTGCGTATCGAGTCGGTCGTCAACTTCCACGCGCGATGGGTTCCACCACCACCGAACGCCGGGCGGATGCCGGGTTTGGGGGTTTTCCACTACTATCGGGTGAATTGAGATGTCGTTGGTTCTTGGGTTAGAAGTGACACCGCGGGCGGTCCGAGGGGCATTCATGAGGACGACCCTGCGCGGGTTTGAAATGGAGCGCTACGCCGAGGCCGCGCTGCCCTCGACCGAATCCGAGTCCACGGTTGAGGTGCTTCGGACAGCGGTCCGGGAGGTCATCGGCGAAAGCGCGCGAGCCCCGGATCGGATCATCGCTGCGCTCGACGGACAGTCGGCCTCCCTCCGCCTGATCGAGTTGCCGGCGGGGATCGAAAAGAAGATCAGCGAGGTGTTGCCCGGCTTACTCGAATCGGTGCTGCCATTCGAAATCGAGGACGCGGTCATCGACTATCAAGTCGTCGGTCGCGATGGGACCAACGTTCGGATCATGGCTGTCGCCGTTCCACGCGACAGGGTCGCCGCCCGGCTGAGCGAGCTGCAGGCAGCTGGGGTGAGTCCCCGGGAGCTTGCAGTCGGCGCATCTGCATTCGACGGGCTCGGGCCGCTGCTACCCGAGTCGATGCGCGATCGAACGTTGCTCGTGATCGACGTGGGCCACGAGAACACCGACTTCTGCGTGCTAACTGCGGGCCAGTGTACGTTCGCACGCACAGTATCGGGAGGGATGAATCTGGTCGAGTCGGGACGGCGCGAACAGCTCGGCTCCTCACTCCAGCGGACGCTCGCAAGCTACCGGGCACAGCGTTCCGAGGAGCCCGTGCTAATCCTGCTGTCAGGCGAAACGGCTCCGATGGAGAGCGCCAGACAATGGCTTTCGAGCCAACTCGGCATCGAATGCGGCGTCGTTCCCCTGCCTTCCGCACCCGGTGCCGATGAAGAAACCCTACCGAAGTTCGCGAGGGCGGCGGCGCTTGCTGCGCGCGCCACCATGCGAAAGAAGAAACTCGACCTTCGTCAGGGCGAGTTCGCGTCGAAGGCTGCGGCAGGCCAGATCCGCAAGAACCTCCGCCTCATCGCGATTTGCGCCGCGGCGGTGATGCTCTCGTTCAGCGTCTCCCTGTTGGCCCGCTATCGAGTCGCGAAAGCCGAGCATGAACAGCTCGTGGAGAAGCTCGGCTCGGTGAGCGAAGATCTCTTGGGGGAGGAAACTCGAAGCGCCGTGCACGCGCGAGAGCTCCTCACCGCGGGCCCGAGAGTGGACGACCCCTTACCCCGATTCGACGCATATGACGTATTGGAGGCGATCTCGGAGAGCGTTCCGGTCGAGATTCAACACGACACACGACGACTTCTCATCGAGATCGACGACGAAGGCGACAGTGGTCGGTTCGAGATGCAAGGAACGGTGGGATCCATCGCTGAGCGCGATCGAATCGTCGAACAGCTTCAAGAGCATCGATGCTTCGCTGAGGTTGAGAAGGGCTCCATTTCGACCGCTGCGGAAGATCGCAAGGACTACAAGCTCGTCGTCAAGATCAAATGCCCAAGTGGACCTGTGACCGCCGATGAGGGAGGCTGAGATGGCTTTTGGTGACGCGTTCGACAATATTCAGGGTTGGTTCGATACGTTGAACCAACGCGAGCGACGCCTGCTCGCTCTGATGGGCTCGGTGTTCGCCATCATGGCGGTTGTCGTACCGATGTACCTGATGTTGGCGACCATCTCGGACATCGAAACTGAGAACACCGATATCAACAGAGTTCTGAACGACATCTATCGATCGGAGGGCCGCCTCGAGCAACAAAAAGCGGCGCGGCGCGCCGTCGACCGCCTCTACAACCGTAAGACTCCGTCGCTCGGGGGTTTCCTAGAGGAGAGTGCCCAGGAATACGGGGTCAGCGGGCTGTCTATTACTGACCAACCCAAGCTCGACATGGGCGACTACAGCCGTCGTTCAGTTCGCGTATCCTTGCCGAACGTGGAGCTTCGGCCTGTGATCGACATGCTGGCGGACATCAAGAACAGCTCCTATCCAGTCGCCATCGAGCGAATTCAACTCGACGGAAGACGGCGGAGCAAGAGCTACAGCGCCAAGCTCACCGTCAATGCCTACGATCGCGAGGATGGCGCCCTGACCGGGCAGGAGTAGTCCATGGTCGAGATTCCCTGGAAGAAGTTCCCCACGAAGTTACCCGAGATTTCCTGGCAGAGCGCTCTCAGATGGGCGGGGTACCCCGCGTTCTTCATACTCTGCTTCGTCGTCTTCGCGTATTGGACCTTTCCCTACGAGCGTCTGCGCGACCGACTCATCGAAGAGGCCGGCGAGCGCGGTTACGAGCTCGAGATCATCGATCTAGGTCCCTCGAGACTGAGCGGCGTTACACTTGAGGGGGTGCGACTGGTGCTGCCGGGCACGGGGGACGAACCACCTGTCGACATCCTGTTTGACGAGCTAACCGTGCGGGTTTCGCTCTTGTCGGCCCTATCCGATACCAAGTCGTTCAGCTTCGCCGCGGAGCTTGCCGGCGGGGACACCCAGGGAGACGTCGCGATTGGAGAAGACAACTTCGAGGTCGAGGCGCAGTTCTCGGACATCGAGCTCAAGCAGATCCCGGCTCTCCGAAGATTCACGATGATCCCGGTCACTGGGAAGCTCGACGGCGAGATCGCGTTGACGATGCCCGGAGAAATCAGCGAATCGAATGGAAGCGTCGCGCTGACGATCGAGGCTCTGAGCCTCGGCGACGGCGAGACCAAGGTCGACATTCCCGGTTGGGGCGGGCTCACGCTCGACGAGGCCGACGCTGGAAATCTGGAGATCCAAGCCACCATCGAAGACGGGACAGTCGACATCGAGAGCTTCAAAGCCGACGGTGAAGACCTGAAGCTCGAGGTGGTCGGCAACGTCAGGCTCGCCCGGCCGATGAAGCGATCGCAACTGAACTTGATGCTCAGGGCCAAGATCGAGGACGCCTACAAAGAGCGCAGCCCCAAGATTGCGACCATGATCGAGATTGTCTCCGCGGGTGATGCCTACAAGGCCGCCTTGGCCCCCGATGGATCGCTCCAATACAAGGTCACCGGGTCGCCCGCGGGGCGTATGCGGCCACAAGGTGCGGGGAATCAACCCTTCCAAGCACCGGCATTGACCGCCAAGTGACATCGCTGACTGGACGGCCCAGGGGTTCGTGCCCTAGAGATCGCCCTCACGACCCAAGCTCATGATCGAAAACGAAGATCTGCCAGACGAAATCGACGAACCGCAGGATGTCGAGGTGCTCGACCGACTGTCCGATCAACCTGCGGAGGGCGCAGACGCGTTGGTCGCGTCGTCTTCAGCCTTGTCCCGACGTGACCCCCTCGGGACCTACATGCGTGACGTCCAACGTTACTCGCTTCTTTCGAAGGAAGAGGAGCACGACCTCGCCGTGCAGTATTTCGAAGAAGGAGACGTCGAAGCTGCGAAGCGGCTCGTCACTTCGAACCTCCGCCTGGTCGTCAAGATCGCCTACGGCTATCGCCAGGCCTACAAACACATCCTCGACCTCGTACAAGAGGGGAACATCGGCCTAATGCAGGCCGTCAAGAAGTACGATCCGTACAAGGGCGTGAAGCTATCGAGCTACGCGGCCTGGTGGATCCGCGCATACATCCTTCGCTATATCCTCAACAACCATCGACTCGTGAAGGTCGGAACGACGCAGGCACAGCGCAAGCTCTTCTTCAACCTGCAAAAAGAAAAGGCACGGCTTTCAGCAATGGGGATCGAGCCGACGGCGAAAGTGATCGCCGAGCGGTTGAACGTTCCTGAGCGGGACGTCGTATCGATGGATATGCGCCTCGCGGCCGGCGACGCTTCGCTCGACGCGCCCGTGGGAACGTCCGAGGGGCGCTCGGTTGCGAGGGTCGAATTGCTCCCTGCGGAGGGCGAGAGCGTCGACGAGGCTCTCGCGGACGCGGAGCTTGGCGACCAATTTACGACCAAGATCCAGGAGTTTGGCAGGACCCTGGAAGGGAAAGAGGCGACGATCTTCCAAGAACGCCTGGTCGCCGAGGACCCCAAAACGCTACAGACCCTGGGGGACGGTTTCGGGGTCAGCCGGGAGCGGGTTCGCCAAATCGAAAAGCGCCTACTGAAGAAGCTCAAAGAGTATTTGCGGGATGAGTTGGGAGAGACTGTGCTCGAGGTGTACGAGTCGCCGTAGCGTGGTAACGCGCCATCATGACTGGGTGTTTATCGGTTGTAGCGACGCCCATCGGATGCCTCGAGGACATCACTCTTCGGGCGCTCCACATGCTCGGAGAAGCAGACGCGATTCTCGCCGAGGATACACGGCACACGCGGACCCTATGCTCGAAGCATGGGATCCGCACACCGCTCCGCTCGTTCCACGAACACACCGACGCCGCAAAAGTCGACCTGCTCGTGGAAGAGCTGGTCGCGGGGGCCCACTTCGCGCTCGTGAGCGACGCGGGCACGCCCGTCGTGAGTGATCCGGGCGCGTACCTCGTGTCGCGTGCGGCCGAGGCTGGCGTCATCGTCGAGGCGATCCCCGGTCCAAGCGCGGTGTTGGCGGCCTTGTGCGTGGCGGGCTTTCCCGTGCGTCGGTTCACGTTCGAGGGCTTCGTGCCGAAGAGCGGTGGCGAACGCGAGGAGGCCCTTGCCCGGATCTCGCAATCGCGAATCACGAGCGTGCTGTTCGAGTCACCCTATCGCATCCACACGACGCTCGAAGACCTCGAGCGAGTACTGAAAGGCGACCGACGAATCACGCTTTGTCGAGAGCTGACGAAGATGCACGAGCAGACCATCCGAGGAACGGTCGACGAAATCCGCGCGGAGCTCGCAAACCCCGCACGGGGAGAGATCACCTTGGTGATCGAGGGAGCGTCCGGGGGAACAGTCGAAAAGGACGTCGACGTTCGCGCACTCGTCGTCGATTGGAAACGCGACGGTCTCTCGACCAAGGAAATGACCCAGAGGCTTCAAAGAGATGCAGGCTGGAAGCGGAACAAGGCCTACCGCGCCGTTCTGGAGGCGCTCCGCTCCACGTCTTCGTAGTCGTGATCGTGGTCGTGGTCGATCCGACGATCACGACCACGACCACGACCACGATCACGATCACGACTACGACCGGGAGACCGCTCAACCTGCGGAAGTGGGCAGCGTCATGCATACGCGGAGGCTTCCTGCGGTCCCAGCCTCGGTCCAAATACGACCCCCTTGGGCCTCGATGATGCTCCGCGCAACCGATACTTCCAAGCCGAGTGCGTCGGTGCGCGAGGACGGTCGCTCGAGTCGCTCGACGACCGCAAGCGTGTCCGCCGACGAGTCTTTGAGGTGGGTCATCAGATCGAACTGCACGAAACCCTTGCCCACTTGGTCGCGACGAGGGGGACCTACGCGAAGGGACACGTCGGTACCGGACGAGCGCATGACGAGAACGACGAGGCCTGCCAGCGCATGGATGGTCCGATGGCGGTCGACGAAAACACGAGGAAGCGAGTCCGCAACCTCCCCGACCACCGACTTCCCTTCCGCCCGGGGTCGCACGAAGCTCGCTGCTTCTGACACGAGTTCCGAAGGCGCTACCCATTGCTGCTGAAGCCGAAGTGTGCCCGCCTCGACCCGCGCCTGATCGACGACCGTGGCCACTAGTCGCAACAGTCGCTCGGCGCTAGCTCGGATCGTACGCACGCTCCGCTCCTGCTCCGCGTTGAGCTCGCCATCCGCTCCGCTCAGCAACATGTCAGAAAAGCCGGTGACCGAATTGAGCGGATTCCGAAGCTCGTGCCCGAGCGCCCCAAGAAAGCGCGCGCGTTGCCGCTCGGGAACCTCCGGATCAGCAGAATGCGCTTCGATTGTCTCTTGAATCGAAGCAGCAACCGGGGTCGCTGGAAGCGCAGTGCCAACAGGTGCGGAGGGAAAGCCGGAGAGCACTTCTAGGGAACGCGCAACTCGGATACTCGTGACGAGAGCAGCAACGAATATCAGGATCGCACCCAGATACCGGTGCTCCTGTGCCATCAGGATCCACACCGAGGTGAAGTAGACAGCAGTCAGGACTGCCACCCAACGAAGCGTCACGATACACCAGCCGTTGGCAGCCGAATTACGAATCGCGCAGGATCGTCTCCGTGATAAAGCGACCCTCCGTAAAGCGCGATCACCTCGGAAGTAACGGCGACCGGCCAACGACGGATCTTCAGCGGATCTTCGGACGCCAACACTTCAGCCGGCGTCGGAAGCGCGTCGAGAGTAAGCCGCCCGGAAGGCACGGCGGCTACGGACAGCACGACATGATCCTCGGAGTGACCGACCTCGAACTCGATTGAGGCTTCTCGATTGTCCGTCGCGAGAAAGTCAGCGAGCACCAGGACGCATCGTCGAAGACGCGTCTCGTCCGTGGCGACCAGGCAGGGTTCGTCCGAAACAGAAACGGTAGCTCTCCGTTTGCCTGCCCAGAGTTGCAACGCTTCGTTGGCGACGCGCTCGACCACGTCCCTCGCGTCGACCGGATCGACGTCGGGCTTCAGATCCCCGGTCGCGAGCTGCGATAGGTCGAGAGCGCTGTCTAGAAGGACCCGAAGCTTGATGCCCGATGCCCGAATGATCTCGAGATCCTCTTGCTGGGACTCGTTGATGTCGCCGTCGATCCTCCCGAGAAGGACGTCGGAGAAACCAAGCACCGCATTCAACGGAGTCCGAAACTCGTGACGAAGCGCCATCAGGTAGTCGACGTCATCGTAGGGGTCGGGTCGCACCGAGCTCGGCACTGAGGTCGAGATTGGGGGCTCCGCGGTTGGAAGCGATGGTGGATCGGATTGGTTGGCTGTAGCCGGTCGCGCCGCCGAACGCGCAATGGCCGTCATGAGCAGGACACCAACCGAAGCCAGCGGAACGAAAACGGCGGCGGACGAGAGGCCCCAAGCCTCCTGCGTCAACCACAAGCCGACCCCCGTAGCCGCCGAAAGAGCCCCGGTGAGCACGCCAAACCTCGCGGTGACGACTCCAAGCGCGTGCGGCCCTTGCCCCGCCGATGACGTCCTCACAAAGAACGTCCGATCTCGACCTCGGGAACACGCCGCGACCCCTCGTCTCGCAACCGCAGCGCCAGATCGATACGCGCCGCGGCGTTGATCAGGCCGAGATGACTGAAGGCCTGCGGAAAATTGCCGAGCAACGTATGCGACGCGGGCTCGATCTCCTCCGCAAGCAGGCCGAGGTGATTGGACGCTTCGGCATGGGCGACGAACACACGCTGCGCTTCATCGACCTGGCCGGCCATTGCCAACGCTTCAGCTAGCCAAAATCCACACAGAATGAACGCGCCTTCCTCGCCGCCAACCCCGTCATCGGTGCGGTATCGGTAAAGAAATGGGTCATCGCCAAGCTCAGCTCGAATCCACTCGATCGTGCGCAGCACGCGGTCGTCGGTCGGAGGCAAGAAACCATGAATGGGGAGCAGCAGAAGCGACGCGTCTGGATGGTCATGGTCGTAAGCAGCGACGAAACGGCTTCCCGTACGATCCATCCCACGCGTACATAGCTCGGCGTGAAGCTCGTCGGCGACTTGTCGCCATTGCCGCTGCAGCTGGAGCTCGCCAAACAAAGGCGCGAGTTCGGCGCCGCGTTGCAAAGCAAGCCAACTCATCAATTTCGAATGCACATTGTGGCGCTTGCCACCGCGCGGCTCCCAAATCCCGTGGTCGGTTTCGGCCCAAGTCGCAACTACGTTCTGCACGACTTCCCGAAGCCGGCGCCATCCCCGTACCGTCAGAGAACCCCCACCCCGTTCGTAGACGTAGGCAGCATCCATCAACGCGCCGGCGGTATCGAGCTGGAGTTGATCCCGTGCGCCATTCCCAATTCGGACGGGACGCGACCCCTTATAGCCGCCGAAGTGCTCCAGTATCTCCTCGTCAGGAACACGGCCACCGTCGACCGTGTATATGATGTGGAGCTGTCGGTCGCGCTCGAGCGTGTCTCGAACGAAGTGGAAGAATTCGCGCGCCTCTCGATCGCAACCGAGGAGGTTCGCAGCGCGGACACCCATCGCCGTGTCGCGGATCCACGTGTACCGATAGTCCCAGTTTCGGACCCCGCCAATCCATTCGGGAATCGAAGTACTAGGCGCCGCGACCATGGCTCCCGTCGGCGCATGCATCAGAAGTTTGAGGAGTAACGCCGACCGGGTGACGTGATGGCGCCAGGGCCCGTCGTACCGAAGTGTTCGCGACCAGTCGCGCCACCGATTGCGGGTCGTGCGAAGCAACTCAAACGGCCGGTAGGCCAAGATCGACTCCGACTCCGAGGCGTTCCAACTGATCACGACCCATCCGCGCTCACCGGCCTTCAAAGGAAACACAGCCTGGACTCCGCCTTCGGGCCGAGGCTCCCACTTGCCGACACCGCCGAGCACCGCCACGAGCCTCTCACCAGAGGCCCCTTTCGCTAGAGCGGAACGCCCATCGATGTCGAAGGTCACTTCGCCGCGTCCGTAGTCGAACCGAGGATCGAACACGACTTTGACGGTCGCGTTACCTTCGACGCACTGAACTCGCCGGTGGACCTCGTGGATGGCAAGGCGGGGATCGTCCGCCCACGGCATGTAGTCGGTGAGGCGAACTGTCCCGTGTCCCTCGATTTGGAAGAGGGTTTCCAGAACGTTGGTGTCGGGATCGTAGCGCTGGAGACTCTCGAACGGATAGTCAACGGGCGTGATCGAAGTCGATCCGCCATTGTCTTCGTCGAGCAGGGATGCAAACACGCTCGGGCTGTCGAAGCGCGGCAAGCAAAGCCAGTCGATGGCGCCATCAGCGCGAACCAAGGCAGCAGAGAATCCGTCGCCGATCAGCCCGTGGTCCGCGATGGACAGGGCATTCCGTGACGTCTCGTCGACGAAGATGAAGGGTCGGTTGAGACGTTTGGCCGCGCTGTACAGATCCATGCGCCCGGGAGAATAGCAGATCGTGCGCTTTGGAACGCGCATGCTAGACGCCCAAAGTGGAGCGGAGAAAGACGCGGTGGGGTCTACCCCTCGTTTTGGTGGTACTGACCTTCCTGTCGACTTTCTACGTTGGAGCGGGAATGGTCCTCGGTCATCCCCCCTCGTCGCTCGAGGAGCTCGGCGCGGGATGGGTGTTCTCGCTGCCGTTGATGGGGATCCTGCTCGCCCACGAGTTCGGGCATTTCTTTGCCGGCATGTACCACCGAGTCGATGTTTCCCTCCCACATTTCATCCCGGTGCCTTTCTTTCTACTCGGCACGATGGGAGCCATCATTCAGATCCGCGAGCAAATCCGATCGCGAAACGCGCTGCTCGACATCGGAGCCGCTGGCCCGCTAGCGGGCATGGTCGTCGCCATTCCCGTCGTGATTTACGGCATCGCGACATCGCCGATCGAGGCGCTTCCCGACGGAAACTACATGATCGAGGGTCGGTCGATTCTCTACCTCGGGCTTCTCTACGGGCTCAAGGGCCCGATCCTCGATGGCTACGACATCATGTTGACCCCGACCGCGCTGGCTGGTTGGGCAGGGCTTCTCGTTACCATGATCAACCTGTTGCCATTCGGACAACTCGACGGCGGCCATGTGGGCTACGCGCTCTGGGGTCGCCGTCAGGACAGGATCTCCCGCTACGTCATTCGCCTCCTTCCCGCGTTGGCTCTGCTGGTGTGCGTCGCGTACGGTGTTCCGACCTACCTCGAGGGCGAGCGTGGTGACCGGCTGATCTACGACGCAAGCGCCGGCCTGCAGTGGCTCGTGTGGGCGTTCGTCTTGTGGATCCTCACGCGGGCCACGGGAGCCGACCATCCCCCCACAGAAGATTCCGCGCTCTCCCCGCGACGCCGCATCGTCGGCTGGTTAACCCTTTCGCTCTTCGCGCTGCTGTTCATGCCGGTCTGGCTCCGGGTGCAGTAGGAAATTTCACCGAAGGCGCGGAATTTCTTAGGGTCGGGCCATGTCTGCGAGGCGTGGTGTAGGACTGTTGTTCGTCGTGTTTGTGACCCTTGGTGCGTCCTCTTCGGCGGAAGCGTGGACTCGGACCGTCGTCAAGAGCGCAGACGCCACGGTCGATGTCGGCCCGGACGCGTCGATGAGCGTGCTGCTCAAGCTCGATGTCGAGGTCCACGCGGGCTGGCTACACGAGCTCGAGCTCGCCGGACTCGGACCCGACGTGGAGATCGACCGACGCAGGCCTCCGTATCTCCGCTCCGACGACGGCGAGATCTATCGTCCAGAAGCCGAAATCACCGAGGACGGTCTCATTCGACTCTCTTTCGAGCGGCGGGGCGCCCCCCGCAAGGGCGAATACCGCGTGCTGCTCCGGTATCGAACCCATGGCAAAGCTCGACCCCTCGACGACGCCGACAGCGCACGGCTCACGTGGACGCTTCCCGCATGGGAGACCGGACTCCACGACGTGTCGGTGAAAATCCGCGCACCAAGAGGCGCGTCGGTCCCCCATGAGCAGCAGGATATGGGCCCTGGCGTGGAGCTCGGCATCACCAAGAGGTCAAACTTCACCCAACTCGAATGGAGACGCATCCACCTCCCGAGACACACGCCCTGGAAACTCACCTTCGACGTGCCCGCGAGCGCACTGACTCTGCCCCCCGCGGCGCCCGATGACCCCGAACCCCCGGGGTTCCGACCCCTCGATGTCGAGGAACACCACTCTCTCCCGTGGGCGGTCGCGCTGCTGGCGTGTCTGACCCTTGTCAAGCGCCGTTCGATCGAGATCCGCTTCGGTCCGGGCGGCCATCTCGTTCGTACATCCTGGGCGCTCGTTCTCGCGGTGACCGCCGCGTTGGTCGGGTTGAGCGCGTGGCTTGCGCCCCACGACATCATCTGCGCGATTCCACTCCTCGCATTCGCGCTTCACCGCCCGACGAAACCAAACACCCTCCCGCTCGAACGAGCGTGGCAACCGGCCACACCGACACGGGACCATGAACGGGAAACACTGCCGACCGACCTACTCGATGGAACCACCCCGGCGGGCCTGGTCGTCCTGGCGGCCTCGTTCGCCGTCTTGATCCTGCTCGATCAGCCATTCGCCGCCCTTTTCCTCCTGCCGGTATTCTTCACCGGAACCCGTCAGCACACGTCGCCAACAGCCAAAGAGTCAGCCGAAAAGCTTCGCGTGTTCATCTCGGACCTACGACTCCCCCCAGAAGCCCCTCCGATGAGCTTCTGCTGGGAGACGTGCGAACGAGGCACTCCACGATGTCGCGTCTTTCTCCCGACGGAGCGAGCCGGTCTTCTGAGCCTTGGCTTCGTGGTGACCACGCGAATGGTGGGCTTTGTAGCGCGTCGCAACGTGATGCTCCTCGTTGAGACGCGCACGCAATCCGACGCCGACGATCTCGCCCGACGGCGAACCAGCGCCGACCCAGACTTCCGCAGCACGAATGGCCGGATCGGAAGGCTGGTCGAATGGGAACCCGACACGATGAGCTTGATTCGTGCCCTCACTTGCCGAGCGCCGACCAAGCCCGCAAGAGCTTCCAAAGGTACCTGGCTTCTGCGCGAACTCAGCGAAAGCCAGCCCAAAGCGGCGTGATGCTAGCGGCTGAGTCGCGCGGACAGCGGGTCGAGAATCTGGTCAACGCGCTTCAACTCGCGGACTACGTCCTCGTCATCGAACTCGATCTCGTCGATCAAGGCTTCGTGAACGGCGTCGTAGAGCCAGTTGCTCGACTCGGTGTCGCCGATGCAGGCCGCGGCCTGATGCCCTTGATGATTGAGCTTCGGAAACTTGTCGACCACTTTCTCTAGGACGACGACGCGATCCCCGAGGTAATCGCGCATGGCCTCGAGCTCGTCGGAAAGCGGCTCCAACATCTCGGGCGACTCCGAGGCGTAGCGTTCGAATGCCTCCGGAGCGCTGGCTCGAACCCGATCGAGCATCAAACGGATCACCAAAACGTCGCCCAAGTGCCGGAGCACCCCGCGGACTCCGGGGATCGCGCCAGTAGAGGAGAGCACGTGCAGAAGACCGCCGGCCGCCGCGATCCGACTCTCATCGTCGATCTCGGGGTCTTCGACTATTCGCAAGACAGACTTCAGGTCCTGACTGAAGCGGGTCAGTGCAGGCGCCATTAGCTCCACGAAACGCTCGCGCGACATATCACCTCGGAACCAAAGAACGGCCCCGCGGGCATGTTACCTCAACTCCGGTGGGACCGGCGTCGGTTTCGATAATCTTGAACTCGACTCGCCGATTTCTCTCCCAGGCCGTGGCGTTGTGCTTGGGGTCCACCGGGCACCGCTCACCGTAACCTCCCGATCGTAGCCGGTCCTTCAGCACGCCTCGCTCGATCAGAGCGTTCATCACCGACGCCGCCCGGGCTCGTGTGAGCTTGATGTTGTATTTGTCGCTGCCACGCTCGTCCGCGTGACCTTGGATCTCCACCAGGGTGATCTGAGGATTCCCGTTCAGGGTCGCCGCCACCGCGTCTAGCAACGCAAAGCTTCGAGACTTGATGATCGCGCTGTCGGTCTCGAAGTAGACCTTCTCGAGAATGGTGATTTGCGAGTCTTCGACGATCACGAGGCCCTTGTCAGGGCAACCGTCTTCATCCTCGTGTCCGTTGTAGGTCTCAGGGTCGTTCGGACAAGCGTCGTCGACATCCAAGATCCGATCGCCGTCGTTGTCGACGTCCGGACATCCGTCCTCGTCTTGGAAACCGTCGAAGTCTTCGGGATCGTTCGGGCAGAGATCGTCTGCGTCGAGGATGCCGTCCCCATCGTTGTCGAGATCGGGACACCCATCTTCATCCTGGAAGCCGTCGAAGTCTTCGGGCTCGTCGGGGCACTCATCGACATCGTCAGGAATGCCGTCCCCGTCCCGATCGCCCTCTCGACCCTCAGGACATCCGTCTTCGTCGCGATCCCCGTCGTAGTCTTCCTTCACGAGCGGGCACGCGTCGTCGACATCGAGGATCCCGTCGCCATCGTTGTCGAGATCGGGACAGCCGTCACTATCTTCGAAACCGTCTTTGTCTTCGGGGTCGTCGGGGCAGGCATCCTTGTCGTCGTAGATGCCGTCTCCGTCCCTATCCTCGACAGCCGGCTCGTACATGAACCCGAGCAAGGCGCGTACATTGGACGCCTGGAAACCCGTCTTCGGAATTCCAGCACCCGCGCCGAAAAAGAGGAAGCTATTGCCGGCGACGAAGTACTTGAACCCACCGAGAGCCTCCATCGAGATCGTGCCTTTCGTCCCGATTTCCTGCGCGATTTGCGTCCCGTAGAAATCGATCACGAAGTCGAGCGAGCGCGCGATCCGGAAGCTCGCACCGAAACCGAAGGTGATCAGGTCGTTGTAGGTGAACTCACTGCCGGCAGTGGGATCGTCCACGGGATTGGTTGCGTTTCCGAGGGGGTCGAGCGGCTCGGAACGGCCATCCCAGATGAAGGTCGCACCTTGTCCCGAGTTCCAGCGGTAGCCAGCTTCGACCGCGAGCCGAATCTTCTCAGTGGGCAGAAACTCGAACACCGCAGTCGGCCAAAGCCCTACCCCAGGCTCTCCCGCAAACTGATCGGCCTTGGCCGTCGGAAACTGCGCGCGAAGGATCGCCGCGATCCCAAACCAACGAAGACTGAAAAGCCGCCCTTTGATGTGGATCTGTAGGTCACCGATGCCCTGTGACCGCAAGCCGCCAGGCGTATCGCCCGGGTTGTACAGACAAGTGGTCGATCCGTTCAGGCAGCTCCCCCCACGGTCCGGCGTCTGAACGGCGTCCCCCCGGAAAAAGGTGATCGGCAGCATCAGGCCGATCACCAATCGGTCGATGAGCGCGAAGTTGAAGATGAAGTTGCCGGTAAACGATTGCTTCGAAATCCGCGATTCTCGATTGCGATTGGCGGCCGTCTCGGTGTCGTCGTTTTGGAAGCCGTTGTACCGAAGGATGCCAAAGCCCGCATCGAGGGCGAGACCGAAGCTAAACTCCTTGTGAGGCATCACCCCCGCCCCGTTCGTGTGGAAGTACCCCCGGGTGTCGACCGCCGGCCGATACAAGTGCAGATCCATCCCGCCCGTAGTCAGGTGCGCATCCCCCTGTGCATTGACAACGGTTGACACGCTCGACGCCGCTAGGGCGAGCGCCGCTACCAGCGCAACCCGCATGCACCGCCCCTCAGTCGTCTGTGTTCCCCCAAACACCCCACTCTCAGTCTGTCATGGGGAGAGCCTCTTAATCAACGATTCTGCACCCCTGCGTCACTCGGCGCCCAGCATTCGGCGATATCTCGACGTCCTGGGGTCGTCGGGATAGCGCGCCACGAACGCCCGCATATGCCTCCGGGCGGCAGGAAGGTCGTCCATGGCGCGATAGGTCTCGATCAGGAGAGCGAGGGCAGCTGGGCTCCGCGCTTGGCCCCCTTCGAGGGCCCGAATGACACACGCATTGTCCCCGCTCGCCACACATCGATGGGCCTGAGCCAGGGCCTCTTCTGGGCTCGGCGAAGGCTCACGGGAGGGCTGGCGTGCCTGGTTCAAGAGGCGCTTCGCATCCCGTCGCTGCTTCGAGGTAGTGCCCTTCAGCGCGAGCACGAGCTTAGCCTGCTTCTTGGCGAGCTCCGCATCCCCAACTCGGAGCGCCTTGTCGCCGGCCAAAATGTGGGCTTGAGCGTATCGGTAGCGAATCTCTCCGAACTCGGGGGTACCACGAAGCACACTGTCGGTCGGAAGCTCGTTTGCGATCTCATACGCTGCGTCGATGTGCCCATGGGCGAGCTTCGATTGGGCGCGCGCGAGGAGCGCCTCCCACTCTTGAGGCTCGTCGCTCGAATCTGGCTCATGGCGCGTGCCCGTAGCTTCTTCGGCGACCGGCGCGGCCGCGACAGGCAACACGGTTTCGGCTGGCTCGAGATCCTGTATCACCGATGGTGTCTCCGGCAGCGTCACCAGGATCGCGCCGGCCCCAACCAATACGAGAAGCCCTAGCACCGCAAGGACAAAAAGCGATTTACGTTCAGGCGACCGAGCAAGCGCTTCGGGCGTTTCCCCCGGGAGCTCTTCGAGCGTGTGTGTTCCCTGTGGTGTCAGGAACCGAAACCTCACCGCGCCGAGCTCGAGCACATCCCCCGACTCGAGAATCGCGCGCTTCGTGTCGATCCCATTGACGCGGACGCCGTTTGCGCTGTCGAGGTCGAAGACCGTCACGATGCCGTTCACGATCTGGATCTCCGCGTGCTCGTGGGAAATCGACTTGTGGTTGATCCAGATATCGAGTCGCTCGTCCCGACCGATCCGCATGATCGGCTTGGCTAACGAGAACTCCGCGCCCGCGGCCGGCTCGCTCAACACGATGAGACGTGGGGGTGGCCCACTGTCCGCGGCTGGGACAGGAGGCCTCTGCACCGCCTCAGCCGCATCCAGTTGCAGGGCGAGCGCGTAGTCGCCAATGCTGAGTTGGTCGCCCGATGACAGCTCGGCCGCGGCATCGACTCGCTCACCGTTGACCATCACACCGTTGTAAGAGCCGAGGTCCTCGACAATGTAAGATCCATTACGTTTCACTAGGCGCGCGTGGTTCCGCGACACGTTGCGCTCGGTGAGCCGGATCGTATTCCCCGCTTGGCGGCCGATCGTGATCTCATCGCGGAGTAGCGGAACGACGGTGGTCTGACCTTCGTCATCCGAGATCACGAGCTTATACATGGCATCGACCCGAGCGCAGTTTCATCCACAGTTTCGAGGGGTTGAGGAATGGTACCCGGGCGGCCAAGCGTGTCAATTCCCCCAGACTGAACGTTTGCACTCGCTGGGATGCCGGCTATGCCGGTGCGGCATGACGCGATCCCGGAGACTGGCCTTGGTTTTGCTCGTCGTCTCACTGGTCCTCTCAGGCTGTGGGGGGAGCAGCCGCGGACAGCCCACGGGTGGGATCCACGCCCGCCTGGCCTACTCGGAGGGCGGCGGACTTCGGGTGGTTGACGCCCCCCCCGGTGGCGCCGCGTCCCTGGCGGGCTTGCAGACCGACGACGTGATTCTGTCGATCAACGGCGAGTCGGTTCGCGAGATGCCCTATCAGGAGATCGTGGAGCGCCTGCGCGGTCCGGTGGGCTCGAGCGTACAGCTCGAGGTCTTCCGAAAGGGCGAGGTCCAAACCTTCGTGATCATGCGCCAGGCGTACCGATAGCGGCTAGGTTCGACGCTTTGCAACCAACATGATACGAGCGTGCGCGGGCTGAGATGGGCGAGATCGAGCGAACCTTGGGTGTGATCGGCGGAAGCGGCCTCTACGAGCTCGAGAGCCTCACGGACCTCGATGAGCTCGAGACGACAACGCCATTCGGTGCCCCCTCCGACGCGATCATAGCGGGAACCCTCGGCAACACCAGGCTCCTGTTTCTCCCGCGACACGGCCGAGGGCATTGCATCCCGCCCCACCGAATCAACTACCGAGCGAACATCTTGGCGCTGAAGACGGCCGGTGCGGAGCAAATCCTCAGCATCTCTGCCGTGGGCTCGATGCGAGACGATATCCATCCTGGTGACATGGTCGTCGTCGACCAATTCGTCGATCGTACGCGACATCGGATCGACACTTTCTTCGAAGACGACGGAGTGGTCGCTCACGTCGAGTTTGCAGAGCCCATAGACATGCAACTCGCGGAGGCGGTCACCGGCGCGGCGCAGGCGACGGGGGCGCCGGTACATAGCGGTGGGGTCTACCTTTGTATCGAGGGCCCACAGTTCTCGACGCGCGCCGAGTCGTTACTCTATCGATCGTGGGGCGTGTCGGTCATCGGGATGACCAACATGCCCGAAGCACGCCTCGCACGAGAGGCCGAGCTCCCCTACGCCACACTGGCGATGGCGACGGACTACGACTGCTGGCACGAGACGCACGACGCCGTGAGCGTCGAGGCTGTGATCGAGGTCATGAACGCGAACGTCTCGAAGGCCAAAGAGATCATCGCCGAGCTTGCCAAGACCGTGCCCGACCCCACGGGTCGCCCGGCCACTTCCGCTCTGGCTGGCGCACTGATCACAAACCCCGACTCGATTTCTCGGGCGGCACGCGAAAAGCTGCGGCCCCTCTTTGGTAAGTACTTCCACTAAAAGGCCCCATGTCCTCGCTTCTCGTCGTCGGTTCGATCGCATTCGACACCATTCACAATCACCTCGGCTCCCACGCCCGCATCCTCGGTGGCTCCGCGATGTATGCGTCCCTCGCAGCTTCCCAGTTGGCTCCGGTTCGCTTGGTCGGCGTCGTAGGAAAGGACTTCCCGCGAGAAGCCGTCGACATGCTCCGTGGGCGGGGCATCGATACGACCGGACTCGAGGTTGCAAACGGTGACACCTTCCACTGGGAAGGCCGGTACGCGGACGACCTCACGTCTCGAACGACCATTCAGACCGACCTGAACGTCTTTGCAGACTTCGAGCCCAAGATTCCCGAGTCCTTCCGAGACTCCGAGTTCGTGATGCTAGGCAATATCGCCCCCGAGCTTCAGCTTCACGTCCTCGACCAGGTGGGTTCTCCGCGGCTCGTCATCGCGGATACGATGAACCTCTGGATCGACACCGCGATTGGCGCGCTCAAGGAGCTGCTTTCGCGTGTCGACATCCTCGTCATCAACGAAGAAGAAGCGAGGCAGCTCACCGGGTTCCATCACCCGCTGGCCGTCGCCGAAGCGCTCCGGACCCTAGGACCCGAGACCGTGATCGTGAAGCGCGGGGAATATGGCGCGCTCTTGTTCCTTGACGAAGAGATCTTCTGTGCGCCAGCGTATCCGTTGAAAACTGTGGCAGACCCCACAGGCGCCGGGGATGCGTTCGCTGGCGGATTCCTCGGTTACCTCGCGCAAGCCGAGCACGACGACCTCCGTCAAGCCGTGATATGCGGCTCCGCGGCAGCATCGTTCTGCGTCCAAGACGTGGGGCATCGGGGCCCTCGAGAATCTCAGCCGCGAAGATATCGAGCAACGCATCCGCGAATTCCGAGAGCTCACCACCTTCTAGCCTAGACCGGTCTAGCGGTTTTCTTGACCGAAGCGTGTCGATTTCGACACTCGGTCTCAGGAAGGAACCGCACATGAACCTAGACGAGCTCAAAGGGACCCTGCGCGGCCTCGTGCGAAAGACGATCGAAACCCGATTCAGTGGTGCTAACTACGCCTCTCTCGCCCAGGCCCGCGGTTACGCCGACGGCTATATGCGCGCTCTCCTCGACGCCGACCTCATCGACCAAAAGCAATTGCTCGAGCTAGTCAACGCCGAACGCCGCCGATTCGTGGACGAGGCCAACCGGATCGAGAAAACGCGCGCCGCCTAGTCGCAAGCCGACTCGATCCTCAAGGCCTCATCCTGACAGGCCAGCACGTCCTCGTTCGTCAGCGACTCGAAGTCACAGGTTCCAAGGCATGCAATCGTATCCGAGATGGCGTTCACGCAATGGACGCCGACGACCTCGACTTGCGCCTTGCAAGCCTGCATGCACTCGGAGCCCTGCACCGGAACGCCCAACTCCGCAAAGCATTCTTCCGGCATGTTACAAAGCTCGCCGCAAGCTTGCACAGCGGAGTCCCCGCAACCACATGCCAACACGACGGCAACCAGTATTCCCCCAAATACCCTCATGCCCTCAGTATTACGGATCACGGGGGCAACACCCAAACCAGCCCCGTGGCTGGCGCTAGACGCTGAGGCCGGCGCCGGCACTCGCGCTGGCGCTGACGCTGGCACTGACGCGGACGCTGGCGCGGACGCTGGCGCTGGCGCGGAGCGAACCCCAAGAAGAGCCCTGATTGGCGCCTAACAGGGGCCCGTGTCATACACGACGAAACTATACTGCGGAGGTGGATATGCGATTTGTTAACTTGGCTTTAATTATGGCGGTTCCGCTCGCGCTCAACGTCGGTTGCAGCGAGAGCGGCTCAGACGGTGGAACCGGCGGTGCCGGCGCGACGGGTGGTGACGGTGGATCAGGTGGCGACATCTCCCCGGCCCCGTACGCGGGCAGTGTATGTGTCGGCGCGAAACAGGCAGCTGCGGCCACCTTTTGCCAGGACGTGTTTGACGCGTGGGCGGCCTGGGAGGCCGATCAGGACAACGATGCCCGAGACGCCGCCACACAGGCCGCGAGCGTGGCACTAGGAGGTTCGTGGGATGCGGCCGAGTCTGACGCCGAAGGCGACAGCGCCAACTGCTCGGATCTAGCCCTGACATCGAGCGAAGCGGGCGCCCTCATAGAAGTTGGGATAACTTCTGTCGCCGCAACGATCAACGATGGCCTCAACCTCGGGCAAAGCGAAGAAGCCGCGTGTGGGGCAGCCCTGCTTGCCGCCGCGGGCGACGCCTGCAACGACGTGCTCGCCGCTGAGGGCGCGCATATCAGCGATCTATACGCTGACCGGGACGGCTCGACCCTCGATGCGGCCAAGAGTGCCGCCTCCGATGATTTCTTGGCTGCCTGGGCGGATGCAGCCTCCGGAACCTGTCCGACCAATGCGATCGCCACCGATGTTCGTGACGAACTCTCGAGCCTGAGCGACGCGCTCGTTCGCGACACGATCGTCACTCCGCTGCTGAGCGATGTGCAATACACGGCGCTAGAGCCCGGACAGACCGAGTACCTCGGAACGACTTATGACCCGCAATGCATGCAGGGAGACGACTATCGCTTTTTCGGAAGGCGCGGCAGCGTTAACAAGCTAGTCATGTACTACATGGGCGGAGGCGCGTGCTGGGACGGTCTAACCTGCGGGGATGCTTTACCCGGGACGACCCCGACATGCAACACCTCGGCTGACTTTGACCTGAACGAGAGGAACACAGGCGGGTTCGGAGATCTCAGCAACGACGCCAACCCGTTCAAAGACTGGCATACCGTCTTCGTGACGTATTGCAGCTGCGACGTCCATTTCGGTGACGCGACGCAGGATTACCCCGGGGTCACCGTTCAGCACAAGGGCTATCACAACTCCAAGGTCGCCGAGAAGTGGGCGCGGGAGCACTTCCTCAACCCCGAGGAGGTCTTCGTGACGGGATCGAGCGCAGGCGCGTACGGTGCATGGTTCAACGCACCCCTACTGCACGAAGTCTGGCCCGCGTCGCAGATTCACGTGCTCGCCGACGCAGGCAATGGCGTGATCACGACGGAGTTTCTAAACAACGAATTCAGCAATTGGAACTTCGTCGGCAACCTACCGGACATCCCCGGCGTTGAAGAGGCGATCACCGAAGGCACCGGGATGCCGGCCTACACCGAAGCGGTCGCCACCTATTTTCCGGAAACCAACTGGGCCCACTACTCGACCATGTTCGACGGAGGCTTCGGCGGCCAGACCGGCTTCTACAATATCATGCTGAACGGCATCCTTAACGGGGCCACTTGGTGGAATGCCAGCTGCGCGTTTGGCGCAAACGCGCTCGCACAATCGGAAACCATCTTCGAAGCTGTCCCCGATAATAACTACCGGTACTACTTCGGCACTGGTTCGCGCCACACGATGTACTTCAACAACAAGGTGTACGACGACACCACGGGCGGCGTTCCGACGATCGTCGACTGGGTCGACGCCATGCTCGCCAGCCGCCCCGGCGCCCCCGATGACGGTTGGACAAACGTCGAATGCGAAGATTGTGGCCTTCTCC
>PVMK01146929.1_pt1 | contig 62030 bp, 44 predicted proteins | sample 1853481 | NCBI WGS metagenome assembly PVMK01 (sample SAMN08533507, study PRJNA380276) | Marine sediment metagenome, whole genome shotgun sequencing project.
AAGCTCTGGACCGAACTGGTTGTTGGTGTGAAGACCGGTTTTCTTCACATGCCTCGCCTGCCTCGGATCGATCTTCACACCTCGGCATTTTGCATCCACCGTGGTGTCGCATCCACAACCGTTCTGCGGAATCGCTTTCGACGCGAGCTTCGCCTGATAACAGACCAGGAGGCGATCGGGATTATCGATCTCGGCTGGCTGGATCGCAAAGGGCGCACCCTTGTCGGGCCCCGCCAGGATCGTCGATGGCGTGCTTGGATCCTCGTCCTTCGCCACTGGGCTACAGAGCTTGGTGATCTTCTTGAGATCGTAGCGCCGGATCTGGAACTGATCCTCGATCAGCACCTGCGCGCCCTTCGGGAACCGGGGTAGCTTGGTCCCGTCGTCAAGCGTTCTCTGATGCTTTGCCTGATAACACAGGAAGTGGTCCACCATGTGGTCGGCAGGGTCCGGCGCCTCGATCGGGCTGCTCAGGTCCTTGTTCGTCGGAACCAGGAGACTGGTCGGCTTCTTCACTTCGAGCAGGTGATTGCCGAATCGATTCTGGATCTCGACGTTCCTCAGCGCCGCAAACCGCGGCGTTCCCCGGGTGGTCTTGATTCGGTACTCCTCCAGATGCGTCACCTCATCGAAGATCCCCTCGGCGTCCTTGTCGGCCGGCAACAACAGCTGCACCTGCTTCAGGACCTCGTAGTCCGCCGAGCCAAACGGGTCGGACAGGCGCAGCGGCCCGAACCGGTAGAAGGCCGGCCCAGCCCGGTCTCGCCGGACGCGGTACGACATGAAGTAGTCGGAATCCGCTGTTGGAAGCTGCTCGTCCGGGATGGACAGCAGTTGGCCGAAGATCTCGGTCTCGTCGTCGACGAGCGTCCCGGTGTCGTCGTCGCCTTCCCAGATCACGAGATACTCGTCGGCCCTGGGGTTGGTGGGTAAAGCGGGGTGAGCGGCCCGGAAGGCCGTGTCTCCGTCAGGCCCCATGTCACTGATGCGGAAGTCATTGGGCCCGATCTCCAATCCCGTACTTCCGTCGAGGCGTTGGCCGTAGATCTCCGACTCGCCATCGTAGACAGAACCCGTTTCGTCGTCGCCATTCCACACCACCAGATACTCGTCGGCGCTGGGGTTGTAGGTAACCGCGGGCTTCTCAGCTCTGACGTTCGTGCTCCCATCCGGCCCCATATCGCTGACACGGAAATCGTCGCAGCCAATCTCCGCGCCCGTACTTCCGTCGAGACGCTGGCCGTAGATCTCCCACGCCGGGTCCGTGCCGGGGCCCCCGCCGCTCCATGCGACCAGGTACTCGTCGGCACTGGCGTTGTAGGCCACCGCGGGGAAGTTGGCCTGAAAGAACCCATCGGTGATTCGAAAGTCGTTGATGCCAATTTCTGCGCCCGTGCTCCCATCGAGGCGCTGGCCGTGGATCTCGAAGTCTTGATCGATGTCGTCGCCCCACCAGACGACCAGGTACTCATCGGCATTGGCGTTGTACGCCAACGCCGGACTAAAAGCGGAGAAGTCCGAGTCTCCGTCAGGTCCCATGTCGCTGATGCGGAAGTCGTTGGGGCCGACCTCCGCTCCCGTACTCGCGTCGAGGCGCTGGCCGTAGATTTCGGAATCGTCGGGCCAGGGCTCGGTGCCGTCACCGCCCATCCACACCACCAGGTACTCATCGGCGATGGCGTTGTAGACCACTTCTGCAAAAAACGCGTAAGAGTGTTCTGCGCTCCCGTCCGACCCCATGTCGCTAATGAGAAAGTCGTTGGGGCCAACCTCCACTCCGGTGAGCGCGTCGAGGCGCTGGCCGTAGATTTCGAAATCGCTGAACGCGGGCTCGGCGCTGGCGTCGCCGCCCGTCCACACCACCAGGTACTCGTTGGCATTGGGGTTGTAGGCGACCGCTCCCGCGCCAATGACCGCCTTGGAAGTTCGCGTCCCCGTCCGGCCCCATGTTGCTGATGCGGAAGTCGTTGGGGCCAACCTCCGCTCCGGTGAGTGCGTCGAGGCGCTGGCCGTAGATCTCGAACTCGTCGTCCACCTGCGCGCCGCTGCCGTCGTCGCCCATCCACACCACCAGGTACTCGTCGGCGCTGGAGTTGTAGGCCACGGCGGTTTCGCCGTAGAACCAATAACCTTCGGCGTCGAAGTTCGCGTCCCCGTCCGGCCCCATGTCGCTGATGCGGAAGTCGTTGGGGCCGACCTCGGAGGCGCGCGCGGGCAAGCCGATCGGAGTCAGTTCTACCAGTACCATGGAGACGGCGAGGCCAGCAACGAACATGCAGATATGCGGTTTACTCGTCGTGAATCTGCGCTTCATGGTGCGTCTCCCTCCTGCGTAGAGAAGTCGGTGGTTCGCCGCCCAATGATGGAAACCGCATCGCAGCCCTCGAAGTGCGCGCCATCGAGAAGCTCACCCGTAACGCACGCGACTGGGTCTTCTGGAACGATTCCCGTCTCCTGTGTCCAGTAGTGCGAGACGAGGTCTGTGAATCCGGCGTCGTTCACGTCCTCCGTGTGCCCGCCATCTCTTTGTGCAGGCGCGGCACCGTCGGGGCCAAAGGCCAGCGCGGTCACGTCTACGCCGGCTACGTCGAAGGTGTCCGAGCCGAGGATGGCGACGGGAATCGCGACGATCGAGAACACACACACCATCGCGGCTGCTGCGCCACGTCCTAGTTCGGATTGAATCGACATGCTGGCCTCCTCAGAGCTTCCAGTTGAATCCGATCATGACCCGCGCCCCGTCGAGATCGATCGGCTTGAAGCCCACGTAGTCTCCTTTCATGTCGGCTTCGGCCCAGTAGTAACGCCCCTCGAGGATCAAGCCGAAGCTCCGGGTGAGCTTGATGTCTACGCCCGCGAACACGTGCTGTGCAAACGCCCAGTCGTCGGAGGTGAATTCGTCACTGAAAATGAACTCGTCCCCCGGAACACTTTTGTCGACGAAATCGCCTTTTTGTTTGAGTTCATACCAGGTGCCGCCGATGCCGCCGCCGATGTAGGGAACGACGGCCTTCCGGATCCAGGCGTACTGCCCCACCTGTTTTCCGCGGCCGATCGGGTAGAACTTGAGGCTGACGGTCAGGGGTACCTGAGTCAGGCGGGTTTTCTGGACGACTAGGTTGCCAGCGCCTTCTCCTTTGAACTCGCGATCGTCCGATTTCTGCTCGCGCCCGCTGTACTCGAAACCGAAGACCACATCCAGCCAGGAAATCAATCGCCACGAGAAGTCGATGGTGAAGGCGGGCGCGTCGAAGTCGGACTTCGAGAGCGTCAGCTCATCGGTCAGGAAGTCGTAGATCCCCCCCTTGGAGCGGTTGAACGCCCATCCTCCGCGAAACCCAATGCTCATCCTCGGCTCGTCGAACTGAAAGTCGAGACGGGGCAGGGGCGCCTCCTCGATTGTCTCGCTGGTCTCGCTCGAGTTCGCGCCGAATGTCGTGGTCGGAAGCAGGCCCGCAAGCGCGAGGAAGATGGCGGATACAAGTAAGTGGCGTAGCGGCATCGCTTTCCCCTCCTTCTCGCGGCGATTTTCGTGTCACACGATCTTTTGCCTTACCATCTCCCGCCCCGGACTCTCCTACCGTCTCATCACAGTCTCGATCGAATTCGGCGGTCGCCGCCAATGATCAGAGTTTTTACACGCTTTGTGGTATTTGTCAACAAACATGATAAAAATAATTTCTGCTGTATTTTTCATCTATTCCGAGCTATTTTGCTCAAATGATGCAGGCCAAAACGCCCGATCGCCGGAAAAAAGCTCGAAGTATCGGCTGGTTATCGGAGATCTATTTTCGTGATGGCCGGGAGGCGGCGCAGATCGCGCTGGAGGCGATATCGCCGGGGGAGCTCTTTCAGAATTATCGGGTGGTGCGCAAGGGGGAGCCGGCACTGCGCACAGCGGCCGAGCAGCAGGACCGCATTCGCTACCAGACCTTCGCTCCTCCCCTATGGGCCTGGCCTTATTCGATCCTTCGGGTCCGCTTCGACCCGGCCGAGAAAGACCGATTCATGCATCACGGAGGGGAGGAGGTCCTGCTCCCGATCGAGGGGAGCATCGCCTATCACTTCTTCTGTAGCGATGGGAGCGGTGCGCCCGAGCGAACGCTGCTTCCTGAGCCCCTCGAGCCCGGTTCCGTCATCCGGATCGACCCTCAGATTCCGCACCACGCCTGGGCGACCGGGTGAAGAGCCGGCCGTGGCCTGGATGGTCATCCGGGGTCTTACGCACAACACCGCCGGCACCTATCTCGACATGCCGCGCGACGTGAGCATGGAGGTGCAGTCTCCGCGCCGACAGCTCACCGCGGATGAACTCGGGCACAGCGAGCGTTATGCGCTGATCGCCTGGGGCATATCCGAAAACATCCGCATCGCCAGGCTCGGCGCCGGCCTCACGATTCGAAAATTGGCCGCGGCCTGCGAGATCGATCCAGCACAGCTCTCTCGAATCGAAAACGGCTCGGCAGCTTCGAACGCCTCGCTCGAGGTTCTGCTTCGAATCGCCCGTTGTCTCGGACTGGAGATCCAGCAACTGCTCTCCGCCGAATTCATCGACCAGAACAACCCCTTCAAGGTCGAAACACTCGATCAATCGGGCAGCTCGGGAAGGGGAAGTCCGCTCCTGTGCCTCCCACAACAGCACTTCATACACCTCCATCACTGGAACGTGCCGGAGGGCGAAACCGCTCGTCTCGAACAGCGTCGGGGGGATGCGGCGGCTCAGAGGAGCTGGATCGTCTTGCATGGGGAAGCGATCTTCGAGTTGGCCGATCCGATCGCGGGAACCACCAAGGAACTGGTCGATCACGACAGTGTCATTCACATTCGGAACGACGCCTCTGTCGAGGCAATTCACGCTCTCCAGGAACTCGAGCTCCTTCAGGTCACGTACTCAGCTCGCTGCTCGGGTGATTGAAATGAACAGCGACGAGCAGATGACCGCGATGGCAAACGATCTCCGAGAGACCATCTCGGATCTGCTCGAGGTACCGCACTCCGATCGAATCATTCTCGCACCTGGCATCCTCGTCGCCCTGCGAGTTCTCTTCTCTCATCTCCACATCGAGCGCATCGCGCTGACGAGCGAAGAGTACTACGGCGCGGAGCATTTCCCCGGAGCGACCATTCGCGCAGCGAGCTGTGATGCGCTCTTCGACCCGCTGCTGACCGGCGATTTCGAGGCCGTGCTTGCGAGCCCCGCCAGCTGGAGGGGTACAAGACAGCCCGTAGAAGCGTTGTTCGCATCGATTCGAGAGCGGCTCGGTCGAAGAGCGCCTCTGCTGGTGGCCGACTACGCACACGCCGGATCGGTTGGTTTTCCGTCGGTGGATCGACTCGGTGCTGACGTGGTCTGCGGCGACATGGAGAAGTGGATCCTCCCACCTGACTGGAATACCCGAGTCGCATTCCTCTGGTTCCGGACGGAGCAGGTGTACTTGAGAGCCGTCGAGGCGTTCCGCCCCTTCTTTCTCGCTACGAAGACTTCCGACGTTTCCATGTTGGCGCGCTGGATCGATCCGTCCGATGTTCTGGCCGTATCCAGAGGGCTAGCGTCTCTCGGCGTGACGCCGAGTAGGCTTCGAGAGCGCCATCGAGCTGACATGAGGCTGGCACGAGAGCTGGCGAGGAGTGTCGAGCCGGCGCGAGTTCCGCAGACCAGCATTCTGTGGTTCGAGGAGAACGAACTCGACGGGGAAACGGTCGAGGAGTTGGATAAGTTCGGGTTGGTCTGGCGGATTCCCGGAAGGGGAACGCGCGTACTCTGTCGCAGCGATGTGGCAGCCGGAGCCCACTCGCAAAGAAAGGTGTGGCCCGCTGTCGTAATCGCGCTTCGAGCCGCCAGATGCCCCGCTTCTAGATCTGAATTTCCCGCGTCCCGATCCAGATCGCACCGGTACGGCCGTCGATCGACACCACATCGCCACTCGTGACCTGCGCACCTCGTGACCGTCGGCGTCGACGAACGCTGCGAGCTGTTTTCTCGGTGTCGACACGCAGCGCAATTGCGCCTAGCACCGCGCTGAACGGTCGATCTTCAATCCCGTGCACCGCTACTGCGGCGTGTGAAGTCGAGCCGCCCCGCGCCGCCAGCAAACCATCCGCAGACAAAATCAACGGGATCTCGTTCGGGGTCGGATTCTCGAGCACCACGAGGACACCATCGCTGTTCGCATCTTCCACAGCCGCAAGCTGGGTGAGATCTGCATCGCTGAAGGCGACCCGACCGCGAAACGCGCCTCCGCGGATGCCAATTCCCGTGGCGATCGCTTCCCCTGGCTCGTCGAACGATCGCACTTCCTCCTTCAGCGTGGTTACGGCTGTTCGGGCCTGCAAGATGCTGAGGACGCCGCGCTCGACGGTAAACTCGATCTCGACGTCGGTCCCTCTCGCCATCCGAATTCGTGTTCCCGCGTGATCGATGCGGCGCTCGAGCATCGGCATCAAGCTGCGCAGCCTGGCAATCGGCTCGAACGAGTCCGCCGCCGTCAAGCCACCCACGAGGTCATCTCCCGCGGCCGAGAACTTGATGTCGCCGGTCAGTCGCCGCAAGCCGAGCCGAGTCACCATCGTCTTCGGAATGACGCCGGTCAGTGAGAAGCGAGTCTCGTCCATCCCCTCGTGCACTTCTGCGCTGCGCCGGTTGCCCGACGACATCTGCTGGATGACCACCGCCGTGTTCCAGGTATCGGAGAGGCCCTTTGATCTCGCGGTAGCGCCTCGCTCGCTTCGTGTTCCAGGATTCCATGACGGCGGTCACCGCTGCGGTGAGCTGGCGCTCGGGATTCTCGAGTGCCTCGTCGAGCACATCGGATTGGCCGTACTCGCGCAGGATCTTCTTGCAGTTCTGGGCGATGTCCCGCATCGCCTCCCATGGCAAATCGTTCTTGTAGCGGATGCCGTGGGTTTCCTTCGCCTCTTCGACGAGGTGGAAGCGTTCGAGGTCCACTCCCATCACCGAGGCCCCCCACGATGTCAGGAAGCGGCGGTAGGTGTCGTAGGCGTACCACGGATCTTCAGCGGCCAGCGATGCGGCGATCTCGTCGTTGATCCCGACGAACACGATCGTCGAAAGGATCCCCGGCATCGAGAACACCGAGCCCCCGCGCACTGCGAGCAGCAACGGGTTCTGCGGGTTGCCGAAATGCACCGACTCTCCATCGCGCCGGGCAATATCCTGCTCGAGAACCGCGAGGTGTGTTGTGATCTCGTTTGCAAAGCGTTCCGGATCGCGCTCGTGGATCCGCGAACGGGCGAGGTCGGTCGGCAGAACGAAGCCCTGGCGGGTCGGGATGCCGGCGTGGCTGATGCGGATGAGGCTACCGCCCTTGTTGCCGAAGGCTTCGCGCAGGGAAACGCTCGGGTTCGCGATGCGTGTCGCGATGCGTGTCGCGATCTCCTCCAGGTGCGCGAGATGGAGAACGTCGAACGACTCCGGTATCTCGATCGCCTCGTCTGCACTCTCCGGCGAGTCCTGGGTACGAGCGCGCAGGCATGTCTTCGCCACGTCGGTGAGGCTCGCAATGCTGTGCAGATCGTGCATGTAGCGCTGTAGGTTGGCGATCACACTCCGCAGCTCGTCTTTGGAGAGTCCCAACAGTTCGTCGAGTGCTTCGTATGACAGGGATGTGCGCTGCAGCACCCGGTGGTAGCAATCCTGCAGGGCTTCGATGACGTTCAGCAGTTCGAGATCGTTGCGCCCGGAGGGAGCGAGCATTTTTGCCAGCTCGCAGAGCTCTTCGGAGTACAGCCCGCCGTGGGTGAGATTTCGCGCCGATGTGGCGAGAATCTCGAAACACTCGTCGAGCCGCACGCCCTTGTCCTGATAGACGCTCGCGATGTGGCGAATCGCCAGATATCCCATCTCCTCGAGCAAGCAGTCGAGTTGAATCAGCAGGTAGCGCTGTTCGGGAAAGCCGCCGGAATCGGCCAGCAACTCGATATCGTCGCGCACCCGCGCCGACAAGCGCACGGTTCCGAGGAAGTCATCGCTTTCGAAGGCCGCGAGTGCCTCGTCGAGCGAAGAGAAAAGCGCATTCTGGCAGCGCTCGCGCAGAGTGCTCGTGAGTCGCGCCACGATGTCCCGCACCGATTCTTCGACACCCGGAGCGTCGAACCCGGGGTCCGCAGGATCGAGTTGCGCGAGTGCGCTCAGCTCGGATCCGTAATCGGTGCCGCCCAGCAGCACAGCCACTTCTTCGACCTTCTTGCCGAGGATGCGGAGGTGATGGCCGAACACCCAGCGGTTGCGCGCTCGAATGCCACCTTCCACGGTGGTCTCCAGCTCTTCTTCGAGGCTCTCGCCAAAATCGCAGCGGAGCAGGGCTTCGGCGTAGACGTCCTGCCACTCTCGGATTCGGGTCGCAATTTGTGCGCTGCCGAGGAGCTTTTCGAGGTTGTGCACGATTCGCTCGAGAAGCGCGCGCGGCTCAGCTTCCTGCCGCGCCGCCTTGTCGGTGTCCGACAATTCATCGAAGCCGAGCGCCGTCAGGCCTTCGGCGCTCCCGTTCTCGAGATATTCGTGATAGGCCGTCGCGAGATCGAGCGTCGATTTGCCGAGTGCGTGGTGGCTGCTTCGGCGCAGCTCGTTGGCGATCCGGCTGCCCCGAACGTGGACCTCCGAGAGGTCGATCGAATCGACCCACACCTGATCGATCAGGCTCGGTCGAAGCAAGAGGCCGGAGGCTTTGCGCACGAGTACGCGCATCCCCAAGCGAAGGCGATCCGCAAACGGGCACTTCAGCACTTCTACGATTTCCGCATTCAGCTGATGCACTTCGGAGCGCAGATTCTTGGCATCCAGAAATCCGCGGAAGGAGTGTTCACACAGACGCATTACGATGCCGCGGAGATAGATGGCCGCCCCGTAGTAGTTGGCGGATGCCCCGAGCTTCTTGAGCAGTGCCGTCATGTCGCGGACCCGCGTGATCCGGATCTCCGGCATCTCGTCCACCGCGTAGCCGTAGAGCTCGCCGTCGAGGTCGATCACGTCGCCGCGTACCCCGGTCATCTCGGTCAGGAGTTCGTCGGTGACGATCGTCCCAGGACGCAGCGGCATGGAGCTGACGGTGACTTCCCCCGCGCGTACGTCGTGCATCAGGAAGTCGTCACCGGCCAGATACGGGATCAGCACCCGGTCCTCGGTGCGGATGATCTTGTCATTGACGATTTCGAACGGCCGAACCGTCTTCATTGTCTGGGTTCGGACCCGCAGATACTGGCGCAAAGCGATGCGGCGCTGATCGGGGTCTGCATCCGTTGCGTAGTTTCGGTAGAACGCCGCGCTCACCTCGCGAACTGCATTGTGTTGCGCTTCGCTAAGCGCCGTTCCTGCGTCCGGCGAAGGGCGGACCTGTGCGCTGTCTGCAGCGGCGATTTCGGGGGCGACGGTCGGCTTCGGGCGATCTTCGAGCGCGGCTGGAGCCGCACCCTCCCCAGAGCGAGACGGCCGTCGCAGCGGCAGCGACGACGGAGAGGCGAGCTGCGGATCGTCGTAGACACCGGTGAGTCGGCGCAGCTCGGTGTGGATGGGAGTGCCTTTACCGTCCAGGATCCCGGCGACCTCGCGCAGGGCTGCCACGTAATCTTCCCAGCGGATTCCGTCGACCGACACACCGTGTTCGTTCGCCAGCCGCTCGATGATGACGAGCATTTCCTCGCGCATCAGCTCCCAGAACTGCTTCCCGCGCACACTCGCGATGGCCCGGGTCATTGCCAGCGAGGCCGACAGCACGGCATTCATGCCGAGGTTCTGTTTGCGCTGCATCACCTTGACGACTTCGTCGGGTGAGGCGTCCGGCGCGAGCTTGCCGCGACGCTCAGCGGTGCGCCGCTCGAGTTGCAGCAGAGCGCGGTCGATGTCGAGAAACGAAGAGCTGGCGAGATCGCGACCGCGGAAGTAGGGCGCGATGACCTCGCGCACGTTGTCGACCGCGTTCAGGCAACCCTTGCCCTGGTAGCGCCGCGACCGCACGAACAGAGCGACGAGGTCATCGTCGCCAAGCTGCTCTACTTGCGCCAATGTCATGCCCTTGCGAAAGGCGTACACGCCAGGTTCGGTTTCGTCGAGAATCGCGCTGTGCGCAGCAACGGCTTCGGCGTATTCGGCACCCTCGAACACACCGTCCACGAGGTGGACGGCTTCGCCGGTTCCGGCGGAGGTTCCCAGCGGAGTGGCGCCGTGGAAGCTCAGGCGAACGTCCCCCCTCGGTACACTGATGTCCGCCTCGACGCCGACCGTCGGAATGCCCGCGTTGGTCGGCTCCTCATTGGCAGACAGATCGACGATCAGAGCGCTGCCGTCGACGGCCCCGGTAGCGGCCATTCCGTGGTCGATCAGTGCCATCTGGGTTGCGACGGAGTGGTACTTCACCAGTCTCTCGGTATTCGCACCGCCGCCGGCCTTGAGCCCGAGCGCGTTCGTCGACAGCGCGATATGTGCCTCCATGTCGTCATTGGGACTCTTCGAGCGGTGTGAGATCACCAGTGTCAGCCCCTTGCTGAGCGCGACCAGCATCGCCAGGACCGTCTCGTGCAGCGTGCCGATCTGGTTCGCCTTGATCAGCGCGGAATTGACCAGGCCGCGGTCGGCGGCGTCCTCGATCGTGGCGTCGTTGGTGGTGATGAGGTCGTCGCCGATGATCAACAGCTGCTCGCCCAGGGCCTCGTGAAGCAGCCTCCAGCCCTCGTGATCATCCTCCGAGAAGCCGTCCTCGATCGACAGCAGTGGGATGTCGAGTTCGCGCAAGGCGTGGTCGTAGAGTTCGAGCACGCCATCGCGATCGAGCACCGTTTTGCTTTCGTCGCGCCAGAACAGATACGTGCCGACACTGTCGGGCACGCCAAATTCCTCTCGGTAGGCGATCTCGAGTTCGCTCATCGCGGGGTCGAGAGCGATCGCCACGTCTTCGCCGGGCCGATAGCCGCACTCTTCGATCGCCTGCTTCATCATCGCCCAGAGCCGGACTTCGGGCAGCCGATACTCGCCGCGGTCGATGTAGGGTGCGAGACCGCCTTCGAGTCCGATCCCCATTACGCGGCACCCCTCCGCGTTTTCGATGACTTCCTTGAGTCTGGACTGCAGCGCGACCGTCATCTCTTGTGCGTCGAGATAGTTCTGCGCTCCCCGGATCAGGAACATCGCTTCCTGCATGCTGATGTTCGATTCGGGGTACTCCTTGATGGTATGGCGCCCGCCCATCCCGCAGTTGCGAAACTGCCAGGGGGCGGTGACCGGGCCGAGGTTGGGGTGAAGCACTTCTTGCATGCGCGATTCGACGAGCTGCCGCTTCGCCTGCGCGGTCTGTGCGAACCAACCGGTGACCGGCGGTAGCGCTTCGGCTGTTTCGCGCGCCTTGCGTTCGCGCTGCTGAAATTCGCGGTATTTGCCGCGATCTGCGATCCGGAAGTCGAGCCCGGCGACGATGCCGATTCCGAGCAGTAGCCGACCGACGTAAATGGCTGGGATCGCGGACGCCCACAAGCCAAAGCCAAGCAGCAGGATGGCCGGGGGCAGCGTGACGAGCGAGAGGTTGCGGCTCGCTCTGGGCCCGGCAGCGGCGACCGCCAGGTTGAACGGCGCATCGGGGTAGTAGTTCAACCCTTGTCGCTTGATACCCGTCGCTCGTCCCCACGGTGCCAGCGCGAACAGCTTCGCGAGATAGATCCAGCGGGACACTCCGCGGCGTAGCAAATTGGTCTTGACTTCCTCGGCGATCGAGTCGTTCAAGGCATTGAGTCGTGCCGCTGTCAGGAAGTGGCCAATTTCGTGGATGGCGATGCCGACATGAAACGTGATGTAGACGAAGATCGCGGATAGCACGGTCTCCGGACTCACAAAGATGAATTGCAGCACCTCGCCCTTGGAAACATCCAGTGACGGCAGGACGAGGACCGACGAGATGAAGGCCGCGTGGAACGAAACCAGGATGTGGTTTGCGAGGACCCACCCATCCTGCAGGTAGGCTCTGTTCTCGGTTGTGGCAGCTGGGTGAGTTCCGGTGAGTTTTCGTGCAATGCGGGTGAAACTGTCGGCGCCAATCATGACCGCTTCTCTGTGAACAGTTCTAGGGGTGCGATGAAAGATCGATGATTCCTTGCGGACAGAGACTAGCAAGCTGAGGCAAAACGGCGCCAAAAGATTGGGATCAAATCCTCGGCCTCCGCTCCGAATCGTTCGCGGTTGACACCAGGCACCTGCTCGGTGACGCAACTTGATTGCCGCGCCAACCAATCGCGCTCGAACGCGGACTGCCGAAGCTCGCTCGCGGGCTCGGCCTCGCATTTCAGACGGAATATTGCCTCGGTGCTAGCTGCTGGGGAGGGACTTTTGGCCTCAGTCCTCGACCTCGAGTACGAGGTGCTTGGTGCGCGCGCGGCGGATGCGCGCGGCTTCCAGGGCCAGCAGGTGGTCCCGGTAGGCGCTCGCATCGAATTCGACCACGAGCAGGCTTTCGCGCTCGTCGCCGTCGCTGGTTCGCGCCTTCACGGTGAGGTGGTTTTCGCCGGGCGAGAGCGGTACCGAGGCGGCGAAGCGCCCGTCGGGCGTAAAGGACAAATGGCCGATCTCCTGATCGGCCACCGCATTGTGGACCGAGAGCTTTTCGAGATAGGGCATCGGCACGCGTTCCGCGAAGAAGGCCTCCGAGATCGGGCGATGGCACGCGCGTGAAGCTGCTCGCGCTGTTGGCGAGCATCTCGTCGATGAAGGCCGGCGGCTTTTCGGAGATGCCGCCGAGAGCGAACAGGTGCAGTGCCACTCCGCGTAGCGCGGCACTTCGAGCGCGATCGACGTTGCGCTCGCGGAAATCGCGGTCGGCCTGAGCGCCGGGTCCGAACGGGAATCCGCCGCGGCCATCGGCCGAAAGCATCACGATGCGCCGCGCTCCGGGGCGCGCGGCGCCGGGCCAGTTGGGCGGGCGATAGAGTTCGTCCACAGCGAGCGCGAATCCGTCACTGAAGCTCATTGGGCCCGCGCGGCCTCGGTCGATCATCCGCTTCAGCGTTTTTTCGATCGCAGCCGCGTCGCCCGTGAGCGGGAGTTCGCGGTGCGCAAAGAGTTCTTCCGATTCGTCCGTCGATGCGGTGCTGCCCGCGTCGGGGCCCGGAAAGCTGACGATTCCGACGCGAACCTCGCCGAGGCGGTCTCGAATCGAATCGACGAATCTGCGTGCGGCGCGCACCTGTGCGGAGAGCGGATCGCCGGGCGCCGGTTCTGGGGTTGCGCGGCCGCTCGACTCGTTTTCGAGTGAGGTCGCGTCGTCGCCGCTGGATTCCGCACCCGATGTGTCGATCGCGATGACAACGTCGTACTCCGCACCCGCGAGACCGCCGATCCAAACGCTTCCTTCGATCTCCACGTTTCCGTCCGCGTCCGCGATGGTCTCGCCGGGTTTTCGGCGTCGAGACGTGGATCTCGGTTTCGCCGAATCCGCCGCCGGTGCGGGCGACGTCGCAGCGCTGCATGACGGTGCTCTCGAAGACGCGCACGCCCACACTCCAGCCCTCATCCCAATCGGAGTGGTCGCGTTCGAGGCAGCGCCAACGGATTTCGTTCAAGAGCACGCCGGCGTCTTCGAGCTGGCAGCTGTCCACGGGGATCACCGGGTGGCGCGGATGCTTCGCCCAGCGCTGTTCGCTGCGATCCCAGACTTCGAGCGCAATCTGCTCGCCGCTACAGAAGTTGCGCGGGTAGAAGACGAATACGGGGTCCATCGTGCTCCCCCAGGCCATCGCGAGCCTCGGGAGCGCGAGCAGCGCAAACAGCGCGAGAAAGGCCAGGGTTGGGCGCACAGCCACGCCGCGCCGCGGCTGCGGAATTTGGGAGACGGGGGGCATGGGTCCCGATTATAGACCGCCGCGCGATCTTCAGGGAAGCCTCTTCTCGGGTCGTGCTGTGGCCGGGGAGGGCCCTCGTTGCGGCGGGCGGGGGCTAGACCCGGCTCCGAGCGGTGCGATTCGCGGGTGCGTCTATTCTCGCCGGGCGGCTTGCTTGACCCGCTTGACGGTTCGCTCGACCTCGTTGCGCGCGCGTGTAGACATCTTGCGCCACTCTTGCTGGCCGCGCGCTTCGAGGGCTCCGAGGTGGTGGCTCGCATCCCGAACCACGCGCGTCAGGCTCCGACGCGTATCCTTGCCCGCGGTCTCGATCTGCTTCTCGATCGCGTTGAGGTCGCGGCGAAGTTGATTCGAGAGGGCCTTCAGGGATTTGGGGAGTTCTTCACCCAAAAGGCTGGAGGCTGAGAGGCGCCGCGTCTTCTTCTTGGTGGTCTTCTTCGCGGCCTTCTTTGTGGTCGCCTTCTTTCGAGTTGTCTTTTTTGCAGTCGTCTTCTTCTGGGTCGCCTTCTTTCGTGTCGTCGATTGTCGAGCGGTCACTTTTGGACCTCCTCTGTGCTCAATCCGTGGTCTTGGGGCTCACGGCGCCGAGTTCCTCGGCTGACACGTGCATTGTGCAATACATCTGGCTAAGTAACCAAAGCAAAACGCTCAATGACGCTGTGGTGTTGGGGAGTCTTGCCCCACGGACTGATCTGGTAGAGGAGATCCGTTGGATCGATATAAGTGGCTCCTCGCGATCGCCGCAATCGCTGCACTGACCGCGTGCGGTGATCGAGCGGAGCCGGATGAGAGTGCGACGGAAACTCCAGTCGCTCCGCTCAGCTTTGTGGGGGGCAAGGCTTGCGAGCCCTGTCACGTCGCCGAGTACGAGCTTTGGAAGGGCTCGCATCACGACCTCGCAATGCAGATCGTGGATGAGACCACCGTGCTCGGTGATTTCGATGGCGCGCAATTCACGCACTTCGGCGTCACCTCCACTTTTTTTCAGCGCGATGGAAAGTTCTTTGCGCGCACGGATGGGCCCGATGGCGAACTCCACGATTACGAGATCGCGTATGTGTTCGGCTTCGATCCGCTCCAGCAATATCTGATCGAATTTCCGGGGGGGCGCCTTCAAGCCCTGAGCGTGTGTTGGGACAATCGGCCCGAGAGCGAAGGCGGCCAGCGCTGGTTCCACCTCCACCCAGACGACCCGGTCCCCCACGGTGACGTTCTTCACTGGACCGGGCCGAACCAGAACTGGAACTACATGTGCGCCGACTGTCACTCGACGAACCTTCAGAAGAACTACCTCGCCGGTGAAGACCGCTACGAGACCCGCTGGGAGGAGATCAATGTCTCCTGTGAGGAGTGCCACGGTCCGGGATCGGTTCATGTGGCGTGGGCAAACGCTCGCGCAGAATCGGGCATCGAAAATGAGCTCGCGTTCGATCTCAGCAACCCCGACGACGGTCTGACGGTCGACCTCCGCAACGACGGCCTCTGGCGCTTCGATAGCGACGAAAAGTTCGCACGCCGCACGCCGGAAAAGGGGGCGGATGCGCAGCTCGATACCTGCGGGCGCTGCCATTCGCGCCGCGGCGTGTTGCACCCGGAGCCGGTCCGTGGACAGTCGCTTCTCGACACCCACCGTCCGGCGCTGCTCGACGAGCCGCTCTATTACGCGGACGGTCAGATTCTGGATGAGGTCTACGTCTGGGGTTCCTTCCTCCAGAGTCGGATGCATGCCGCGGGGGTCGTCTGCACCGACTGCCACGAGGGCCACGCGCTGCAGCCGCCCGAAAAAAGAGACCTGGTCTGCCTCGGTTGCCACCGCGCGGATGTGTACGCGGTGCCCGAACACCACCACCACAAATGGGAATCGACCGGTGCGAGTTGCGTCGCGTGCCACATGCTCGCGCGTTACTACATGGGTGTGGACTTGCGGCACGACCACAGTTTCCGGATTCCGCGTCCGGACCTCACACTCACGCTCGGTAGCCCCAATACCTGCACGGACTGCCACGCGGACCAAACGGTGGAATGGTCGGCCGAAGCTAACGAGCGCTGGTATGGGACCGAGCTTTCCGAAAAACCCCACTATGGGCAGGTTCTTCAAGCGGGCAGGGCGGGCGCGCCCGGGGCCGCGCGCGCGCTCGCCGAACTGGCGAACGAGCTGACGGTGCCCGCGATCGTTCGCGCGACGGCCCTGCACATGCTGCCCCCCGCTCCGCAGACCGCGGACGCGGTTCGGCGCGGCCTTGGAGATGCGAATCCGCTGGTTCGAGTCGCGGCACTGGAAGCCACGGAAAGCCTCGAGCCGCGCTTGCGGTTGCAACTCGTTCGCCAACTGCTGAGGGATCCGGTGTTGAGCGTTCGGATCCAGGCGGCGCGCACGATGATCATGGTTCCCGTAGAACTCTGGGCCCCGAGCGATCGCGCGAGGCTCGAACGGCCCATCGCCGAATACCGCGCCGCGCAGATGGAAAACGCCGACCGCCCCGAGGCCCGCGTGAATCTCGCCGCAATCGCGGTCGCGGCGGGCGAACTGGAACTGGCCCGCAGAGAGTACGAGACCGCACTGAGGCTCGGCCCGTGGTTCGTGCCCGCCTACGTAAATCTCTCTGATCTCTATCGCCAGATCCAACGCGATGACGAGGCCGAGCGCATCTTGCGAACGGGTCTCGAGCAAGTGGGAGACAGCGCGGAACTTTCTCACGTGCTCGGTTTGACGCTGGTACGCCAGGAGAAGATCCCCGCCGCCATTGCCGAGCTCTCTCGCGCTGCGGAGTTGGCGCCCGAATTCCCGCGCTACGCCTATGTCTATGGGATCGCACTGAACTCGGTGGGAGAATCCGATCGCGCGCGGAGTGTGCTGGACGACGCGTATCGCCGGCACCCGGGTGACCAATCGCTGTTGACCGGGCTCGTCACAATGAGTCGCGATGCCGGAGATTGGGAAGCGGCGCTCAGGTATGCGCTGGATTTGGTCGAATTGATTCCCGAAGATCCCGGGGCGCGCCAGCTGCTCGCCGAGATCCGATCGCGTCAGGGCGGAAAACAGTGAGCTGAGGCGGAATACAGCGGGTCTGACCGAAGTACGATAGGTCAGGGAAAAGAACGGTGAGCCTGGTGGGGAACAACAAGGATGGGGGGAGAAGTGTCGAGCATTCGAGTCATTGCGAGCAATTTGCTTTCCGTGGTGATCAGCCTGCTGGTGCTCGCGATCCTGCTCGAGCTGGGTCTGCGGGCGGTGTACTTTTCAGCGGATCCACGCGTGCTCGTCTATCCGCCAATCGCGAACCACATCAATGGCCTGCGCGATTCCGATTTCGATTCTGAGATTTCGCCTGGCGAATTTCGCATCCTCGCGTTGGGGGCGTCGGCGTTCATCACGCGAAATTTCCAGCCACAGATGCAGGCGCTCCTCAACGAGAACCCGCTGTTCGCCGAGCAGGGCTTGAAGGTTCGCCTGGTCTCCGCGGGCATCCCCGCACACATGACCTACGACTCGCTCTGGAAGTATCAATATTGGTACGACGGCTACGACTTCGACCTGGTGATGTTCTACCACGGGATCAACGATGCGCGGGCCAACAACTATCCGCGGGAGGCCTTCCGGGACGACTATACGCAATTTAGTTACTACCAGCGCTTCTGGCCGGCCTTCGATTGGATCGAGCAGCACCCGAGGTTGTCGCGCTCGTTTCTCGTCAGCTGGGCGATGAAACTCGCGCTCGGCGCCAAGTCGATCCACACGCCCGATTTTCAGCGAGAGGCCCCCTACAACAATCCGCTCGATGATCCGTGGCGTGCCGAGGCCGGGGATTTGAAGACACCACCGGTGTTTGCGAGGAACGTCGAATCGGTGGTGGAGTTGGCCGAATCGCGGGATCAAGCCTTATTGCTTCTCACCTACACCTACTACACGCCCAAGGGGTATTCGAACGAACGCTTTCTCGCGGGGGACGCGGGGGGCCTCGACTATTCGTTTGCCGAAGAGAGCGTTGCGACGGAAGTCTGGGGGTGGTCGCATCACGTCGAGGCGGCGATCGAAGCCCACGATGAGGTGATCCGCGAGATTGCGGCCGAGCATCCCGAGGTGCTCTTCTTCGACATGGAGCGCTTCATGCCGAAGGACGGTGAGCACTTCATCGACATCTGTCACTGGACGGATCTGGGTCAGGAGCGGTTCGCGGAGGGTCTCGTCCGGGCTCTGAAGAGCAAGCCGGAGATCGTTCAGCGCGCACTCGATCGGCGCTGAGTCACCAGCGCATCACGGCCACGCGTACTACCGCAGCGTGACGAATTGCGGGCTAGCCGTGTGATTGTCGGTGGGTGAGTAGAGCGACTACCAGCGCGTGCGCAGCGTGAGGCTGCCGGTTCCGCGGTCGAATCCGCCGCTCGAACCTCCACCCGATCCGGTCTTGGAGCTGAAGTAGCCGTAGCGCAGAGCGACCTCCAGCCAGTCGTTGATCCAGTAGCTGAAGCCGCCCGCGGCACTCCAGATGGCCTGGCCGCTGCGCCCTTCGAGTCCTCATAGCCTGCGCTGACTTCGAGGTGATACCACAGCTTCGGGAGCAGTTCGTCGTAGACGCGGTCCGGCCCTCTCCCGAGTGATAGTCGTCCGGGTCGAAGTAGCCGTTGTTGAGCGTCTTTCTGAAGTCCATCCCCGTGTAGCGCGCGGCGAAGTACGTGCGCGGGTGTGCCCAAGGAGCGCGCCGTTCGACTTCGGCCTGCCACCAGGTCTGGTTATTGGTATCCGTGTAGTCGCCCCAGCGGAAGCGGCCCGTAATCCGGGTCTTCTCGTCGGGCATCATGTCCACCGAGCCGGTCGCGAAGGTGCCTTTGATGTTCTGGCGCAGCGAGGACTCATTGTCGAACGTGGTTCGATTGGAGCCGACGTCGATGCGGAAGAAATCATTCGGCCAGAGGGTCAGCCAGGTGTCGTAGGTGAAGGGGGCACTGGTGTTGTCTCCGTTCTTTTCGTCGATGACGTCTACCCAACCGGTGCCGTTCCACTCAATGGCGTCGTTGAATCGATGGCGGACGTGCAGGCCTGGGCGGTAAACGAAGATGTCACTCGAAACCGCGGGGCCGTTATTTCTTTTCGGGTCATACCGATAGGTGTGAAAGCGCGGCCCGACCGTCGTGAGCCCGTCGTTGAACTGAAAGTCCTGGCCGAGTTCCCAGCCCGTGATGCGCAGGTTGTCGTCCTGGTGGGACTCGCGGTAGTTGAAAATTGTCTCGGGTCGCTGGCTGCGCTCGAGTTCTTCCAGCAGTCGCTCTGCGCTCTTGTCGCCCGGTGTGAGTGCCAGATGGTCGCGCAGCACTTTTCCGGCGCGATCGGGCCGCCCCATCCAATCGAGTGCCTGTGCGAGTAGCGCGACGCCCTCTGGGTCGTTCGGATATTCGGCGAGGAAGCCTTCGAGTTGTTCCACGGCCCTTCGATGCTGCCCGCGCCAGCTCTGGATGCGCCCCACGCTGCGAAGCGCGTCGAGGTCGCCCCGGGTTCGCCGCAACCAGCGCCTGGTACTCGCGGAGCGCAGGTAGCTGTTGGTCGGTCCAGGAAAGCGCCAGCGCTAGACCGCGCCGTGCGCTCTGTTCCTCGCCCGACGAGATTCCGGGCGTGTCGAGGATTTCGCGGTAGAGCGGGACAGCTTCTTCCCCGCGTCCACCGTAGGTGAGTTGGTCCGCGTACTCGTGGAGGATTTCCGAGCGCTTCGAAGGTTCTTCGCTCATCGCGTGCTCGAAGGCCCTGATGGATTTGGTGTGCTCGTTTGCCTGTGCGGCTTCTCGTGCTGTTCCGATCCACGCGTTTGCGGCGGCCTCTCCGGCCAGCGTCGGGGACGATGCGCCAACGGAGATCAGGCATAGACCGAATGCTGTAAGAAGGAGCTTGCGCCAATCTCTCATCGCGTACCTGCCTCGACTTTGCGGCTCTGCTCGGTCATCGAGCGACGCGTCACCACCCAGTCTGCGCGGCCGAGCAGGTGGTCGTACATCGCGACGAGCGAGATCATCGCCTTGAAGAGCGTGAAGAAGAATACGAAGAACGCGTAGCCGAACCAGCGCAAGGCGTGATGACGCGAATACGCGATCTTGGCCGCGACTCCGGTTTGGTAGGGGCCGCTCACGAACGTGACGATCGCCGTGAGCCAGAGATACCAATGCGAGGTGAGTTCGATATAGCCCTGGAGCAGCAGCAGACTCAGCAAGATCGGATAGATCTGCAGTGCAAGGAGCGGGTAGACCTCGCGGTAGAGCAGCAGATAGGTCCAATAGACCTTCTGCAAGAAACTCAGGTGGCGTGACTTCCAGAAGCCCATCTGGAATTTGATGCTCACCTCGAGCCAACCCTGCGCCCAGCGCTGACGCTGATACCAGAACGAGGGAAGGTCTGTCGGGGCGAGTTCCGTCGAAATGATGCTCCGGTCGTTGAGGATGCGATAACCGGCGAGCAAGGCGCGAGATGTCGCGTCGATGTCCTCGGTCAGCATGGTCGGATCGAAGCGGGTCTCGCGCAGCACTTCGGTCCGCCAGTAGCCGTTGGAGCCACCGAAGATGCCCGTGTCGACGAATAGCGAGCGCGCCGCATGGCAGACGCCATACGTGCATTCGAACTCGACGGCGATCATCTTCGTCATGAAATTCGTTTCGCTGTTGCGGACCACGTTGCGCCCCTGAACGATGTCGTAGCCGCGCTCGAACCAACGCCAGGCGCGCTCGAAACAGTCCGGTTGCGGGTGGTGGTCGGCGTCGAGAATGCCGACGATCTCACCGGTCACGACTGGGAGTGCCGCGTTGATGTTCTCGGCTTTCGACTCGCTGGTCTCTACGTGAAGCAGCCGAAGCGATTCGTGGCGCGCTGCGAGCTGCTCGAGTTCGTCTTCGATGGGCAGTCGAACCGGGCGGTTGTAGGCGAGGATCAGCTCGAAGCCAGCTTCCGGCCGGCGGATGTTGTCGAGGATTTTGGTGAGCGTTTCGATGATGATGTCCTGCTCGTTGGGCAGGTAGGCGGCCACGATGAACGAACAACGCGGCAGCGGGCGGGTCGGCTCCTGGACGTGGGCGCCGCTCACGCCGAATGCGTCCTTGAATTTTCGCTTCCAGCGCTCGGCTGAACCTGTCGGTTCTTCTGCGGATCCCGCGTAGCGTCGGAAGAGCGCCGCCGTCGCTTCGTAGATGATCATCAGCGCGGTGATCAGGTAGACGGTCGCGACCAGGGCGTGCAGCCAGAACAGGGACGCTCCGCCCACCCGCAGGTAGTAGTAGAGAATTGTGGGCACGCCGATCACGACGACGTGCGTGAAGATGATCTTGTCCCAGCCGATGCGTCGTTTCACTGGACCCCTACCGTTCAGCGTCGATGGTCTGCCAGCTGATGCGGGCTCGACCGGGTTCACGCCTCAGCCCTTTGCGGCTACAGGCTCAACTCGAATCGGCTGATTGGGTTTTTCACTTGACGTATCAACGGCGTTTCGAGCGACCGGAGGTGCAAAGACATCTCCCTGTGGGTGTTTCACACCGACGATTTCGCCGATTCAGAGATTGATCCATCACAGGGCTGCATCTGTCGGGTGCCCCGATTTGGCGGTCTTGCCCCGGCTCGGAGATCCGGATTCAGCGCGCTCGGGCGTACTCGAAACCGATCAATGGACCTGCCTCAAGCTGGCGTCGGGGGCTCCGAAAAGCGGAGTTGGGGCAGGCGGCCCCAGTGGAGAGCGCGATCGGTATGGCGGGACGAATCTTCGAGCGTAAAAGGCACCAGATGCCCTGCACGCTGACCCTGGACGGTCGGAACCACGGAGGTCTCATCCTCGACGTCTCCCCGGGGGGACTCTTCATCCAAAGCAGTGCCAAGGTCAAGCCCGGCGACCAACTCGAGATTCAAACGACCCTCCCGGGTGTGGAGGGGCGGGTTCGAATGCAGGTCGAGGTCGTGCGCAAGGTCATCGTCCCCTCGCAATTGATCAAGGTCGCCCGCGGTGGCGTCGGCGTGCGGATCATCAACGCCCCGGAGGGCTACTACAAATTCATGGATGCTCTCGGCGTCATAGCAGACGCCGGCACGTCGAAAATCGAGCAATTGGAGAATCGGCGCACCAAGTCTGCGGTGGCGTCCCCGGTCGCAGAGGCCGAGCCCGAATCGGAAGCCGAACCGGAAGCCGAAGAAAAACCGCCCGCTCCGCTGCCGCAATTTCGGGTTCGCATCAAGCAGTCCCAGGGACCGCGCTCACGCACGGTCAGCGTCGAGGCCGATTCCGAAGAAGACGCCCGACGCCAGGCGCTCCATGCTGCGGGCGCGGGCTGGGTCGTGCTCGGCGTCGAGCGAGCCGACGCCGATTAGTCGAGCGCCCCGGGCTCGCCAGCGGCGTGGGGATTGCCGGCTCCCGCTCGCCCCTTCCACTGGCTGCCCGCGCCGATCCAGTGCCTGCGGGCTGAATCCAACGTCATCCCCAGATAGAGCAGGGCCGCTGCGGGCAGAACCAGGCCGAAAGCGGGAGAGCACCGATAGCGCAACGCACTGGGCCTGAAGCTCCACATCATCGCGAGCCATGCGGTCAGCGCCAGCAACGCCGCCCACAGATTTCCGTGAACTGGAAAGGTCAACACGACGAGGGGTGGCGAGAGGAAGACGAGGGCCATACCGACGACGGTAAGCGCGAGCATCCACGCCGAGTGCCGGAGTTGCGTGTAGGCGCTTCGGGCGACCATCGCCCAGATCTCCCGCAGGCCCGAATACGGGCGCGCACTCAACTCGGTGTCGCTCAGTCCGACCCAGACCCGGCCGACCGATTTCAGCGCCGCACCGAGCGCGCAATCGTCGATGATCTCGCCGCGGATCGACTCGATCCCGCCCGCGCTCGTCAGGGAGCCGACTCTGATCAGCATGCAGCCACCCGCCGCACCCGCAACGCGTGAGTGCGGATCGTTGATGCGCGGAAATGGATAGAGCATCTGAAAGAAGTAGACGAATGCGGGAATCAGAAGTTTTTCCCAGCCGGTTTTGCAGTGCAGCATCACCATGAGCGATACGAGGCCGAGCCCTTCCGCTTCGGCCTTGTAGACCATCGCGCGCAGATTGCCCGGGCTGTGTTCGATGTCGGCGTCCGTCAGGTGCAGATAGGGCGACTCGGGCCAGCGCGCTTCCGCGAGCCGTATGCCGGTCTGCACCGCCCACATCTTGCCCACCCAACCCTCGGGCACGGCTTCGGTCTCCACGACCGCCAACCGGGAACCGGCGGGATGATCGCGGGCGAGCCGACGGGCGATGTCGCCGGTGCCGTCGTCGCTGCAGTCGTCTACCAGAACGATCTGGAGTTCACCCGGATAATCCTGGGCGAGCAGTGAAATCAGCGCTCGCTCGACGACGTCGGCCTCGTTTCGTGCGGGGACTACCGCTACGACCGCGGGCCATCTTGCGAGCGCATCGTCGGTGGGCGCTTGCGCACAAAGCCGTTGGTCGCCCTGCCAGAAACGACCGTTGCAAAAAACCAGATAGATCCAGGCTGCGAGAGATCCCGCGCCGAGCCAGCTGAGAGGCGAGTCGAGAGGCAAGTCGGATCAACCTTGTTCGAGATCGTATAGGGATTTGCGCTCAGCTCGGTGATCGACGATCCACTTTCAGCGCCCGAGAAACACCGACGCGGCTGAGTAGCCAGGCCCCGAGCAACAAGAGTGCTCATGATGATCGGGTCCCTACGTCTACTTTCGCTTCAGCTCGTCCCCGTGTTGCAAGATGAAGGTTCGGATCTCGTCGGTCATCCCGAGAACGGTATCCCACTCATCGGCGTAGAACGTGATCGGAAAGCGCCGGATGCCGTAGAGTGACACGGCGCCTTTCTGGCTCACCTGCAGGCGCAGCTCCCGGGTTTTCGTTGCCTTGAGGTTTTCGTTCTCTGCGCGCAGCCGCTCGAGTTCCGCCTGCATTTCTTCGTTGCCGTCAGCCATCGCTCTCTCCTCCGATCTCCCATCCGCATGCTCGTCGATCTTGGGCCTCGCGTCGAGATCTGACGCGAGAATCGGCAACCATTGATTTCTCCTGGTCGCGCGTTCAGCTGTGGGTTGCGCTCTCTTCGTTAATCGTCGAGATCCATTGCGCGAAGCAGTCGCTTGCGGACCGGGTATTGACGGTCTCGCTTTTCCGCGCGGTCGGTCGACACGAGGAGGGCCCGCGAGGCCTGAGCGCCGATCCAGCGAAACGGTTCCGGCTCCCACTGCGGCGATTGGTGGCCTACCCAGGGAAGCTCGGTCAGCGGCGTCTTTCGACCGAGCGCGATATCGCAGAGTGTTCGACCCGCCAGGTTGCTGGGGCACACACCTTCGCCCGTATGGCTTTGCATGCCTGCGATGCCGGTCGTCTCGTCCATCGAGATGGCTGAGATGAAATCTCGCGGTATTCCGAGCACACCACCCCAGCGGTGGGTGATGGCGAAGTTTCCAAGCTGCGGGAGCATTTCGCGCAAGGAGTCGATGAGCAATTGTTCGACATGCGGGCTCTTTTCGAAGCGAGCTCCGATCGCCGAGCCGTAATGGTAGTCAAAGTTACGTCCGCCAATGGCGATGCGGTTATCCGCCGTGCGCTGCGCGTAGGTGAACAGTCGGCTGTTGTCGCCAAAGAGCCCTCGCTCCGCAAGTCCGATCTCCTCCCACACCTGATCCGATAGCGGTTCGGTGGCAATCATGTGTTCGTAGATGGGCATCAGGTTGCGTCGGCCGCCGGGTAGCAGCGTGGCGTGCGCGTCGAGCGCCATCACGATGCGAGGCGCTCGGACCGTACCGTGCGAAGTGCGCACAAGACCGGGCTCTACCGAAAGCGCGGTGGTCTGCTCATAGATCGAGGCGCCGCCGCGCTCCGCCGCATCGGCCACGCCGCGTCCGAGTTTTGCGGGGTTCACGGCGGCGATGTTCGAACTGAAGGTGCCACCATGGGGGGAAGCGATGCGGATGTGGGCCGTGACCTCTTCGGGGTCGAGCCAGCGGATATCCTCCTCCGTCCAGCCGATTTCTCGCTCGTATTCCAGGTCCCTCACGAAGTCGCTCTGCCTGCTGCGCGTTGGTCGCGAGGGTGATGCCACCCGCCCTTGTGGGAAGTCCGCTTCGATCTCCCTCGGTCTGACAGACGGCACCCACCTCGTCGACGCTCGCTTTGATCGCGTCGCGCAAGGCAGCGCCGCTTTGCGGATCGCGTTCGAAGAATTCCGCCAGGCCGTGGATCATTGCGACGCACCAGCCGCCGTTGCGCCCCGACGCGCCAAACCCAGCGGTCTCGCGCTCGATGACCGCGACGCGGCACGAGGGGTCGGCGCGCATCAGGTAGTAGGCGGTCCACAATCCCGTGAAGCCACCGCCGACGATCGCCACGTCGACTTCGCGATCACCGGGCAGCGGTGATCGCAACTCGGGCTCCGCGCCGAGCGAGTCGAACCAGTAGCTGATCGAGCGATACGACATCGGATACCGTTGCTGCCTTTCTTGGGAGGCGCTTGACCGTACCACAAGCACGTGCGGGCAACCGGCGGCGGGGATGTCGGCGGGCCTGACCCTGCCCACCCAGAAACCGAACCCCACCTTCTCGAACAGCCCCTGGTCGCGGGCGCGGGAGAGGGTGTTCGAGCAGAGCGGCTTGCACTGAACCAATGGACCCGGAACGCGGGAGTGGTGCCCCAAATTGCCGCATTCTCCCAGCTCCCGGCAGCGAAATACCCCGGCCCAGATCGGGTCGGCCATGCAGGTGAGAAAGCCTCTTGCCGCCGCTGACAGCCTCCGGCGCCTGTGCTACCCGCTCGTCTTGAATCGGATGAACCGCGTGGCATTGCTCGCCCGCCCGCGAGATCCATCCCAAATATCACCCAGCTGACGGCTGAATTCTGGAATCCCCCCCATGTCCAAACATCGCCTCGATCCCCTGATGAATCCCCGCTCGGTCGCCTATGTGGGCGCTTCCGAGACACCCGATTCGCCCGGTTATCGGCTGATCCAGGTCGCCAAAGCCGCCGACTACAAGGGCACCATCTATCCCATCAATCCCAAGTACGAAACCGTCCAGGGGCTGCCCTGCTACGGCTCGCTTGGCGAGCTACCCGCCGCACCCGACCTCGCGATCTTGAGCGTGTCGAGCAAGCGCCTGGAGTCGCAGCTCGAAGCCGCCATCGAAGCGGGCGCCCGGGCGGCGGTGATCTTCGACACCTGTTACCTGCCCGACGATCCGGATCGCAAGCTGCTCAAGCGCCTGCGCGAGCTGGCGCGCGACGCGGACATGGCCGTCTGCGGCGGCAACGGCATGGGCGTCGTCAACGGCGTGGCGGGCTTCCATTCCACCTTCGCGGACGTGCAGTCGAACCTGCGCCCGGATGGCAACGCCACCTACATCGCCCACTCCGGCTCCACGTTCACGGAAGTCGGGCTCTTCAATCCACGCGTCAACTTCAACACGATCGTCAGCGCTGGCCAGGAAATCGGCGTCACCATGGACGAGTACATGGATTACGCGCTCGAGGTGAACGACACCAAGCTCCTGTGTCTGTTCTGCGAGATGATCCGCCAGCCCGAAGCCTTCAGGGCCGCACTCGACAAGGCTGCGTCCAGGGACGTGCCCGTGATTGTCTGCAAGGTCGGCCGGTCGGAAAAGGCGGCGGCGTTTGCCCAGACCCACTCGGGCGCGCTGGTCGGTAACGATGCCGCCTACCAGGCGGTCTTCGACCATTACGGCGTCACCCGGGTCTACTCGCTCGACGAAATGATCAGCACGGTGGCCATGCTCTCATCGGAGCGCCAACCCGGGCCGGGCGGTTTGTCGCTGGTGATCGATTCCGGCGGCGAGCGCGAACTCGTGGTCGACGTTGCGGAAGACGTGGGTGTGCGTTTCGCCGACATCAACGAAGGCACGGCGAACAAGCTCGAGGAGCGCTTGTTTCACGCCCTCGACCCCGTCAATCCGCTCGACGCCTGGGGGGATGGGTCCGGGGATTGGACGGAGGATCTCACCCACTTCATCGTGTCCCTGGCGGAGGACCCCGACACGGCGATCAGCGCGATGTCCGGCGAGTTGTCGTTCAACGAAAGCCTCGAAAGCGAATACGGGCAACCGATCGCGAATGCCTTCGACCGAACCGACAAGCCGGTGATCCTGCTCGCCAACGTCTCCACGGCTCCCTACGAGGGCATGGCGCGGGCGCTGACCGACAAGGGGGTTACCGTGCTCGATGGCACGGTGAACGGCCTGAAGGCGATTCGTCACGCCTTCGAGCGCCGCGATCGATTGGCGCTGCCGCCTCGATTGCCGGCGCCGGAGTGCGATCCGGAAGTGGTCGCCCGCTGGCGTGCGCGTCTTGCCGAGGGATCCGATCTCGACGAAGCGGACGGCTACGATCTGCTGCGCGACTTCGGCGTGCCCGCGCCTGAGTATCGAATTGCCGAAGACGAGGCCGCCGCGGTCGCGGGTGCCGAGGCGCTCGGTTACCCCGTCGTGCTGAAGACCGCGATGCCCGGCATCGCCCACAAAAGCGATGTCGGCGGTGTCGTGCTCAACATCGGTGACGCAGCGTCGCTCGCCGAAGCGTATCGCGACGTCGCGTCGCGCCTCGGTCCGCGCGTGCTCGTCACGCCGATGCTGAAGATCGAAGGCGTGGAGATGGTCATGGGCATGGTGGATGACCCGAACTTCGGTCCCATCGTGATGCTCGGTGCCGGCGGCGTGTTCGTCGAGATCATGAAAGATGTGTGCGCGATCTTGCCGCCCTTCGGTCCCGACGTGGCGCGGCGCGAAATCGAAAAATTGAAGATCCGGCCCCTACTCGACGGTGCGCGCGGCCGCCCCGCGGTCGACATCGACGCGCTGGCCGACACGCTCAGTCGCTTTTCGGCGCTGGTCTGCGCGCTGCGCGACAGTGTGAAGGAGATCGACGTCAATCCGCTGATTGCGGGGCCAGACGGTTGTATCGCGGTGGACGCTCTGGTCGTTCGCGGCTGACCGTTCGTCCGCGCGACTGTATGTTCCCAATCCAACTTTTCTAAACGGAGGAATTCATGGCTTACGAAACCATCACATTCGAAAAAGACGGACCGGTCGGAGTTCTGACGCTGAACGTGCCGAAGAAGCTCAACGCGATCAGCGATCAGCTGGTCGGCGAAGTGAACGCCGCGATGGACGTCGCGGAAAAAGACGACGATGTCCACGTCATCGTGCTGACCGGCGCCGGCCGCGCGTTTTGCGCGGGCTTTGATCTCGCCTACGCGCAGGAAGACGAAGCGGTGGATTTGGACAAGCTTCAGACGGGCCTGGCCAGCGACATGGATTTCATCATGCGTTTCTGGCGCTGCCCCAAGCCGACCATCGCAGCCGTGCACGGCTACGCGCTCGCCGGCGGTTGTGAGCTGGCGGTCGCGTGCGACATCACGATCGCCGATGAGAAGACCTTCTTCGGCGAGCCCGAACTGCGCTTTGGCGCCGGTATCGTTGCGATGATCCTGCCCTGGCTCACCGGTCCCAAGCAGGCCAAGGAGCTGATCCTGACCGGCAACGACCGGATCTCCGCCCAGCGCGCGCTCGAAATCAACCTGATCAATCAGGTCGCGCCGGAGGGCGAGTATCTGAACGTTGCGATGGAGATGGCACGCGGGATGGCGTCGATCGACCCCGTACCGATGCGCCTGCAGAAGCTGGCGATCAACCGCACTTATGAAATCATGGGCCTCAATGAAGCGCTGAAGACCGCCAGTGATCTCGACGTCCTGATCGAAGGAATCGAAACGCCGGACAGCAAGACCTTCGCCGAAATCGCTCGCAAGGACGGGATCAAAGCCGCACTCAAGTGGCGTGACTCCAGGTTCTAAACGGACGCCAGCGGGCGCCAACGGCTAACGGGGACGTTGTTGAATAGTTGAATTGGGTGCGCACCCAATTCAACTATTCAACAACGTCCCCGTTGTGGGGAGTGGCGCAGGGAATGAGTTAGTTCAGCGTGAGAGATCGAGGGCGAGTCGGCTCAGCTTTCGCCGAGGCGTTTGAAGACATCGTCCGCCGAGGTCGAAGAGGCGATGCCGACCGAGTCCGCTGAACTCGTGATTTCGTTCATTGCAGCCTGACATGTAGCTGCAGCGTCGCTGACGCCTCGCGCGTCGAGTTCCTTCGGCATCAGCTTCTCGAAGACGGCGCGAAGTTGCGGGACCGTCAGCTTCCGCGCGTCCAGGCCCGCCTCTTTCAGTGCAATGCGAAGCGTTCCACGGGCCGCGAGCCGGTCCATGTCGGTCCTACTCTCGAGCTTCTCAGCGGCGAGGTCGAAGAGGTCGGCGGCCATCGCGTTAGCCATCCATCGGCGTGGGAAGGATCACGGCCCGCCGGGTGATCCAGTTCGTGTAGAAGAGCGGTGGAAAGAACGCGAGCCAAAGCACCGCAACAGACGCGATTTCGGTGCCACCGAGAACCGCATCCGTAAACAGCGAAACCGCCTGATTGTCGTTGACCTCGTTGGCAAAAGACAGGTCGCCGAGGCATGCGAGGACCTGGAAGCCGCCGAAGAGAGCGATGAGCAGATAGCGGTTTGCGACGACCGGCGGGCAGAGCCCGATCCGGGCGCGCTTGGTGGCACTCTGTCGGTAGAGCAGCGCCTCCCAGCCCAGCCAGAAGGACGGTGCCGTATAACCCAACCATTGGACGATGAACCACGGATTGCCGAAGGAGTAGTCCACGCTCCCGCCATCGGTAGTCAACACAGTGCCCGCCAGTAGAAAGGCCGAGCAGACGCCGACAACCCAACCCCCCCAGGCATCATCGGGGCGAAACACCGAGCGAATGAAGAATAGATACGGAAAGACACCGAGGACGAAGGTCCATTCGACCAGAAGGTAGAGCTGGGAAGGCCAGGTGTCGATTTGGAAGAGGTTCGGGATGTTGTAGCCCAGGTAGTAGAGGCCTGAGAACGCGAAGTAGAGCCCGAGCAACAGCTCTGGGCGCTCGCCCGTCCGCCGCTGCAGGCGGAGCAAACGCACGCTTGCGATCAGGAAGAAAATTCCTGCGAGAATCGAAGCGACGTAGGCGTTTTCTTGCATTTATTTTCCGCTGGCTCCTCAGCTCCCGCCCTAGGCGTTTGAAGATCTCGTCGGGGGAATTCGAAGCCGACAGGTCGGTTGCGCTCGCAGCACTCGCGATGTCTTTCATTACGGCTTTGCATGTCGCGTCCGCGTCGGTGACGCCGCGCGCTTCGAGTTCCTTGGGCATCAGCTTTTCGAAAACGGCCTGAAGTTGCGGGATGGTCAGATTTTGGACATCCAGACCCGCCTCCTTCACCGCGAGACGCAGCGTGCCGCGGGTCTCGAGCCGATCCATCCCGGAGCTTTCCTCGAGCTTCTCGGCGGCGACGTCAAAGAGGGTGGTTGCCACCGTCTAACCCTCAACCGACGCCGAGAGGGTCTGGGCTCGTTGCGTGATCCAGTTCGTGTAGAAGGAGGGTGGGAAGAAGGCGAACCACAGCACCGCAACGGATGCGATTTCGGTACCGCCGAGGAGCGCATTCGAAAACAGCGAGGCTGCCTGATTGCCGCTGAGGTCAGCGGCATAGGACAGGTCGGCGAGGCACGCGAAGACCTGAAAGCCGCCGAAGAGAGCCAGGAGCAGGTAGCGGTTGGCGACGACCGGTGCGCAGAGTCCGATCCGGACGCGCTTTTGGGCGCCCTGTCGGGAGAGCAGCGCTTCTCCGCACAGCCAGACACACGGCAATGTATAACCCACCCATTGGGTCAGGAACCACGGATTGTCGAATGAATAGACCCCGCGCCCGTCGAGGGCACCCATTACGGTGCCTGCCAGCAGTAAGACCGCGCAGGTCCCGACCAATACGCCCGCCCAGGTGTCCTCCGGGCGAAAGACGGAGCGAATGAATAACAGATAGGGAAAGACGCCGAGCACGTAGAGCCATTCGATGGCCCACTCGGCCGAGGTAGTCCAGGACTCAAGTCCGAAGAGGCTAGGTAGGTTATAAGCGAGGTAGTAGGCGCTCGAGAGTCCGAAATAAAACCCGAGCAATAGCTCCGCTCGCTCGCCGGTTCGGCGGTTCAAGCGGAGCAAGCGAACGCTCGCAACCAGGTAGAAGGCGCTGGCAAAGATCGAAGCCAGGTAGGCGTATTGTTCCATTCTGCTCTCACTCGAATATTGCAGCTGGTGTTGATTGCGGCCTTGCGCCGCTCTACTTCAATCGGAGATCGCGCCTGAAGCCTTGAGGGGCTTCTCGTCGATCGAGGCGGGGTGTCAATCGGTTGTTTCTTGATGGTCGCTGTGGGTCCAGCGGTTCAGCAGCGGTGCGAGTGCAAACAGGCTGATTGCGGAGACGATCGCTGCGATCGCGATCTTCCCGAAGACCTCGCCGTAGATTCCGACGGTTTCGATCGGAGCGGGAATTCCGTTCGATCCGCCCGCGTCGTGCTCGATCCCCGTGAAACCTGCGATGAAGCCCGCCAGATAATTGGAAAAAGCAGTGGCCAGAAACCAGGCGCCCATCACGGTGCTTACGATGCGTTTGGGCGAGAGCATCGTGACCATCGACAATCCCACGGGTGACAGGCAAAGCTCCCCTGTGGTCTGGAGCAGATAGCCGAGCAGCAGCCAGGACATGCCGACCATTCCGCGTGAATCCGCGGTGTGCGCGCCGTACCAGAACGCGCCGAAGCCGAGCCCCAGTTGGAGTAGACCCAGCGCAAATTTGACGGGCGTTTTCGGCTCCCAACCCCTCGGGCCGAGAAAGGCCCAAAGCCCGGTGAGCACGAGTCCAAAAATGAGAATGAAGATCGGGTTCGCGGCCTGGAAGATCGTGGCTTTGATTTCGGAGCCTCCGACTCCCATCCCGACATCGGCTTCACCGATCACCCATTCCACTTCGGTCTCGCCGCTCGTGCGCGCTGCGTCGACGTCGTCGAGCACGATCAGCCGATCGCCGAGCCGATGGCCGAGCTGCTCTTGATTGAGTTCGATCACAATCGTGGAGCCGACCTCCGAGGCTTCGATGGTGCGGTCTTCCAGAACGCGGTCGACATTGCGGTCCGTGAAGTTGTTCACGGAGCTGCCCGCCTGCTCGAAGAACGACCAGAAGAGCATCGAGTAGAACAGCAGGATCAATACGACGAACAAGCGCTGGCGTTCGACGGTATGCGATCGAAATGCCTCTGCGAGGAGCGAGATCATCGCCGCACCGCCGAAAAGGAACAACAGCCAGCCTGCGATCTGATTGCGCTGTACGAGCAAGGCGAATATGGGGATGGCGATCACGACACCTAGATAGACCGCGTAGTCGGTGCGGAGAGCGCCTGCAATTTTTCGGGTGAGGGCGCTGGGATCGGGTGGCGCGCCGACTTCGGGGGGCAACCCGCCCCGGGCGAGCGCGACGCATGCGATGATGCCGCTGGCGGCCAGCGCAATTGCCACGGCCGCGTTCACCGCGAGCTGCAGTCCGCTGTCCTGCAGAAACAAGAGTGCGACCGATGTGCTGAGCGCGCCGGCGAGAATCAGGAGCTGCGTCACTCGGACCGGAGCCACGAAGACCGCAAGGCCGATCAGCATCCCGATCGTTGCGAGCCCGAAGCCGTAGTGCCAGCCGTAGGTTTCGCCGATGTAGCCGCAGATCAGCGGTGACATCGCGGCGCCGAGATTGATCCCCATGTAGAAGATCGTGAATCCGCCGTCCCGTCGCCGGCTCGCATCCGGATAGAGGGTGCCGACCATGGTGGAGATGTTGGGCTTGAAAAAACCATTGCCGCAGATCAACAACGCGAGCGCAGCAAAGAACGTCATCTCGTTCTGGATCGTCATCAAGAGATGGCCCGCGGCCATCAGCAGGCCACCGATCACGACCGCACGCCGCCCGCCGAGCAGTCGGTCTGCGAGCATGCCGCCGATGAAAGGCGTTGCGTAGACCAGGGCCGTGTAGGCGCCGTAAACCGCGTAGGCCTGGGAGTCCCCGTAACCCAGGAAGCCCTTGATCATGTAGAAGACCAGCAGGGCGCGCATCCCGTAATAGGAGAAGCGCTCCCACATCTCTGCGAAGAAGAGCGTAAACAGGCCGGTCGGATGCCCGAAGAGCGTCGGGTACGCGGGCGGCGGGCTCGTGGCGGTCATGGGCCTCCGGATATCGGGGGGTCCACCTTCTGCTCATTCGGGCGGCGCGAGCGATGATTAGCACCCGCGGCCGGGATTTCGCACCTCTGATCCGGCCGGCCCCCGATTTCCGGGTTCCGGGTGTGCGCCTTCAATGTGCAGGCGACTTGCGGGTGGTCGACACTCGGCGAGCGATCCAGCAGCGAAAGAATTGCTTGGCGATCCGCAATTGATGATTGACGTCAGGTTGTTCGGCGGGTGATGATGTTCCCTCGTGGGTAGGAACGACCGCCCCTCGAGCTGTTGCCGCTCTCGGTCATTCGCTGTCGCTGCGCTGTTGGGCGACCGGATGCTCCCGGCGGCCGCCACGCGAATCAGGAGGAAATGGTGTCGACATCTCTCGTATTGACGGTGATCGGTCCCGATCGGCCTGGTCTGGTGGAGTCCCTCTCTCAGGTGGTGGCCAGTCACCAGGGCAGCTGGTTGGAGAGCCGGATGGCGCGACTCGCGGGGCAATTTGCGGGGATCTTGCGCGCGAGTGTTCCCGAAGAACAGGTGGACGCGCTCACCCAGGCCCTTCAATCGCTGGAACCTGCGGGTCTTCGTGTCGCCGTCGCTCGCAGCCAACCCACGCCGATTGCCTCCGATGTGCGAGAACTCCGACTCGAGATCATCGGCAGCGACCGACCCGGGATCGTGCACGAGATCTCGGAGGCTCTCGCGGATCGGAATATCAATGTCGATGAGCTGCGCACCGAAATCATGAGTGCGCCGATGTCCGGTGAGCTGCTCTTTCTCGCCAACGCAGAACTCCAGGTTCCGGTAGACCTCAGTCTCGACTTGTTGCGCAAGGACCTCGAGGCGCTGGCCCACGAACTGATGGTCGACATCGATCTCGACGAACCGCTCTGAGCCGGACCTCTGCGATCGTGGGCCGGGATGGAACGGAGCTTTCGCGCCATTGGGCGCTCGATCCCGAAATCACCTTCTTGAATCACGGGTCATTCGGCGCGTGCCCGTCGCCCGTACTCGACGCGCAGCGTCGGGTGCGCGAGCAGATGGAGCGGGAGCCGGTTCAGTTTCTGACCCGGGAGGCGCCGCTGCTGCTCGCAGAGGCACGCGAGGTACTGGGGCGATTCATCGGCGCGTCACCCGAAGGCCTGGCCTTCGTCCCGAATGCCACCACGGGCCTGAACGCGGTGTTGCGGTCGCTGTCCCTGGATGCGGGCGACGAACTGCTCGTCACCGATCACGAATACAATGCCTCGCGCAATGCGCTCGAATACGTTGCCGCGCGCGACGGCGCACGTGTCGTCGTAACCTCGATCCCGTTTCCGGTTGCGAGCGCCGAATCCATCCGCGAGGCCGTACTGCGCGGCGTGACTTCGAGGACCCGCCTCGCTCTACTCGACCACGTGACGAGTCAGACAGCCCTCGTGCTGCCGATCGGGGAGTTGATCGGCGAACTCGAGGCGCGCGGTGTCCGGGTGTTGATCGATGGCGCCCATGCGCCCGGCATGCTCGATCTCGATATCGATTTGCTGGCGCCGTCGTATTACACGGGAAACTGTCACAAATGGATCTGCGCGCCGAAAGGCGCGGGCTTTCTCTGGGTGCGCGAAGATCGACGCGAGGACGTGCGGCCTGCAGTCATCAGCCACGGCGCCAATGCGCCGGTGCCGAGGTCCGAACGTTTTCGCGCCGAGTTCGACTGGATGGGAACCAGCGACCCGAGCGCGGCGCTCGCTGTGCCCGAGGCCATCCGCTTTCTGGGAGGCTTGCTCCCGGGTGGATGGGATGAGGTTCGCGCGCGCAATCGCGCACTCGCACTCGAGGGTCGGCGCCTGCTGGCCGACGCATTGCGGGTCGAGATGCCGTGCCCGGCGGAGATGATCGGGAGCATGGCTGCGATTGCCCTGCCGGCCTCGAGCCGCTTTCCGATCCCCGAAAACACTCACGCCTTCGCGCCGAATCCTCTGCACGACGCGCTCTTCCGCGACCACCGGATCGAAGTCCCGCTGCTGCTCGACCCGGCGGGCAAAACGCGCCTGGTTCGCGTATCCGCGCAGCTCTACAACACCCGAGGTGATTACGAGAGGCTCGCGGAAGCACTCCTGGCCTTGTTGTGATCGCGCTGCCATTCGAGCAGGGCGGGTAGAACGATCAGCGTGCACACGATGGTCAGGACCATTCCAATGCTGAGGACGATGCCCAGGCTCGCCATCCCGCGATGAGAAGATAGAGCGAGGGTGCCGAAGCTCACCGCTGTCGTCACTGCGCTGTAGAAGACCGCGCGGGCGGTGGTTGTTGCGAGCAATTCTTCGTCGCTGCTCGCGATGGATTTGGAGCGGTGGACGAGGTGGATGCCGCTGTTCGCGCCGACGCCGATCAGCAGCGGGATGACGATCACGTTTGCGAAGTTGAAGGGCAGGTCGAGCAGGACCATGGTCGCGCAGGTGAGGAGCGAACTCAAAATCAGCGGAGTGAGTACGAGCAGGACATCGGAAATTCGCCGCCAGAGCAACCAGAGCAGCAGCGAAATTGCGATCAGCGCGTACATGAGCGCCTGCTGGAAGGACGATTTCGTGGCGTTGGCGAATCCGACGAGGTTGATGGCGACGCCAGCCGCTTCGGGTGCAATTTCTTGCACCTCGGCCACGAATCGCGAGAAGGCCATTTCGTCGACCAGCGATTCGCGCGGATAGACTTGAATCCGGGCGCTTCCGTCTTTCGCGATCATTCTTTCGACGAGTCGCGCCGGAAGGTCGGTCAGCGAAATCTCCCCCGGTTCGAGTGCGTTTCGAAGGCGCGCCATCTGGTCTGCAAAGCCCGACAACAAGATCGCCTCCAGGTTCGCGAGCGCGGTCTCGGTGTTGCCGTTCTCTTCGATCTTTTGAAGGAAGTTCGCCAACTCATTGCGCAGCACTCGCATGCTGTCGAGAAGCGGCGAATCACCGTCCACGGCTTCGGTGTGGCCGAGATAGGCGTGCAGCTCCCGGAGTGCCGAAATTTGTTCTTCGATCGATTTCGGATCGGATTCGTCGGTCGATGCGCTGGGCGAGGGGAAGAAATATCCAATGTCCGCGAGAATCTCGCGTTTTTCGTCCTGCTCTGATGGAACGTAGTCGGCCAATGTCAGCGTGTGCGCCACGCTCCCGAGTCCTTCCAGCCGATCGGCGAGCTGCTGCGCGGATTCGAGATCCGGTGTGAGCACGTTGAGGAACCACGGAGACGCCATCCCCGCCTGGCTCAGCAGGTCGTTGAAGGCCTGAACGGACTCGGTACCCGCGTCGCGCATGTTGATGACGTTCTCGTCGAAGCGCGCTTGCGGTAGCAGGATGAGTGCGCCGATACCGGCGACCGCTGCCAAGCGGCGCACCCAGCTGCCGTGGCGATCGAGGTGGGTCCACCAGCGATCCCGAAAACCCAGCCCGCTCGACGATCTTTCGCGCTCCGATGGAGCCAGCCAGGTGTAGAGCAGCGCGGGGATCAGCGTCAGGGTGATGAAAAGGATGATGAACATCCCGGCGCCCGCAATCAGCCCGAGTTCCGCAACTCCCCGGTAGTCGGTCGGGATGAAGACGAAGAATCCGATGGCCGTCGTCACAGTGCAGAGCACGAGCGAACTCCCCACTTTCCGAACGGCGCCTTCCATTGCCTCGAGGTTGCTCTTGCCGGTGCGGAGCAGATCCTCGTAACTCATTCCCAGGTGGATCGCGAAATCGACTCCCAGTCCGATGAACAAGACCGCGAAGGTCACGGATACGAGATTCAATTGGCCGATCGCAAATGCCGCGAAAGCCAGCGTCCAGATCAAACCCGAAAGCAGCGCGATGATGGCTGCGAGGACGAGTTTGATCGAGCGCAGCGCGACGACGAGAATTCCGACCACCAACGCGAAACAGAAGACGCCGGCTCCACCCACATCCCACGCAATGCCGATCATCTCTTCGTAGTTGAGGGCGGGGTTACCGGTAATGCGAACCGAAACGCCGCGTTCAGACGTGTAGCCGAGGTCGTCGGCCAGTTGGTGGATCATTTCCATCGAGCGTGCTGCTGCGAACATGCTGTCGAAGTCGAGCACCGGTTGCGCGACGATGACGCGCCGGTTGTTCACCTCGAGAGGGGAGTCCTGTACCAGCATTTCCTCCCAGGAAAGCGCGAGCGGATATTCGTTGTAGACCTCGACTGTGGCGCGGCCGATCTGGTCGAGCACCTTCACCCATTGATTGATCTCGTCGGGCGCGTCGCCGGTGGCGTCGAGACCCTGGCGAACGAGCGCGGTGAGGTTGGCGATGCTGGAATCGCGTTCGAGTTCGGCCAGTAGGGGTTGAACTCGGGCCATCTGGTCGGCGAATTCCTCGAGTTCCTCCACGCTTCGGTAGAGCAGGCCCACGCGCTCGAAGAAACTCCCGCCGCCCGGAATGTAGGCATCGGTGAAGACGTCGGGTTGTTGTCGGAGTTCCGCCGTCAGTGCATTCGCGGCGTCGCGTGCGAGTTCGGGAGTCTCGCCCTCCACGACGATCAGCAGTGCGCGCTCGAGGTTTGGAAACCGGGCGGCGAAGGCTTCGTGATTCTTTCGCGACGCGAGGTCATCGGAGACGAGTTGAACGTTGTCCGAGTTGATGCCGAGGTGGGTCGCTGCGTAGAACGCGAGGCCGAGTGTCAGCAGACCGGTCGCGACGACCACCGCGTGGGGGCGGCGTGAGACGGCGTGCACCCAGCCCGTCAACGTATTCGTGAGCAGATCGTTGGAACCAGACACGGGGCGCGATGGATAGCAAAATGCGCGGATGTACGGCTATGGGAAAGGCTGGGAACTCCCGCGGGGGGAGGTTGCGCGGATGGCGATCCGGCCGAAAATGGATGCGCAACCGCTCCTCGCGGAGTGGGCGAAATGGGGGGAAGTCGGCTTGCGCGGTGTGGATCGGGACCCTGAGGGGGCGATTTCGAGTGTGAGAGGCTGGATCGACGCGAGCGATCGCGTCGTCGTCCTGACCGGTGCTGGGATTTCGACGGATTCGGGAATCCCCGATTTTCGCGGACCCGGGGGGGTGTGGACCCGCAATCCCGAGGCCGAGAAGCTGTCGACCTACGATCACTATGTGGGCGATCCCGAGGTGCGCAAGCGCGCGTGGCAGAGCCGGCTGGAGCTCGCGAATCGGCTCGGCGAACCGAACGCGGGCCACCGCGCGGTGGTCGAATTGGAGCGGCGGGGAAAGTTGTTGCTGCTGATTACCCAGAACATCGATGGATTGCACCTCGATGCGGGTTCGACGCCGGAGCGAACGGTCGAAATCCACGGCACTTTTCGCGAAGTCACTTGCCTCGCGTGCGGGGAGCGAGGTCCGATGCCGGACGTTCTCGATCGAATCCGCGCGGGGGAAGCCGACCCCGCCTGCCGCAGCTGCGGGGGCATCCTCAAGGCCGCGACGATTTCGTTCGGACAGGGCCTGGTGGTGGCAGACCTCGAGCGTTCTGAAGTAGCCGCTCGGCAATGCGATCTGATGCTGGCGGTGGGCACCAAATTGGCTGTTTTCCCGATCGCCAATGTCGTACCCCTTGCGAAGACTGCGGGCGCTCGGGTGGTGATCTTGAACGAACAGCCCACCGAGATGGACGCGCTCGCGGACGCCGTGATCCGCGGTTCGATCAGCGAGATCCTGCCGCGCCTGGTCGAGCCGCTGAATTGACTCGATCGGGCCGCTGTATTAGGCCTATCGAGTCGTTGTATTAGGCGGACTGGAATGCGCGCGGCTTCGTGCTAGTTTTCCGCCCCCATCAAAGAATTGGAGGTCCCGTGGCACGAACGAGAAACTGGCCGGCCGTCATCGAACGCCTCAACAAAGACCGCAAGGGTGAAATCCGCATCAAAATGGGATCGCCCGGGAGCGCGCAGGTGACGCGCTGTCGCCTGCTGGCTGAGTGGTCGAACCTGGAAGCTACGACAGTCGGCAAGACGTTGATTCTGCGCCTCCCGTCCAAGCGTTAGAGGTCCGTTTCAATCTGTTGGGGGAGTTCGTTTCGATCGGATCGCGATCTCCGTTTTCGATTGGCAGCGCAGCTTCAGATCGACGGGGGCTCATTTGAACACGAGGATTCGTTCCCGTTCTGGTTGGGCGATGGCGCTGCTCGCGCTATCGGGACTCGGCGCTCCGACTTCGGCTCCAGCGAGCGACGCCGCACCCGCGCATGGCATTGCGATGCACGGCGACCTCACCTATTCCGCCGACTTCGCCCACTTCGAATACGCAAACCCGGCTGCGCCGAAGGGCGGTGTCCTCCGGCAGTATTCGATCGGGACCTTTGACAGCTTCAATCCGTTCATCGCGAAGGGAAATCCCGCCGCGGGGATCGCGTTGATCTACGACAGCCTGATGAAGCCTTCGAGGGACGAACCGTTCAGCCGCTACGCCTTGCTTGCGGAGAGCATCGAGACCCCGAGCGACCGCTCGTGGGTTGCATTCACCCTGCGCAAGGACGCGCGCTGGCACGACGGTAAGCCGGTTAGCGTCGAAGATGTGATCTGGACGTTCAATACCCTGATCGAAAAGGGCTCGCCGCTTTACGGGTTCTACTACGCCGGTGTGGAGAAGGTCGAGAAGGCGGGCGAGCGCCGGGTGAAGTTCAGCTTCAAGCCGGGCGAAAACCGCGAGCTTCCGTTGATTCTCAGCGAACTCCGGATACTCCCCAAGCACTATTGGGAAAATCGAAAATTCGACGAGACGACGCTCGAGCCGCCGCTGGGCAGCGGTCCCTATGAAGTCGCAGCCTTCGAGCCGGGTCGCCACGTGAGCTACCGGCGACGAGCGGATTACTGGGGTGCGGATCTCCCCGTCAATCGCGGACACAACAACTTCGATTCGTTTCGGTGGGAGTACTACCGGGACATGAGTGTTGCCATCGAGGGGCTCAAGGCCGATGCCTACGACATCCGTCTCGAAAACAGCGCGTCGAAATGGGCCACCGCCTACGAAATCCCGGTGGTCCGCGAGGGTCGCCTGCGCAAGGAACTGATCCCCCACCAGCGGAGCCAGGGCACCCAGGGCTATGGGTTCAATCTGCGGCGCCCGATGTTTCAGGATCGACGTGTTCGAGAGGCGCTCGGTTACGCGTTCGATTTCGAGTGGATGAACAAGAATCTCTCCTTTGGGCAGTACGAGCGGGTCCGCAGCTACTTCGAAAACTCGGAGCTCGCTGCGCGCGGCTTGCCGACCCCGGCCGAACTCGAAATCCTGGAGCCGCTCAGGGGGCGGATTCCCGATGAAGTCTTCACCAGCGAGTATCAACCGCCAAAGACTGATGGCTCTGGCAAGATCCGCAGCAACCTGCGTCGCGCAACGGAGTTGTTCTCGGCGGCGGGTTGGAAGATCGTCGATGGCCGCCTCATCCATGTCGAGACCGGTGAACCGATGGCCTTCGAGATCCTGTTGTCGTCTCCGAGTGCAGAGCGGATTGCGCTTCCGTTCAAGAAGAATCTGGAGCGGCTTGGCGTCGAAGCCTCCGTGCGGACGGTCGATTCCGCGCAGTATCGACAGCGCATGGACACCTTCGACTTCGACGTGACGACCGTGCGGATCGGTGAGACCAATTCCCCCGGCAACGAACAGCGCGAGTTCTGGTCGAGCGAATCGGCGAAGCGCGAGGGGGGACGCAACCTGATCGGGATCCAGAACCCCGCGGTCGACGAACTCATCGAACTCGTGATTGCGGCAAATAGCCGCGAGGAGCTGGTTACGCGCGTTCGCGCGTTGGATCGCGTGCTGCTCTGGGATTTCTACATGATTCCCCATTTCTACATTTCCGCCGACCGGCTGCTCTACTGGGATCGTTTCGGCCGGCCTGAAATCGTGCCCACCGAGGGTCTCGCGATCGATACCTGGTGGTACGACAAGGCGAAGGCAGCGCGGCTCGAGGCCGCTCGCGGAGGCGGTGGTTGATCGCTCCGCTTCGACACGGCTGCGGCGACGAGCGATAGCGTGGCCGCCTACATCATTCGGCGCCTGCTTCTGATTGTGCCGACGCTGTTCGCGATCATGCTCTTGAATTTCGCGATCGTTCAGGCTGTGCCGGGCGGGCCGATCGAGCGGATTCTCGCGGAACTCGACCACACGGCGGTATCCGCGACCGAGCGAATCTCGGGTGGGGGTGGAGAGTTCGCCGGCGCGTCAGCGCCGAGTGCCGGCAGTACCCAGATCTATCGGGGCGCGCAGGGGCTGCCACCGGAATACATCGAACAGCTCAAGCGGCAGTTTGGTTTCGACAAGCCGCTCCACGAGCGCTTCCTCTTGATGATGCGCGATTTTGCAGTCTTCGATTTCGGCAATAGCTACTACCGCGATCGCAGTGTTGCCCAGCTCGTAGTCGACAAGATGCCGGTATCGATCTCGCTCGGGCTCTGGACCACGTTGTTCGTCTACCTGATCTCGATTCCGCTAGGGATTGCCAAGGCCATTCGGGACGGCACCCGCTTCGACATCGCGACGAGCACGGTCGTCGTGATCGGAAATGCGGTGCCCTCCTTCTTGTTCGCGATCCTATTGATCGTCGTTTTCGCGGGCGGTCAATATCTGGATTGGTTTCCGCTGCGCGGCCTGCATTCCGATGGCTGGAAGGAGCTGAGTTGGTTTGGCCAGGTGAAGGATTATCTCTGGCACATCGCGCTTCCCGTTTTCGCGCTCGTGATCGGCGGCTTCGCGTCGCTTACGATTCTTACCAAGAACTCATTTCTCGACGAGATCGGAAAGCAGTACGTGGTGACAGCTCGCGCCAAGGGGCTCGCTGAGGACCGCGTTCTCTACGGTCACGTATTTCGCAACGCAATGCTGATCGTGATCGCCGGATTCCCGTCGGCGTTCATGCGCATCCTGTTCACCGGTGCGTTGCTGATCGAGGTGATCTTCTCGCTGGACGGCCTGGGATTGCTCGGCTTCGAGGCGGCCATCAACCGGGATTATCCGGTCATGTTCGCCACCCTGTATTTCTTCACGCTGCTCGGGTTGCTGATGGGACTGATCACGGATCTCACCTACGCGTTCGTCGATCCGCGGATCGACTTTGAAGCGCGGGAGTCCTGAGCGTGGCGATTGGGGAAATTAGCCAGCGCAAGATTCCGACCTTCAGCATCGATCGTCAGATCGATCGCAAAGCGAGGGAGTCCTGAGCGTGGCGATCGGGGAGATCGGGCAGCGCAGGATCCGCATCTTCAAGGCCAACCGCCGGGGCTACTGGTCACTCTGGATCTTCTCGGTGCTCTTTCTGGTGACACTCTTCGCAGATGTCATCGCAAACGACAAGCCGCTGCTGCTGCGCTACGAGGGCGCGTTCTACTTTCCGCTCTTTTCCGCGTATCCCGAGACGATCTTCGGCGGATTCCTCGAAACCGAGGCGGATTATTCGGACCCGGAAGTCCAGGAGCTCATCGAAACCAAGGGCTGGATCCTCTGGCCGCTGATTCCATTCAGCTACGACACGATCTGTTACGAGCTGCCCACGCCCGCGCCGTCTGCGCCCACCTTGAACAACTGGTTGGGCACTGACGATCAGGCGCGCGACGTGGTAGCGCGCTTGATCTACGGGTTTCGCATTTCGGTGCTGTTTGGCCTGGCGCTGACCCTGATCAGTTCCGCGATCGGCATCGCAGCGGGCGCGGTCCAGGGGTACTTCGGCGGGCGCATCGATCTGTATTTCCAACGCTTCATCGAAATCTGGTCGAGCCTGCCGACGCTCTATCTCTTGATCATCCTCGCGAGCGTCGTACAGCCCAACTTCTGGTGGTTGCTCGGGCTATTGCTGTTGTTCAGCTGGACGGAGCTGGTTCGGGTGGTGCGCGCCGAGTTCCTCCGCACCCGGAATTTTGATTATGTGCGTGCCGCCCGCGCACTTGGCGCGAGCGATCTTTCGATCATGTTCAATCACATTCTGCCCAACGCCATGGTGGCAACGTTGACGTTCCTCCCGTTCATCCTGAGTGGAGCGATTACGTCGTTGACAGCGCTCGACTTCCTGGGCTTTGGATTGCCACCCGGCAGCGCGTCGCTCGGAGAGCTGCTCAATCAAGGCAAGAACAATCTGAGCGCTCCGTGGCTTGGGCTGTCGGGATTCTTCGTGATTGCATTGATGTTGAGCCTGTTGATCTTCATCGGCGAAGCGGTGCGCGACGCATTCGATCCGCGCAAGAGTTTCCGCGCGGATGCGCCGCCGCCCGAGCAGACCGGCTATCAGGCGGAGGTGTCCGCGTGAGTCCGCTACTGACGGTTTCGGATCTACGCGTGACCTTCGCGACTCCGAGCGGTCCGCTCGAGGCCGTCCGGGGGTTGTCGTTCGATGTGAATCGCGGCGAGACGGTTGCGCTCGTCGGCGAGAGCGGATCCGGTAAGTCCGTCACCGCGCTGTCCGTGTTACAGCTTCTCCCCTATCCCGGAGCGTGGCATCCCTCGGGAAGCATTCGCTTCGAGCAGCGCGAGTTGGTGGGTGCGCCCGAGGAAACCATGCGGGAGATTCGAGGGGATCGAATCGCGATGATCTTCCAGGAGCCGATGACCTCGCTCAATCCGCTGCACCGGGTCGAAAAACAGATCGCCGAGACCTTGATGCTCCACCGGGGCGCGACCGCTGCCGGCGCGCGGGCGCGCGCACTCGAGCTGCTCCATCGGGTTGGCATCAAAGATCCTGAGGATCGTTTGAACAGCTATCCCCACGAGCTGTCGGGTGGTCAGCGTCAGCGCGTGATGATCGCGATGGCGCTCGCAAACGATCCCGATCTGTTGATCGCCGATGAGCCCACGACTGCTCTCGACGTCACGATCCAGGCCCAGATCCTCGCGCTGCTCAAAGAACTCCAGACCGAGTTCGGAATGGCGATCCTGCTCATCACCCACGATCTCGGCATCGTGCGCAAGGTTTCCGATCGCGTCTGCGTGATGACGAACGGAGAGATCGTCGAGGCGGGCACGGTCGAAAGACTCTTTGCCGCTCCGGCCCATCCCTACACCCAACACCTGCTGGGTGCGGAGCCGAAGGGCGAACCTCCGACGCCGCACGCTGAGGCGCAGGAAGTCATGCGGTGTCGCGATCTGCGGGTGTGGTTTCCGATCAAGCGGGGCATCGTTCGACGCACGGTCTCGCACCTGAAGGCCGTCGAAGGCGTGTCGCTGTCGGTGCGCGAGGGTGAGACGCTCGGCGTCGTGGGGGAGAGCGGCAGCGGCAAGACGACCCTGGGGCTCGCGCTGCTGCGATTGCAGAGCAGCACCGGGAGCATCGAATTTCAGGGCCGAGAGATCCAGTCGCTTCGCTGGAAGGAGACCCGCCCGCTCCGCCGTGAAATGCAGATGGTATTTCAAGACCCCTTCAGCAGCTTGAGTCCGCGCATGTCGGTGGGGAGCATCATCGAAGAGGGACTCGCGATCCACAAGCTCGGCGATGCCGCAGAGCGGGAGCGCCAGGTGATCCGGGTGCTCGAAGAGGTCGGGCTCGACCCGGAGAGTCGCCACCGCTACCCGCACGAGTTTTCGGGAGGGCAGCGACAGCGGGTCGCCATCGCGCGCGCCATCGTGCTGCAACCGCGGCTCGTGATCCTCGATGAGCCGACCTCGGCGCTCGACCGCTCCGTGCAGGCCCAGATCGTGGATCTTCTGCGGGATCTCCAGCAGCGATACGGCCTGAGTTATCTCTTCATCAGCCACGATCTGCGCGTCGTGCGGGCGCTTTCCCATTACGTGCTCGTGATGCGCAATGGGTGCGTGGTGGAGCAGGGCGTCTCCGATGAAATCTTCCGCGATCCACAGCAGGACTACACGCGGCGGCTGATGCGCGCAGCCTTCGAGCTGGAGGTCGCATAGCCGGCCGCGCCGGGGTGGAGCCAGCGGCGGTGACCTAGAGGGCAGCCTCGTAGCCTCCCGAGCGAAGCGGTAACCGCTGAGGGCCGTAATTCGTATCTGCCAGTGGCTGGCAGTGACCATTGTCCGCGTCGATCTGCGGGCTTGATGTAAAACGCCGTTATATATCTGTTCATCACAGCGCCAACGGTCTTGGCCAAGGAGTTCGATCGATGACATCCGATCGCCGCAATCCCGAAGGCGACACCGAACGCGCCGTTCGCGCGCGATACAGTGCCGCGGCGCAAGAGAGAGAAGCGGCGCTCTGCTGTCCAGTTGATTACGACCCGCAGTACCTCAGCGCGATCCCGCAGGAGGTGCTCGAGCGCGACTACGGCTGTGGAGATCCCTCTCGCTACGTCCGCGAGGGCGATGTGGTTCTCGATCTCGGGAGTGGTGCGGGCAAGATCTGCTTCATCGCAGCCCAGATCGCCGGGCCGAAGGGGGCGGTGATCGGCGTGGACCTGAACGAAGAGATGCTGAGCCTCGCTCGCGCCTCCGCACCCAAGGTCGCCGAGGCGCTCGGATACGCGAACGTCGAGTTTCAGCGCGCTCGCATTCAGGATCTCGCGTTGGATCTAGATGCGCTCGACGAATGGTTGGCCGAGCACCCCGTGCGCGGGGGCGCAGATCTCGCAGCATTCGAAGAGGCGAGTGAACGGCTCAGGCGTACGTCCACGCTCATCGCTGGCGCCTCGGTGGACCTGGTCGTTTCCAACTGCGTTTTCAACCTCGTGCAAGAGTCGGATCGGCGCCAGCTCGTGGAAGAGATCTTCCGAGTGCTCAAGGTTGGAGGGCGCATCGCAATCTCGGACATCGTGAGCGACGAAGAGGTTCCCGACGAGTTGAAGTCGGACCCCGAACTCTGGAGCGGTTGTGTGTCGGGTGCCTTTCAGGAGTTGGAGTTGCTGCGGGCTCTCGAAGCGGCGGGCTTTCGCGGCATCGCGATCGACAAGTGGGAAGCCGAGCCCTTTGCGGTCGTGGAGGGAATCGAGTTTCGTTCGGTCACCATCACGGCCCACAAGGCAGAGGTCGGGCCGAGTCGCGACGCCAACCAGGCGTTGATCTACCGCGGACCGTGGAAAGCGGTCGAGGACGAAGAGGGCAATCGTTTCGTGCGCGGTGAGCGTACGGCGGTGTGCGCGCAGTATTTCCAGATCCTCAGCGGCACTCCGTACGCGGACGAGTTCGTGCCGATTCGCCCGCGGGATTCTGTGCCCGAATCCGAGCAACCCCGCTTCCAAGGCATCGGGCCGCGAGGTCCGCGTGAGACGAAGGGTGCGGGATATCGCGCGACGCGGAAGCCCGGGGGACAGGGCTGCTGTTGAAGGCGCCGATCGATGTTCACCACCTGCTCCGGGCCGACCATCCCGCTGAAATCGGGCGGGATTGCGCAGAGACCGTAGAATCGGGAAACTGGGCCGGATGAAAATCTCCCGCTGGATCCAAGACTCGATCTCGCTCCCCGTGACGCTCTCTGTTGTGGTCTTGTTCTTCTTCTCGCTGGGCGTTCCCATGGCCGCGGCCGAAGTCTCGGACGCCTGGGTCGAACTCCAAGGCAACAAGATGCATCTGCTCGCCGCCGGCCCGAAGAAGGGCCGCGCCGTTTTGCTGCTGCACGGCGGAAAATTCAAGGCGAGCACATGGAAGAAGCTCGGAACCTTGGACGCTCTCGCCGAGGCGGGCTATCGGGCGCTGGCGCTCGACCTGCCGGGTTCGGGTAAATCGCCGGCCTGGAAAATCGATCCGAAGGTCTTTCTCGCGGAGGTGATCGGCGCTCTCGATATCGACCGGCCGGTCGTGATCTCGCCGTCTCGCAGCGGAAATGTGAGCTTCCCGTTGATTCTCGATCACCCCGAAATGGTGTCGGGTTACGTTCCGATCGCCCCGGTCGGTGTCAAGGAATACGCGCCCAAATTGAAGCAGAGCCCTGTGCCCGCGCTGGTCATCTGGGGGGATTCGGATCGGCTATTCAAGCCCGCGATGGCGAAAACGCTGGCTGCGAGTTTCAAGAAGTCCGAAGTCGTGATCCTCCCCAACGCCAAGCACCCCGCCTACCTCGATCAGCCGGAAATGTTTCACGAAGCGCTCTTGAAATTCCTGGCGGGACTGGGCGGCTAACGCTTTCGGTCGACGGAACGCCATTCCGAAACGACCGACCTAACCCCAGATCGGCGGTCTGCGTTCGATCCACGGCCGCGCCGTTTCCAGTTGTGCGGCCAGTCGGAAGAGCAGGCCCTCGTCGCCGAAACGCCCCGCGACCTGTACCCCGACCGGCAATCCGTCAGCCGTCCAATGAAGTGGCAAGGAGATCGCGGGCTGGCCGGTCGAGTTGAAGATCGGTGTGTAGGACGCGTACTCGACGATCGGCGCGAAGGCTTTTTCGATGTCGGTTTCGCGGCCATCGAGACTGCCGAGCGGCAGCGGAGGCTTCTCGAGCGTGGGCGAAAACCAGGCGTCGTAGGTTTCGAAAAACGCAGCAATCTGCCGCGACGCGAGCTGTGTGAGGGAAACTGCGCGTTGGTAGTCCGTAGCGCGGATCTCCCGGCCGCGTTCGTAGAGCGCCCAGGTCAGCGGTTCGAAGAGGTCGCGGGTCGCTTCGCGGCCGGTGCTCAGCTGCATCAGGTCGATCGTCGCGGCGGCGCCGGCGGTCCAGATGGTGAGGAAGGCGTCGGTAATCATGTCGGCATTGATCGGCGGGGCGGCTTCCTCGACCTCGTGCCCGAGTTCGACCAGCAGCGAAGCGGTGTTTTCGATCGCCTCTCGACACTCGGGATCGATCTCTTCACCGCGAACGTTCCGGAACCAGGTTGCCACGCGCAGCCGGCCCGGATCTCGGGAAACTTCTTCGAGGTAGGGTCGCTCGGGGGAAGGCGCGACGTAGGGATCGCCAATGCCCGGTCCCGCCGTGCAGTCGAGAAGCGCCGCGCTATCGCGCACGCTGCGGGATACCGCGTGCTCGACGACCAGGCCGCTCATGATGTCGCCCATCAGCGGCGCGAGCGTATTGCGCGCTCGGGTCGGTTTCATACCGACGAGTCCACAGCAGGATGCCGGAATTCGGATGGAACCCCCTCCGTCGCTCGCGTGGGCAACCGGGACGATTCCAGCGGCCACGGCGGCAGCCGAGCCCCCGCTCGAGCCTCCCGACGAGTGATCGGTGTTCCAGGGATTTCGGCAGGCTCCGTGCAGATGAGGCTCCGTCGTTGGAAGCAGTCCGAGCTCGGAGCAGTTGGTCTTTCCGATCGGGATCAGACCCGCCCGCCGGAAGCGCAACACGAGTTCGCTGTCGTGATTTGCGGGAACTCCAGCCATGAAGCGGCTTGCGCAGGTGGTCGGAACGCCCGAGCAGTTGCCGAGCAGATCCTTCAGCAAGAAGGGGACGCCGCGAAATGGGGCCGAATCTTCATTCGCGTCGATTTTCCGCGCGGCATCCCGCGCCGAGTCGTACATCGCGTAGACCAACGCGTTGATCGCTGGGTTGTGCTTTTCCGCGCGATCGATGGCTTCGTCGACGAGTTCCGCCGAAGTGATCTCCCCTCTGGCAACCAGCTCCGCCAGTCCCAGGCCGTCGAAGTCTGCGTATTCTCGGAACGCCAAGGCTCAATTCTCCTCGGTGGGGCCGGTGAGCGGGCGATTGGGATTCCGCGCCGTCTTGGTTTAACGGGTCCGTCGATCGGGCACGAAAGCTTAACCAACTTCGCGGCCCGAGGAGCCGGCAAATCCAGGCCCTGAATAGCCACGCGAAAGGGATCGGGAAGTACGGCTGCCGGCCGTGGCGGAAGGCCCGCGGGGAGCGCGATTCGATCGATCGGACTATCCTGATTCCCTCCAAATGACGATGAACCGAAGCAAGTCCGAGCGCGTCTAAACCGCGCAATGGCCGATTTCTATTGGAGGAAGCATCGTTGAGCACTGATTTCCAGATTCCGCAGGGTTACCAACCTGTCGCCGCGATTGGCGTCGATGCGCGCGCCACCTTCATCAACCGCACCTACAACCACCTGATGGGTGCGATCGTCCTGTTCACATTGATCGAGGTGGCCCTGTTCCAATCCGGTTACGCGGAGTCGATCGCCCAGCTGCTCCTTGGAGGCTCGTGGCTGCTCGTTCTCGGTGCCTTCATGTTGGTCAGCTGGTTCGCGTCCCGGATTTCGCTGACCTCCGAATCCAAGGGGGCTCAGTACGCGGCGCTCGGCGGCTTCGTGGTCGCAGAGTCGATCATCTTCGTGCCCATGCTCTGGTTGGCCGAACTGTCCGCTCCCGGCGCGATCCAGAGTGCTGCTGTCGTGACACTCGTGGGTTTCGCGGGGCTCACCGCGGTGGCCTTCGTGACCCGCAAGGATTTCTCGTTTCTGCGCGGCATGCTGATGTGGGGCGGAGTCGTGGCGATGCTCGCAATCGTCGGCGGCATCCTCTTCGGTTTTGCACTCGGCACCTGGTTCTCGGTCGCGATGATTGGATTCGCGGGCGCGGCGATCCTCTACGACACATCCAATGTGCTGCACCACTTTCCGGAAGACCGATACGTAGGCGCGGCGTTGCAGCTCTTCGCGTCGGTGGCGCTGATGTTCTGGTACGTGCTCCGGCTGTTCATGGCGAGCCGCGACTAGCGGGCCACCATAGCTCTGGACTTCAACGGGAGGAACGAATTGTGAAGATCTCGATCACTTATTGCGGGCAATGAAATTACCTACCCCGGGCTACCAGTTTGGCAGCCAGCATCAAGGACGAGACCGGCGTCGAGTCTGAATTGATCTGCGGCGGTGGAGGAATATTCGACGTCGTTGTCGACGGCGACATGATCTTCTCCAAGCACGAGGTGGATCGTTTCCCCGAGCCGGACGAGATCCTATCGAAGCTTGGAAACCCCTGAACGGGGATTGTCGGCCCCGACCGCTACTCGATCGTGCTGGCCTCCTGACTAGACGGCCTCGTCGATCCAATCGCGCAGCAGTTCGCGTAGCGCATCGGGTGAGTTGAGAGCTGGATTCAGGCGGATGCGCTCGGCCAGGTAGTCGATTGCGCGTCCCGATGCGAGGCCCAGGGTTCGCAGCCGAGGCACGCGATTACGTCGGCACCAGAGAACATCAACTGGCCGCGTGCGCTCGCGGTTCGCTCGGAATCCCGCAGCGACGCCAGTGACTCTCGTAGTACTTGCAGCGCGTTTCGAGCGGCCTCGGATTCATCGCTGGTCGTTTCGATCTCGGCTTTCTCGGAGCGCAATCAGCGCACCCAGGTTGTGAGCGCCGACGCGGTGTGCAAATCGCGCGACGGCGGCCGGCGTCATTGCATTGATCTGGTTGTCACTGTGGTGGAATCGCAGCAGCAGTTCGACGCGGTCGATCGTATGGCGAGAAAACCGCAGGCGCTGCAACACCGTTCTGACGTGGGTGCCGCGGAGCCAGCCGGCCAGCCGCAACTCGAGGTCGCAAGCCATTCGGTCCACCACGGCGCCCGAGCCGGGCGTTGCGCCTGGCGCGAGTTTCGAAGCGATGCCGCTTCGATCGAGCTGCTCCAGGGCCTGCGAAGCGCCCGCCGAGAGCAGGATCGCGATCAGCTCGCGGCGAACGGGTTCGCGCGGGGATCTTGGCGAGCGCACCCTGGGCGCGCGAGAGCGCGTTCTCGACCTCCTGATCCAACTCCCAGCCCCTCGTCGCTGCGAGCCGAATCCCCCGAAGCGCGCGGATCGGATCCTCGTCGATGCGATCTCGTGCACTTCGCACCGCGCGAACCAGACCGTGCTCAAGATCCGTTCGACCGCCATGTGGGTCGAGCCATTTCCGGTCCGCGATGTCATAGGCGATGGCGTTTACCGTGAAGTCGCGGTGGGCGAGGTCGTCCTCGATGTGCGCGCCCGCGCGAAATGGACTCACGTCCACAGGGCCCACTGGACTGGGAACCATTACGGAATTGCGCCGGTTTTCGATCAAGACTCCGTTCGAAAACCGATCCAAGATCTCGCGGAGGGTCGCGTCCGTCGACAGTTCGAAGTGTGATGGTGAAATTCCAATGAGGAGGTCGCGCAACCCAGGTCCGACCAGAAAAGATGCGTGTCCAGCCTCGACCACCTTCTGGCCGATCTGCACGACGCCGCTCGGCACAGAGAACTCGCTCATCCTCGAATTGTAACCGGCCAGCGGGAGTTCGGGCGCCGCTGAGCTATCTTTCGAATCCCACGAGGAGGAGATCGGACGATGACGGTCGGGCGAGAAGGCGTCGACATCGAGTATGAGGGGATCGCCTCTGGCGGAGATGGGGGTGTCGCGTCGGGTTATCTCGCCAAGCCGGCGTGGGACGTGGGTTGTGGGATCGTCGTCATCCACGACGAATGGGGATTGACCGAATTCATTCGCGACGTTTGCGATCGGCTGGCCCGGGCGGGTTTTGTGGCCCTGGCACCGGATCTGTTTCGCGGCCGCACTGCAGAAGATTCAATCTCCGCCGAGCAACTCTCGAAGGAATTCGAACTCGACGGCGCCGATGCCGATCTCGAATCGGCCGTCGCGGAACTCTACAACCAGAACGCGACGGCGGGATCGAAGGTCGGCGCACTGGGCTTTGGCCTGGGAGGTTCGCTCGCGCTCTTTCTGTCCAGCCGCCACCGTCGAATCGGGGCGGTCGTCGATCTGTATGGAAGGCGCCTCGAGGTGGTCGATGAACTCGAGCGAGTCGCAGCGCCAGTTCTGGCTGTTCTCGCGGGAGGGGATGAGTCGGGCGCCGAGTCGGCTGTCGCCAGTTTGAAGTCCGGCCTCGAGCGTGCAGGTGTGAGTGCGAGCGTCGAGGTTCGCGCGGGGGTTCGCAGCGGTTACATGAACGATGCCCGTCTCGACGTGCACAATGCGGCTGCCGCGGCTGACTCCTGGGACGCACTGCTCGCTTTTTTCCGCTCGGAACTCACCTGATCGCACCTCGACGGTGCGCCGATCTCGGTAAACAAAATCCCCTGCGCGAACCTCTTGCGCACGCAACTCGAGCGCAACTAATCCATGATTGAACTAAGCACGCAATTCATGTGCAACTTCCCGGCAATTCTCCCCGTTTAAAACACGCCAATGAGCGGCTCGTACGCAAGTCGGGCTTCGAATCGGCCGATCAATGGACACGACGGACTCGGTTCGAATTCGGTCCACTGTGTCGTGGCCTGCCCGTCGGGAGTTGCGCACTTGACGCTCGCGCAGAAAACAGCCTTGATCGTTTCCCTTTTCGCGATCGCGAACGTTGGGATTGCGTATTCGATTCATCGAAACGTGGTGGCTCCGGAGTTTGCCGACCTCGAGCAGCGTGAGGTCGAGAAGGACATGACGCGCGCGTTGGAGGCGATTCGGCGTGAAGCGGTATTCCTGGATGTTCTCGCTCACGATACCGCGAGCTGGGATGCGACCTATGACTTTACGAAGTCTGGCGATCCCGATTTCTACGAGCTGAACCTCAGCCCGGGTGCGTTGAAGACAACCGGGCTCAACTGGGTGGTTGTCGTCGATTCAACGGGAGCGGTGCTCTCGGGCCCCATTTCGAGACATTCAGTCCGGAGATCTGCTGGAGATCGCAGAACTACCTCCGGTTCAATGGAGCGAATCGCATCCGCTTCTTCTCGGTGATACGCAGGATCGAGCCGATCGCCGGCCTGATAGCGACGAGTGCAGGCGCGATGCTGGTCGCTTCTCGCGACATTCTGACCAGCGTCGACGATGGGGCCGTCTCGAGGTCGGATCGTCATGGGGAGGCGATTCGACGCGGAGTTCATCGCAGGGCCTCGGCGAACGAACCAGCATCGATCTCGCCATTCTTCCGTTTTCAGACACGTCGGTTCCGCAATCATTGCGCGAAGCGCTGATCGTAAATGAGAATGCCCCCTACCACTCGGCTTCCGACTCCGATGACGAGGGCCTCGATGTCTATACGCTGTTGAGGGATATTGCAGGGTGTTCCCATCGTTCATTCTTCGCGTAAGCCTCCCTCACGAGATCACCGAGCGAGCGGCCTACGTCAATCGCCTGAGCCTTCTGTGGTATCTGATCCAGGGGTTTGCCCTCGCGTTCCTGATCATGGCGCCATTGCACAAATCGATCATTGCTCCGCTCAAAGTTCTGACCGACCAATTGCGGTCCATCCGGAATACCAACGACCTTGCGGTTGACGTATCGATGGCGCGAAACGACGAAATCGGCGAACTCAGTCGCGAATTCGGAAGCATGCTCGAGCAGCTGAGTCGACATATCGATGATCGCCGGAAGAGCGAAGATGCACTGCGCCACAGTGAAGAGCGCCTCCAGGAAGCCCAGCAGGTTGCTCAGGTCGGAAGCTGGGAAGTCGACCTGACGAGCGGGTCGTGGTGGTGGTCGGACGAGCTCTTTCGAATTTACGGAAGGCAGTTCGACGAAGGTCCCCCGACCACTGAGCAGATTCGATCGGGAATTCATTCGGACGATCGAGACCGCGTGGAGGCAGCCTTTCGCACGCTGATCGAAGAGGGGTCGGAATCAAGGGGAACCGAAGCTCGCGTGGTGGTCGAGACCGGCGATCTGCAGCATCACCACATGCTCTGGAATGTCGAGAGAGACCCCGAAGGCCGAGCATTCCGCGCCTACGGAACGGTTAGTGACGTCACGGAGCGCTACCGATCCGAGGAAGCGCTGCGCCGCGCTGCTGCGGTCTTCGAGACCGCTACCGAGGCGATTGTGATCGCGGATGCCTTCGGAAACATCGTGGACGTCAACTCTGCATTTTCGAGCATTACGGGATACGAGCAAGGCGATGTGATCGGGGAGAACGCGGAAATCCTGAACTCCCACCAACATGAATTCGAGTTTTATCAGGAAATCGCCGCTGAAATCGAACAATCGGGTAAGTGGGAAGGTGAAATCTGGATTCGCCACAAAAACAACACGGCGATTGCGACATGGTCTTCAATTGGCCGAACTCTCGGGCGAGAGTCGTCTACCGAGCAGTTCGTCGCGGTATTCAACGATATGACCGAGCGGAAGGACGCCGAGGAAGTCATCTCTCACCAGGCCACCTACGACCTGTTGACCGGCATTCCGAACCGCTCGCTGTTCATCGACCGGCTCTCTCAAGAGACGCTGCGCGCCGGCCAGAGCGGCGAGGGTGTCGCGCTGATATTCATTGACCTCGATGGTTTCAAGAAGATCAATGACACGCTCGGCCACTCCGCGGGCGATGAGGTGCTCCAAATAGCGGCGGAGCGGATCAAGCAGAGTATCCGCAACATTGACACCACAGCGCGCGTCGGTGGCGATGAATTTGCCGTGATTGTTCCGAAACTCAGCGATCCTGTTGACGCCGAAATCGTTGCAAAGCGGATACTCGAAGAGATGGCGGTTCCGATGAGCGTGCAAGGACAGGACGTTGTGACGACTGCGAGCATCGGAATTTCGGTGTTCCCGGCCGATTCCGATGATGATGAAGGGCTACTGCGAGATGCGGATATCGCGATGTACCGAAGTAAGAATGGCGGCGGAAACTCGATCGAGTTCTTCACCGCGGAAATGAACGAGCGGGCAATGCGTCGGATGCAGGTGGAACTGCAGTTACAACACGCGCTCGAGTTGGAGGAATTCGAACTCCACTACCAGCCCATCGTTTCGCTTCCGGAGGGCCGGATGGTTGGCGTGGAGGCACTCTTGCGCTGGCACAATGCAGAATTGGGCGTGGTCGAGCCCGGGGAGTTCATTCCCGTGGCGGAAAGCACCGGCATCATCGTTCCGATCGGTGCCTGGGTGTTGGAAACGGCTTGCCGGCAGGTCAAGGAGTGGCAGGAAGCGGGATGGTCTGACCTCCGGGTTGCGGTGAACCTTTCGCCGCGAGAAGTTGATCGTGGCGATGCGGTCGAGTCGATCTCGAATGCGCTCGATAAGAGTGGGTTGGCGCCGAGGTTTCTGGAAGTCGAGGTCACAGAGCGCGTTCTCCTGGATGATGTGGAGACTGCGGGCTCCGCGTTTCGTGCGATCAAGGATCTCGGGGTTCGGCTCTGCATCGATGATTTTGGAACGGGGTTACTCGTCTTTGAGCTATCTGCGCAACTACCCGTTCGATGTGCTCAAGATCGATCGTGCGTTTGTTTCCGATGGGGCCCAACACGCGAGCGGTGTTTCGCTGCTGCGGGCAATCGTGTCGATGGCCGAGAGCCTCGAACTCGAGGTGATCGCCGAGGGGGTGGAGACCGCGGAGCAATTCGACATGTTGTGTGAGTTGGGCTGTGGATTTGCACAGGGTTACCATTTCTGTGCGCCACTGAGTGCTGCGAGGATCGGAATCGGAGGCCCGATCGTCGACCTCGACGCGGAGCCATCCCGTGTCGGAGAAGAGCAGCAGGGTTGGCTTCGAGCGCTGAAGGTTCGCGATGATTGACGATTGGCACAGCAGCCGCATCGGTTCCATTCGCGTAGCCGTCACCATTGGTGGGGAGTCACGAGCATGACTCTCATCCGTAAGACGGCTCTCATCGTCGCGCTCTTCACGATCGCAAACATCGCCTTTGGTTATGCGATCAAGCGCAGCTGGATCGATTCGGCATTTGAGGATTTTGAGAAAAGAGCGGCGGATAGGCGCCTGGAGCAGATCAGCCAGGCCATCGGGCGGGAGATCGACGATGCCGGTGCCATGGTTTTCGAATATTCGAACTGGGGTGCCACCTACGACTACGTGGTATCCGGCGATCCGTCGTACCATGATGAAAATCTCACCCTCGATGTGCTGGAACACTCGAACTTCGATTGGATCGCCATCTTGGACACCTCTGCACGCGTGGTGTCAGGTCCGATCTACGACATTCCAAGCCGCCAGCTGATCACGGCTCCAGAGATTCCCCAAGGTCAGTGGGATCCCTCGAGCCGGTTGCTTTCGGGAGGCGCCGAGGAAGACCCGCTTGGCGGATTGCTGGTGACTCGCGATGGACCGATGATCGTTGCCTCCAGGGAGATTCGGACCAGCACCGGAGCGGGGCCCCCTCGCGGCCGCGTCGTTCTCGGGCGGAGGTTGGATGCTGACCTCATTCGTGAGCTGGGAGAGGTGGTGGGAGTGGAGCTCCATCTATGGCTGGCGACCGATTCGGGAGCCCCGGAAGCGTTGCGCGCCGCACTGATGTCGCGCAACGGGGGGCCACAGAAAAACATCGTCAATTTTGAAAGAGATCGGTTGGAAATCTTTCAACCGTTCGATGACATGGCGGGTGAACCAGCGATTGTCATCGGCGCACATCTACCTCGCGAAATGGTACGGTCGGCAACCTACATCGGCGGGCTCTGTGTGCTGTGGGTCATCCTTCAGGGCGGCGTTCTCCTATTCATCATCATGGTGCCCCTTCACCGCGCAATCATTGCACCGCTCGGCGTGCTTTCGCGCCAGCTGAGTGTCTTCCGTAAAACCAGCGATCTCAACCTCGATCTGGATACCCAGACGGGGGGCGAAATCGGTGAGATCAGCCGGGAATTCGGGAATATGTTGCACCAGTTGGAGGATGAGATCGCGGAGCGCCGGAGGGGCGAAGAAGCTCTCCGTCGAGCTGCTGCGGTTTTCAACACCGCCACAGAATCCATCGTGATCGCTGATTCCGACGGAATCATTCTGGATGTGAATTCTGCATTCTCGGCAACAACGGGCTTCAGCCACAGCGACGTGATCGATCGAGATGCGGATGTGTTGGTTGCAAAGCGGGATGGGACAGGACTCTTCCGATCGATCATCGACGAGGTGGTTCGGGTCGGAAAATGGGAGGGCGAGATCTGGATCCGGCACAAAGCGGGTAAGTCGATTCCAGCCTGGATTTCAGTGGGTTGTACAGTCGACGAGAAGGATCGCGTCGAGCGGTTCGTGGTGGTCTTCAACGACATGACCGAGCGAAAGAAATCCGAGGCGGTCATTTCCCACCAGGCCAACTACGACATGCTGACGAAGCTTCCGAATCGCTATCTATTCAAGGACCGCTTGCGGCGGGCCCTGCGTCGGGCCAAGCGTGACAATACGTCTGTGGGGCTGCTGTTCCTCGATCTTGATGAGTTCAAGAAGATCAACGACACACTCGGGCACGCGGCTGGAGACGAGGCTTTGCGCGATGCTGCGAACCGAATCAACCGAACCCTTCGAGATGCGGATACCGCCGCGAGGCTGGGCGGCGATGAGTTCGCGATCATCCTGCCGGAAATCGAAAGTGGGCTGGACGTCGAAGGATTGCGCAGCGCATTCTCGCTGCGATCGCCGTGCCATTGGAAGTGCACAAGGCGGAAGTGATCTTGACCGCAAGTATTGGCGCCGCGATCTATCCCACAGATTCAGATAACGATGAGGATCTTCTGCGCAACGCAGATGTCGCGATGTATCGCAGCAAGCAGATGGGTGGAAATTCGCTGGAGTTTTTCACCGACGAGATGAATGAAAGCGCGGCCCGGAGATTCCAGGTCGAAACTCAGCTTGCGAAAGCGCTCGAACTGAACGAGTTCGAGATGTACTACCAGCCGATCGTCGCGCTCCCGGACGCCAGGATGGTTGGTGTAGAAGCACTGATCCGCTGGGAAAATCCGACTCTCGGTCTGGTTTCGCCGGCCGAGTTCATCCCCATCGCAGAGCGAAGCGGGCTGATCGTGCCGATTGGGGCGTGGGTGTTGGAAACGGCTTGTCGGCAGGTGAAGGCGTGGCACGACGCCGGTTGGCCCGCTTTGCGTCTCGCGGTCAACCTTTCACCGCGCGAAGTGGACCGAGGTGACGCAATTCCTTCGATCCAGAATGCACTCGCGCAATCGGATTTGCCCGCCAAATATCTGGAAATCGAGGTGACGGAGCGCGTACTCCTCGACGATGTGGAGCGGATCGCGGCGATCTTTGGCGAGATCAAGGATCTCGGGGTTCGACTCTGCATCGACGATTTCGGCACCGGCTATTCGTCACTGAGCTATCTGCAGAATTTCCCATTCGACGTACTCAAGATCGATCGCGCATTCGTGAACGGCGCAATCGGCCATGAGGACGGTGTTTCGCTGCTGCGGGCCATCAACTCGATGGCCGAAAGCCTCCACCTCGAAGTCGTCGCAGAAGGCGTCGAGACCCAGGAGCAGAAGGATCTGTTGAGCGACCTCGGCTGCGGCTTTGCTCAGGGCTATTTGTTCTGCCGGCCGATGAGTGCCGAAAGCCTCGAGCAAGGTGGCCCACTTACAGAGTTGCTCCGCGAAGTTTCTACCTCGAAATAGCATCCCAAACACCCAATGGAGCTCCTGCTCCTCGATTGGGTTTCGCGATCGGATCGGCTCGAGTCGAAAGTGGGCACGCGCTTGCATCGCCTTGCTTGTCTGCTGCCAATGGCTGTATTTTTAGGTCCACCGCACGACGAGAGGGGGATTCATGGCGCGCATACCGCAGGATCGAATCGAAAAGTACCGAAAATTGGCTGACAAGGATCTGTTCGACATCGAGACGCCAGAATTCCGCGAGTTCCTGCTGCGCGCGTCGCGCGAAGGACTCGAGATGGTCAGCAACAATTTCAACACGCTCGGGATGTTTCGAGCGCCGCATTCGAAGAACCTGGAGGGCGTCGATCTCGCGATCATCGGGATTCCGCTCGACCTCGGCGTTCCCAATCCCCGCCCGGGTACCCGCAAGGGGCCAGAGGCCGTGCGCTACTGGTCGCTCGATCGCAATCTGGTTCACCACTACACCAAGGTGTGCCCGTATGACCTGTGTAACATCATCGACTGGGGCGACGTCGAATGTGAAAGCGACAGCTACAATCTGAGCGCTTATCTGGATGCGATCGAGTCCGTCTATCAGCAGGTCAGGGCTCACGACGTCGTGCCGCTATCGATCGGTGGTGAGCACACCTGCACGTTTCCGATCCTCAAGGCGCTGACCCGAGACGGTGAAGAGCCGCTGGCGTTGATCCACCTGGACGCGCACGCGGATACGGCGAGCAACTTTGGTGGCACGCGTGTCAGTGACGCATCGCTGTTCCAGGTTGCGTCGGTGGAGGGCTATATCGATCCGGAGAGGACGATCCAGATCGGCTTGCGCGGCCGCGGAGTTCCGCGCGCGGACTTTTCGATCTACTCCGGTATGACGGTGATCTATGCGGAGGATTTTCAGCAGCGGGGCGCGGCCTCGGTGATCGAGCAGATCCATCAGGTGATCGGCGACAGCCGCGCCTACCTGTCGATCGACACCGACGTCTTCGACTGCATGTGCATGCCCGGCACGACGCTGCCGGAGCCTTTTGGCCTGATGGGCCGCGAAGTCCGCGATGTGATTCGCGGCGTTCGAGATCTGGATATCATCGGTGCAGACCTGATGGAGCTCAGCCCGCAATACGATCCCACGGGCATGTCGGCCTGCCTCGCGTCGGGGATCGCATTCGAATTGTGGTGCATGCTCGCGGAGGCGCGCTTCCGGCGCACCGGAATCGCCCGCAAGACCCACTGGAACCAATAGCCCAGAGGAGATCTGTGGTGAGCGAGTCGAACACGGGTTCTTCCATCGCCGGCGGGACTTGGCGAGGAGCAGATCGCTGAATACTGGAAGCGTGGTTTTGTCGTGGTCCCCGGCCTGGTCGGCCAGGATAAGCTCGATCGTTACGTGCAGCGCCTCGAAGCGATCGTGAGTGGTGAGGCGTCGCCGGCCGAAGGGATGTTGGTGATGCGCGACGTGATGGTCGCGAAGGGCGCGGTCGAACCGAGCACCAAGATGGCGGGGATCGCAAAGATCCAGGACTTCGAGAGGGATCCCGAACTCTACTCCTATGCGCTCGATCTTGCGCTCCTCGACTGCGTCGAGAGCCTCATCGGTTGCGAAGTGCTCTCGATCCACACGATGCTGATCAACAAGCCGCCGGGAGTCGACGGTCGCCATCCGCTGCACCAGGATCTCTTTTATTTCCCATTTCGCCCGGCCGATGCGATCGTTGCGACCTGGACGGCGATCAACCCGTGCCGCGAAAACAACGGTTGCCTGTTCGCGATACCCGAAAGCCACAAAGGTGAGTTGCGGGAGCACGCTGACCCGGGCTGGGAATACCTGAATCTTCTTTACTGGGAAGCGAAGCGCGGGGCAGGCGAGGGCGAGCTTCTCGAACCGGTGCTACTGATCATGGACCCAGGAGACACTGTATTTTTTCATCCACTGCTGCTCCACGGATCAGGCGCCAATCAGACTGACGGGTTCCGGCGTTCGATTTCGGCCCACTACGCGAGCGACGAGTGCCACGCCGTCTGGACAAATGAGGTGTTCGGCGAACGCAGCTACGTGGCCGTGCGCGGCGCTCACAAGGGGCAGCGTGTCGACATCAAGAGCTACGCGATCGACAAGGACACGCCTACCGCGTAGCCGGCCTTGTCAGTGGAGCACAAGAAAGAAGGCGGCGTCCCTGCTGCCCGATCACGCAGGCAAGATCGAGCGCTACCACCTACCAGATTTCGCCTAGCCGAAGCTTCAGCCGGTGGGCTGCGGTGTTTTGTTGAGCGTGGTTGTCTTATGTGCCAAGAATGATTCTGCTGGCAGATATATTGGACAAAATTCAGTTTCAGAAAAATTTGGCATCTCTCCTTGAGTCGGGTTCTATGGCGTAGATACTGGAGCCAACGACCCGAATATGGGGTGATTTTGCAGCGCAACTGCGCCGCGCAGGCGAGCAAGAACCGCCCGCGCTCGCATTCAGGTCCAGCGCACTGGAAGAATGGATTGAACAATCTTTCGTCCCTCCAAAATATTGACATCGGATACGCTTGACGCGTAGCGTGGGACCCGCTTAATATCCCATCGGATTGGACGGATCTGGCCCAGTAGGGGGGTGGACTCGATCCGCCAGCTAAAGGCAGCACCGCTTGACGCCGATGCCTTCATCGGCCAGAGTTGGCTGTGGTGGTTTACCGGGGTAGCACGACTGCGGGGGGACCGGAGGGTGCGCACCGTCTCGCGAGATTGACCGGAAGGGTACGAGCCCTCTCCGCAACGCGAACTTTGAAGGGAGAATTCCAATGCGACTGAAAGTAATGGTCACCGCTCTTGCAGCAAGTGCGGCTCTTTTGATGGCGAGTACCGCCTCGGCAGCGGGGCTGCTCAGCGGGGTTTGGCCCGCCGTAGATGACAAAAATCCGAACATAACTTCGGTCACCCAAGTTCTCGACCCATTGATTAACGAAGTCACTGTCGCTGGCACTTGCGTGTCCAGCACGTTCGACAGGGTGCGGTTTATCTTCGATAACAACAGTCGCCCCTCGAGGACGACCATCACCGGAACCAAGGCGACGATCGACAAGAACCGGAAAGAAGAGCCGGCCCAAGTCTGGGCCCAACTCCCCGGGCATTGCAGCATCGACCTTGACCGGCAATGCTTCGAGGGCGCCCCCTTTGACTGCCCCGGTGTCGAGACTTGCCTTAATATTGGAGCCCTGGAGCTTCCCAATTGCGACCAGGGCAAGGTCAAGTCGACGGTCAACGTCAAGAACGGCACCAAGATCAACTGGCAGGGCCAGGCGAAGAAGTGCGTTGGCTTCGCAGGGCCCATCAGCGCAGCGGTGCTCGGTGCCGTCGATGCGACGTGTGGGAAGAACGGCGAAAACAAGGGCATCACCATCAACGTGAAGGACACCGAGATCAAGAATCTCAGGGTCACCGGAAGGCTAAAGAACTAGCCGGGGCTCCTACCGTCCTGACGAGACGATCGCCAAAGCTAGACGCAGCGGGGTGTCCGGCACGGGCCGGGCGCCCCGCTGCGCGTTTTCGTGCACTGCGATGAATCCGACACTGCGGGGGAGCGGGTGCGAACACTCCATGTCCGGTCGTCGAGCGCGCGCGGGGTGGCACTCGCCACGACGCCGCTCGGCGTATTTCTCGTATTTTGGTTTGGCGCCGGGTGCGGCGATGAGCCGCCGACCCCCCCCCGCGCTCGCGTCGCCGCTGCCGCACCCGAAGCCCGGGCGACCTCCGAGCCCGCGCTGCCCGCGGCAGGTCAGTCCCGCGTCTGGATCCACGGGGGCGAGGTCACGCTGCTCGCCAATCGCGCTCCGCGGATGCAGGTGCTGAAAGAACTCGCGCGCGAGGCCCGCTTCGAGGTCGAGATCCACGCTGGCGGGGGACCCACCGGGAGCGTCACGCTGCGGGCGGTCGATGTCCCGGTCGAGCGGGCCCTGGCGCGGCTGCTCGGGAGCGTTCCGTACGCCCTCCACTACGCGGGGGACGAGGCGGGTGAAGATGCGAGGCTCGCGCGGGTCGCGTTCGGCGAGCCGGGCCCCGAAGGGGGGAGCGCCGGAGAGCTC
>PVMK01122614.1_pt1 | contig 62012 bp, 81 predicted proteins | sample 1853481 | NCBI WGS metagenome assembly PVMK01 (sample SAMN08533507, study PRJNA380276) | Marine sediment metagenome, whole genome shotgun sequencing project.
GTACCTACCCCTATCTCTGAGTTACCAGTTTTTCTGCTCTTAGCAAAATATTTTTCGGAAAATCAGTAACATAAGGCACTCTTTGACACCTAATCAGAGCTGCACCCTTGACACTACACACATCATATGGGTGAAATTGGCCGGACCCGCACTAGATGTATGCCTCTGGTGCTGATTTCGCCTCGCCCAGAACAGATTTTAGTGAGGCAATCACGGTCATATTCTGCCCGTCCGCAAGGGCGGGCATTTTTCTGTCGAGTGAGGCGCTGCAAGGGGTTCAAGATGGCTATACCAGGCATTACGCCGAAGCGAGGTCGCCGGCCACGCATTCAGAAAGTGTCGATTCGTTCGGCCGCTCACAATCTGGCGGGGTCGGAGAAGCCGTATCCGGTCTATCAATTTTCGCGCAGAATTTTTCTCGAGCGGCCCGGTCATAATCCTTTCAAGCCATGAAGACCACGAAACCTGATCACGTTTTGCATCACGCGAGGGCGCGAGGCCACCGTAAAGCGAAGCGAACACAGGTTGCCCTGGTGATTGATGTAGAGAACATGACGCCGCTGCGTTGGCAGGGGGTGATCGAGGCGACGGCGCACGGTAAGAACCGCAAGGAAGCGGCCAAAGAAGCAGGAATTTCAAAGCGCACGTTGGACTCGTATTTAATTTCCAACATATCAGCGTACTCGCAGTTGCGTGAAGCTCATTTGCTGCACTTACGGCGCGAATGGCCTTCCGAGCGAGCTGAAGAATTTCTGATCTTGATCGCTCGCGGCAGAACCATGCAGCGAGCTGCGGACAAGCTCGACATTGGGAAGCGGTCATTGGGTCAGTTGTATGCACTGTTTTTGAACGACAAGGTGTACCGGCGTATGTATGACGAGGCCCGAGAAATGCAGGCCGAGACTTTTGTTGACGACATACTCGATATCAGCGACGACTCAGGTCGTGACCGGCAGGAGAACGGGAAGATCAATCACGAAGTCGTCAACAGGTCGAAGATTCGCATTGACACACGGAAGTGGATTATGGGAGCGATGGTTCACAAGCGATTTGGTGACAGGAAGCAACTCGAACATTCAGGCGAGATCAATCTAAACCACGCCGCCTTGCTCTCCGGAGGGCGTCGTCGCTTAGAAAAGCTGAATGAGGAACGCAAGGCAAGGAAGCCCGCAACGATTGATAACATTACTGGCACAGAGGTAGCGGCATGACCGACGAAGCAGTGAAAATCATCGTACCCGGCAGTGAATGGCGGGAAGAAGTTTTAAGTGAATTGAAGCGACTAACGGAAGATCTTGTTCGTTTGCGTCGGTTTTTGGTGTCGGAGGATTTTTACAAACTGTCGGAACAGCAATGCAATTTATTGCGAAATCAATCAACGGCGATGAGTCAGTACGCAGACATTCTCACCAAAAGGCTACAGAGCAACTGATATGACTGCGACGCCGGCCGTGGAACTACTTAACCAGGACAACTTTGTTCCGTGGGAAGAAGGCGAGCCGTTATCAGAGTCGGAATTTGAGCAACAGCTGATTCACGATATGGATCAGTTTTACGACGACCCGCTTGGATGGGTGATGTACGCCTATCCGTGGGGAGTAGAGGGAACAGAGCTAGAAGAACACGATGGTCCGGATATCTGGCAAGCATCACAACTCAATCGTGTCGGCGAGGCGATTCGTAAGGATCCCGAAGGCACGATTCGGGAAGCTATTGCTTCCGGTCACGGTATTGGCAAGTCTGCAGAAGTCGCATGGATCATTATGTGGGCCATGTCCACCCGACCTCATCTTAACGGAGTCATTACCGCAAACACCACGAATCAGCTCAATACGAAAACGTGGCGCGAACTCGCCCTCTGGCACAAGCGAGCGTGTAACACTCACTGGTTCAAGTGGACTGCTACGAAATTTTTCCACCGTGATCATCCAGAAACGTGGTTCTGCGCTGCGACGCCGAATACTGAACATAATTCTGAAGCGTTCGCCGGCCTTCACGGACAGCACGTTCTAATCGTCTATGACGAAGGCTCGGGTATTCCGGACAAGATTTTTGAAGTGTCCGAAGGAGCCATGACCGATCCGCGGGCGATGTGGTTTTGCTATGGCAACCCGACCAAGAACACCGGCAAGTTCCGCAATCTCTTTATGAACGATGCCAGGTGGACGACACACCAGATCGACTCACGAACGTGCAAAATGACCAACAAGAAAGAGATTGCTGGTCAGATTGCAGAGTATGGAGAGGACAGTGATTTCATTCGAGTACGAGTCAAAGGCCAGTTCCCGCGAGCGGGATCTATGCAGTTTATTTCATCCGAGGTTTGCGACACTTGTATGCTTTGGGATGCGCCTTACGAGAGTTTCTTCCAGTTACCTATCGTACTTGGTGTCGATGTGGCGCGTTTCGGTGAGGACAAGAGCGTTATTGCGGTCCGACAGGGACGCAAGATCATCACACTGATTCGATATCGTAATCTGGACACCATGCAACTGGCTGCGAAAGTCGTGAACGCGGTCAAGGAATACTCGCCGGCGGCGACGTTCGTTGACGGAGTTGGCATTGGGGCTGGTGTAGTGGATCGTCTGCGTATGCTTGGTCACGATATTATCGAAGTGAACGCCGGCAACAAGCCTGACGACGAAGATACCTACTACAACAAGCGCGTCGAAATGTGGGACCGGATGCGAATTCAAATGACCGAAGGCATGGACATTCCCAATGACGCGGATCTTCGCCAGTCCATGATTGGCATCGAATACGGGTTCAACGATAAAGAGCAGATGCGGCTCGAACGCAAGCAGGACATGAAGAAGCGCGGCCTGGACTCGCCTGATGATGGCGACGCGATTGCATACACCTACGCCGAGCACATGGGCGATATGACGCACAATTACTTTGAGCCGGAAGATCACTTCGAGCCGGGGTTCGTACACTGATGCCTAACAAAGAAGAACTCGCTTATCTTGCTGGCCTTTTCGATGGTGAAGGCTGCATCAGCATTACGCAGTTGTGGACGAAAGAAAATTATCAGCTCGCGCAAGCTCGCATCGCTATCAAAATGTGTGACCGGCAAGGGATTGATCTTGCGCACCGATCTGTTTCGGTGGTCGACTGTGCGCTTGCAGAAACGATCAAACGAAAAGCGTCGTGATCAATGGGCTTGGAGTACTCACTACTCGTCCAGAGATCATCGCAGATTCATTGATGCGAGTAGGAGCCGTACTGCCGCATCAAAACGGCACAGTTTGAAGTTTTTCGACAGTTCAATGAGACATTTACCGGACACAATCGCAAAGGTCGCGGATCTGAAAGTCCACGCAGAAGTAACCGAAAAACGACTTCATCTGGTGAAGTCAATGCAGGGGTTGAAACGTGCCGAAGGGTAGCTAAAGTCCATCGTTGCTTCGAGAAGATGAAGGCGAAAGGTGCGAGCGCCGGCAAGGCCGCACGGATCTGTCAGTCGTCAACCGGGCAATCGTTGCAGACCGGCAAACGTACTCACGGCGAATGGAAGAAAAAGAAATGAGGATCCTGACGCAAAAAGGCAGCGGCCGGCACATGGATCAGGTCACTGAGGATTACAACGAGATCGAGGATTACGACGACCAGGACACGCGTAAAGCCAAGCTGGAAATGTGGATGGCGAAGAAGGTCGGCACGGCGATCCACGAAAAATATCGTAGCCGGCAGTGGAAAGTGATGGTCAATCTCGAAGGGCAAATGCTGATCGTTGCCTGCGATTCGATTTCCAATTACAAGGGCTACCACATCCACATGGCTGGCCGCACGATTCACGATCTGCAAGAGGAAGGAATTAAGGGAGCAGGCGAAATTCTTGAGCGGCATAATCTGGCGCGTAGCAAGCATTTCAATCCTGACAAATTCGAGGATTTACCGCGTGATCGCTTCGACAACGTAATCGCGACTGACAGCAGAGCGGTGCCAAGCAATGCCTAGCGACCAAAATCAAGGCAATTACAACCCGGAGTATATGGAAACTGCGCCGGCAGACAATCGCGAAGGCAATCGCGATTTCGAGTTTGAGGAAGATCCCGCGCACCCGACTTCTCCTTCAGCCCCTCCCCGCCCTCAAGATCGTGGTGATCCCTACTCCCGATTGCCACAGGATCTACCACCAGGCGAAACCCCGTCAAGTTCCAGCGCCGGCTCGCGGGAAATGCTGGATGGCAGTGGCGGTCCGGATTCTTCCGATGCCGAAGGCGAAACAATGTCGTTTGTCGGTACGGAAGGCTGGCTGATCTCGAAAGCGCATGAGATCTACACCACATCGACAGACTACCTCGATGCCAACATCACGAATATTTGGGAAGTCAATCTGGCGCATTTCAATAACGAACACGCGCCAGCGACGAAGTTTAGGACGCAAAATTGGAAACGCTCAAAGGTTTTTCGTCCTAAAACTCGATCTATGACAAAATCGTCGGAGGCCGCGCTCACCAATGCGATGTTCTCGACCACCGATGTGGTGGACATTCAGCCAGAAGACGAAATAGATCCTAAACAAATCGCGTCGGCAGCAGTCAACAAGGAAATCCTACAATATCGACTTGATCGGAAAATGCCCTGGTATCAGACCGTTGTCGGCGCGTTTCAATCAACGAAGGTCTATGGCCTGACGATCTCATTCCAGTATTGGGATTATCACGAAGACACCGATATCGTGCCGGAGATTGGCCTCGATGGCGGGATACTCATGGATGAGGAAGGTTTTGCGCTCGGCCGTGAGCAGACTATGGTCCGGCGCGACGACTTGCGTTGCGATCTGGTGGCGCCAGAGAATTTCAGATTCGATCCGATGTGCGACTGGCGCGATCCCGCGACTACATCGCCTTACCTTCTCTACATGATGCCGGTGTATGCCGTTACTGCACTGGAAAACATGGAGAAGATCGACAACAAGACCGGGCAACCGGTCTGGAAACAACACGCCCTGGGCGATCTCTTAGCGACCCGGCGTAAGAATTACGACCGGACGCGTCAGGCGCGTGAGGGCCGCGAGCGGATCGACCCGGCAGATGAGCAGCACGGCAATTCGTACACGATGCTGTGGGCGCACATGAACATCGTCAACATCAATGGCGAGGACATGCTGTACTGGACGATGGGAACGGAGTTGTTGCTCACCGATCCGGTCCCGCTCAATCAGGCATTCCCGCATCTACAGCGCGGTGAGCGGCCGTTCACGGTTGGTTTCTCAACCATCGAAGCATTCCGAAACTACCCCGCCGGCGACGTAGAACAAGCCAGCGGGCTGCAGCAAGAGATCAACCTTGTTGCGAATCAACGCCTCGATAACGTGAAGTTGGTTCTGAACAAGCGGTATTACGTCAAGCGCGGATCTCAAGTGGATCTCGATGCGTTGATTCGCAATGTCTCTGGTGGCGGCGTGATGATGAACGATCCTGAGAAGGACGTTAAAACTATCGACACCCGCGATGTGACCGGATCGTCTTATCAAGAGCAGGACCGGCTGTCCGTCGAACTCGATGAACTGACCGGCACGTTCTCGCAAACGTCGGTTCAGTCCAACCAGAATCTTAATGAAACCGTTGGCGGCATGGAGGCCATGCAATCTGGTGCTGGCGCTGTGCAGGATTACGGTCTGCGAATCTTCTTCGAGACTTGGGCTGAACCGACCCTGCGCCAGCTCGTCCGCTTGATCCAGTATTACGAGACTGATCAGACCATTCTCGCGCTGGCGCAAAAGAAGGCCGAACTCTGGCAAAAATTTGGCATTGACCAGGTGACTGACGAATTGCTGCGGCAAGAGCTGACCGTGCGCGTCAATGTAGGTATGGGCAACACCGATCCGCAGCGCCGGGTTGAAAAACTCATGTTCGCCGTGAAGAATGCTGCCGGCCTGCCGAAGATGGCCGAGCGCATGAAGTCCGAAGATATTGCCGACGAGATTTTCGGTACTCTCGGATACAAAAATGCAGTTCGATTCTTCCGTAACGATCAGGAGCAGAAAGCCTACGAGCAGGAAAACCCGCCGCAGCCGCCGCCTGAGATCAAGTTGCAGCAGGAAGAACTCAAGATGCACACGAAGGACAACGAAGCGCGGCATCAGCGTGAGGTGATGAAGCTCGAAATGGAAGCTCAGACACGCTTTGCCAAACTGGCGCTCGAGAAAAATATGAAGTTCAATGAAATGATGCAGCAACTTGGCCTCGCTCAGAAGAAGGATGCTGTTGCCGCTGAACAAGCCGCACGGAAAGATGCTATGTCCGAACGGAAGGATGCTACTGCGGCCGAAATCGCCTTTAGAAAAGACAGGACCGATCGGCAGGGCAGGGCATTGGACAACGTAGTCCACCTGAAAGAAATGCAATTACGCCGCGATACCGGGGCGGGAGTTTAGGAGAACAAAATGGCTGATCGTTTTTTGATTATTACCAAACGCAAGGTGATCGACACGCCGGCAAGTCCGGGGCCACCGCCAGTGATCGAAGTTTCGCATTTTGAAGTCGTACAGGCTTACATCGAAGATTCGTCAACACAGGTTGCTATCAATCTGGAATTGCCTGTGCCGAATATGGACGCGTATCACCTGAGTTTTAACGGGCCGGATCTGAACGCATCAATTCAACCAGTGACCGTCAAGGGTGGCGCGCGAGCGCCGGGTACTGGCCGGGAAATTGTTGAAGTCGAATCTGGCGGCAATGTCGTCGGTTCGGCAGAAGTGGACGTTTAGGAGAAATCTTATGCCAAGAATCGCAACAGGTGGTGGATGGGCTGGTCGTCAAAACGGTGGTGGTCTTTGGGCGAATCGTCAAACTGGTCGCAGCGCAGGCGCTACTGAGTTAGCAGCCCGAGTAGCTGGTCGCCCTGGTGGTGGTCCGGGTCGTTCGGGTAGTGCGCGAGGCCAAGCGTTTCCGGAAGGAGCGTCAGGCGGTCCTCCACCCACACCACCGAGCGGTGGTGGCGGTGGTGGCGGTGGCGGTCCCGGTGGTCGTGGCGGTGGTGGCGGTCCTCCCCCTGGTGGCGGCGGTGGCGGTGGTGGCGGTCCGGGTCGTCCTCCGGGTGGTCGTAGTGGCGGTGTTCCTCCGGGCGGCGGTGGCGGCGGTGGCGGGCCGGGTCGTCAGGGTAGTGCTCGTCCAGCTTCGACTGGCGGTGGTGGCGGCGGTGGTGGCGGCGGTGGTCCGGGTCGTCCGGGCGGTCCTCGTAGCGGCAATCCCGGTGGAGGCTATTGATGGCTGACAAAATTCCAACAGGCCGAACCGGCGAGAGCAAAGTTGCATCACCGAAAGAGCCGCGAATCAAGATAAGTCAAGTGACTATCTATCACGGTGGAGCAACAGAATATATGGGATCCCCGGTTTGGACAGATGAAGCTGGCAGGCGTCACGTAGGCCCGAAACCAAAAACAACTGGTGGTGGTCGTGGCGGCGGCGGTGGAGGAGGTTACTAAATGATGGGCGCACTCGAAGAAGCAACAGTACGGGAGAAAGAAAATGGCGCGGAAAATTAAAAGCGGCGGCGGTGTGACAGCACCGACTACATTTGGTAATCGAAAACCTGAAATATTCCAGCCGATAGGTGGAGCATTGCCGGCAATGGGTGAGCGAATGACCAAACGTGAAGCGCGACGGGCAGGAAAGCAAGCCAAACTCGATCACAAAAGAGCATTCGACGCCGGCCAGATGAAAACGGCCAATGAATTGACCAAACGGATGAAGCAACTGAAAGAACTTTACTAGGAGAAAGTGAAATGGCTGACCCGACACAGCTAGACGGAATAAATTTTATAAATGATCAGGAACGGCAATATTTTGCGGAAGCCGTTATTGGGGAAGAAGTCAGGCAGTTTTTGGTTTCTTCTGTTGGCAAATTTTTACACGGGTGTGCTCATGCTGAATACGATAAATGTCGGGATGAAATGTTCGATATCGACCCGTACAGCTACGAAGGCAAAAAAGAGTACATGAGATTAAAGGCGAACGCTTGGGCGGCAGTACACTTTATGCAGTGGTGCGTCGAGGCGGTACAAAACGGCCAGAATGCGGCAACGCAACTGGAAGGTTATCGAGAAGTAGGAGAATGACATGAACACAGCTACCCAACAGGGCGCGCAGTCACCGCTAGTAGCGAAGCCGACGCAGCAGCCTAATCCAGATCTCGCTATCAACGAAGTCATTGTCAAAGAAAGTCCACGCGACATTTCGATTGCCGCTATGTCTGAGCGCATGGAAGCAAATCGTATCGAGGAAATACAAGAATCCATTGAGGCTGATCCGGGGTTGGCCGCAAATCAAGCCCGGATCGACAATCAAATTAAGGCCGCTAATCAGGAAGCTATTGAAGCTGGCCTGTTACCGGCCCCCGATCCCGATGGCGCTGCATCACGACAACCGATGCACACGCCAACCGAACCAAAACCGGCTCCGCTACCCGCAGATGTGGCAGCGGATCCGCTATCTGAGTACATCGTCATGCAGGATGGAAAACCGATGTTTTCCACCAAAGTGAACGGACAGCTTCGGCTTATCCCGCTCGAAGATGCGCGACGCGAACTGCAGATAGGAACTGCTGCTGCCATTCGTATGAATGAAGCTACACGTTTGCATCAACAAGTGAGCGAACGTGAAGTGGCTATGTCGGCAAATGAAGCCGCCCTGGCACAACGCGTGGCAACAGCACCAGCAGTAATATCGTCAGTACCCGCTCAAACGGATCTGACGGAGGAAGACCTCTACGATGAGGCGAAAGAAATCTTCAGCACTGCTTTTACCGGCACTGAGGAAGATGCTGCTAGAAAGCTGGCGAAAACCCTAGTCAAACTTCGTGGATCTGTTACCCCTACGGCACAGATGCAACCCCGAGTGGACGAGCGGGCTATCGTTAGAAAGGCAGCGCAAGCAGCCGTAGGTGCAATTCAGAATGTCGAAAAAACGAAGGATGTTCGAACTGGATATGTGAAATTTCAGGAGGACTACCCGGACGTTATGGGCGACCCTGCGTTGTACAAGATGGCCGACAACATGACAGACGAAATTGAGCGAGAAAACCCAACGTGGCCGATCTCTCAAGTCATGGACGAAGCAGGAAAGCGAACACGCGCATGGGTGAATAAACTGAAGGGTGTTGAGCCAGATCCCCCGGATCCGCTACCACCCGGCAGTCAAAACATCGGTGTGCTACCGCAACCTCCCACCCAAGACCATCGTCAAGATCGTAAATCGGAGCTAGTCAGGATCCCCACAGTCGCCAGTGCAGCTGTGCATGAGCAACCTGTAGATGATGTTGAAACTGAACAGTCACCGCAGGAAGCCTTTGCACAACTGAAGGCATCGAGGGGGCAACCTACCTAGCATTTTTTGAAGCTAAGGAGGAATTGTCATGGCCGGACAAGTTTGGCAGACAAACGCTTTGGGTGGCTTCATGTGGTCACCCAATCTGAGCCGCAAGCTCAGAACGGCTTTACAGCCAATGGTGCGCTTTCGTCAGTTTTGTGATGCCCGAGAGGCATTCGGAAAAGGCAAAGGCGATGTGTTCAACTGGAACATTTATTCAGACGTTGCTGACCAGGGTGGAACCCTGAACGAAACTGATGTAATGCCTGAATCGAATTTCACAATCACGCAGTCGAGTTTGACGGTGACGGAATTCGGCAACAGTGTTCCATACACGAAGAAACTGGACGATTTGAGTGAGCATCCGGTAACGGAAATCATTCACAAAGTCCTGAAGAACGACGCCCGGAAGGCGCTCGATTCAGCTGCAAATGCGCAGTTCGAGTTGACGCCATTACGCGGAGTTAGTACATCGGCTACGGCCGTCACGTTCACGACCAATGGAGTTCCCTCGGGAGCGCCAACGAACGCGTTCAATGACGACCACAGCAAGATTTTCGCCGATGAGCTGACCGAGCGGGATATTCCAACATTCGACGGTAACAACTATATGGCTATCGCTCGACCGACTACCCTTCGCCCGTTGAAGGATTCGCTCGAAGCTATCCATCAGTTTGTCACTGAAGGTTGGCATGTCATTATGAACGGCGAAAAGGGTCGCCACGAAGGCATAAGGTATTGCGAGCAGACGAATATTGCATCGGAAGGTTGGGCTTTATCCGATGGCATTTTCTTCTTCGGCTCCGATACTGTCGTCGAGGCGTTTTCGATTCAAGAGGAAATTCGAGGCAAGATCCCCACCGACTACGGTCGTTCTCGGGGCATCGCCTGGTACGCACTCTTGGGTTACGGGATTGTCCACACTGATGCTGTGCAAGCGCGCATCATCAAATGGGACTCAACTGAATAGGGAGGCTTAATCATGCGGAATCAAAATTTCTATGACAATGCGGACAGCCGAACTTATCGGTTTCCCGCTGTAACTGTGTCAGCAGCAGCAGTCATTGGTCGCATTGCCGGACCAGCTGGTAAGACCGGACGAGTTCGAGGAATCGAATATCTGGTTACAACCGGTGTGACAGTTGCGGCAGCATTGGTATCTGTTGGCGTCAATGGGGCAACCCTGCCGGCGTCGGTTTCCATTCCCATATTAGCAGCCAATCTCGGTGGCGGTCAGACCGACGCCGAAATTAAGGCGGCTGGTGCGGAGGAAGTCGCAGGAGTCAATGACGTCGAGCTGACGGCAGACACGACGATTGAAGTCGCGAGTGACGGCGGTGCAACAGCCGGTGCGGTGGATTTGATCGTTAAAGTTGACTGGTTCTAACCGGGAGGTAGATGCCATGAGAGTACAAGCAGGCCACGGTGGTGGTTTTAAGGGCGAGTATGTAGCGCCCGCGCACAAGGCATCAACGGTTCGAGGCTCGTTTATGAGTGATGATTCCGTTGGAGTTCGTGATGGCTTGGGAGCCAGAGCGGATTTCGACAGCGAATCTATCTTCGACTTCGAGATCAACAACCAAGTGTCTAACTCGGGTAATCCACGGTCTAGCATCGTGGGTCCGAGAGGCACTAAGTCGGTGCAGGAAAAAGGTCACACGTTCACGATGTGCTGATCGCAGTGATCCGGGGGGGCCTTTCCCCCCGGATCTCTTTAACCGGAGAAATGTAATGCCGAAATATAGAGTTCCCGTTCCGAAAATGAGCGAGTACACGAACGACAATCTGATCATTGGCCCGAACATGGTCGATGAGGACAACATGGCAGATGGTGTCGAAGCTCAATTTACTGCTCAAGCCTGCATCGAAGACGGATGCTCTGGTCAGAAGTCAATCGACACCTTGTATGAGAATTTCAGCCAGGACATTGTTGATGTGCCGCGAAGCACCATCCCCGAACTTGCCGTGGGACGATCAGGTGTGCCGAATCACGAAGGCACGAATAATCCCGCGCCGCTTTGCACGGATCTTCATAACTATCCGCACAGGAGATATTGAAAATGGCAAAGAAGAAAGTGAAGGCGAAAAATGTTTCGCATACGAAGGGTGAAGAAAACGTCACAAAGGAAGTCAGTGTCAGTGTGACTGAATCAGATCCCGAGCCAACACCGAAACCAGCCATTCAAGCCGAACCTACGATGAAAACCGTAGGCAAGGGCGGCTTTGTCGAGCTTCTGACCAAATCAGAATACGACAAGAAGTATGGCAAAAAGAAAGCGAAAAAGTAAACCACCGGTAGCGGATCCGCTCGTTCGCGTCCGTGGGGGCGCGAAGGGATTCCGCATGATCAAACTTTCTGATTGGAAGAAAGAAAAAGCACAAGCCAAAGGAAAACGACGATGAAAGTATTCGACCCCGACAGCGATTACGAAAAGCACCGAGACATAAAAGGCAATGTTCATTTTGTGCAGAATGGCGATATATTTTCGGTAGGCCATGAGTACATAGGTAAAGCCGCAAAATCCAATGCCAGCAAACCAGTTCGGCAAAAGGAACAAACGGCAGAGCAGAAAAGCGCGAAGGATCGCGCCAGCGAAAAACTGAAAGGATTCAAGGAACCGGAAATGCCAGGTGAAGTGAAGGATGCTCTGGCAGAAAACAAAGAGGCATTAGCAGCGGAGGAACACGCGGAATGAGCACGTACCTCGAATTGGTCGATGATCTGCACTACAAAGTGGGTGCAGCTGGAACTGCGCCCGCAGGCGTGACAGGTCTGACTGGCGAGGCTCGCCGGCTTGCTCTTTGGATTCAAGAAGCCGACGAATATATTCAGCTGAAATATGTCAACTGGAAATATTTGTATCAGCAGTACAGTGTTGCGACCATTGCCGATACGCCGACTGCTACCAAACCGGCGCTATTGAAGTATTGGGATTTCAAAACATTCAAGCTCATTGAGCCGGGAGCTACGGAAAAGAATCCGCTCAGTGCGGTTGAATACGACAAGGTTAAAACCGAAATTTTGACGCCGATAGCGGAGACTGATATTCCGAGTCGCGCCATTGTTTTGAACGACAACAATCTGCAATTCGATCCAGTGCCGGACGATGCTTACACTATCGAAGCAGATTACTACGACAAGCCCACCTTACTGGCGGCGAATTCGGACGTATCGCTTATTCCAGAGGAATATCACAAGGCGATATTGGGTCGGGCTATGATGTTGTACGCGAATTTCGAGAGCGCACCTGAGATCAAAGATCAGGGCGAAGAAATTTACGTCGAGCAGCTGGCCCTTTTGGAAAACGATCAGCTGCCGAATCAAGAGCATTCACGATTCAATACGGGAGCAGTGATCGAAGTAATCGCGGAGTAGCGATGGCCGATCTGATTTACCCGGTTAAAGACAGACTACGCTCTCGTAGGGCTGTCACCAAGACGAGCTACTATCCGCTTGAGGGTGGACTGGATATTGTCACGCCGGCACTTTCCATCCCTCCTGGTCGTGCTATCGGCATGGTCAATTTCGAGCCGTGGTATCAGGGCGGCTATCGACGCATTCCCGGCTATGAGCGATTCGACGGCAGGCCCAAACCTTCTGATGCGTTATTCGACGGATTCGATGTAGATGATATAGCCGGCCTCACGTTGCGTGATGTAATCACTGGCGATACTTCTGGCGCCACCGGGGTTCTGTGTGGCATTTACGATGACAGTGCTGCTGGCGGTGTTTTTGGATCTGACACCATCGGTGTGACCAAAGTCGTCGGCACGTTTGTGGACACTGAAACGTGCAACGTCGGCGCGTTCACTATTGAATCAGATCCGATCTCACTGTATGCGCCGGACGTTGATACGGAAGAAACCTTCCTGCTCGAAGCGGAGAATGTATATCGGGACGACATTTTAGAAGTACCAGGAGCCGGACAGTCCAGCGGAGTGTGGCAGCGCCTCGCCGATATTTACGCGATTCGCGACAATGTAGGCGTAACTGCGGGAATCCTGCACAAGGCCACCACATCGGGATGGGATACCGCTCCGATCACGATGGCCGAGACAATCCGCTTCGATGCAGCTTTAGCAGCTGGTCAAGACGTTGTTGAAGGCGATACTCTGACCGGAGGTAGCAGTGGAGCAACCGGGACCATTCATCGGATTGTATTGAATGGTGGTTCAAACGCGTATGACGGGTCTGGTGAGGGATATTATGTCCTGACTGGTGTGGCTGGCGGTCCATTTACAGATAATGAAGCATTAGAGTCTCCCGCGCTAACACAAGTTGCTGATGCTGATGGTGTGAATTCGACATTTGCTTTTTCTCCGGGCGGTGTCTATCAATTCATCAATCATAACTACTTTGCCAGCTCGGCGACCTATCGAGTTTATGGTTGCAACGGTGTCGATCCAGCATTCGAGATTGATAATGCCGATATCGTATCTCCGATCCTGATGCCGATAAACCCGGCAACCGGAGATCCCCCGACCAACAACACGCCGTTCCTGATCGAAGAACATCGAAATCATTTGTTTTTGGCATTCGAAGGCGGCTCCGCACAGCACTCTGTAGTTGGTGAACCGCTCGTTTGGAGCGGCTTTCTCGGGGCTGCCGAGTTCGGTTTGGGTGATGAATTGACGGGCATGAACAGTGTTGTCGGTAACGTACTGGTGCTCTCGACCACGCGTGAGACTCGCGGCCTGTATGGCACATCGTCCTCAGATTGGGAACTCAGGATCGTGGCAGAACAATCCGGCAGTCTGCTGTTTGGATCTCAGAAGATCGACACGGTTTATTCGCTCGATGATCTCGGCATTACCAGTGTCGCCAGATCCGATCAGTACGGTGATTTCATATCGGCTACGGTGTCACAGCAAGTACAGCCGCTCGTCACTGCGCAACGTCCGCGATTTACCGACTCAAGCATTGTGCGTGAATCAAATCAATTCCGGCTGTACTTTGACGACAATAGTTTTCTGATCATGTATATCCCGGCCGGCACACAAACTGAGACACAGGTTCGCAGGCGTACCGCGAAGTCGCCGGCAGAATTCGGATTCGGATCGTATGACTTTACAGTCGCCATGATTTACAACTCTGACGACGAAACAGGTAAAGAGCGTACTTATTTTGTCACCACCGATCCGATCAATGAAGGGTTCGTATTTGAGGATCAGATTGGCAAGAATTTCGACGGTGAAGAAATTTCATCATATCTTCGCACAGCATTTAATCACCTCGGTACGCCTACGCTCCGCAAGCGATTCCGGCGAGCGGACCTTGAACTGAATGCGCCACAAACTTTGTCACTCCAATTTTCCGAAGACTTGAGCTACAGCACTGCGGAAGTTTCGAGTGGTATTACAGATTTAGAGACTGTGGATATTGCGGAAGTCGATATTTTCGGCGGTGGTGGTTTCTGGAATGACGTAAATTGGGACGATTTTCTGTGGGATGGCACTGCTATCGCTACAGCCCGCGCAGATCTATCCGGCACAGGCGAAAATGTCAGCTTTCTAATATTCAATGAATCAGCGAAAGCAGCAGCTTGGGAAATGCAAGGCATCACAGTGCATTATGACCGTAGGAGATTGCAGCGTTGACTGTCACCAATCCTTATTACGAGTTTGATCCCAACTTCACGCCGTTCACGAAGGCTCGCGCTGGCGACAACAATATTCAGTTTCAGTCGCTCCAAAACGCGTTTGACCTTTTGCCAGGTGATTCGGATGCGCTGACGACAGACACGGCGATCTTTGCACCTGAGTCCGGATCGGGTAATTCCTATATCGTGACCATGCCTGATACGCGGACCTCGAATCAGGATGGCGACGGTGTTCGCTTCTTTGCGACTCACACAAACACTGGTTCGGCCTCACTGAACATTGACGGCATCGGCGCACTCGCTCTGGTGAATTGGACTGGCACAGTTTTGGGCGGCGGCGAGATCGTATCGGGCCGGCTCTACGAAATCCGGTACGACGCCACAAATGTGCAGTACGTAATATCCGCGTCAACCGAGGGTGCTATTCAAGTCGGCTATGCCGAAGAATGGGCGATCAAAGCGGAAGATGTTCCGGTTTCTACCGCAGCTGGCGGCAATGGCACTACGGATTTCTCAGCATTCCATTGGGCGCAAAAAGCATTGGCGACAGCGGTAAGCGGCCGGGTACTCACCGATATCAATACCGCAACGCCACCGACAACAGAAGGCGTTACGGGCGCGCATGAAATCTGGGATGCGGATCAAACCGACATTTTGCAACGATTAGGATTTGAAGGCAGCAATACGCTTGTTCTAAAAAACTTCATGCACGGTGGCGGTTTTCTAGTAGCTATCGAAGACGATACCGGCACAGAGCAAACATTGATCGAAACAGCAGATCTAGGGGGTGGCGATACATTTTGGACTGAGGTTGAAGCGTCAGCAGATATGGAGGGTTCTGATGGTGCGACTTCGTACACTGAAGTTTCACTTAATCTTGCAGTCGCGACTTTTGAGGGTGGCGCGGAGCTTGATACAGCACAATTCCAGTCCGGCACATCTTCATTGTTTCTCGACAGATCACTCGATAGCTTCATTAGTTTCCCTGATATTCCCGCATTCGATTTTGGCACTGGCGATTGGACTTTGGAAGGATATGCGAGATTAGCTTCGTTGCCAGCAGTCGGTTCTTCCAATGATCCCGGTTATTGCATGGTTTCAATTTGGGATGACGGCCTTGTTGAACAGATCCGACTTGAGATCATTCGTGACGTCTTTGGTACGCGATTAAGCCTCTCGGGTGATGGATGGGGAGAATTAGGCACGATCAGCGGCGGTGTCGCGCTCAACACTTGGTTTCACTGGGCGATTACTCGAACGGGCGGCACTATCAATGCGTACTGGAATGGCAACCAAGAGACTAGCGATTTCGGGGCTGCTGCTACCGACATGGGCGGTTCAGCAGCGCCGCTTCGTATTGGTCAATCGGATGGCATTGGAAGAACCGACTTCTTTGACGGTTGGATTGACGATGTTCGCTTGACGATTGGCACTGCCAGGTACACCGGAACTGGCAGCATCACACCAGACAGTACGCCCTTCCCAACCAGCGGCCCGAGCACAGGATTCAAAGTAGGCAATTCAACGATTCAAACAATTATTCGCGGATCTGGCGGCGATGCAGCTCAGACAATCACAGCTGCATTGGGTGGACTTGAAGTCAACAACACGCTCACAGGCGTGGGCATGGAGCGTGTTCTGACTGATTCGGATATCAGTAGTGGCGGCGCGGCTGTTGTTGCTCAATACAGGTTCGATAATGCAACTGCAGAAGCAGATCCCGGTAACGGCGACTTCCGCATGGACAACGCTACGCCGGCGTCCGTCACCGAGTTGTTTATCTCAAGCACGACCGACAACAACAACGACTTCGACAACATGCTCGGCTTCCTCAGTGCCGGCGATCAGATCTACATTCAGCAGGACGACGACGCTACGAAGTTCATTCTGTTTGATGTCACGGCGAACGTGGACAACACCGGCTGGTACTCAGTAGCCGGCACGGTGAACGCGAGCGGCACGATCTTCGGCAACAATGCCAAGTGTCACATTCTCTTACTGTTCGGTGGCACAGGTGGCGGCGGCAGTGGATCACTCACTGCTCCTGTTATCGCCCTGGCTGATATCAATACGGCGACGCCGCCAGCGGCAGAAGCCGTTACGGGCGCGTATGAGATTTGGGATGCCGATGAAACTGATCTGCTCGGCCGGCTAGGTTATTTCGCTTCGAACGACCTCGTACTTAGCAATCGAATGCACGGCGGCGAAGTCCGATTAACTGGTGAAGGTACGGGCGGCACACTTCGAACATTTTTCGTTGGCGATCCAAACAGCGTTACCGATATATCCGCAGTAACAAGTCTCAGACTTTTGGTCAACGCAGGTGCGGCAAACGCGATACAGGCAATAGGAAGCGGCGCGGTTCAGACCTATTACAACGACATAAAACGATTCGCCACAGCTGCCGGTGGTGTAGCTGTTTTGTATGCCGATGGCAACACTGATGCCGAAGTTCGACAAATACATTTCTCACATCAAGACGGCACAGTTCGCGGTCGCATAGGACACGAAGCGAGCGATATTTTAACGATCCGTAATGAGGATCACCTGGGCGAGATCAATATAGTCCAAGAGGATGGGACCGGCGCTGATGTGATTGCATTCAGTTACGACGCCAGCAGCGGACAGGTCGAACTCAATGCTGCGAACGTGGTGCGATTGGGATTCACTAATGGCGAGCAGGCATTCCGGGCGCAAGTCAACAGTTTTGCCGATGTTGCTCACAATAATACTGTAGTTCTTCGGACCACAACTTCCGCGCTTGGGGGCGTCACGGTCAGCAATCTGCTGACTGGCGGCGGACTAGAGCGGGTGCTGACTGAATCGGATCTTCCCGGCCTGCAAGTAGCGGTGAAGAAGGCAGACACTTCCCGCGACACCACCACAACACTTGCTGACGATCCAGACCTTGCGATTACAGTCGATGGCACTGCCTACTACGCTGTCACGATTCACGGACACGTTACTTGTGCAGCTGCCGGCATCGACATGAAATACGCGCTGGATGGCGCAACAGGCAGGATAATTCAAGCGTTATTCACGTATGCACCAGAAACATCGACTATTGGTGGCGTGGCGATATTTGGTGAGTCCACCGATCAAGGCAATGGCGGCACGATGGATTTGGATGGGGTGTTTCAATATTCCTTCACTTATACGGGATATGTTTACTTCTCCACTGGTGGCGCTGGCGCTCGCACTATCGAATTCACATGGGCGCAGAATATTTCCAATGCTACGGCCGTGGTACTTAAAGAAGGTTCTTGGATGACAGTTCAAAAAGTTGGGGATTTCTAACATGAAGCAGGAGAATCCATAATGCCACGATACGGCGGCATGGGCGGGATGGGCGGCATGGGCGGCATGGGCGGTGACACCGGTTCAACGGTTATACCCGATCTGAATGGGGAAACCGAACCGGTTGATCCGATTCCGCCAGTCGAGCCGCCACCGACAGACACAGGAGATGTACCAGTGCCAGATCCAGTAGGTATAGACGATCCAAATGATCCGACAATTCCTTTTGACGAAGGCGGCGGCGGCGGTGGCGGCGGTGGTGGAGGAATGGGCGGCGGCACTGTAGCGGACGACACGACAGTGCAGGATTTGTATCCGGAAGATCCCGGCGTTGTCGCCGCGGATCCGATTGACGTTCCCGATCCAACCGGTGCAGACACCGCTCTGGTCGATCCTGATGTGGGTGCTGTCGAGGGTACTGTCGAGGCCGATACCAGTACGGGGCGGATCGAGGAAACACTCGATGTTGGCGGGGGCGGCATTGATGCCGAGCAAACTGAACTCACGGACGAGCAGAGAGCTGATATGGAGCTTGCCAGGATACTCGAGCAAGACAGTCCGCTCATGCAACGCGCCCGTCAGGAAGCAATGCGGACAGCGAATGCGCGCGGCCTGCAGAACACCTCGATGGCAGTCGGCGCGGCGCAAGGTGCGCTGGTAGATCGCGCACTGCCAATGGCCTTACAGAATGCGCAGCAGGCGTTACAACGTGACTTGGACAACACGTTAATGCGGCAGGATGCGTCCAAGTTCACGGCCGAGCAGCAAAATCAGTTGATGGAGATCGAAGCGACACTCGGACAAGATCTGAACATCTTCAATACCGATCAGCTGAATCAGGCCATACGATTAACAGCAGAATTGCAAACTGCAATCGAGCAGGGAAATCAGCAAGCGATAAATGAAGTCAATATGCAGCTGGCACAGTTGCAGCGGGATGCGGAAGCACAGCAGGCCGATATTGATTACCAGCAAAATCAGGCTGTGGCAGATGCCCGGAATGCGCTCAACGCGCAGATCATGGATAACATCACGCAGATCAATAAGCAGTTCCTTGTGAACATGGGTGCGGCTGATATTGCGAACATCAACGGAACGTACAACGTGCTGATTCAGACGAATGCAACGGCCGGTCAGATATACGAAGGGGCTTTGAATGCGATGGCAGCGGTCATGGACGATCCGGATATGACGCCTGCTCAGGTCTCCACGGCATTGGAACACATACAGACGCAGTTGGAAGCGTCAATGCGAATGATCGCTGAAATAAATGATTTCGATTGGGATTTTTCCGTAAGCGACACTAGCACTGGCGGCGATGGCACTGGTGCTATGTGTTTCGAAGCCGGAACGTGCTTCCGCATGGCTGACGGTTCACTCAAGAAGGTCGAAGAAATCAAACTTCGCGATGAAATGGCAGTCGGCGGTACGGTTAATGCGCTTATGGTTGGCGATGGTCTGTCAGAAGAATGGTTCGATGTAGATGGCGTTCATGTGACCGGTTCGCATGTAATGAAGAAGGACAATGAGGAATGGATGTTCATTAAGGATGCCGGATATCCGCGAATCGAAACGATTGACACTCTGTACTCCGTGATAAATGAAGGTCACAGGCTGATTGGTGAGAACGGGCAAATCTTCCTAGATTTTGGTGACGAGGCTTACGACGCCTTTGGCGGCACTGAATGGGATGAGTGGTTGATCGACTCTTTGAACGGCAAGACAGACATAACATTTGTCGAGTGGGAAAAGGACCGGGTAGCAGCATGATCAGACCAGCAATATTGGCTGATGTTGACGCGATCTTCGATCTCGCGATAGCTTTATCTTCGCAATATCCGCAGCTAAAGCCTGATCTCGTAAAGATCCGCAAAGGCATCATTCAGGCGATAAGTTCGGCAAAACACTTCGCCTGGATAAGTGAAAGTCCTCACGAAGGCTTGAAGGGTGTGCTGATCGGTTTGACCAGTGAAAACCTGTGGGCGCAACGCAAGAATTGCTTTGTGCCTTTGTGGTATTCGGAACGACGCGGCGACGGAGCGAAGTTGTTGCGAGCTTTCAAAATATGGGTGCAATCCCGACGAGCGATTCAAGTTGCCGGGTTTGTTGCTGATTCTAAATACGTTGATTCGCGAGCGTGGTTGCTCGCCGAGCGTATTGGCTTTAAGAGATGCGTCGGTGCATATCTTTTGTATAACTAAGTAGGTGGTGAAATGGGATTTTTTAGCAGTATTTGGTCAGGAATAACGAGTGTCTTCACCGGCATTATGACGATCTTTTCGCCGATATTAAAACCGCTCGGCAAGATCCTCAATACAGGTTGGGGCAAGGCGTTAATGCTTGCAATGTCGGTGTTTACTTTGGGTACTTCCTTGATGGCTGGTGCTTCTGCTTGGGGCGTAGCGGCAGGCGAAGGCGCTAGTTTTATGGGCAAATTCGTTGCAGGCGGCAAAGCGTTTCTTTCATCAGCACTCGGAATTAAGCCTAAAGGTGGTGAACAGTTAGCAGCGGGTACGGGAGTTGAAGCGGGAGTGCAAGCTGGATCAGGTGGCGCAGCGGCGCAGCTGCAGGCAGGAGGGGCGGTTAATCCGGGTGATCTGCTTGCTGCTAATGTTCCGGGCGGCGGCGAAGTTGCTCGCGGCTCGATGGCGATGGGTCCGGGTCCGACTGGCGACATAATGCGACAGGCTACGACAGCTGGCGGTCCGGGCGCAGGATCGGGCGCAATTCCCGGCATGACTCCGGGCGCACCGGGTACACCTCTACCGGGTACTACACCTCCACCCACTCCGAGCGTGCTTCCGGGCGGGATTGATCCGGCAGGAACATCTACCAAAGCAATGACGGGAATGGCGGCAAAACCGACAGCAGCCGCACCGCAGGGTTTTGGCACTCCGATAAAAGAAGGCGGTAATTGGTTATCGAAGGCCGCGAACAAAGCATGGGAATGGGCCAATACAGATCTCGGAACAGAAATAATTGGAGGCGCGATGCAAGGTTACTATCAAGGCAAACGCGACGATGCGTATTACGCCGAACAACGACGCATTGATGATATGTGGCGCAACCCGAACGATCCGGGGATGATCGGTATCGAGTCAAGCCGACAGCGCACAGAGCGATACAGTCCTCCGCGAGGTCTAGCGGGTGCGCCTGCCATATACGCGAATCGCCTTTCTCAAGGGGCCATTGAAAATTACGCACCGTCAGTGCCGTTCATCGGCGGGGGAGGACAATAATGCCCGCACTAAGTCAAGCAGCAGCACAACAGGGTGGCGCACCGGCTCCGGTAGCTCCGCAACTGGCACAAGCAGCAGCACAGGCCGGCGCACCAGCTCCGGGCGCGGGCGCGGGACCGCCACCAGGAGCGGGCGCGGGACCGCCCGGAGCAGCACCAGTAGCACCGCCCGGAGCAGGCGCAACACCACCGCCACGACAGATAGCGCCGGAACAGGGTGGTCAACAAGCCGCAGGCACAATGCCAGGTGGACGTCGCGGCAGACCTACCGGAGGTGTGCAACAGGTTGATCCGAATGCTCCTGCTATCGAAGGCCACATGCCACCCGGTATGAACGAAGTAGAAGCGACACCGGGACAGCAGGCCGAGTACGAACGTGCGATGAAAGCATTGGCGCAAGTGCTATATCAGAACGACAAGATGGCATCTGCAATGGTCGATCAGATCGTTCCTGACGATAAGATCGGTTCGACCACGAAGGCCAGCCTTATGCTGATTCAGCAGATGGATGAAAAACTGCAGATGGATGAAAGTGTCGTTGCTCAGTTCTCAGTAGAAGTGGTCGAGCGGCTAACGGAGCTGGCCGAAGCTCGTCACAACATGCAGTACGGTGATCGGGAATTACAGGTGATCATGGGGGCTGTCTGGGAAGGTGTGCAGGCGATGTTCGGTATGGAGCAACAAGAAGCCGAAGCTCTTATTGCCGGCATAGGCGGCGAAGGTATTGCCGATCTGAAACAACAACATGAGGCTTTCTACAATGGGTAGTCTAGCTTTAGCAGGCGCAATCGGTGGTGCTGGCGAAGGAATGCAAAGACACGCCGCAGGCGAGCGCGAAACCCGTTTGCAGGACGACGAGCAAGCTCATCAACTGCAGCTGCAGCTGCAACGTGACAAAGCTGCGGAGACACGGGCGACAAGTCGTGAGGAATTCGATGTTGGCATGGCTACAACTCGAAGTGAGTACGAAACTGGTCAATCTGAAATTGCATCCAGAGAAGCAATCGAAGCTGCGAAGCTCCGATATACGCAGGATGAGTCTTTGCAAACGGCTGAATTGGCTTCTTTGGAACATCGAAACTGGCTGGATAACGAAACCGAAATTGACAAGGCTCTCATTGTCGCAGGCGCGAAAGGCGGCGGTTTTGGTGCTGGCGCAGGCCAATATAGCGCACATGGTTGGGACGTTACGTTTGGCGAAGCGACGATGGGTCCAGACGGTGTATTACAACCCGGCCCGGTATGGGCTTATCGAGGAAACGACCCGAATGTGTGGATGATGGACGGCAATATGATGATCCGGGCCGGTACGAAGCCAGAAGATATCAAGCCGATTGCAGATCCGGAAAAACGTCGTTTTGTGGAAGACACTTTCATTAAAGAAGGTCTTGGCGACACGAATCAGGAAGATGATTTCATTTTTACTTACGGATATTTGCCGGTTCGCTACATGACGGAAATGACGCTCGACGCCAATGAAGATCTGGCGACTTGGGTAATGGATCGCAGAGGCAGTTATCCCTACTACTCAGAAGCAGTGCAAAAACGTCTTGGCGTTAAATCGGATCCGTGGGCGCGACCCGGAGCCGGAGGTGGTGGCGCGGGCATTTCGTACACTCGACCCGGATCGCGAGGGGATCGAGCAGAGCGCAAAGTCACTGTGCCAGGTGAAAAGCTGGAAGAAATAGAAGTGCCAGATATCGCCAGAAGACCTGTGAGTCCACCCGAAATGCGAATGACTAAAGAGGCCGGCATAGTGCGTCAAGGTGCGCAAGCGGTAGGTGAGCTTGGTGCAGCGGGCCTTGATCTGGCAACAGAAGGTGCGCAAGCAGTTGGTGGAGCGATATCCAGAGGCTCGCGAGCGGTTTCGGATTTGTTCGCGCCGGCACAATATGAGGAAGTTCCCCCCGAACTACAATAATGGCTTCCCGATATGAACAACTTGAGAAGGAATATGACGACCGTTATGCGGCAGGCGAATTCGATGTTCCTGACGATGAGCTTCGGCCGGGCGAACGTCGCAACGTCTTCACTCAATATCCGGGTACACAGCGAGAATTTCTAACTTCGATTCTGGAAGAAGAAGATCCGTTGTGGAGCGACTACGGAAAGATGGTCGCGTCCGGTGGTATTCAGATCGGCGCGGGAGTTGGCTGGCTATTCAATAACTTCGAGTGGGGCGAATCGCTACAGGCAGGCGCTATGGATCTGTCTCAGTCATTCATGGACGATCTGTCGCCGCAAGCCAAACGGGCAATGTCCACGGAGTTCACTTCCCGCGACGAAGGCCAGCTCTGGACAAACAATAAGTGGAGCAAGGCCAAGCTGATCGCCGCTCAATCGCTGCTCGGCACAGCGGCCGGCATGGGTGTCGGATCTATACTCACGCGCGGGCTGGCGGCAGCAGGCATGACGAAGGCCGTGCAAACAGCAGCCGGAACAACGGTTCAGGTTCCGACCAGAACAGCCGGTGCGATCGGATACGGCCTCGGTGAGTCTGGGGTAGCCGCGCCGGGATCCGCAGCAGGCGTCGAAGAAGAAATCATGGCAATGAGCCATGTAGATCTGATGGGAAACGCCGATTTCCGGGCTGTTTACCTGGCACTCGAAAATGCCGATCCGGCCGAACGCGCCAGAAGGGCCAAAGAGATCTTGGCGAAAGCAGCCGCCGGCGACACTTTCTATCGGAACATGGTTTCGACATTCATTCTCTCAGCACCATTAGGCGCAATCGTCGGCGGGTACGCTCGTAAATATCCGTTATTGGGCGGCACAACCAGATTCAAATCTATCGGTATTGGAGCTGGTGGCGAAGCCACTCAGGAATTCCTGCAGTCTGGTGCTGAGAAAAGGGGTGAGAACATCGCCATGCAGCGAGCCGGCTTTGATAGGCCGACTTACGAAGGCGTACTCGAAGAAGCGGTAGGCGGCGCGATGGCTGGCGGCATGATGGGTGGGGCGGCAGGGATAGTCACGCCGCTCGATGCGACAGGCCAAGTATTACCGGATGCAGAATCGCCGTTAGCTGCAATCGCGCTGGCAGAGCAGGACGAACTCGATGCGGCCGTCGATGCCGAACTGGCCGAACTGGAACGGATCGAACGAGAAGAAGAAGACCAAGCGCTTCGAGATTACATGGACGAAGAAGCAGATTTCATGCGCGCCAAAGACATGACCATCATGGAAGAAGAACGTGGGCAGGCGCTCGAAGCGCAACGGCAATCTCAGATAGATGAAGAATTCCGCAGGCGGAGTGCGCGGGAAGCTGCGGATCGCGGTTCGTTGCCAGGCGAACCGGAAACCATTGCGCAGCAACAGCAACGAGAATACGAAGACGAGCTTCGGGAAATTTGGGATATCGACGCCGAAGAAGAACGTATGCAGCGATTGGAAGCACTGCAGCAAGAATTCGATAAAGGCCGATTACCACATTTGAGGGGTTTATCACTTGCCGAGCGATTGACGCCGAAGGGTCAGCGGCAGGAAGAAACAGAGCTATTCCTGTCAGGCACACAGCTGGCTGAAGGTGAGATCGTCGCCGGCTTGCCGGTCCCGACTGCGGGTCGTGCAACTACGACGCTTGGCATAGCTATGGAGGAAGCGCGAGAAAAACAAAAGACGCGCGCGGCCGAAGATCTACTGAAACCCATACCGACAGTTGCGGATCGCAAAAAGAGCAAGATGGGCGAACCGGTTATGCCAGATGAACTGGTCGAGCCACCGAAGCCTGATATCCCGCCGACCACCAAAGCATTCAATCCGCGGCGAGACAACATCATCGTCGCTGCGGCGAAGGGCCGCGGGCTGGATAAGGACGCGTGGGCGGCAGAAGGCGTCGATCCGGCTGAATTTGCGGAGCCAGAAAACGCCTACGGCAGCAGACGAGCATTCCGCAGGGGCGGCATGACGCCTGATGAGGCTACTGAGTGGGCCGCAGAGCTTGGATTCGTCGCAGTTGATGAGCATGGCAAGGGGGAGCCTCACGCGGCCCTTGACGCCATCATGGAGACTTTAGGCGGCAATCCGGTGTACACGGCCGAGGGCGCACAGTTCGGAGCCGAGCAGGACCGATATCAAGCTGCCCTGGACGAACTCGCGCAAAAAACTCAGCGACAGGAAGGCATTGCTGGTGAGTGGGATATCGAAGTCGATGGGGTTGAAGCTCACATCACCGAGGACACCATCGGCAATGTCACGGTGACATACGGGGATAACGAAACAATCACGGAGCGCATGGAGGGCGAATCTAATCGAGATCTCGTCCGGGCCATACTGCAGAGTGAAGCGGCAGGCGATGGTGTTATCCGAGAAAAACCTGTCGAAGGCGCACCACAAACCGAAGAAGAACAGATCGCATTTGAACGGGCAGAAGGCAAGAGAATTGTCGATGAAATGATTCCCGGCGACACCGGCATGGTCGAAACGACTGAAGAAAAGGTCAACGATCTCGAAGACGCTTTCTTTGCCGATGGCTGGAAATTCGATGCGGCCGAACAGACCTATCGAAAAGACAACCGTGTCGCGGTATTGACGGAGATCGAGGAAGGTCGCTGGCAAATAGTCTGGGAGACTGAGGGCGCTCCGGAAATGGAACCGGAAGCCGCCGATATGTTCGACGTTCCGGAGCTGGACGATGTTGCTGACGATCTGGGCGATCAAATCAGCAGACTGACGCCTGAATCAAATTCGACGGACCGCAACATAGCAGTCGCGGATCTTGGGCGGCTTAAAAGAGCAAAGCATCCTCGCGCTGACGATCTGGCACAACGACTCAAGGACGCACTTGAACCACAAGCCCAATTCCCATTGTCGGCCGAAGAAATACAGGAACTCGATCTCGATCAAATAGCCAGCGACACATCTGCCGCAGCAACTATCCCAGAGGGCAGGATCAAGAAACCAGTTGTCCTGGGCGGCAGACAATTCGTTGTTACCGGGTACGGGATGGGAAGATTTTCATTTGCCGAAGTAATCCCGGCAGACGAATACGAAGGCGAAACCACTACATACAATGAAAAGACGACGCCTGTTGGTCGTCTAGCGAGAGAAGGCTATGACGGAATCCGGGTCAAGTATCGCGGCAAGGATTTCGTGCTCGGGAAAGAATGGGATCTCACAGCAGAAGGAACGGTAAAGGCGCGACGCCAAGCAGAACCAGCACCAACACCAGCCGAAGAAGCAACGGCAGTAACAGCGGCAGTAGCAGCACTAGCACCAGCAGCACCAGATCAACGATTTAAGCTGGATTGGATGCCGGCTACTTTGCGCGTCAGGATATTGGGTGATTCGGCAGAGTCATTTTCAAGGATGGATAAAACCAGTCTGCAAGCCTACGCGATACGCATAGGCATATCGGATCAAGGCACGAAGATCGAAATCGCGCAACGCATCAAGGATGCAGTTGCCACGCTTCCGACAACAGAAATTGACGAAGCAGCTGCGCAGCCTGTCGCGGATATGGTCGAGCGCAAGGCGAAATACGCGACTAAGAAAAAACTCACCAAGCTCCAAAAAGAAGCACTGGTAAAGGCAGTCGCACTGGCACAGATATCGCCAAACGGTGAAGTGCTTGTAAACGATCTCAGTGCGCGAAATGTCGGCGGGCAAGCTCTACAAGGATTGGTGGACAAAGGCACGATAGAAATAATTGAAGGTGTTGGATTTTACGAGACAGGCGCGAAGTACACAGTCAAATACATGCCGAAACCCGAGGCTGCGCCAGCTGCGCCAGCTGTGCCAGTTGCGCCAGCTGCGCCAGCTGCGCCAGCAGTACCAGGGGAAGCCGAAGGCACCATCGGACAACGGCTATTCAGGCTCGGAGAAAAGATCAGAAAGAAGTACGGTCTGGAAAGTTTTGAGGTAGCGATCAACAACGAAGGCGAGATCGAGCTTTACGACATTGAAGTGCCGGTGGGTATGCAGAATCAGCGAAAGGGATCTCAGGCCATACGCGATCTGTCCGAGTTTGCTGATGAAAACAGTTTGCTGATCCGACTTGAGCCGGGCCTCAGAGAAGATGAGCTGACGCCGCGTGAAGGTCTGGATCGCTTCTATAGTCGCCTCGGGTTTACTGCTGACAGAGAAATTGCGGGTTTCTACATACGCCAACCAGGTGCAACGCCGGAAACCGAAGCTCAGATCGAAGATCGCGAAGAACGTGAAGCGATACAGGCCGAAGGACTTACCGAAGACGAAGAACTCGGTGAAATCCCGGGGTTTGAAGATCTGCCGAGTCGTGAAGAACTGGACACGATGGGGGAGGAAGCGGCTACGTCGCCAGAGAGTGATCTTCCGTATCCGTCAAAAGAGCAGCAGAGAACTGGCGAATACAAAAAAGTACCAATCACAATCAAAACTATGCCGATTAGGATCGAGAATCCTCACGGTACGTCACGCAACGGTATGCGGCAGTGGGGCCATTACGGAGAATTTGAAGGCACTGAAGGTGTCGATGGTGATGAGGTAGATGTAAACGTCAATCCAGATATTCAGACTGATTTTAATAATCAGGTTTACATCGTTGATCAGGTCGATGAGAACGGTAATTTTGACGAGCACAAGGTCATGCTCGGGTACGCGAGCGAGCTGGACGCGGTAAAAGCATACAAGCGCAATTACGAGAAAGGCTGGAAGGTCGGTGTGGTCACGACAATGCCGATAGCGAGGTTCAAGAAATGGGTTTACGACAAAGCGGCGACCAAACGTCCGGCAAGTGAAGCAGTAGCAGTAAGACCGACACGCAAGCAAGAGCAGATAAAACGCCGAACAAAACGCGGAATCCGTTACAGCAAGAAAATTCGGACTGATGCTCGCGTCGAAGATGCAAAAGAATCAGTCAATGCGCCCAATAAAAAATGGGTAGCCGAAACACTCAGGAAGTTGCCGGAACAGGCAGAAACGGCCGACGAATATCTGGATAGATTTACTAGGGAATTGGAAACTTTAGACGAAGCTCTCGACGTAGTAGAAGAACGAGAAGCGGTAACTCGCGCTTATGATCGGCCACAGGTAGAACGGGATACTAAGAGGCTGCGTGATGCAGTGGAGGGCGCTAATATTTCTGTTCTCGATGATTACACGCAAGCGCCAGCTGAAATCGTCGCTGAAATGGAAAGAGAAGGTCAGACAGATGTGGCCGGCGTCACCAATCCTGAAAACGGCGACATTTATTTATTCTCTGACAAAATGGTGGATGCGCCTCATGCAAACCGGGTGACCATCCATGAAGTAACACATGCGGGATTGCAACTCGCATTCGGTGATGAGTTGAATCCGATGCTTCTGGATCTCGCCAACAACGTGCCGACGCAGCTGCAGGAGCGGGCTGATGAAATTGTCGATGTTTACGGTCTGGACGTAGGCAAGGATGCAGACAAAATCGAAATGGCCGACGAGTTGGTCGCGCACGGAGCAGAGCATTTTCCGAATCTTCCCATCATTAAAAAGTTTGTTGCCAGGATTCGGAAAATACTTCGCAAAATGGGCTTTGTTGAACAGTGGACTGAAAACGATGTTATCGGCTTGATGATGGAAGCACAGGGAGCCATCAAACGTCGCGGCCGTTCGCTCGCAGGGATCTCCCTTGAGGAAGAAGTTGAAGTCGAAGAAACCGGTGAGGTTTTCACCATCGAACGGGATGCACAGGAATTGCTGACGCAAAACGAAAAACGTAAACAAGCCTGCGAACGCATAAAGAGCTGTCTATGAGAACGATTAGCCAAAAAGATTTGAATCGAGAGAAAAAGCGTAAGGGCGTAAGCGTCATACGTAAGCTCGGTTCACAACCGGAAAAGCCGGAGCCGGAGGTAAACGGTAGCCAATCTTTGTCGGGAGAAACTACTCGAGCCGATGTAGTACCGGCTCCGGCCTCTGAGTTTTATTCGCTCATGGGGAAAATGACGGAGATTATGGAACGACTGAGCGGAGTTGAAAATGAAGAAAAACCGAAAGAAGAAGGAACACAAGAAACGAAACCGGAAGAAGTATTAAGGCCGTTTCAACTGCTCAAGGAAATGCAGGATGCGGACGAATTACCGCCGCCGCAGCTCGTTGTATCAAAACCGAAAGCCGATGTAACGGAAACGCCGAAACAGTCTAGTAATTGGGATCATGTTTTGCGTCGGGACGGAACTGGCCTTGTGCAGCAAATAGTTTCAATCGACAAAACAGGAAATCAGTGGACGCACGATTTTGCGCGAGCTGGAACAAAATTCATTATCGAAATTTTATCGAAATCGAACACAGGTTTAAGGTTCATGCACAAGTTCCATCGTAACGACGAGACTAAATTGATCGACACCGCTACGACGCGAGCCGAAGCATGAGCGAAAAGAGTGTATGTGTTGCGCAATCTTGCGCGTTAAAGGAGTAAGAAATGAGAATCAGCAGTGAAGCGCGAGCGGCGCGTAAAGATGCACAGCTCGCAAGAATAGCAGCGAAGAAGAAGAAGGGTATTGATTACCCTGACTTCTATGCCAACCAGCCGTTGCAGCTGGCGAGAGCGGAGATGAACCAACGAATCACCGTAGCTCGCCAAGCGCAGCGGCAGGCTGTCAAAGATTTGGAGATCGCCCAGGCAACTGGTGTCAATCTCGAAATTGCCGAAGCTGCGGTCCGTAATGGTGCTTTGACATTGAGCGGGCTACAAACGCTCAAGAAAGCACGGTTCAAGCCATCTACCACAATGGCATTATCAGCAGGAGGTGAGGCATGAGTGCTTTCACTAATCTCGCGGAAGACGATTTCCTCGATCACTTTTTCACCAATACGACTTTTCCGAATGTCGGTGATGCGGCCGGTTTATTGCCTTCTGCAGCACCGGGCGATTTATTCGCCTCGTTGCATACGGGTGATGCGGTCAGTGACACGACGACTCTGCAAACCGACAGCGAAACGACCTACACAGGTTATGCTCGCGTAGCCAATGCGCGATCAACGGCCGGCTGGACAGTTCTTACCGGCACGGTTGATAACGATGTGTTGAATCAATTCGGTGAAATGACAGCTGGTGGTCCGGTTACGATCACTGATGTTATTCTCGGTTTTGCGTCGTCTGGTGCTGGTGTAGCGCAGATTTGGGGTCAAGTGACTGTAGATCTGATCGTCAACAACGGTGTCAATCCGCAGTTTGCAATCGGCGCACTCGATGTGTCGATAGACTAATGTTTCACATAAGGAATCCCGACAATGAAAGAAACATTGCTAAAACGCACGCAGATGGGAGCGGATGACAATCAGGATTTGGTTGTCATTCGCTTGGGTGATCTAAGACCCACAGTTCCCTACCAAACCGCGCTCAAAATCGCGGCGGCACTTCGAATGGGCTGCAAGCAAGCAGCCCGGTATGATCGTGCGCCCGCTACGTTCTGGCGTGATGTGGATATCGAAGATCTCAATGATTCTCCACGACCGCATAAAGGTTTTCGTCGGTCAACACTGGTCCCGAACGTCAAGGATTACGAAGTGAGAGTAAACCCTCCGTTGGTCGGTTTATTTTTTGACGGAGTGGGCAAGGAAGTGACTTATGAAGACGGTATCCGGCTCCACCAGATGATACGGCGAGCCGGCCGGCGAGCAAAAGCGTGGGCAGGAGATATCAGCAGGGATAGTCGTTTGCTTGGGAATTTGACTGATGCAGAAGACGATCATCGACTAGGACTTGGAGGCTAAACATGGCAGACGAAATTCGCACTCTATTAAAGGATTTCAACCGAGATTTGCTAACCGAGGAATTGGTAGCGTCAGTGTTGCCTTTTGAGTCGGTATTCTTAGCCGGTTTCCAAAGGAAAGGTAATTCACGATTTGTTGGTGAACCGACTGCAGCACCGAAACTGATTTCGAGGGATGGTGTATCTGGTGTTGAAGACTTTGCTGATCCCGGCGAGATTCGATTCGTTTTTACGACTGCCCTGACAGTGCCGCAAGGCTCGATACTCAGTGGTATTTTGAACAGTCACGATGCTACACAGCACACAGCTGATCAGGATCGAGCCAATCAGGATACGCTTGATTACATTGCACTGGAAACGCAATGGCCGAATATCGGCACCATGACGAATGCAGATCTGAGGCTTTACATCAGCAAATTGGCAAGAGTAATCATTCGTGACAATCGGAATGCGCCCATCTAAAGATGGCTAATCTGCTCACCGATCTATCCCTGACCTCGACTTACGTAGTCACTGGATCGTTCGCTGATATTACAGGCATGTCGTCCACCGTGACGGTTGCCGGTACTGACAGCGTTGTGCTCCTGATGATGTCGCTGGTGCATATTCAGAATGCCTCTAGTGACGCTTGTGCCGAGTATCGGTTCACAAGCGGCGGCTCGCCTGTCGGCCCGGTAGTGTCAGCTTTTGCTGATGCGTCGGACGAGTTTAGTGGTCTCACGATGATGTTCGCGCTTACCGGACTCAGCGCCGGCTCGCATACGTTTGCTGTTCAGGCGCAGAACAGATCTGGCGTTGCGACAATGGACACCGATTTCACTCGCACTTTCCAAGTGGTCGAGATCGAAGACAATGCGTCGATACTTGTTGACCTAGCGACCAGCGCGGCCGATAACGCGAGCGCGTCTTGGTCCAACATGGCTAACCTATCGCAAGCGCAAACTCCACAGACAGGTTCGCTGTTGTTGTTTATTGCTGGTGTGCAGGTATTAGGCGCTGTAGGAGATCCCGCTGCTGAGTATCGCTTTGCGATTGATGGAAGTCGTGATGGTCCGTTCCTTTCTGATCGTGGCGATCAAACCAATGAAGTAGATGGCTTATCAATGGTTTGGGCAGAGACCGGCGTATCAGCGGCATCGCATACGTTCTCAATTCAGTGGCAAGATCGCAATGGCAGTCCGATCATGGACACTGGCAGGCAACGAACATTCCAGGTGGTCGAGATCACCGATGATTTCTCGCTGGAAGTTGATAATTCATCGGTTGATTCGGATACCGCACCGGCCAGTTACGCCAACATGGTTGATATGTCCGGTAGTCCTGATATCGACAGCACTGACAGCATTGTGTTGGTCTTGGCGAACTACGTTCAGGATGCAAGCACCTTACAAGATGAAAGAGTCGAGAGTCAGTTTTCTATCGGTTCTGGTGGGCTTGAAGGCGCAGAAATGGCGAGCCTCAAGGACAACACTGATTTAACTGCACCGACCGTGATGGCGAGAGCTGTGACTGGTGAGTCAGGTGTCACTTCAATGTCGATGCAATGGCAGATCGGCAAAGACTCACCGACTGCCGATACAGATAGGGAGCGGACCTTCCAAGTCATAGATCTGACAGCAGTGGTGCCTGTCGGAGATATCGCCGCTGCTCTTTCGATAGTCGTCGCCGTCGCCGCCGATCTGGATGCACAAGGCAAGCTCGATGCCGCTTTGAATTTGGTTCTGACTCAGGCAGCGGATCTGACTGCAGCTGGTGATATTCAAGCCGCATTGCCGATTGTTCTTTCGGTCATTGCGGATTTGAAAGCACAAGGCAAGCTCGATGCCGCTTTGGATTTGGTTCTCACTCAGGCAGCAGATCTGACTGCAACCGGCCAGCTCGATGCCGCATTGCCGATTGTTCTTTCAGTCGTTGCGGATTTGAAAGCACAAGGCCAGCTCGATGCCGCCTTGAACATAGTTCTCACTCAGGCAGCAGATCTGACTGCAGCAGCTGGCCGACTGGATGCCGCATTGCCGATTGTTCTTTCGGTCATTGCGGATTTGAAAGCGCAAGGCCAGCTCGATGCCGCCTTGAACATAGTTCTCACCCAAGCAGCAGATCTGACTGCAGCCGGCGAGCTTCGAGCGGCATTGCCGATTGTTCTCTCCGTCGCCGCCGAGTTGAAAGCACAAGGCCAGCTCAATGCCGCTTTGGCTTTGGTTCTCGCTCAAGCAGCGGATTTAACTGCAGCCGGCGAGCTTCGAGCGGCATTGCCGATTATTCTTTCGGTCATTGCGGATTTGAAAGGCACAGGAGAACTGAGCGCCGTTCAATCCATTATCTTGACCCTTGCAGCCGATCTCACTGCGACTGGTGAATTAAGCACAGCTGCACTTATCGCTCTGACGGTTGCGGCCGACCTCGATGCCGGAGGCGAATTACAAGCCGCCCTGGCAATAGTGCTATCGGTAGTGGCCGAACTTGATGCTCCGGGTTCGCTCGATGCTGCTCTGGATATCGTTGCGACGGTTGCAGCCGATCTGACTGCAGCCGGCGAGCTGGATGCTGCGGCAAACATCATATTGACAGTTGTCGCGGATGTTACAGAAGCAGAAGCAGACGATCTGAATGCTGCACTCAATATCGTTCTGGCGGTTGCGGCCGATCTGACCGCGGCCGGCGAGCTGCGAGCTGCGATAAACATCATATTGGCGGTTGCGGCCGATCTGACTGCGCCCGGCAAGCTCGATGCCGCTTTGGATTTGGTTCTCACTCAGGCAGCGGATCTGACTGCAGCCGGCCAGCTCGACGCCGCTCTTTCGATTGTTCTCTCCGTCGCCGCCGAGTTGAAAGCGAAAGGCCAGCTCGATGCCGCTTTGGATTTGGTTCTCACTCAGGCAGCGGATCTGACTGCAGCCGGCCAGCTCGACGCCGCATTGCCGATTATTCTTTCAGTCATTGCGGATTTGAAAGCGCAAGGCCAGCTCGATGCTGCGGCAAACATCATATTGACTGTAGCGGCCGATCTCACTGCAGCTGGCGAACTGGATACTGCACTCAATATCGTGTTATCGGTAGCGGCCGATCTACGTGCGGCTGGCGATCTGAATGCTGCACTCGATATCGTGTTATCGGTTGCGGCCGATCTCACTGCAGCCGGCGAGCTGGAAGCTGCAGCAAACATCATATTGTTGGTTATCGCGGATCTTAAATCTCCGGGCGATCTCAATGCTGATTTAGGGATCGCTCTGACGGTTGCGGCCGATCTCACTGCGGCCGGCAGGCTGGATGCTGCGGCAAACATCATATTGTCGATTGTCGCGGATCTTGAATCTCCGGGCGATCTCAATGCTGCACTCGATATCGCTCTGACGGTAGCGGCCGATCTCAACGCCGCAGGACAGCTCGATGCGAATATGCAGATCGTGTTGTCAATGGCTGCTGATCTTAAAGCGGCTGGCGACCTTCGAGCGGCAATGGGGCTTGTGCTGACTATTGCTGCGGCGCTGTCAGTCGTAGGCAATTTAGCTGCCTCACTACTTATCAGTCTGACTGTCAACGCGGATCTCCAAGAGACACCACCACCACCACCGGTCATAGCCGGCGCGGCTGCACCACCACCAGGACCGCCGCCGACCATAGCTTTGACAGAACAGCAAGTCGTTCAACGTCAGCTCCAACGCGAGGACGACGAAGCAATGTCAGTCGTGCTCACTGCACTAGGGATAATCAGCAAATGAGTTCACTCGAAGCGTGTATCAGAAAAGCCGGTAAGCTACTTCGCAAAGATGATGCCGACGCAATCCGCAAAATTCGTGACGACATTTACGGAGTCGGTGATGTATCTCGGGATGCAGCGAACCAAAATGCTGTCGATGAGTATGTTCAGATCCTTGACGAGGAACGTGACACCATAGTCAACCAGGTGGAAGAACGTGGCGGCGTAATGGCTGACCGGAGATTGTCACCGTCTGAATTCGCAAAGGAAACTGCGGTAAAGATGGAAGAAGAAGCGCGAGTATTTCCGAGGCTCGGTATGCAACGCGACAAGGATCACCGCCTCGACATGCTCGATATGCCGCCGGCAGATCTGCATGAGATTTTGAAACAGTTCGACCCGGAGCTGGCCCTGACGATGTTGCAGGAACATGGCGGCTTAAATGCTCTGCAAGCATTGGAAGGTGTCGAGCGAATAAACGCAATGGAAATTTACATCGAGAATATCGAGCCGTTTCTTTCCGACGAGCCGGCGCTTCGCTACATGAAGGATCTGTTCGGCAAGGAGATCCCCGAGCGGAAAGAAAAAGCACCGAAGCGTGAAGAACTGCAGGACGATATGTTTGGAGCTGATCTGGCAGCGCAAAAACTCTCGGACCTCCAACGCAAAAGGGATCGTGAGCGCAATATTGGGCAGGAAGATTTGGAAACGGGTGACGTTAGCGACTTGTTCAGTGAAGCTCGCGAACAGGTAGATATTGAAGATGTGACAGGCAAAAGACCAGATTACGAAATCATCCCAAATGAAATGCAAGGTGGTTTCATGGTTCGTTTGAAAAGCAACAAGCTGTTGCGAACTTGGTTTCCGACGCGCGAGGCCGCGCAAGCAGAAGTTGACAGATTGACCAACACAGCTACGGATCAAGAAATAAGTGACGCTATCGACAATGCGTTAAGGAGCGGCAAGAATCTCAGATACAAAGTGGACGACATATTCGAGCGTGACAACGTAGATGCCAATCCAGACAACCCAATGGCTGTTTTAACGAAACACGGCGCGGCAATGCAACTTGCCCAAGAATCAACCCCGACAAAAAGGGGCGGCTTTCGCGGACTGATCGACAGTATTCTCAAATCTGGCGATATGAAAATCGAAGGTATTTTGATGGCCGTACCACAGTCGAAATTAAAAGACTTTATTCGTTACGGCATGGTTTCGGTCAAAGATTACGTCAATGAAGTGAAGCTCATGGACGCGTATATGAATCGGCTCATGGAAGGTCACGCCATTCTTGGAAAGAAATGGCTGGCTTTTAATAACAAGAACAAAGATGGGGCCAAGCTGCTCGGTGAGTTTATACACGCATCGACACTGGCAGGCGTCGATCCGATTGCGTATCAAGCCCCGGACGCTGCTACGTTCAAAAAGATGAACAAGACACAACGCAAGATTTGGCGCAAACGTGCGATAGATCACAAGGTTTTAATGCCGTTTTGGGAAAAGCTCGGCGGCATGGGTGAACAAGTCGATTACACGCATAAAGAATTAGATCCGGTCACCGACAAATACGTTGAAACGTATTCGATGAAGGTGTCCGAAGCGCAGGCGATCTATCTGGAAGTGCGGGATACATATGCCGATCAACGCACTCGAGTAATTCACGGTCTTGAAGAACGCATCATGGAAACCGAAGCTGACCAAGCATTGAAAGTGAAATTGATCACGCAGCTACGCAGACAGTTTGAAGTCGGCAAGATCGTGCCGTATTTCCCGCTGCAGCGTTTCGGCAGATATTGGGTTATTGCACAAGATCCGGATACTGGCGAAATCGTCGGATTCTTCAAACGAGAAAAACGCAGTGAGCGTAACAAGTTGGTCGCAGAGCTGCGCGAGCAGAAATTTGTCGCATTCCCGGCAGAAGAAATGGCGACTGACTTTGCTGCGGTCAATAAGATAGATCCGACTTTCGTTACTAAGGTAACGGGTATGCTCAAAGAAGCGGATGTTGTTTTTACAGATCCGGAGACAGGAGAGAAAACGACTCAACCAGGCACAGCGATTCAAGATGAGATCTGGCAGTTGTATCTCCGATCACTTCCGGAAATGTCTGCCCGAAAAGCCTACATTCATCGTAAAGGCCGACTTGGATTTACGCATGATGCTTTGCGGGCCTTTGGAGATAACACATTTCACAGCACTCACCAGTTGGCAAAACTCAAACACGGTTATGAATTGAACAGAAAACTCCGTGACGCTGGTGTAGAAGCGGAAGTTTTGCTGCAACGAGCGGCCTTGATTGACAACATGGAAAAACTCGACTACCGCCCGGAAGGATACGAAGGTATGTCAATGCACGATGTTTTGTGGGAGATGGCAGCACCGGAATATCGAGGGTTGTATCACAAATATCAAAAGGAAAACGGCACTCAAGATAATGCCTTACTCGATCAGGATGCAGCTGATCGAGCGCGAGCAAAAATCAAAGCTGAATCAGAGCATGACGGTGATTGGGCTGTTCCGGTTGCCAGAGAGTTGGCGAAGCGACACGAATACACAATGAATCCGAAATCAGCGGCATGGGCTACGAATCTGACTGCGTTCGGTTTCCTGTGGTTCCTGAGTACGTCGCCGGCAGCTGGCGTTTTGAACCTGACACAAACCGCGATTTCAGCGTACCCGATCTTACGCGCCAAATTCATGGGTGCTGGCGCTGGCATGGCTTTGTTGAAAGCGTCGAAGGAATACTCCACAGCTCCCACCATCGAAAAGTATATGAGCAAGCTGCACAACGATATGTTTGACGATCCGACACAGCCAGGGACACAGCTGGAAGCGCCGGATCGTGGGGAAAAAGCTGCGCTGCAATACTTCGATGAGATCGGCATGTTTGCCAAAACCCGAGTTCGGGAAATGATGGGTTTTGCCGAGCGAGGTGCGGAATTCGGTGACACTCGCGAGCGGATAATGAAAATGACCGGATGGATTTTCCACAAGTCCGAAGAAATGAATCGCGTCGTTACCGCTATGGCCGCGTACCGGCTTGCTCGCAGAAAGTTTGCCGGCGACACAGGAACAGAGCAGGACAAGCATGAAAGGGCTGTCGAATTGGCCGAAGAACTGGTCGAAATGTCGCATTACGATTACACCAATACGAACCGACCTCGCCTGATGCAAGGCGATATGGGTCGAGTGGTATTCCTGTTCCGCAATTACAGTCTGAATATGCAGTACAGGCTGATCCGTGATTTCAAGGACGGGATTTGGAAGAACAAAGATATTCCAAAGCAGGATCGTATAGAAGCGAGACAACGATTCATCGGCATCATTGGAATGACCAGTTTATTTGCCGGCCTATCTGGCTGGCCGCTGGTTGCCGGCGTCAGATTTCTGCTCGACACAATGCTTGGCGACGACGACGAACCATTTGACTCCCGCACCGAGCTGCGTAAGTGGATGACAGAGGCATGGGGTGAAACAGCATCCGAGGCGATCTGGAAGGGACCGTGGGACACCATGACTCAGGCAACGCTATCGAGTCGCGCCAGCCTGAACAATCTCTGGATTCGGGAAATGCCGCAAAATCTTCGTGGCAAAGATCTGTTGTTGCATCTGGCCGGCGAAGGACTCGGGCCGATCATGGGTATCGGTTTGAATATGGCACAAGGCTTTTCGGATTTTCAAGGTGGACATACTGGTCGAATGTGGGAACGAATCGTGCCGAAGGCTGCTTCTGACGTTATGAAAGGATTTCGCTTTATGACGCAGGGCGCGCAGACCTATCAAAAAGATCTGATTATGACGCCGGAGGAATTCAACAGTTGGGATCTCGCTGTTCAATTCATGGGTTTTACGCCTGCCAATCTGACCCTTCGTTACGAGCAAAACCGGGCGATCAAGGATATGGAAGCGAAGCTAAAAACGCGTCGCACTCACATTCTCAATACCCTGTTTAATGCCTACAAAATGGGAGATCGAAGCGGTGCGCGTGAAGCGATGCAATGGGTACTTGCTTGGAACAAGGCCAATCCTCGATTTCCGATTAACCCGAACACGATTCTGCGGTCCGCACAAACCCGAGCTGATTACGATATGCGAACAGTCGGCGGCATAGCTGTCGATAGACGACTGCAATATCTCCAACAAGAACTGCGATTCACTGAGAGGCCGAACCGATGAATTTTACAAAGGAACACGCTTTCGATCTTGCGCAACGATACGCCGGCATGAAAGAAGTCGGTGGATCTGTAGATAACCCTCAGATCATGTCAATGCTCAATCTCGATATGAGCTGGCCGGAAAATGACGAAGTGCCGTGGTGCAGCGCATTCGTAAATTACATCTGCTGGCTGGCGCGTATGCCGCGCTCGAAGAATCTCCGCGCCCGGTCATGGCTGATAATCGGAAAAGGCATCAACCTGGACAACGCCGAACCCGGCGATATCATCATCCTAAAACGCGGATCTGGCGACCAGCCCGGCCCGGAAGTTCTCAAAGCTCCGGGGCATGTAGGCTTTTATGCTGGCCGTTTTGGCGAATTCATCGAAGTGCTCGGTGGCAATCAATCCGACACTGTGAAAGTATCCCGATACCCGACAAAGCGGCTATTGGGTGTTAGGAGACTGACATGAGAAAGCTGTTTCAATTCTTTATCGCCGCACTACTGCTCGGATCGCTCACGATCACATCGGCACAATCCCCGACCTACCCTCGGGATGCGATTGTTTGCTGGACTCACCCGACTGAGTACGAACTGTTGCCGGGTCAGACCGTTGCCGATCCGATCCTTGACGGAGATCTCGCCAACACACGCATTACGGCCGAGCGCCAGAGCGGGATAGTGATCATTGATGAACTGGTTCCCGTAACCGGAGTGCCAGGTAGCGCCCAATGCAAAACTTTTGTCGGTGCGATCCCGCAGCCCGGCACATACACATTCCTCGGGTACAGCATTACTGTTGACGATATTAGTTCGGACGCCAGCGCAGCGGCGGTCAAAAAGTACACGGGAAAGCCCCGCCCCCCGGCAGGTCTGGGTGTTCAATAGGATAGGAGTTAAATCATGGCATTAAGCAAACCATCAAGTACGATCCAAGCAGCCGGCATTGCTGGATTTATTGCGGCGTCTTTGCTGTTGGTAGTTAAGCTCGCATGGCCGCAGATCTATGTGCAGATCCCGCCCGAATATCAGGGCTATCTGGTCACTGCAATTATGATCGGCTTTGGCTACTTCAAGAAAGAAAACGTACTGCCGTTGAAGAAATGAAGATCTGGACTTGGCTCAAATCACTTAGTTGGATCGCGATTGCAGGAGCGATTGGCACGGCAGCATTGATGATCATCAACGCTCGCCGGGCCGGCGCATTGGAAGTAACGGTTGCGCATGGCGAATCGCAGATCAAAGAGCTTAACAAGGGATCTGCAGCTGACATTCACGCGGCGAGAAAACTGCAAAGTCAGATCGACGCGAAAAAGATAGATGCACGTTTGGTGCGCAAGAAATCCGAGGCTAGTTTAGAGAGGCTAGGTCAAGATGAAACTATGGCTGATATTGCTGCTCGCTTTAACGGCTCAAGGGTGCGCCGTCGAAAGGATGCAGCTCCCTGACTTCGAGGAAGCCGAGCGATCGGGCAAAGAAGTAACCGACCCGACTGGCTATCCGGTGCTGTGCGAGATCCCTAATTGGGACGTACAGTGCTGGCAAGCGTTCACGGTGTTCGAGGAAATTGCCGTGGATAATCTTGAATTGGCCCAACTAAACGCCGACATTGCGAGAGATTCCGATGCAGCTTACGACCACATTCTCAACGCCGCGAAAGCGCAACAAGAAATTTCCAAGATTCGGGAGGAAATGCTCGAACAAGAGCGCCGGGATCATCTGTTCGACAATGTTAAATACCTTGCCATTATCGGCGTCGGCATTTTAGGAGTGGCGCTATGAAGAAACGGACTAAGAACATTTTCTGGCTTACTGTAGGAATACTTCTGACGCTTTGGGTGTTGTCCATGCTTGTGCCGGTAGTGTTCGCATCCGAGGACGACGATGGTTGCAGAAACGGACATTTCCAATGCGGTCACGACGATGGCAACGACGGTGGTGCTGGCGGTGCTGGTGGTGATGGTGGTGATGGCGGGTCTGGTGGCACTGGTGGTGACGGTGGCGAGGCTGATGCAAACGCGGAAGCGATAGCCAATGCGGAAGGTGGTGCTGGTGGAGCTGGCGGCGGCGGTGATGCGTCAGTCGTTTTCGGCAAGCGGGCGCCGACTAATTTCCTTTATATGCAGAACCAGGTGGAGGCTTGCGGGCGCACGTTCGGCTTTAGTGGATCGAATACGTCCGGGGGATGGGCCTTCGGGATCCCGATCCCACGCAGCTGGACGCCGACTTGCGATTTGTGGAAAGCGGCCGAGGAAGCGCAGCAAAATCAATTCGTCTATCTCAGCTATATGTTCCAGTGCAGCATCAATGCTGTACGGAATGTAATGGGGGATGAATTGTGCAGTGAATTTGAATCGCTGGCGCTGGTCGAAATGGGGATCGTCACGGAAGCACCGGATCTCGGTGGGCTATACGATCAGGCCGCGCAATCCGGCTGGATGCTGGCCGAAGTCACCGAAGAAGAATATATCGAACAACAGCAAATGATCGCGGACAAATTTGCTCAGTACGACAACCTGATTGAAGAACGGCAAAAGGAACACGAACTTGATGATGCGGAAATCGCACGATTGCAGGAAGAAGCAGCTGCGCGGGAAGCGGAGCTAAAGAAGGATGATGCCCGACGCGCAGCGGCCCGAGCCGTATTGGAAGATGAGGGGGAATCGTAATGGATAAAGCAATACAACATAACGTGATCACGGCAGTGGTGACTGCCGGCGTTCTCGGCGTTCTCGGTTGGGCTGGCGGGGTGTTCGAGGCTGGATCTACTGCCCTCGATGAGCAGCAGATCGAAGCCGTTATTGCGCGGGTAATGGTGACGGATTCAGGTCAGACTTTTGCACAAGCACTGAATTCGTTGAATAACACATCAATCGTGTTGGACACTACCGTCAAAGAATTGACTAAGGAAGTCGATGATTTGGAAGTTGCCGTGCTTGCGCTGGCATCAGAGTGAATCAGGCTGCATCATCCCAATCTTCCATCTGCCGAATAGCTTCCTTCTTCTTCTGCTCGAAAAACTTACCCACGGCATCTACATGAGCGACGGTGCGCCCTGCCAGATCGAAGGTAGGGACCGGGAACTTGCCTAGCCGGATGGCTCGCTTTGCGGCCCGGACGTTCACGTATTCAAAGATCTCGATCAGCTCATCGAGTTCAAGGATGGGGAGTAAATTTTGGGTTTCCATTGTCGGGATTTGCCTGAAAGTGTCAAAAGTTGTTAGGCGCACTTTAGCACAGGCTTGATGTATTCACGCAAGCCGATCAGCATTTCTTCTTGGTTTCGGGCATTTTGGGTGAGTTTGCTGCTGACCCGAGCTTCGTAGGTATTCTCGGTGACGATATGGTGCAGGACGATCCGCTTGCCGACTGCCCGCAAGCCCCCGGAGAGGCGAGCGCATGTCTGCTGGTAATCGTACAGGCTCCATAGCAGGCCGAAGAAGATCAGGTTTTCAGATCCCGAGTAGTGGATATTCGTGCCTTCGCCGGCCGATTTCGGGCTGATGATCAGCCTGTCGAACTTGCCGGCATTCCAGTCATTCTCGTCCTGCTCCGTTTTCAGCAGACGCCAATTTTCGTTCGCCCTGGTGAGTGCCTTCTGGATGCGGAGCCGGTCAGGAATGTAGTGATAGACGATGATCACAGGCCCGCTCAGACCTTCCAGCAGCTCCATCAGGGCTTCGATCTTGGCGTCGTGGAATGAGTGCCACTTCGGGTGTTCGCTGTACACGAACCCGTTGGCGAGCTGCAGCAGCTTGTTTGCCAGCACCCCGTTGTTCACGGCCCGGATGATATCGCCGGCAAAGCGCAGAATGTAGTTGCGCTCAAGCTCCTGATACGCCTTGCGCTGATTCTTGGTCAGATCGACCCGGACGGTGTTGATGCGAGGTTCCTCGAACCCCTCGATGTAATCTTCGGCCCGCATGGATATGGTGATATCGCGGATCCGCGAGCGGATCTGCCTCTTGGCATAGGGCTGCGCCCGGTAGGTGTTGCTCGGGTCGTGCCGGGTCGGAGCAATGAACCAGCGGTCATTGAATGCCTTCTCAGACGTTCCGAGGCGCTTGCCCCAATCCAGCAGGAAGAACTGCGCCCACAAGCCCCTCAGAGAGCGTGTATCGGGCGAGCCGGACAGGTGAACCATGCGGTCGATCTTTTTCCGAACGCGCCGCAGCTGCTTCCAGCGGGCCGAGGATTGGTAGCTGAAGCTCGCACACTCGTCCACGATGCAGTTGTCCCAATGCCACTTCTTGACCCACCGTTTCTCATGGATCATCTGATCGACCAGCCAGCTGACGTTTTCCCGATTGATCAGGTGGATCTCGGCCGGCGTATTCATTGCCTTGATCCGCTGCTTCTCGGTTCCCATGATCTTCTGGACTTCAAAATCGCGAATGTGGTCCCACCTGGCAATCTCGTCCGTCCAGACTTTCCGGGCTACGCGCTTGGGCGCGATGATCAGGGTATGACAGACCATGTAATCGTCGATGAGCTGTTGCAGGGCCATCAGCGAACTGACCGTCTTGCCGAGGCCCATGCCGACCCAACAGGCACAGTTCGGATGCTCCTGCTGGTGTTCCGACATACGGAACTGGAAGGGCAGGATTAGCTCTTTACCGAGTGTCTCGATCAATGGTTATCGACCTTATTTCGGTGATCGGATATCGAATGCCGCCGACGACGACAGCTCCACTTTTTCTTTCCTCAAATTTGCCGACAACGTGCGGCTCGTTTTTGCGCCTGAGAATGATCCGGACCCGCTGGCCCTTCCGAAAATTGTAGTGAATGGTCATTTCAAAATAACTATCGCCAACACTGTCCATGCGATTGCGAGGATTGGTGATCGAAAACCACCTCGATACGCATAGCCTTGCCAGAACCAGCGTAACCATGAAATACCGGCAATAATCGCGATCCCATAACCGATATATTCGATCATGTGTGTATCTTCAACAATTTCTTGAAGCCTTCAACATCGTCCACCCACATCGCTACGCCGCCATGCGTTTGAATCTGATCAATCTCGTCATACTGCAAAGGCGTCGGCTCGTTACCGGGCGCTTTGAACTCGATAGCAAACCAGTGACCGTCTTTGAGGAACAGGCGATCAGGGACACCGCGATGCGACGGACTCGCCCACTTCCGTGTGTACCAACCGTTTGCTTTCGCCAGATCCGTACAACGCTTTTCCAGTTTCTTTTCAGCACCCATCACCTTTCCTCGCTAGAACTGTTGCAGCTAATCCGATTTTATCTTCTTCATCATGCAGGCGTCTGAGTTCAGCCATCCGATAATCATGCGACGGGAAATACTTTTCACTGACGATTCGATAGATATCGCCGGCAAACTGCAATCCCCACATTGTTGGCTCTTTAACAGCCGTAATATAGCCGGCAGCATCGAACAGTTTTTGTTCGTACTGTTTGTTTTGATCTTCCAATTTGGCAATCAACGCATCACGAAGTAGCACTTCTTCCGCGTATTTGTAAAGTTTTTCAGTCACCCAATCGACACGACATTGCAGATCTTTCATTTCTAGTCGAAGCTGTAAATGCAGCAAACCTTGATTCATCCTTGCTTCCCGACATTTTTCCAGCTCTAAAGTGCTTTGCAATAATAATTCATTCATTTCCGCCGTACCTAAGATGAGTTAAAAATCGGTTGAAATCACGATCTGTTAAATATTCCCGACAAATTTGTGGTTGTTTCGCTTTTCGTTTTGCTTTCAATTGAATATTGTATTTCGGTTGTTCTGTTTCTAAAGCTCTTTTTTCAGCATCCATAGCTTCTATTCTTGAAGAAAAACGCTCAATTTCCACACGTTTCAAATCTTCAAACCAATGGGCAGTTCTTTTGTGTTGCTCTAATCTATGGACTGCGCTCAGTGAAATACCAACGTACAACAATTCATTTTTACTATTGAAATGCCTATACAAATGAATCATTTTCGATACCTCTTAGATCTGAAACCGACAGCACCGACCGGCAAGCCATCAGCCCAATCAGGTTTGTCGCACATCACAGCGCAGACTTCTTTGACCGATCCGAATCCTTCACGCGGCTCCATGATTATCTCGTCATGCACTGTCCCTAAAATCGGATATTTCATCGTGTTCAATTTGAACATCGCCAGCGCCATCAAATCTCTGGCAATTCCTTCGCAAGCGTTTTGGAGTAATTTTCCACCATAAGTCGAGCAACGCGTCCATTGTCGAGTGTAAGTATTGATGCCCATGTATCTAAGCTCTCCACCCGAAATTGTTGGCTTGAAGTACGCCAGTTTTCGTTTCGAGGGGAGGCGCATATAAAGATAGTCACCGACGACTCTGAACATGAGTTTATTCGTCTTAAAAGTTGTACCAGGATTTTCGACAGCCAATATCGCAGCTTCATTTATGTTCTCCCACGTTTCTACAATTTGTGGATTCGCATCACGCCAATCCCACTTGATCTGATCTGCCGTTTCGCCTTCGATCTTCGTGCCGTATTGCTTCGACATTTTGACGAACGCGGCCTGACCACCCTGATAGCCGAGCGCCAGCACAGCGATCTTGCCGAGGAAGCGTAGCTTCGGGAAATTCTTTCCGAATTCTTTCAAGTAATCCAGATCAGTCGGATGGCCGAACATGCGAGCTGCGGTGTACTCGTAAACCAGCCCATGCGTGGCGAATATCTCGAGTATGTCGAGCTGGCCGGCGAGCCATGCGGTGATCCGCGCCTCGATGGATTTGAAGTCGGCAAAGAGCAAATCGCGGCCGGCGCCGGGTATCAGCATTCCCCGGACGCAGCTGGCGAATATCTTCATTGGGTTTTGCGGCCACAGCATCTTGATCCAACCCACGGATCGCTCCCTGAACGCTTCTATCGCCAGCTCCGGGTCTTCGATGATGGGTCTGAATAGGTTTTGCAGCTGCACGATCAGGCTCGACCAGCGGCCTGTCGATGCGCCACAGAACAGGAACATGCCCCGCAGTCGTTCGTCAGCGCACACGGACCGCTCCATTGCCGTGAACTTATCCGGCGCTTTCATATTGTGTAGCGAATAGATGCGCAGCACCCATCGAACATCTTGCGCCAGATCCTTGCGCTTGAGCGTGTCCTTGACCGTTTGCGCCTGTAGGTTTTCAATCTCGACACCCTGACTGCGAAACCACTCACTTAGCGCCTGTGTCTGCGACGGTTTCAGCCCGTTGATATCGTGCATTTTCTTAACCAGGCGGGCCTTGTATTCGGTGATTAGGTGCTGGACGTCTGCCACTCGTTCAAGATCGACGCGCCAGCCCCGGTCATTTATCTTCTGATCGAGCAGGAATAGTTTTTGCTCCGACTTGCCGAGGTCCGGCACGATCTGATCCAGATCCCGTTCGGCGTGAACATCGTCAACGCAATAGGTGTACAGGTTGTAAAATTTGTCCGGCACATCGTCGGGCAACCATCGAGTAGCCGGATTCAGTTTCGATGGCTTGCGAGGTTTCGACAGGCGCAGCATATCGGGCCGGCCATCCTCGTCTTTCTGGTGCGCTGTCTTGAGTGCCTTGCAGGCATCGCCTAGCCCCCGAGGGAGTGAGTGAGCTGCGGCCTTCGCGGCTGTGCAGACCCACTGGCTGCGCTTGGTTTGGGGGAAATTTATTATTTGTCCTGGTAGTCCGTTAAGAATCGTTCGCTCGAACTGACTGTTGTGCGCGCGGAGCTGCCCGCCACTGTTGATGTGCCAGCGGATCCGCTTGGGGCCTCTGAATCCGATGTGACACAGACCACCCTGTTTGGCGACGTAATTTCTGATCTGTCGCCGTAAGGATCTCGGTAGCAGGGGATCTGGAATCCAGAGATTGACCGGTTCGTCACCGAACGCATATGCGAGGCAAAGGATTTCCGTCGAGTAGCATTCGGCGTATCGGTAAACGCCAGATTTTTTGAGCAAGGTTCTGGAAAAGGTTTCAATGTCGATGTGACAAATGAAAGGCATTTCAGAAGACATTCATAGCCACAACGAATAGAAGGATGCCGCCGATAAGAAGGATCGTGCAGATGATCGAAACGTGATCTTCAAAGCGTTTCATTTCGACTCCGGCTCCGGAATTCTCATTGCCTCATGTTCTTCGGGTCCGGACATATCGTAGTTGCATGTGAGTTCTTCGCCAGCCTTGATATCACAAAGAGCATTCTCGCCATCGGTGTTCGGATCTTCGGAATGATTCATAAACTTGTCACTGTCGAGACTGATTATGAAACTGCCATCATCCTCCCGCCATGTGTAGCGGTACATATGATCTCGGGCCTGTTCAGGCAACGACTCTATAACGCGAACGGCAATCGTCATATCCATGATCGGATGCCTTTTCCAAAGCGCCTGACCTTTCTTCAAATCTTCTAAAGTGAACAAGCCGAGTCCGTGAATTTCGGAAGGCTTGACTTCGGTTTTGATCAGTAACATTCGTATGCCTTAAAAAAGACAGTGCCGAGGGCGGGTACACCATAACGAAGATCCATCATTTTGGTTACCCCCGGCACTGCCAGTTTTTACCTAATGCTAATCGTCGTCGTCGTCCCAAGTATCGTCGGCATCATCATCGTCGTCGTCAACGTCGCTCAGTTCTTCGTCAGCTTTCGCTGGCGCATTACCGAACGCTTCGCCGGCCTTCATAAATTGCACGATACGCAGATTTGCATTCACTCCCTTGCCGCCAACCTCATGGTCTTGACACCACAGCGTAATCACCGTGTTGACGTAGCAGCCGGCATACAAGATGCCATCAGCCTCGTCCACTGGCTTGCGCTTGCGATCCACCAGCACAGGTCGTGTGGTGTTCGACGTAGCGATGTAGAACATTCCTTCGTAACCTTCATAGTCCTTCTTCTTGTCATGGTCTTTGGCAAGTCCGTAGCACCTTTTCAGACCTTTGGGCTTCTCACCGAACGCTTCGAGCACAATGCGTTTGGATTCCGCTTTGATTTCTTTAATCACTTTCGCATGGGCCTTGTCGGAAGGGTCCAATAGGAACGTCGCCTGAAATTTCTCGGCTTGTCCCTTTGTAAATGATTTGGCCTGATACAGATGCGGGAACGACAATCTCCCGCCCTCGATGCTGATTTTTTCACTTGTTATGCTCATTACCTTGTTACCTTGTTAATTGATTCCCGACTGAAAGTCGTCGGCACTTCTCAACAGTTTCGCGGGTAATCCCATTTCGAAACGTCGATGATCTGTTTCGCCTTGCGCCGCACGGAAATCGGTACGGTTTCGTTCTTCGCCACAAAATCAATAAAGTCGATCCGGAGTGCATTCTCCATGCCGTGCGCTCGCTCCGGATCGTCCAGTACGCGAGCGATTGCTTCGACGCGCCGGGTAATGTCAGTCGGTTTCATCAGGTAGCTCCGGCAGCTCGTCCACACTGGCGGCATATGCTTCACGCTTGTCGGAACCGGGAACCAGCACAGGCTTGCCGCGCGGCTTGTGACAATGCTTCTTCATAATCACATGATCTTCACCGAACGCTTTCTCAAATGCCGGCGCTGTGATCAGTTTCTTGGTGAACATATCGGCCACCTTGATCTTGTGCGCTCTCATAGCTTTTTCAGCGTCTTTGGCATCCCGCCATGCACGATTCGAGCGACCTTCGACCATCTTAAAAGGTAAACCGTCGCCACCAATAATTTCTTTTCCTTGCGCGACCAGTGATGTAACTGATTCCGTTACATCTACGCACCACTTCACGATTTCGGGAACCAGACTCATAGCTTCTCCGAGTTCGGATTCCCCCATTTCGTTTGGGTTTGTAATCTCCTGCAGCTCATCGACCAGCGCATCCGTAACCATTTCATAACGGGTCTGACACGTTCCCTTGATCTTGCACCACTGGCAATGCGATCCGGCCTTGAATGGCGCGTCGTCGGTGTCAGCGAGGTCCGCTGCCGGCTCAACAATTTCGTTCGCCCAGGTGAGCAGTTCTTCGGCGCTAATCTCCCACTCGTCAATCCAGTCAAGGCGCGGCTGGCAGATGCACAGCTTGAACTTTTTGAAGTCGTACAGATGCCCATGCTCTTGGAACAGCCCGAGTGCGTACAGCTTCAACTGCGGGTTATCTTCGGCATGGATCTGAATGCCCTTGCCATACTTCAAGTCGATCACGACTGCCGTGCCATCGTTCAGCAGAGCGGCATCGAGTGTGCCGAATCCACCGTCAACCCATGCGTCATAGCTGACCTTCGCTTCGATCAGTTCTTCTTCGCACTCGAATTGCTCGACGTAATTCAGGAAATACTGAACATGGCCCGCCATTTCTTTGTCGCACTCGAACTCGCCATCAGGATCTTTCTGCCCGATAAAGGCGTCAGCGTTTTTCTTGTTGATTCGGGCCAGCTCACTGATCCAATGTGCGAACGTGCCTTCGGCGGCATAGACCGATGTGGTATCGGCCATGCCTTCGGTTGCTTTGACGGAGCCGGGACAGACCAGCCAGCGTTCAGCTGCAGATGGTCCCTTCGGTGAATGTTCGCTCATTACGCATCCTCCACCTGTGCCTTCGCATCATCAATGACACGCTGGTATTTCTTCTCACTGAGCTGGCCGAGTGTCGATGCGCCATACGATTTCAGGAGCGATTTTACTGCCGCCTGGTTGATTGTCTCTTGCAGAATTTTTAGCTCCGCTCGCACATCTGGCAAAGTCAGCTCGGTGTCGTCGCCTTTCTTCTTATCCGTTTTGCCGACTGTGGTTTTCTTGCCCTTCTTCTTCTTCGGCGTCGGCGTCGGTTCTTCGTCGTCGTCAGGATCTTCGACGGTGGTCGGCCCGGTAGGCACATAGCCGCGCTCGGCTAGTAATGCTTCGAGCGCGGCGGCGATTCGCCCAAGATTCGTGTCGATTGATTTGAGATCAGATTCGATGGTCATAGCGTTCCTCTATAGATATGTGACACTCGGAATCCGTTTTCAGGACGTTCGTGTCGTAATGAAGGGTACGGCAGCTGCCGTGTTTTAGGTTGACGACCAGAATATGTCCGTGATCCTTGATTGCGTTCGGCATCATGCCGTGGCACTTGGGATCAATTTTCATGTACTGGTGGCTTTCGTACTGGAATGTGGCGCCACGGTCTAAGCAACCGAGCTTTGAAAGACGCCTGTCGTGCTGGTTCGTGATAATTCTCATTTTGTATGCCTCACGTTGTTATCGCATTAACTTGATTGATTGCCGGGAGCAGCTGGTCGTCCACCTTGCGGGGGAGTTGCAGTTTTGGATGATTAAGTCCAGCTGCTCCCGACTTCCGAAGCGTACCCTTGAAAATGCGGCGGCGCAAGAATACGATGCCCTTTCTGTATTAAATCCAACACAGGAATACGCGATTGTGGTAAAGAAACCCCTGACAAAACGTCAAGAAGTACGCTATGACAAGGTTCTGAGCCAAATTCGTGATCGTTTCGGCTCCTACGAGTCCATAGCCCGAAAGTCATTCATCATTTACGATGAGGAAATCACCGGCAATACGATCCGAGTCTGGTTTTTGGAGCGCCGAATTTCCACCGATTTTTGCTTCATCCTGTATGAAATGATGGGCCGGAGCTTTCCCATTTGCGACTTGCTGCCGTGGTTGATTCAGTATTTCGTTGAATTTCATCAACTTCAGGGAGAATCGGAGTGATTGGGTTCAAATTTCTGATTTTAGGGAAAGAAAACAAACCCCTGAATCACGGTACGATCATCGAGAAGGTGACCGAAGGCAAATATCTGTGTCAGTTCACCCGGATACCGACCAGTTGCAGGGTGGTTGATGTGACTGAGATTCAGGGCTGGAATTTGTTTCCGACTGACGATGGCATGAATGAGTTCATTGCGGCGCTCGAACCGAAGAAGCCGCCAGCTCCACCACCAGCAGATCCACCGAAAGTTCCACCAATAGATCCACCGAAAACGAACGGGAGCAAGCGAAATGCCAAGAAGTCAAAAGCCAAGAAAAAAGCACAAGCCAAAAAGTAACGGGACCGGAGGACAACCAGCAATGGACAAAAAAGCATACGCCGGCAATGCCCGGTTCATCGAAATCGGTTCGCCAGGTGTTCCGTTTCGATTCACAGTCAACCTCGATACGCTCGAAGGTCTGCGCTTCGAGGAAAAACTGGAAGTGGTCAAACTGCCAGTGCCGGGAACGGGTGTTGGTGACATTCCGCTTGAACATACAGAACAAGTTCAGAGCGCCGGCTGGTCCGTGATACTGCTGATCGGCGGTCATATGAACAATATCGACTTTCCATCCATCGAACCGGCAATGGCTTGCTACAACGCGATTATGAGCATGATCAACGCTATCGGTGTGCCATTGGTCTGCGGTACGAAGCTGCTGCCGCCTAAACCGCCCCCGGCTATCGTCGGCGCTGATGGCAAGGCTATGGATGCGGTCAAAGCGGCAGTCGAGTCTGCCGGCATCGAAACTGGCGAGGCCGGCGAGGATCTGCTGGACCCGGTGATAGACGATGAGTCGCCGATGTTGAGCGATGAAGAACTGGAAGCACTGACAGCTCCGGATGAAGATCCGAAATGAGATTCACCTGGCGTTTGTTTATGTGCGTGATGGGCGACCACAGCCCTAGCCACGAATGGAAGGATATTTTCGCCGGCAAGCAGATTCGCGAGTGTGTCAACTGCGGCAAAATCGTGGAAGAACGGGCCGGCAGACCTATCGAGAAGTCTGGGAGATTGAAGCGATGACTGTCCGAGTAAAGAAGTCAGATCCACCGGAGACTACCGAAATACTGGCCGACTCCATCGTCCGTATCAGCGCGGCACTGACCAAACTGGACGCGACAGGCGTGAATCGAAAAGCAATCGTGATCCTGATTCAAGCCGCGACCAAATTATCACGGCGAGATATTGAGGCTGTGCTCGACGCGCAGAAACGACTGGCTGCGTGGTATTGCCGGTGACCGGGCAGACGTATGATTACAAGCCCAAGTTTCCGGAGGTATTGAAAATGAGTGAAGATAAGATCCCGTATGCGGAGCTGGACAGACCGATAGATATCCCGCTTCTGGAAGACAACACGACAGTTTCGATGGGGAATATGCACTGGCACTTCCATCGAGAAAAGCCGTTCACATGGTTGCAGATCAAGCTATTGAGAATTTGTCTTGGCCTCACAGTCTCGAAAAACGGCTAAAATCACAAAGGCATACATCAATGAACAGCTACAAATTTGAAGTCGAATGTCCGTATTGCCATTTCAAGCAAACCATCGTCACCGATGTGGTCAACAATCCGATGAGCAACCATTCCGAGATCATCAACTGTGATGCCGAGGAAGGTGGTTGCGATCTGGAATTTGCTATCAAGTGGCAGCTCTATCCGCGCTATCAAACCTTCACGCTGAATCCGCTCAAAGTCGCCTGACCAGTGGCGCGGATCTTCCGCATTTCAACCGGGCCATCCCGGTTGTCAACCCGCTTGAAGCGGCGCAAGGTGTCGTGGGCGAAGCTCGCGACTAAGCTGCAAACCTATCACCAGATCGACCACACCTACGAGCAGTACATGGCGTTCGATCGCGAGCGGCAGGCGCAGCTCAAGGACGTAGGCTATTACATAGGCGGCTGGTTCAAGGGATCGAAGCGGCTACAGTCTGAAATGACCCGGCGCTCCCTGATCACATTGGACGCTGACCATTTGGATTCGTGGGATATCGACGCCGTGATCGACGCCTATAAGGATTATGAGTTCGTCGCGCATTCGACCATGAAGCACAGCCCTGACACCCCGCGGCTGCGCATCGTATTTCCGCTCCACCAGGACATTAAGCCAGCTCAGTATGAGCCGGCATCCCGCGCGCTGGCGAACTGGCTCGGCATGGACTGTTATGACGACACCACATTCCAGCCGGCGCGCATCATGTTCTGGCCGGCCGTCACTTCGGATGGTGAGATCTGGAAGCACCACAATGAGGGCGAACTGGTCAACCCTGAAATGCTGCTAGAAATGTACGACGACTGGCAGGACTTCGGCGAGTGGCCGCACTCCAAACGCGTCGATAAGCTGCGGCCGGCAGCTCGGGAAGCGGAAGACCCGCTCACCAAACCCGGCATCATTGGCGCATTCAACCGCACCTACGACATTCACGCTGCAATCGCGCAGTTCGAGCTACCTTATGAAACGACCGACTTTGATAACCGTTATCGACCCTTTAACGCTACGGGGCCATCGGGCGCTGTTGTATATGACGATGTATTCCTCTACTCACACCATGAATCTGATGTGGTTGGACACCAGAATGTCAATGCGTGGGATCTCGTCCGCATTCACAAGTTTGCGGATCTCGATGCCAACACGGACGAAGACGAAACGCCGATGATGAAGCGGCCATCATCGAAGCAGATGATGGCGCTGGCGATGAACGTACCGGAAGTGGCGTATGAGCTGCGCTACGGTGAGCTGTCCGACCTCGATGCAAGCGAGGCCCGACCCTCGGCATCCCCTACTCCAACAAAGGCAAACCCATCGAAAGACGAAACCGGAAAGTCGGACCTCACATTCAAGAGCCTACTCGGCGAAATCTCTGCGATCAACGTCGATGCGACAAACCTTTATGACGTATGCCAATCCGAAATCCCCCGAATCGCTGCTGCGCGGCTGGACCCGCAGGAGGATTCCATACTTGCCGGTGCGCTGCGCGAAAAATATCCCGCTCCGAAACCGACCAAAAGCAGCCTTGAAAAATCCATCGACATCACCGGCAAGCGACTGACCGCAGTTCTCGCAGACGGTGAAGGCGGGATCGCTGATATTGAGCAGGAACTTGTGCAGGCTGTTCTCGATGATCACTTCGAAGGCGGGAAGACCATCAAGCGAATCGGACGCAAATACTGGACATATGAACGTGGTCTTTGGGCCATCACCAGTGACGAACGGATCAAAGGATGTACCGTCAAAACGCTCTCCCGACTTCGGGTGGAACGTCCCGACGATGTGCTGCAACTGGTGGCTGCGGTGGGCGAGAGTAAAACCAGCACGCTCACCAGGGCGCTGTTTGATATGGAATGTAGCATCCTTGCGGAACGGGAGAAGCGGGACGACCCGCTCGGCCTCATGCGGACATTTCCGCTGCCAATAATCAACTGTCTGAACTGTGAAGTGCATTTCAATTACAAAGGGAAGATGAAACGCAAGCAGCATAACCCGGACAATTTCTTCACGATACGGGTGGACACTGAATACGATCCGGATGCCGAATGCCCTGAGTGGGACCGCTTCAACGAGATAATCTGGTCCGAGTCCAGTGACCCCAAAGATATGCAGCGGCATCTGGAAGAACTCGGAGGCTATGTGATCCAAATGTCCCGCTGGCTGAAAACGTGGGTGCTGTTCCACGGTCCGAAAGACACCGGCAAATCGACCGTCGCCGAAGTCCTGAATCAAATGCTCGGCTCCGCTTATCTCGCACAGGATTTCGGCAAATTCAACGAGAAGAACAGATCCACTTTCGCTGAATCCAATCTGATCGGCAAGCTGGCTATTGTGGACGACGACTACAGTCGCACGGCATCCCTGCCGGACGGATTCATCAAGAAGGTCAGCGAGGAAAAATCCATGACGGCCGATATCAAATGGGGCGAATCGCTGAAATTTGTATCGCGGGCGTTACCCATGATCCTCGCGAACCATTTTCCGAGGACCGCAGATATCTCCGATGCCCTGAACGAGCGCGCACTGGTATTCCCGTTTTACCATCGCATTGCCGGCGCCGACAGATCAGATAAACGCCGCGCCAGGATGATGGACGAACTGCCCGGCATACTGGTGCGATTCATCGCCGGCGTCCGTCGCCTGCGAAAGCGCGGCGCTTGGGATATCCCGCTCGATTGCGGCGTCGCCCACGGTGAATGGGAGTTCCATGCGAACCCGCTCAACGCATTTATGAAAGAGTGCATCTTCCTCGATCCGGAAAATCAGGTCGAACCGAAGCTGGCGCTGGAAGCGTACAAGCACTGGCTGGCCGAGAACGAAACGACCAAAGGCTCCATTCACGGACTCGGGCGCAATGAGCTGTTCACGCGCCTCGATCAGCTGCTCGGCGAACGGAGTTCTGTCGGCGGTCACCGAAAAGCGTGGAAAGGGTGGCGTTTGGTAGATCCGAGATTTGCGGACGTTGAAATTATTTCGGATTCCGAATGGGACGATTCCGATGATTAGCCGGCGAAATGTGTGGTTTTGGCGTTATTTTCCGAAAAACTTGGGGAATTAGCACCGGCGACAGCCCCCGGTACGCCGAAAGTGATGTTTGTGAAGTTCTTCTCCTACTTATATTTATCGCGGGAGAATTTTTTTATTAAAAAGAGAAGTAGTACACATTCCCGTATATAAAAGAAATAGGGAAAAAACATCACAAACATCATCCCCGGCACTTTCCGAAAAATCAGGTGTACAGCACCAGCCAGTCCCGAAGTCGCATCTTTGACGCTTTCAGTTCGGCGAGCAGAGCGCTCCATTCGGCAACCGTCCATTCGCGTTGACCATTTGCAGCCAGCTCGAGTATTTCATCCGAGATCCAATCGTCCCGGCAAATGGCGCGTCGGACCAACAGATGCCCGTAGTCGGACAACTGCTGGTCAGGACACCCAATCATGTCAGTCTCGGCTGACGGCACTTGGGGAACAGGTGAGGCGCGTCAGGGTCGTGTTCTGGTTCGTGTCCGCTACCGCCGCATCGGCCGCAGAAGGCGAGTGCCTTTCCGACCCATACCATTCCGTCACCGGTACATCGAGTGCAGGGGTCGTCACAGATATCTCTCTTGTCGGGCTGTGAGTAAGATCGCATTTCAGCTCCCCCTGGGTGACGCGTAGTCGCCGGCAATCGCCGGGTCTAGCTTGCCGTAGAAGTCGATCTCTTTCAGCCGGCATTGACCGTCGCACTCCGAACACCAGTGACCCTTGTCGCATGTGTCGTGGACGATGAAGTCCTGATGCCACGGACTGAATTCGACCATTGCTTCAACGCCAATCTCGCTGCCGCCGCAACTGTCGCAGACATAATCAATCGGCGTTTTTGTCGGCTGCTTGCGTTTCCCGAGGAATTCCAATCGAGCTTCGGACACGATGAACTCAGGGACAGGATCACCGTCGTCGTAGAACCATTCATCGGACGATTCCCAATCCAGTCCGGTGCGTCCCATTGCGTCGTAAACTTGCTGGTATGCGTCGTCGAGCTGCGTCGTGTCTAGGTCAATGCAAACTACTATTCTTGTGCTCATGTCGGGATTTCCTTTAGCCAGGTTAAACTTCTACGTCGATTACTTCCCAATTCGTGTCCGTCGATCCGTTGTCTCCGATGATCGTCACGAATTGCGGTTCGCCCCAAAAGATCACAGCCAGCTTGCCGCAAAATCCCGGCCCATCTGAAATGTAATCTTCGCGTACCATGATTTCGTCACAGGTCAAATACTTGATGCGATCCAGAATGTAATCGTCATTCGGATATCGAGCGTTTAATGCGACTCCGATTGCTATCAGTTCCAGTCCGTTTGCCGGCCGAATTTCGCCGGGCAGGATGGTTCCTGCATCTGATTTTGATAGTCCTAGTGGGTCATTCATGCCCTGTCCCTCTCTTTGATTATTTCGATGATAATGTCGTCCAGCAATTCGCCAGTCTGTGAATGGTCTGCACGGTTGAAGTCGTGGCATACCGTGAAAATTTCGCCTTCGGTGAGCTGCGTACCGTCATTAAAATGTGACGCACTGTTTTGAATTTCTTCTACTGAATAACCAATGTGTGCCGGAAAATCACGGCGAAAGTTTTCCTGTGTGTGGATGCTATCTTCTAATGCTTGTGCCAGATTCGGCATTGGGTCGTCGCCTAGTGTGTTTCGTGGGTCATTCATGCTGGTTCTCCGTGGGTTTGGGATGATAATTTTCCAGAATCTTTTCGCTATCATCTATCGCTTGTTGGGCTTGCTTATTTATCTCTCGCATAATGTCTTCGTATTCAAAGCGAGAAATAACACCCTGCAACCAAAGGATGCGTGTGTATTTTTCAAAGTTCATGCTGTCTCCCCTTTCATGTGTGAATCGTTTTCGTTAGTCCAGTCGAGCTGTGCTTGGATGCTTTCGATTGAATCGCAGATGTGCTGGTGCAGATCGGCCCGCTTATAACTGCGCGGCGCCGATAGACGTTTTCTAACGTGCGCTGTCACTGATCCGCGTGAAAATTTCAGCCCCTTCATTTCAAGGCCGATAGCGTATTTCCATTGCAATAGCTGAAACATGGGAACGGTAATCAGTTCCCCCTGGTGGTTGTAAATTCGGACATTCATACCATTCATCTGCAAGTCTCCAAATTGCCAACGTGAACATTGCGTTGCGTACCATCATCGAATCTGATCGTTGCCAGTTTCGTTTCCGGCCCGAGCTGCACAAAGTCGATGATGCTTCCCCTTGCGAATGGCCCGAATGCTGTCGGTGGTTCGTCGCCTGTGAATTGTCCAGTGTTGCGGCAATGCGCCGACGATAGTCGTACCCTGTCTCCGATTTCTCTAGGTGCTGTCATTTTTTCGATTCCTCTGGTGTGTATAGTTTGATGCCGCCCTGCCTTGTGAATTTCATCCCTGATTCGACAATGTTGCGCGGCAATTTTCGTGATGCTGTGCATTTATTCAATGCCCGAGTAATGTGAAACCGGAAACGTCCTGTCTCCGGCTGCCGATAAACGGCGCAATAACGCCGCGCCATTAAATGACACCGGCGCGGCGTAATCCTTCGGCAAAATCCGGAACATCATCAAGCCGGCCGGCTGGCGCGAAATGATTGTGGCCCGATGTGCTGCCGCCATAATCCTTGCGCCCATCACAAGTGCGGAACATGATTTCGTGACCCGGCCCGAGACACGACTGCGACACCTGAACGTACAGACTGTCGGTGTGTAGTGTGATTTCTCCGGGTACTGCAATGCCGCCCTTGTTGCTGCGAATGTCGTATTCGCTTCCTTCTAAGCCGATCACCTTTGCCAATCTTTTGAGCTGGCGCGCGGCCCGGTGGTGAAACTTGAGCTTGCGCGCATCACCCTCGCGACTGTATGCGTCGATTGGAACTGATACGAGTTCGGCTAATGTATCGGCCTGGCGCACTTCGTCCTGCTTGATGTGTTGCATTGCTTCATCGCAATCGAATCGAATGCAATTCAGCAAGTCCCACACTTCTCCAACGTCTGTATATTCGGCCGCTTCGCATTTGTCGTGAAAGACTGCGATTTTGTCCGAGATAATGTGCAGAATTTCTGCGTCTGTGTTGTCAGTCATAGTCCTATGCCTTTGAAGTTGTAATTTCCGGCGCGGATCGCGTCGTCGTCTGCGTCAACTGCGGTCTTGTATTCCGGCCGCTTGCGTTCCCTGCTTTTGCAGTCCATACAAATTATGTCGGTGTTAAACATCGACATAATTGTGCTGCGGGTTTCCTTAAAACAACGGTCGCAAATAGTCATGGTCACAGTCTCCCTGCTTTTTCGGCGTCGAATACTTTCAGTGCCGTGGTGAATTGAATTCCTGTAGCTTTTTGGATGTGTCTCACCCGTTCAATGTCAACGCGGCATAACAGCACCCCGCACCCCCTCACACCTTCGCCATTAGGCCCGATGGTCAAGTGCTGACTTCGCGACTTCGCCCGAATGCCGTAATAGTGTGCGGTGTATCCGCCGGCCCGGTACGTCATTGCACTCGCCCAGGTGTGTATCGCTATGCCGAGAATGCCGCAAGCTGTATCAATTTTAATCCAGTCATGCGTTTCCGGTAGTAAGCTGCGGCCGATCAATTCGGCATCGGTGCTTGCGCCATTTTCTGCGCGTTTGCACACTATCTCGAATGCGACCCCGTTGGCGTCTGCCAATGCTGCCAGCTTGTGAAAATCCAGCCCGTTTGCCTTGCGATAATTCGCCAGCCGGACTGCCTCGCCTAACCTCATATTGCTCATGGTGTACCCCTTGCTATTTTGTCAACTTCTAACCGTTTGCGTCCCTTCGCTTTGAACCCGATCAAGTAGTCCCTTCTCGACAGGTAGCACAAGCCACAATTGGCGCATGTGACTCGGCTTGTATTCTCTGCGGGGCATTGGACAATTTTCCGGCCGCGCGGCGTCTGCGTCACCTTGCCGGCATCCAACGGGATCACCACTACCGTGGGTATGCCGGAGTCTGCAAGTGTGTCCGCATGTGCCGCGTTATCGGCCGATAAATTGACGGTAAATCCGGCCGCATTCGCGGCCCGAATCGCGGCCCGATTTCGCCGCTTCCCAATGCTCTTATGTGTGTATGTGAATCCGCGCCGGCCGCGATTGGCTTTAACAAGTCTCGCCAGCTCGGTCGCGTTTATGTGGTCGCCAGGGCCGGGTAAATCGCCGGCTTGATTGTGCCGCCATAGCATCTGGCCCGGTATTGTCCTGATATGCCGGCAGAGCATATCCAGTGATATGCCGCGCGCGCCGCTGCTAACGCGTTGCCAATGCCAGCCTATTGGCCCGCCCTCGGCATAGCATCCGTGACCCCGTAACGCACAGTCAGGCGGGCAAGTGTCGGCGCTTGTGGTGGTGACGGGTATCGGCCCCGTTTTACGGTTAGCCGATACCCTGCTGAAATGGTAAAACGTCGCCATTACGGCATAACGTCCGCAAGCGTCTGATTGTTGAAATATAGATCCCGTTCGACTTTCAAGCCGGCATAGCCGCGTATTTCTTCCAATTGACTTAGCAGCACATAACCGAGTTCGGCGCACTGGTCGTCACCTAAATTGCAGAATGCGAATAAATGCCAGTCCTGCGCCTTGTCCGGTGTGCAGGGTTCACCGTTCACGGAATCCAACGGTGTGCCGGTCACGACGTACCATGTAGCACTCGCCCACGGTGTGAATAGTTTCACAACAATGGGCTGGTCGTTGCCGCTTCGATTTTGATGCGCTAAGAATTCTTGATCAGCCGCGTATAGTTTCGCGGCTATTGCTTTCGTGATTAGTTTCACGGTGTTTTCTCCTTGTAGTGGGGGACTAAATCGGGTCTGAGCGTGTGCAGGGTCGCCAGTAAGCTGCGTTGATAGCCTGACCGGGGTTTGTATCCGCTAACGTATGAATTGCCGGCGTCGTCCAATGCTGCGGAAATATTGCAGCACTTGAATTCGTATGAGCCGCGTGACCTGTTGACCAGTGCCGGCAACGTGCGCCGGCATAGTTCGGCCTTATTCACAGCCAGCCCGTTATTTTGAGCGTCGAGCAAAACGGCATAAGCCGAACAGATCGCAATCTGTTCGGCCTTGCTCCATGCCTTTGGGCGCGTCACAAAATGCCTCGGCTGGCGCAACTGGTCGCAGTCCTGCCGCCGATAATGATGTGATCCAATAACCGAATGTCGATAACTTCTAGCGCCGCTTTGATGCGCTTCGTTATGCGTTCGTCTGCCTGTGATGGTTCGGCGACTCCGGACGGGTGGTTATGCGCCAAAATTACGGCCGCCGCGTTGCAGAATAATGCCTCTTTAACAATCTCTCGCGGATAAACCGAAGTCCCGTCAATAGTGCCGCGAAATAGCTCACTGAATTTCAGGACACGGTGACGGTTATCAAGGTAAATACAGCAGAATAATTCGTGCGGTAAATGCGCTAGTTTATTGCGCAAGAATGATTCTGTGTCGGCTGGCGAACGGATCGCCACACCCACTATGGGGTCGCAGTATTCGCTAGCAGTCTCACAAATTGTCGTGCGGTCTGCGATTGTGTAGCGGCCGTTTTTCTTCCTTCTGTATAGCTTGGTTCTTTTCATTGGGGTTTGCCTCTGGTGGTGATACAGGGCAGCACTAGCCGGCCGGAGGTGCGCAATGTTGGGCGCAATTATTCCGGCTAGTGCTGCGGTCTATCACCTCTCTTTGTGGCGCGTGAATATCTGCGATTTCCGGGTGTGGCCGCAGCAAGTAAAGCCGGGCGAGCTGTACATCTGCTTGCCGGCGCGGCGTTTCTCCGCGTACTTGCCGAGGGGTCTGCTTTTCGCTACGGGATTGTTGCGGCGTTTCATGCTGTCTCCGTGGGTTCGGGATTGATCACCATTACGCGGCGCAGCTTGCCGTATCTAATATTGACGGTTAGTCCGTCGTTGTCGGCTTGCGGTTTGTTGATCGGTTTGCCTTCGTAAGGGTGTCCGAAGTTTTGGATAATGAAATCACTTCCGGCTGTCCATGCCGCCATAACTTTGGCGCGGCTTGAATAGTCCCGGCCATATGCCGGCGTTAGTGTGAGATAACTCACTGTCGTTTCCGGTAAATATTCAAGCCGATAATTGCGTCTGTTCCTTCAATCTTTTGATTGCCGGAACTGGTCGCGATTATTATCGTTTTGCCTGACTTGCTCGGCCCGTGTTCCTTCGATAAATCGACGGTGATGGTTAGCTTGTTTCCTGCGGTCTTAATGTCTGCATTGATCATGGTGAGATTTCCTCTTTTGGGGGGTCACTACGGTATTGCCTGCCATCCGTTCGGCTGTCCTGCGGCCTTGTGCTGCGTCTGAGAATTCCGAGAATCGGTAAATCCGAGATTAACGCGTTTTCCATGATTCAGGCCGTTTCCAGTGGGGGCAGGGACTAGGGCCAATAGTATCGGAAAGCGGCGCAATCCGCAGCACTTAATTACACCAGCCGGCAACGGGTCGCAATTCACGGCGCCCAGGTGCATCGAATTACCAGCCGGCGCAGCAATTGGCACGGCCTGGCGTTTGGCCGCACCTCGATGCAAGCCGGCGCAACCGGTGACAACTTCAGACAATCGCAGCACTCCGAAGAACACGTTCGGATCTCCACACAGGACAAGGGGATCTCGTCGGCCGGCCGGATCTCGGTGGCCGGGCTGGTGGTGATGCGTGTCCAAGTGCAGCTGCGTGGCGCGGCCTAAGTGGGGGGCGTTTACCGGTCGCCACCTCGACTGGCTGCCGGCGGCCCTCGATGCCGGCGCCGGGGGCCAAAACCCGATCCCATGAATGAAAAAGAGTCTCATCGAATCTGAAAAACGTGGCCCGGATTGCTCGACCCATGCAAACGCCGCGTACA